>Ga0228675_1000033_pt1 | contig 135185 bp, 120 predicted proteins | sample 36D_rmetaG_FD_182786 | JGI IMG/M metagenome (GOLD analysis project Ga0228675, IMG submission 182786) | Seawater microbial communities from Monterey Bay, California, United States - 36D_r | ecosystem: Environmental > Aquatic > Marine > Coastal | place: USA: California | collected 2016-10-05
CGTATAGACAGAAGCCTTTCTCTAGTCTGAGCGTATCTCTAGCCCCTAAACCCGCTGGTTGTAGTCCATAAGGCTCTCCTATCGCTAATATAGCATCCCAAAGTGTCTTGAGGTACTGATTGTCTACGTAAAGTTCAAATCCTCCACTACCAGTATATCCAGTAGCTGATATTATTACATTCTCTATTCCTGCTACAGACCCTTTAGTGAAGTGATAATACTCTATTTCGCTGAGATTAGATTTCGTAAGATTTTGTAGTAATTCCGTTGCCTTAGGGCCTTGTATAGCCAGCAATCCTGCACTATCAGAGATATTCTTCATCTTACAATCGAAGCTATTGTTCTGCTTTATCCAATTCCAGTCCTTATCTATATTAGATGCATTCACTACTAGCATAAAGGCCTTCTCTCCATCTGCACATTTATCTTCATCTAGCCTATATACGAGCAGATCATCTACGATACCACCCACAAGATTAGGCATGCAACTATACTGGGCTTGTCCAATCTCTAGCTTACTAGCGTCATTACTCGTTACCTTCTGGACTAGTTCTAGCGCCTCTTTTCCTTTTACTAAAAATTCACCCATGTGCGACACATCAAATATCCCACAATGCTCACGTACCGCCATATGTTCTTCTTTGATTCCAGAATAACTTATCGGCATGTTATAGCCTGCAAATTCTGACATTTTGGCGCCAAGATCAATATGTGCGGGAGTAAGGGATGTGGTCTTCATTATAGTATTAATAAAAAAGTGAATATTTGATGAACCAAGTATAAACAAATGTAATAGGTATAGGCCGAAATACGGATTGAATACACTAAAACTTCTCAGTAAAGAACCAATTAGCCGTATCGTTAACCTTCTTGATATCATTGCTCTACCCCTTATTGACAGTTTCCTTTACTTCACGATTTGCTCCATTCTATAAATTTATGTTATCGCTAACACTCTTGATATCATTGCTCAATTCTCATAATTGACTGTATGTTCCCAATCAGCAACATTTTGATTATTAGTTATATCTTGTCCTTATATTATAAATACGCTTGAAATAAAAACTCTCCTGAAATATGAAATTATTAGTTATTCTAATTTTAACAGTTACTTCTATATCTCATATTTTTGGACAAATATCCGCTGATAATTTACTTAAAAATTCTATTCAATATCACGACTATAATGGAGCACTTATGCATCATGATGCTACACTCCATCTTAATGAAAAAACACCAAACAGCACAGACAGAAAGTTTACTGTAGCATTCAACATCTCAAAAGAATCTTTTACTAATACGAAAATAAGCAAAGAAGATAAATTCTTAGGCGAAGATGTATTGGATAAATTGATTGTCAAATAATATTCTATGATAGCTATTGTATTGGGCTCTGGGATGAATAGTCTTATAGATTTTGTTACTTTAAACAAATCAATTTCCTATGACAGTTTTATTGATTTCGAAATTACAACATTAGAAGGTCATGATCACATAATTTACGAAGCAAAAATAAATGGTACTCCACTAATAATACTTTCAGGGAAGTTGCATTTATATGAAGGATATAGCTACGAACAAAGTGTTGCTCCGTTGAAGTATGTCTCTGAAAAATATCAAATAACAAATTGGATAATTACCTCTGCAAGTGGAGCACTCTCATCAAAAGCTAAAGTCGGAGTCTGGCAAAGCATATCTAGTACAATCACATTAGAAAACATCCCTAGATTATCATCCTCCACCAAATGTATTTCTCACAAAGAAACTGAAGGACTAATCTATGCATATCAAAGAGGACCAGCTCTAGGTACTGTAGCAGAGTACAAAATGCTACTTCAATTTGGAGCTGACCTAGTGGGTATGTCTATTTTACCTGAATCAACATATTTAAATTCTATTGGTGTAAAACCACTACTCTATTCTCTGCCTGTATGCAATTATTATCCTATTACCTATAATATATTCGAGCCCAGTCACGAGCAAGTTATAGATGAAACTAATCAAGCAATACCAAAACTAGTGACTATCTTAGACTCTCTAACAACTACATTTTGACCGAACTAGAAATCATAGCCACCATTACAGGTATAATCTCAGTTGCTCTTCAAGCTAAAGAGAAAGTAATCGCTTGGCCGTTTGCCATTGTAAGCGTATCTATTCTAGCTTACATATTTCTTTTCGAAAAGCTATACTCAGATTTAGGACTCCATGTTATATACATCATACTAAATATCTACGGATGGATAATTTGGTCGCAAAAGAAAGATACAGAATCAGTCACTCCCACAAAACTATTGTCAAAAAATGGAATGTTCTATTCATTCATCACTACAATAATAGGATGCGGTTTGCTTGGCTACATAATGTCAACGTATACAGACGCTGACTTACCTTTTTTTGATTCATTCACTACAAGTGGAAGTCTCGTTGCACAATATTTATTAGCAAAAAAATATTTGCAAAATTGGTGGCTATGGATCATAGTAGATTTGGTCGCCATACCACTATACATTTATAAAAGCCTATATATAATTGCAGGATTATTTACTGTGTATCTAATAATTTGTGTTTGGGGATATATTAGTTGGTCAAAAGCTATGAAACCAAAACATGAAACGTAAATCCTTCAAAAAACTAAAACCAAACAGTTTGTGATTTATTACATAATTATGAAATATTATTATGAGCAGTACCGTTAGCAATAACTCCTACAAAAAAGAAAAAATATGAGATTTCACACACGTAAATGGGTAAAACCTGAGGACCTAAACCCCAATAATACTTTATTCGGTGGACGTCTGCTACAATGGATAGACGAAGAAGCAGCGCTCTATGCCATGATACAATTAGACAATCGTAAGATCGTCACTAAATACATGTCAGAGATAGATTTTATCAGTGCACCCAAGCAAGGAGATATTGTTGAAATTGGAATCATAGCTACTAAATTTGGTCGCACCTCTCTTACTCTCAAATGTGAAGTAAGAGATAAAATAAATCGTACACGGATACTTACTATTGAGAATATAATATTTGTAAACCTCAACGAAAATGAAGATCCAACTCCACATGGAAAAACAGAAATTAGTTTTCCTAAAGATAGATTTGGTGAAGATTGAGAAAATTAATTATTAATTTCTATCCAATTCCATTCCTTGTAATATTCCTTTTTCCAGTGCCGGCACTCCGCGCTTCATCCATCTTGGCATAGGAGCATCCATTAAATAATGATCAAAAAACTGTTCCATTCGAATATTGAAATCTAATCTATTTTGCCATTTAACCGGCCAGTGTGGTTCTCCATTATAGTTGAGCATCCAAGCAGGTTTACCTAATCTTCGAAGACCTACGAAATATTCTATTCCTTGATACCAAGGAACCGCTCCATCTTCATCGTTGTGTAATATCAATACGGGAGTATTCACTTTATCTAGATTAAATACTGGTGAGTTTTCAATATATAATTCAGGGTTTTTCCATAGCGTAGCACCGAGTCTACTTTGTGTTTTTTCATATTGAAATTGACGACTCATACCACTACCCCAACGAATGCCGCCGTATGCAGAAATCATATTTACTACAGGCGCTCCAGATTCTGCACATTTAAATATATCCGTCTTTGTGAGTAAGTGAGCTACTTGATATCCACCCCAGCTATGGCCCTGTACACCTATTCGATCTTTGTCTACGAATTCTTTATCAATAAGTGACTTTACTCCGGAAAGAACGGCCACCTCACAACTTTTGCCTGGATATCCATTTTTATAATAGACGTCGGGATTAAACAGTATATAGCCTTTGCTCGAATAGTACGCATAATTGATAGTAGACCTATGAGCATAAGGAGCTCTGTGCCGATGTAAATTTTGAGAATTACGTTCATAAAAATTCACCAACAAAGGGTACTTTTTCTTTGGATCAAATCCATCAGGTAATACCAATAGTCCTTTTCGCAACATATTTTCATCATCTTTCCACTCATGCATATGGATAGACCCCCAACTATATTCAGATTGTTGAGGATTAGCATTTGATATTATATTTTGTCTTTGTAATAGTGTATCACTATGAATCAAATCTGGGAAAATATCATAGTTTTCTTTAGTCCAAATAATATCGTTACTGCTTTTTGCCTTCAAGGGCGATCTATCGATTTTGTATGGTCCTAAAAACAATTGTGTAAGCTCTCCAGAATATATATTTAAGTGAGCATATCCCTCATCCTTTGTCTTATGGTTGATCCACCTGACTAGCCACTGTTCGGCTGAAAGATAATCACGCTCTTTGTCAAGAATAACTATTCTATATTCTATTTGATCTTTTCGACCATTTGTTATTTTTCTAATTTTTCTATTTTCATTGGGGCGTGCTAACCAAATATCATATCTATCATAGATTACTAACTCTTCTTCGTCAGCTGTCCATCCACCATATCCATATGACCTTGGATCCATTGGTCTATCATTCTCCTCATCATAAAAGATTCCTAACTCAATATCTGTGAGAGAAAAACTATCTTCATTTTCTAAGTCATAGCTATAATGTCGACCATCTTCTCTATTAAACCAGTATAAATAATTTCCAGATGGAGACATTCTAGGGTTTCTTGGAGATCGAGATATGATACGCTTTGATTCGCCAGTTGTCATATCAATTCTGTATATGTCCTTGTATGAGTAGCCTAGCCAACTTATAGTTTTTTGATACTTCGTATCATCAACTCCAATCGCATACTTAGCATTATCTCTAGTACTTACGTCTTTTATTTCAGCCGTTGCAAGTTGAATAAATCTTTTATTTGAAAAGTCATAATAACACAAATAAGTTTTTTCTCTATCTCTTTTCTCCCTAATTTTTTGCTGAGTATGTAGAATTCCATCGGTATGAGACCATACTTCGACATTAACAATTTCATCATCTAATATCAAGCTATCTTTCAACAATACCGGCGGTGCAATCCCAAAAAATAATTTAGATCCATTTTCTGAAAAATAAGGAGTATCAAAATTACTTATCTCCCAGCCTTGAGGTAAAAAACCACTGTAGTTATCTGCAATCTTTTGAGCAGTCCCATTAGTCATCGACCATCTATATAACTCGTAAGGTCTATGTCTTACTTCGGTCGTATCACTATCTACTATGAATGCCAATTGCTCACCTTTCATGTCCAAAGTTAAATGATGAACTTCACCCTTAGTTTGTAATATTTCGAAATCGTTTCCTGACATCAAGTCAACCACATGAATACCGCCCATTCGCAAGGAATCATCCCCACTCGTATGATATACTAGCCTCTTTCCTTCTTCGGCAAATTCGTAGTCTTTCACAAAATAAAATGTGTCTTCTTTCTCAGAACTAAGGTGTCGAAGTATCATTCGACTTCCATCTTCGTTCGATTCCTTTTTTTTAAACTTGCTTAGAAGAAGAGAATCCGAATGGTGGCCACCAGGTTCTAATTGATACGCCACAAAACCTCCATACTTATCTGGTGTCTTATATGACTTCAGAGTGTTTATTACCGAAGTATTATTTGTCACAACATCAAAAATGAACAAACTATCACCCGGCAATTCTTCTTTCTTTACTTTGCGTCGTTTCTGCTCTCTGATAGTATCTACATCAGCAACTGATTTCCACATGAATATATTCCCACTATAATCTATGCTAGGCTGATCTGCCCTCGGGAAAATATAGGTGTCCTTCGAACGTGTATTATAAATATGTAGCTCCTTGTTAGTTCTTTCACCAGAGAGCGTATATAGCACCTTACTGCCATTGGTTGCGATCTTCACATCCTTAATTCGATTCCATGATTTATAGTTATCTGGAGTAAGTTTTTTTTTGGATTGTGCAGATAAAGACAGTGATATAAGTAATATCACCCAGAGCAGGGTAAGTTGATGCAGTTTCATACTTTTTGGATTAATTTTTTACAATATGGAGAAATTAATCTTATTAAACAATAAGGCAACCCACAGCTGTCAATGTTTCATCTTCAGATAGATATACTTGATGTTATGATTTTTATACATTATTTCTCCCTTTTTCAGTGGAAAATAAAAGATATACAGGCCCACTTTGCCAATATTCCTTAGAGTCGAAATTCCATAGATTAACGCCACATAATGGAATATCTGTATCTTATCTCTGAGTAAGTGAATGACCTATGTATATCTCCTCACGAAGGCGAAGCCATCTGGAATAGCGTATAGATGTTAGTGTCAGGCTTTCGTCCATTGCTATGTCAGTCTCCAAAAGCGGACGATAACAGATCAATATAGAAATAGAATTTTCTCCTACTGGACCAAGCTGAAAAGTAAATCCTGCAAGTACAAAAGACGTTTTTTATAATCTATGTGATAGTACCTCATCTTTTGAAAAAAGATAAGATGTATGTCTTTGTCAGCTTGAGTTTTATCTTTATAACTAACTATTGTTCGTAATCCACCATGCTGTTCCCAGTTAGAATTGTCCTCTCCAGTCGTTAACCTATACCCGCGATAGAAGTCATGATTACCTTTAATAAATATGTAATTGTGTGATTTTTACAATTCGATGAGATACTCAATCACTTTATAGGATTGACTTCAACCATCTACAAGGCATCCGAGAAACAATTGTGTATCAGCTACTGTTACATTTGAATTTTTTGATGACCTATAAAAAGAGCTCTAAAGGCTCCGTGAAAATCACCAATTACTAGACATCCATTCATTATTGATTGTTGGCTTTAGATTTATAAAAGTAGCTTATCTTCGCATTACCAAAATTAATAATACATATGATTAACATCGCACTCATAGCACATGATGGTAAGAAGCCAGAAATGGTCTCTTTCGTAATGCGTAATAAAACATTCCTTAGCAAAACAAAGATATTCGCCACAGGAACGACAGGGTCGCATATCGAAAAAGAAGGATTTGATGTAGAGAAACTACTATCAGGACCCAGAGGAGGAGATGCTCAGATAGCGGCATTAATAGCAACTGGAAATGTTGATATCGTAATATTCTTCAGAGATCCTCTCGATAAGCATCCACATGAACCCGATGTACAGATGCTTATGAGATTATGTGATGTGCATAATATACCACTAGCTACTAATCCAGCTTCTGGCATTTATATATTGAAAGGAATAGCACAAAGCTTGAAAGAGAAAGAAGGTTAAATGACTACAGAGGATTACAAGAAATTATCAGATTCTATCCCTAAAGATCCTGGTGTATATCGCTTCTATGACAAAGAAGAGACGATCCTCTATGTCGGTAAAGCAAAGAATCTCAAAAATCGTCTCTCCTCTTACTTTGGCAACAAGAAGCATCAGACGCATAAGACACGTACAATGGTCAAGAATGCAGATCATATAGATTATACCATAGTACAAACAGAAACCGACGCACTCATCTTAGAGGCTACCATGATAAAAAAATATCAGCCTAGATACAATGTCATGCTCAAGGATGGTAAAACATACTCGTATATCTGTATTAAAAAAGAAAGGTTTCCCCGTGTCTCTGCAACTAGACAAGTAATAAAAGATGGCTCTACTTACTTTGGGCCATATACTTCTAAATACAACACTAATATCATATTAGATCTCATTAAAAAATTATTTCAGTTAAGAACTTGCACCCTTAACTTAAATGAGAACGCCATCGATGCGGGCAAGTATAAAGTATGTTTAGAATACCATATCAAAAACTGTAAAGGTCCCTGTGAAAATCTAGAATCTGAAAAAGAATATAATCAAAAAATAGAACAAGTAAAAAATATCCTTAGAGGAAATTTCAAACCTGTAAAAGACTATCTACAATCAGAGATGGAACATTACGCAGAATTGATGAAATTTGAAGAGGCTCAACTGTTAAAAGACAAGTTTCAAGTTTTCGTTAATTATCAATCCAAATCTACAGTTGTACATACATCTATCACAGACTTGGATGCATTCTCTATTGCGAGCGATGAAAAGCATGCATACATTAATTATCTAAAAATAATTAATGGCGCTATTATCAATTCTGATACGGTAGAAATAGAAAAAAAACTTGACGAAGAAGATAGAGAAATTCTTGAATTTGCTATACCTGCTATAAGAGAAAAATTTAACAGCATAGCAGCTGAGATAGCAGTACCAATCGAAATAGATTTCGTAGATCCTGAAGTTCTCATCACTATACCAAAACGTGGAGATAAAAGACACGTAATAGAGCTCTCAGAAAAAAATGTAAAGTACTTTTTATTTCAAAAAAAGAGAGAAGCACTTAATAAAATAAAAAGGCAAACTCCAGCGGAGCGTATTCTTAAGACTCTACAAAGCGATCTTCAGATGGACAAGATTCCTTTCCATATTGAATGCTTTGACAATAGCAATATACAAGGAACAAATCCTGTGGCGAGTTGCGTAGTATTTAAAAATGCTAAACCCTCTAAAAGAGACTATCGAAAATTTAATATTAAAACAGTGATAGGTCCTGACGATTTTGCATCTATGGAAGAAGTCGTTGGTCGTAGGTACAGGAGGCTTGTATCCGAAGGAGAGTCACTTCCAGATCTTATTATCATAGATGGTGGTAAGGGTCAGTTGAGTAGTACCGTTAAGATATTAAAAGAGCTTGAGATACTAGATAAAGTTACCGTAATTGGAATTGCCAAAAAATTAGAAGAAATATTTTTTCCAGACGATCCGATTCCATTATACATTAATAAGAAATCGGAATCACTTGTTTTGATACAGCAAGCCCGAAACGAAGCACACAGATTTGCCATTACGTTCCATAGAAATCAAAGAAGCAAAAACGCTCTAGGTACTGAGTTAACTAATATAGAAGGTATAGGAGTTAAGACTTCTGAAAAACTTTTGAAAAAGTATAAATCTGTTGCTAGAATAAAAGAATTAGCTGAAACAGAAATAGCTGACATAGTAGGAAATAGTACAGCTAAGAAAATCGTTACATACTTTGAAAAACAAGCGATAAACAAGAAAGTAAATGAAAATTTAAAAGAAGAAAAATGAAATACATATACATTATATCAGTAGCAATAATACTTTGTATAGTATACAGCTGCAAAACAGACTTTAAAGAAGTGCATCCTGATGTCAGTGACATAACTGTAGACTTTAACATTGTCAGACTTGACGAGATGGTAGCCAATATGGACACCAACAAACTAAGCTACGAGCTCGATTTACTAATGGACAAATATCCATCCGCTGCAATGCTCTACTTCGGTACACTTAATCCATTCACAGCATCAAGTAATCGTGACACTATCGCTGTTAGATTAGAAGTTTTTTTGAGAGATCCATTTTTTCAAAATCTGCAAGATACGATTGAACTTATTTTCAGCGATATGTCTGATATCAAAAAAGAATATGACCTAACATATAAGTATTTTCATCACTACTTCCCTGATGCTGACATAGCTAATATCTATACTATGAACACAGGATTTAATTATCAGCGTTTTCTCTTCGCTGATGATAATGAAAAAAATGCATTGGGTGTTAGTTTAGATCTATTTCTAGGAGACGATTACCCATACAAACGTCTCGATCCACAAAACCCAAGTTTTTCAAAATATCTCACAAGATCATTCGACAAAGAGCATCTAGTAAAAAAGACGGTGGAGATACTCGTTGATGATCAAATCGGCACAGCCAATGGTGTTCGAATGATCGACCATATGATTCATAATGGAAAGAGACTATATATCCTAGATCACTTAATGCCAGAGACACATGATAGCATCATTATGGAATATACTACCAAACAGATGCAATGGGCTAGTAATAATGAACTCTCAATGTGGGGGTTTTTCTTTGACCAAGAGCTGTTCTATGAGACCAACATGATGTCTATCAATAAATACCTTAGTCCGAGTCCAAACTCTCCTGGAATGCCCACAGAAGCTCCAGGACGCACAGCAAACTATATCGGCTGGCAGATAGTAAAGAAATTTATGCAAAAAAACCCAAAACTTACGATGCTTGATCTTATCGCACATAATGACGCTCAAAAATTACTAGAAGAAAGCAAGTATAAGCCAAGGTAAGCGCAATTTTTTATTGAAAAAAGTGATGATTACCCAGTCATGCAATATTTCATAGATACGCCTTGACTTGGATAAGATAAATCAAATCTTTTAAGTTCAAATCAAATTGTTTAATTGGTAAATACTTATTTGAGTGTAATATGGCTTGATAGGAAAATACGTCACCCACTTTTGAAAAGTACGTTCAAACATGTAAGGTATATTCAAAAAGACTCTACTTAGTAGAGTCATATTTTGACTTCAAATAAATTGAAATTAACACCATAGTTATACTGCTATAATATTGGCTGAATGTTTAATTGTCTGGCTACTTGAGTAGCAGGCGAATGAAATATCAGAAACATTATTCGAGAGAAACACAAAAAAGATTACTGGTTTTACTCAATATTCGTAATTTATTCTAATTAAGTATGTGGTCTGCCACCAACATAAACTCTGGTATCTTTACTACATATTCTTTATTCGAATCTAGATTAAGTATCGTATAGTTACCATGCATCTTGCCTATCTCTGTATGTAAAACACTCCAAGACATGTAGGTGTGATTACCACCTGGCCTGATGATGGGTTGTACTCCTATGACTCCCGAGCCTTCTACTTCACGAATAGTCTGATCAGAATCATGAATAAACCAATGCCTTCTTAGTAACTGAACTGCATGCTCGTTATCGTTGATTACGTTTACCTGATAACTGTGTACGTACTTTTTGAGCAAGGGTTTAGAATGTTCTGCTTCATATCTTGAAGCTATTTCTATTGTTATTCCATTAGTAGTCTGCCAGATCATGCTCCTGTCCCAAAAAAAAATTAAAAACTATTCTTCCTCTTCTGATACATTAAGAAAAGATTCGATCATTATTTCTGCTTCCTTACAAGCTACCGTAAGTAAATCATTAACTAGTACTTCGTCAAAAGATGACTCGTACGAAAGTTCTTTTTTCATTCTTGAGATTCTCTTACTAAGACTGCTTTGAGTTTCAGACTTTCTATTCTTTAGTCTTTCCACTAATATGCTGAACGATGGCGGCTTGATAAATACTGCCAGACATTCGTCACCATAAATACTTTTAATGTTAGTAGCACCTTTAACCTCAATGTCAAAAATAATGTGCTTCCCTAAAGACCAGATACGTTCTATCTCTGATTTGAGCGTACCATAAAATTGATCTCTATATACTTCCTCGTACTCAGCAAATGCACCATCAGATATTTTTTGACGAAACTTCTCTAATGACAAAAAATAATAATCTTTCCCATCTACTTCATGATCGCGCTTATCTCTAGTCGTGGCTGACGTAGAAAATCCTAATTGATTTTTATATCTTTTGGTTAAGTGTCGCACAATCGTAGTCTTCCCAGCCCCACTCGGTGCAGTAAATATTACCATCTTTCCCTTAAATCCTCTAGCGCCCATATAAAGACCATTTCTACTTCAAAATGTCAACAATCTAAAAACTATATTAAACTATATTTAATACTTGCTCCTTAATTTTTTCCAATGCTTCTTTCATCGTCACTACCACCTGCTGCATTTCTGAATGCTGTGCTTTAGCACCTAATGTGTTGATCTCACGACCCATCTCTTGAGCAATAAAAGACAACTTCTTTCCTTTTTCTGGCTTGCTATTGTTAATTACCTCCTCGAAGTACACACAATGTTGAGAAAGTCTTACCTTTTCTTCATTGATATCTAGTTTTTCTAGATAATAAATCATCTCCTGCTCAAATCTATTTTGATCCACAGAGTCACTTTGTTTAAACTCATTAAGATTCTTATTCAATCTTTCTTTAAGTCTTTCAATTCTCTCTTCTTCAAACGGAGCTATCTTAGGTAATGCCTCCGCTATAATATCTCTACTATCCATCAAATCCTTATACATCGCCTCCCCTTCATCCGCACGGAATCCATTAAGAGATATTATAGCTTTCTCCATTATAGACTCAACTACCTTCCACTCTTCGTCAGATATCTCCTCATCTCTACTCGATACCACATTAGGTATACGAAGTATTGCCGTAGCTATATCACCTGTAGGTGCATCTAATGACTTATGAATCTCAAGAAGTTCAATGAAGTACTTTTTATACAAAGCTTCATTAATCCCATATTCATCGTCTCCAGAATCTGACACTATAGAAAGGTTAGCCTCTATTTTGCCTCTAATGGCCCCTTTGAGCAAAGTGCGTCTCACGACCATCTCCTTGTCTTTGTAATAAGACGGGACTTTAAGGCGTATATCTGTCGCTTTACCGTTTAGTGATTTGAGTTCTAGGGAAAATTTCTGATTTCCAACTACCTCTTGAGCTTGTCCAAACCCTGTCATTGATAACACCATAAGATTAGATATAATAATTTGTGCAAATATACCTTTTAGCGTTAAAAAATCAGCCTATCAATCGATTCTTCAATTTTCAAAAAATTGAAGAAAATAATTTATTAAAGCTATAAGTCTAATGCTTACTCTTTCAATGCAAGTAATACTAGCGCTTTACAGCCCTAAATATGTGGACATTTATTATTAATCATTTGTAAATGAATAAGTTAAATGAATAAAATATGCCTTTAGAAGGAAAAAAAAAAGGCAAAAGCTTTCTTAGTCCTAATATTTTGCGAAATTTGCCACACTTTGAGGTAAACAATCTCATAATTAATTAATAATCAAACAGTAAGGGCGATGAGAAAGGCTGATTTAGTAGCAACAATATCTGAGAAAACAGGAGTTCCTAAGGTAGATGTGCTAGTGACGTTAGAGATGTTTTTTAAAGAAGTGAAAAGTTCGCTTTCTACTGGTGAGAATGTATATGTTAGAGGATTTGGGTCGTTTGTGATCAAAAAAAGAGCAAAAAAAATAGGTAGACATATCAAAAAGAATGAGGCTATCGAAATACCAGAACATTACATTCCTTCCTTCAAGCCTGCTAAAATATTTGTAGAAGAGGTGAAGCTAAATGTAACCAGTCTTCCAGACGAAGAGAAATTAGATTAACTACTTATGGCGCTTAACAAGACTCAGTTTAGTTCTATCGTCATTGCAGCATTATCATTTTCTATACTCTATTTTGGATGTGATACTAAAAGTGACAAGCTCAAGAAAGCGAACCAAACAAGGTCTCTCAATATGGAGGCTACAAGCATTCAGAATATATTATTAGATGTTAAAAAGACTCTTACAAAAGAGGAAAAATCTATAGTAGAAGCTTTAAACGTAGAGCTCAAAAAAGCAAATTCAGACGAAACCAAAGTAGATCTAAGCAAGAGACTTTCAAGAACATGGTACGAAATAGGACAACCAATTATAGCTGGGTACTACGCCGAAGAAATCGCTAAGATTGAAGAGACTGAAAATAGCTGGAGTATAGCTGGAACAAGCTACCTATTGGGTGTGAAATCCACACAAGAAAAAAAATTTAGAGACTATGCCACATCCCATGCCATAACAGCATTCGAGGCAGCGATGTCAATCAACCCTGAAAATATGGACCATAAAATCAATAAAGCGCTATGTTTCGTGGAGAATCCAGTAAAAAGTCCAATGGAAGGGATAATGATGCTTCGCAAACTGAACGAAGACAATCCAAAGAACGTTAAAATTATAAATCAGTTAGCAAAGCTAGCGATTAGAACCAATCAAATAGATAGAGCAATCGAAAGACTTCTGATAGCAGTCGGAATCGATTCTGAAAATAATACTTCTAACTGTCTGCTCGCACAAGCTTACGAAGCTAAGAATGATGCGGCTAATGCGCAGAAGTATGCAGCAAAATGCAATTAATTAGTAACACAATAAAGAATAAATTATGCCTTGCGGTAAAAAAAGAAAAAGACATAAGATCGCTACGCACAAGCGTAAGAAGAGACTTAGAAAAAACAGACACAAGAAGAAAGGTAAGTAATTACTCAAAATCACTTCTAGAGAATCAACAGAACGCTGAATATGACTTTCATTAGTCTATTCAGCTTTCTCTGTTTAAAGACAAGTGTTTTAAAAGTTCTGTTTAATATCTCATTTCGTACATAAAAGTGATTTGTGAAATACATTAATATGAGCTGTAGTTTCACCGTACAGTGAAAGTTGGTAGTAGATTTCTCTACTAATTAGATGTTGAGCTATATAACTAATAAGACATAGCAAAGATTGGTAGACTTTTTGGAGTATCTTTGTCGTCATGTAAGTTATTATGCTTCATAGATTGATAGACTTTATGTCTATTAAATAAGATATTGATTATGATTGATCAGTTTATTTGATAATCACGGTCGTTTGTTACTTAAAGTCTATTCAAACAGGCTTTTAATTATTTGTCAACGATGTACCTTACTTTTAACATTGCTGACCTTTGACTTTTATTGTTGTTTAAAACGGTTTAAGCTAATCAACAACATTTTATACAGGGTGACTAAATTATACCAATCATCCTGACAAAACCTTTTATAGCTCAAGAGAGCGCGCGGCTGGAGTTGGATATGACTTGCTCTACTACCCCAGTTGATTATCATTTTTTAATAAACATAGTCTACTAAGACATATGACAATACACTAGAGAATCGTAGAGAAAGCTAAGTAAAATATTTTTAAGAAAGAAAATATCTGTGCTACTCAAATTAGAAATATGAAAGTCCAAAAGACGCAACGCACAAATACTTCATCCCCAAAAGAAAAACCGAATAACACTCTACAGGCTGATCAACCATTAACAAGACATATTTTCCCAAGATATCTCCTCTGTTTTCAGCATTATTTCTAGCTATCGTTTAATATTCTAAATGATTATGTGAAGCTGCACTATAATTAAACATAGTGAGCAAAAAACATATATGTAGTGTCTAAAGAATTAATTATTAGCACCTCTCCAACAGAGGTAGAAATAGCATTAATAGAGAATGCTAAATTGATAGAAATCCATACCGAAAAGAGTAAGGATACATTTGCAGTAGGTGACATATTTCTAGGTAGTATCCGTAAGATGATGCCTGGCCTCAATGCTGCTTTTGTAGATATTGGTCATCGTAAAGATGCATTTCTTCATTACACAGACCTTGGACCTCAAATCAAATCGTTAGCTAAGTACACCAAGACCGTGCAGAACGGCAAAATTAATACTCAGCGTCTAGATAATTTTCAAAATGAATCCGATAATCCTAAGGGCGGAAAGATCGACAACGTATTCACTAAGCATGAGCATGTACTTGTACAGATCCTCAAAGAGCCTATCTCTACAAAGGGACCTAGGCTGAGCTGTGAGATTACAGTTCCAGGAAGATTTATCGTATTGACTCCATTCACAGAAATAATCGCTATATCGAAGAAGATAACTGACCCTGAAGAGCGCAAGAGACTTAAGCTACTCATAGGAAGTATCAAACCTAAAAACTTTGGTGTAATCGTACGTACAGCTGCACAAGGAAAACAAGTAGCTGACCTTCACTCAGAGATCAGCGAACTCAATGAAAAGTGGAAGGAGATATACCAACAGCTACGAAACACTAAGAAGCCTAAAAAATTACTAAGTGAGTTAGGTAAGACAACGACCATCATCAGAGATATACTTACTGACGACTTTACGTCTATAATCACTGATGACAAAGATATTTACAATGACCTTAAAGGTTATCTTAAATCTATCGACGCCGATAAAGTCAAAATTCTGAAACACTTTACTGGAGCTAGATCTATATTTGATGAGTTTGGTGTAACCAAGCAAATCAAAGCTAGTTTCGGCAAGAATAGTACCATGTCTAGTGGTGCGTATATTGTATTAGAAAGCACTGAGGCGATGCACGTTATCGATGTCAATAGTGGACCTAAGATGGTGAAGCGCAGTCAAGAAGATGCAGCTATGGCTGTCAATATGGAATCTGCAGAAGAAATCGCTCGGCAATTGAGATTGCGTGATATCGGAGGGTTGATCATTATTGACTTTATAGATGTACGTAAATCAGAACATAAGACTAGATTGTTTCAAGCCATGAAAAAATACATGGAAGGAGATAGAGCACAGCATACAATATTACCCCTGAGTAAGTTTGGTCTGATGCAGATAACACGTCAGAGAGTAAGACCTGAAGTCAAAATAGATACAAGTGAACAATGTCCTGTTTGTACAGGAACTGGCAAGAGTACACCGTCTCTACTAGTGACTGACTCTATAGAACGTGACATAAACTTCATACTAGATACTAGACCGACTAGTAAGATCAAGCTAGAGACACACCCATTCGTATATGCATACATTAAACAAGGTCTTCCTAGTCTACGTATGAGATGGTGGATGGAATACAAAAAATGGATCACTGTTGCGCAAAATAACAACTACGACTTATTTCAATACAAGTTTTACGATGAAGCTAATGACGAAATCCGTATGGAAGGGTAAAGTGTGGATAATTATCGAATAGAGAAAAACACGCGGATTGCTCGGTTATGCAGTATTTTAAAGAAACGCGTTGACTTTTCGGTGATAACTATTTTCATAATCCTAGTTCAAGGATATTAAATAACTGAGAAAGGTTCAAAGCAAAACATATTAGTTTTCGTCGAAAAAGAAACAAATAAATAGCTCTTGTTACTTCATAACTAAATATTTCGGTAGCGGCTGAAGTGGACTGAGACTTAATTTTTGCTCTAAAAAACTAATGCTTAATTTGACAAATATATTTCTTGTTTAAGATTAAGACTTGAAATTGAATTTCTTATGATTACTACACTCAAACAATACCAGCGCATCCTTATTGCCCCACTACATTGGGGCTTTGGTCATGCTACGAGATGCATACCTATCATTGATTATTTAATTTCATTAGAAAAAGATGTGGCCATTGCGGGAGACAATGCTTCTTTTGCAATGCTGAAACGTAGATATCCAAACTTAACTTCCTTTGAGTTACCTTCTTATAAGGTTAGGTATGGATATAGTTTGACACTTAGCATGTTTCTTCAGGGACCAAGGCTTATTGCTACTTATCGCAAAGAATTAAAAGAGGTAGATCGTATCGTCAAAGAATGGCAGCCTGATGTGATTATATCCGATAATAGATTTGGGGTAAGACATAAAGATACGCACAATATCTATCTCACTCATCAGCTCAACATTCAACATAAAAAGAAAAGTATAGCACTTTTCGCTAATCTTTTACATCGTAGATTTATCCATCGTTTCGATGAATGTTGGATTCCTGATAACAAAGAAAGAGATCTAAGTGGAATATTGAGCGACAGCAGTGAAATCCGTATTCCATGCAAATGCATTGGCGCTCTCTCCCGTATTAAGTTATCCCTTGAAGATCCCACTATAGAACTACTCGTACTACTCTCAGGACCAGAACCATCAAGGACTCAATTCGAAAAATCAATAATTTCTAATGAATCTCTATCAGAAAGAATCGTTTGTATTGTACGCGGTACAGACAGCAAGAGACTGAAAAACTATCCTGCAAATTTTACTATTCACAACATTGTTGATCAAGAAGAACTCACCTCTTTTATCAACACCTCTGCTGCTATCCTTTGTAGATCCGGCTATAGCACTATCATGGATTTACAAGACTATGATAGACCGAAATATTATATACCTACTAAAGGCCAAACTGAGCAAGAATACTTAGCTGAATATCATGATGGAAAAAAGGGTGTGAAAGTATTGAAAGTGTTGAAAGGTGGGCAAAATATTTAGTTCTCATATTTTATTCGCTTTTCTATACAAAAAGTACAATTTTTTTCTCTCCCACTCTTTACTAATAATTTTGAGAGCCCATATAGTTACAATACTTGTTTTTCTTTTTTGGCCGATTGTAACTTTACATTCTATTTTGACTATTAAATCAAAATATCCCCAGTCATCTCTTCTGGAATATCTACTCCCATTAGAGATAGAATTGTAGGCGCTATATCTCCGAGTTTACCATTTTTTACCTTAACATCAGTCCTATCAGTAACTACTATAATCGGAACCATTGATAGTGTGTGTGCTGTATGTGGAGATCCATCAGGATAGCTCATGATATCAGCATTGCCGTGGTCAGCAATAATGATCATCTCGTATCCAAATGCAGTTGCTGCAGCAACTAATTTTCCTAGACAAGTATCAACTGCTTCAGCAGCAGCTTTCGCCGCTGACATAATACCTGTATGACCAACCATATCCGTATTGGCAAAGTTGAGACAAATGAAGTCTGGATGCGTTTCCTGAATATATCCTATTGCTGCCTCTGTCACTTCCTTTGCTGACATCACTGGCTGCAAATCATAAGTTTTCACCTTCGGAGATGGAATCACTATTCTGCCCTCACCTGAATAGGGCTGTTCTTCTCCTCCGTTGAAAAAGAAAGTAACGTGTGGATATTTCTCTGTCTCTGCGATACGCAACTGTGTCTTACCTGCTTGAGCAAGAACTTCTCCAATAGTTTGCTTTAGATTATCTTTAGTGAAGACGACATGTACGTCCTTAAATGTACTATTGTAACTAGTCATAGATACAAAGTGAATTTGCAGCTTATTCATACCATAATTAGGCATATCGTCTTGTGTTAGCGCTCTTGTAAGCTCTCTTGGACGATCTGTACGGAAGTTAATAAAGAAAACAGCGTCTTGTTCTTCTATCATTTCCGGTTTACCGACTACTATTGGTTCAATAAATTCATCCTTGATTCCTAAGTCGTAGCTAGCTTGTATACCACTCATCGCATCCGAATAGTGGTCACCAACCCCTCTCACAATTAAATTATATGTCTTACTGATACGATCCCATCTATTGTCGCGATCCATAGCATAAAATCGCCCGACAACAGTCGCTATCCTAATGTTAGTTCCATCGATATATTCATGTAGTCGCTGTACAAATATCTTCGCACTATCGGGCGGAGTATCACGACCATCAGTAAATAGGTGTAAATAAACTTCAATATCTTCAGATTTGAGCAGATCACATATTCCTAGTATGTGCTCTATACTAGAGTGTACGCCACCATCAGAAATCAATCCCATCAAATGTATTCGCTTAGTATGACTCTTTGCATGTGAGATCATTCCCTGAAATACATCATTATTATTGAGCTCACCCTCCTCTATCGCTTTGTTGATCCTTGCAAGCTCTTGATATACTATACGTCCAGCTCCTAGGTTCATATGTCCCACTTCTGAGTTACCGATCTGACCCTCTGGAAGACCAACTTGCTCCCCAAATGTCACCAATTCGGCATTAGGATAATTTTCATAAAGAGTATCCATCGTTGGCGTATTTGCCTGAGATATAGCGCTTACGCTTTCATCCACTCCTTTCCCCCACCCATCTAATATAATTAACGCAACTTTCTTATCCATTACAAGCATTTTTCGATTTATACAACAAATGTAATATATGACGCTTAATGTCCTGTTGACAGATGTTATTATTACCCTAAATATGAACTATATCACTAATTTAGTTTGTTTTTTGAATATGGATAGTGAGTACTATGACGGAGCAATCGTTTTAGTCAGTTATCTATTTGATTAATTGCAGTAGAAACCATTTCTTTTTAACTGCGGTACTAAATGAAAAAATATGAAAAAATTACTTTTCGCGATTTTTATGAGTATAAATACGTTGACATTTGGTCAGACAGAAGAATTCTACAAAGCTGTAGAAAAACAAGATATAAAATCAATCACAGATCTACTCCTGGACGAAGTAGAATTATGCATCAAAGATGATCAAAGAATCATATCTAAAGCTACTGCTGCTAAGACCATCAAAGAATTTTTGGCCCAAACAAATCCTAAGTCTGTAGCATCCCTACATAGCGGTTCGTCAGGAGCAGGGTCAAAATATCAAGTAGGCAAAATGATAACAGAAAATGGCACCTACAGGATATTTGTCTATTTAGAAAGTAATAAAATACAAGAATTAAGGTTTGATACTTTTTAAGTGTTAGTTTTAAAATGATTAGTCAATTTTTTATTGATTTATAAAAGGATATGCTCATTAGCGTATCCTTTTATCATTAAGAATGTCGCCCTTTGAAATCAACTAAAGCCTCACGTCTAGAGAAGTAGGAATAACTATCTTGAACGTGTAACTAAAATCTAGCAAACAAGCACATTGTGCATGAGCGTTCATGGTAAAACATGAAGAGCGATTGGTTTTCTGAATGATTACAATATTTGTTTCAAAAAAAACCATGGGACCATTGCCAAATATTATTATTTCTTTTTTAGCAATAATATTGAATATGATAGCCTATAATCTCATTGCGATAAAAATCCCCATTGCCATTTTTGATCAAGAAAAATTAATCTCTACTACTTAGTACAAAAAGAAACCGTCGGTAAACAAGGCAATACTTGAGGGTCGCTTATTAAATACTATAAATCTACATTGTAATTTAATATTTCTCTATATTCAACCTACCAAAACATAACGAATATGCAATCCATAACTAAGGCCAAGTTATCTTTCATGATGTTCCTAGAGTTTTTCATTTGGGGTGGATGGTTCGTTACATTAGGTACTTTTCTCTCTAATAATCTATCAGCATCTGGCGGAGAAATAGGACAAGCATTTTCAACTCAATCTTGGGGTGCTATCATTGCACCTTTCATAATTGGACTTATAGCAGATCGCTATTTTAATGCGGAAAAACTATTGGGTGTCCTCCACTTAATCGGAGCAGTACTGATGTATCAATTATCCAATGTAGAGTCATTCAACATGTTCTATCCTTATGTACTGGGCTACATGATAGCTTATATGCCAACATTGGCGCTAGTTAACTCAGTATCATTTAACCAAATGGATAATCCTACAAAAGATTTTCCGCACATAAGAGTTTGGGGTACTGTGGGTTGGATAGCTGCAGGATGGATAATTAGTTTAGGATTCCAATGGGATTCACTACAAAATATAGAAGATGGAGCTCTTAAAAATACTTTTTTAATGGTGGCCATCGCATCAGCTGTACTCGGAATATTTAGCTTTTTATTACCTGCTACACCACCTAGTAATAAAGGAGACAAGTTAACCTCTATCTCAGAAATGTTAGGGCTTGATGCGCTTGGTTTACTTAAGGATAGGAATTTTATTATCTTCTTTATTTCTTCGATTTTGATATGTATTCCTCTAGCATTTTACTATCAAAATCTAAGTCCATTCCTTGCAGAATTACAAGTTGAAAAATCTACTGCATGGGCATCTGCTGGACAAATTTCCGAAGTAATATTTATGTTACTCCTGCCTCTCTTCTTTAAAAAATTTGGCTTTAAAAAAACAATCCTTGTTGGAATGTTAGCATGGGTAATCAGATATGTTCTTTTTGCTTATGGTGATTCCAGTGGACTATTTATAATGCTCATCAGTGGTATATTATTACATGGTATATGCTATGATTTCTTCTTTGTATCTGGACAGATATATACAGACAACAAAGCTGGAGAAAAATATAAAAGTTCTGCGCAAGGGCTCATTACATTAGCTACTTATGGAGTTGGAATGCTTGTCGGATTCAAAATAGCAGGGATGATTACTGATAAATTCTTAATAGAAGGGGGCGGTCATAATTGGGAAAGTATTTGGATTTATCCAGCTGGGTTTGCCATTGTTGTTCTAATTATATTCGCACTGTTTTTCAAAAATGAAGATGTAGAATATAAGTAGGGTCGGGCGAAGACCTAGTTAATTGTAAGTCACATGCCTTAAATTCATTTAACTCAAATTTGCAACGCAATGTTGCTACTGCTGGTTACGCTTTTACATTACAAAAAAGAGAAGCGGTTGGGTTGTTAAGAGGTTTTTATTTCTTTTGGGAGAATGCCAAAAACGAGAACCTGCGGTAATGAAAATGTAATTGACTATTGTAATTGAAATTAAAAAGATATTATTTGTGACGAAACATGATTTACTGCAATAGTTTATATATTCAGAGAAGATCATAGAAATTTCGTTTAGTAAAATACTGATTCAACATTTCTATTTATTGTGATTTAACCAATCATTACTATCGCGGGTCTTTTATGGAAAATTTTAAATTCTGCTGACTCCCACTCTGAGACTTTCTTAGTCTTGATATACTCAGTACTCGCACTAATATCAACGGCCACACATAGCATAGTGTTCGGACGTAAAGAATCCTTGCAGGTAGACAGTAAAAATTCATTTCGGTAAGGTGCATCCATAAATATCTGCGTTTGCTTCTGTTTATGAGCTATTGATTCAAGAGTTTTGAGCTGTTTGACAAGAGCAGGCTTTTTATTAGATAGGTATCCATTAAAACAAAAAGACTGACCACTCATACCTGACGACATCAAAGCTAGCAATATAGACGATGGACCTACACATGGCGAAACGTCAATATCTTCTCTATGTGCTATGGCTACTATATCTGCTCCTGGATCAGCCACTCCTGGACAGCCAGCTTCTGAAATCACACCAATTGATGAACCTTTTTTAGTTTTGAAAATAAAGTCTTTAAGTCCTTCGACTTTACCATGTTTGTCGAGTTCGAATATTTCTAACTCTGATATAGGTTTAGGATGTCCACTTTCTTTAATAAATCTACGAGCGGTTCTTGCTCTTTCCACTATAAAATGATCCAAAGTATGTAATACTTCCAATGTTGCTGGCGGTAGACTAGAAATCCCATCTTCGATTATAGGACAGGGTACCAAATAAATTTTTCCTTGCATGAGTGTAAGGTAACTATTCTGCGTGTTAACAATCCGTTAAAATAGATAACTCGACATTCAACCTACGAAAGGCTTAGTTTATATTAATGTTTTCTTTTACAAGAATAAATTAAACAGGAACTTCATTTTTAAGTGAGAGATAGTATTTATTAACTTTGTGATCCTTCATTATCGAAGGCTTTCTTTTAAAGAACAAAACGAAAATATGCAACCATCAGTAGACATAGAAGCACTAGGCCAACGGATACACCAAGACAGTGCATTTATAGAAGTACTCAATGCAGAGTCATCAAAGGTAATCGTAGGACAAAACTATATGCTTGAGCGCCTACTCATAGGGTTATTAGCTAATGGTCACGTACTATTAGAAGGTCTTCCTGGACTAGCCAAAACACTAGCAATCAAAACTTTATCTTCTGCAGTAGATGCAAAATTTAGTAGAATACAGTTTACTCCTGATCTACTCCCTGCCGATATCATAGGTACAATGATATATAATCCCGCAAAGAACGACTTCTTCGTACGAAAAGGGCCAATCTTCGCTAACTTCATACTTGCTGATGAGATCAACAGAGCTCCGGCCAAAGTACAATCTGCTCTTCTAGAGGCGATGCAAGAGAGACAAGTGACCATTGGTAAAGAGACATATAAGCTAGAAGAGCCTTTCTTAGTACTAGCCACTCAGAATCCTATAGAACAAGAAGGAACATATCCGCTTCCAGAGGCTCAGATAGATAGATTTATGCTGAAAGTCAATATAGGCTACCCTACTAAGGATGAGGAGAAACTCATTATGCGTAAAAATATACTCGGTGAGATCACACAAAAAATCAATGCGGCAGTAACTCCAGCGACTATTATAAAAGCCAGAGAATCTGTACGTAGCATATACATGGATGACAAAATAGAAAACTACATACTCGATATAGTCTTCTCCTCTCGTAGTCCATCTCAGTATGGTCTCAGTAATATCGCTCCGCTAATATCATATGGAGGATCTCCTAGAGCAACAATAAATCTAGCCCTTGCAGCTAAAGCGTATGCATTCATTCAGAGAAGGGCATACGTAATACCAGAAGATGTACGTAACATCTGCAAAGATGTAATGAGACATCGTATCGGTATAACTTACGAAGCAGAGGCAGAAAATATTACAAAAGACGATATCATAACACAAATTCTTAATACCGTCCAAGTACCCTAGTGAATTTTCTTTCTAGACATATCATAACAGCAATAATAATATTTATTGCCTTTAATATCTGTAACGCTCAGTCGTTACAAGAGTATTACAAAACCATTCATAAATCCACAGAATATTGTTTAAGTTACGAAGGTTTGTTAGATGAAGTATTTCCACTAGAAATGCTAATCTGCGGTGATAAAGGTTTGTACAAAATGAAGTCAAGCTATGATATCTATAGCTTATCCATAGAGGTAGATAATGACACAATAGAAATGATAGAAGAGGATAGCCAGGGTCGTAGTTCTGGATATATCACTCTTACCAAAAGTGACAATGGATTTTCTGGTGAGTGGAACCAAATAGAGTCTGCAGCCAGATACTCATTTACTATTAATCAAGATGTACATAAAAATGAGCTAACCCCTAACTATATCACTCGACTCTCAGGTATTGTACGTAGCAGGATAGTAAACATTGACATCGACCATATCAATGGTACATTAGAGATACAAGAAAAGTATGGCCTCAAAAGCAGATACAAATCTAAATATACTTGTAAAGACAAGAATTGCAACAAAGTAATAATAAACGTAGAAGGTATTATCGGTGTCAGCTCGGTAGAAATCTACAAGAATAAGAGCGGTGATTACAAAATGATCGTACTCACTGCAGATCAAAATAGAGAACTCACTGAGTTGCGAATACTTTCTCAAATAAAAAAGAAAACTAAAGCATATTCTGATTACCGCTCTATGCTACTTGCAGAATACGCAAAGTTCAATGATAAAGATCTAGATACATATCTCAAAAAAAAACAGGCACATTGGATAAAATCTACTTCCATTAACTTAAGAAAATTTCATAAAGCAGATTCTACAGAAATCGTTTCTGATCGACTCAAGTACCAAGCTTCTTCTTGGATAGATATCGAATTATGGACAGAAGACTTTATCTCTGGAGTACAATACAAACAATACAACTGGCAACCTGAAGTAGAAGTTACAGCATTTGCCTATCATATAGATAAGTCAAAAGCTGTAACACTTACTGACGTATTGGACAAAGACTGGGATCTGACCAACCTAGATAGTACTATTGACAATGAAAATAGTACTTGGGTAGTCGGATATGATGGAATATATAAAATCTATTTTGATAGAGTAAAAGGTATACAGAGAGAATCCTATCTCTATTCGGATCTAACACAATATATTGACCGTGGTAGTTGGTTAGACAAATTGGTAGACCAAGACAAAATCAATGATTAGGCGCTATGGATACTAACGAACTCATCAAAAAAGTACGGAAGATCGAAATCAAAACTCGTGGACTGAGTAAGCATATTTTCTCTGGAGAATATCAGAGTGCTTTCAAGGGTCGCGGTATGTCATTTAGCGAAGTACGCGATTATACCTATGGTGATGATGTACGTAATATAGATTGGAATGTTACCGCTCGTACTGGTGAACCTTTTGTAAAAGTATTCGAAGAAGAAAGAGAACTAACCGTAATGCTTTTAGTCGACTTGAGTAAGTCTGCCATGTTTGGTACTCAGTCCAACTTTAAAAGTGAAATCATAACAGAACTCGCTGCCGTGATGGCATTCTCTGCGATCAACAATAATGATAAAGTAGGAGCGATATTATTTACAGATAAGATTGAAAAATATATTCCCCCTGGAAAAGGAAAAACGAATACGCTACGAATCATCAGAGAACTTATAAATCATGAAGTAGAATCAGATGGTACAGATCTAAATAAAGCGCTAGAATATCTTAATAATGTACAGAGGAAACGTGCGATCGTATTTGTGCTTTCAGATTATATGACTGACGGATACGAGACTGCGTTAACCGTCGCTGCTCGAAGACACGATATCGTAGGCATGCAGATATACGACGAAAGAGAAACGGAACTGCCCAATGTAGGTCTCATGCATGTGCGTGATGCCGAGACAGACAAAACTAGAATACTCGATACCTCATCTAAAGTTGTTAGAGAAAGATATGCTAATTGGTTTGCTGAACACACAGAGAACTTTCGTCAACTCTTCGCCAAGACTGGAGCAAATTCACTTAGAATCAATACAGAAGAAGATTATGTAAAAGAGTTGTTACGATTTTTTAAACAACGAGGAAGGTAAAAATTTTTGATTGACAAGTAATACTTGTTACATCATTTAAAAATACAAAATGCTATTAGATAGCTCAATGATAAAAGAAATTAAATACATATTACTATTGCTTCTGATTGGGAATATTGCATTCTCACAGAATTCTATATCTGTAACCGCACAGCAGGATACTATATTGATAGGAGATCATTTGATTATCGATGTAGTATTACGCACGGACAATGTCAATGATCTCGTGTCTATCGACTTTACGGGCTGGCGTGATCTAATCAATTTAGCCTACCCAGGAGATACAATCAACTTGGAAAAAAATACTACCGCAGTTATTATCGGTAATAATGAATGGGGTATCTCCGATCAATATTTCAGCACTCCAGTAGAGGCGATGGAAGGTTGGTTTAAAAATGGAAATACCATAAGAAAGCAAATCAAAATATCAATCTATGACTATGGTATATGGGTGCTACCGTCTCCAAAGATTACCAATAAGTCTGGTAAAAGATATCCAGAATTAGAGCCTGCAAGAATATGGGTAATACCGGCTAATATGGGTATGGCGCAAGACAGTATGGAACTTATGCCAATCAAATATATCATCGCTGAAGGTGAGTCTTGGGAAGATTACAAAATCTGGTTCTACTTACTTGGCTTTGCGCTACTAGCTACATTACTTGTTAAGTTATTTTGGGGAAGAAAAAAAGACGAGGAAATCGCTGTCGAAAAAGAAATAATTATTCCAGCTCACAAGAAAGCTCTTACTGCATTACAATCCCTAAAGAATGAAGAGTTATGGCAATCTGGAAACATAAAGAAATATCAGTCTGAATTGACTGATATCGTACGTAGGTATCTAGAAGATAGATTTGATATAAATGCATTGGAGATGACTACAGACGAAATCAGCAGAGCTTTACGAAATAAAGATTTCGATACTAAACATAGTGTCACTCTTCAAAGAATACTGACGATAGCTGATTTGGTAAAGTTTGCAAAAGCAACTCCACCACTAGAAATTAATGCAGAGTTTATGGATGAGGCTTTAGCCTTTGTTGAAAGTACAAAGAAAGAAGATGTGGAAGACCTTAAAACTGACATGAATTGAATATTATACATAACATAGAATTCTCTTCTCCTTATTGGTTGCTACTATTAGCAATCATACCGCTTATGCTATTGTATAAGTACTATAGTAAGCGTCAAGAAATTGAGCCTATGACCTTCTCTACTTTAGAGTCCATTTCTGGGTTATACAGTTGGAAGGAAAAAGCAATAAAGTACTTGCCCACATTAAGATATCTTACATTGGCCGCGCTAATGTTGGCTATGGCTAGACCTCAACAAACACTTAAAGAAGAAGTGGTAAAAGCAGAGGGAATAGATATCATATTAGCGATGGATCTTTCCTCTAGTATGCTAGCTAAAGATTTTAATCCAGATCGACTGACCGTAAGTAAAGAAGTGGCGGCAAAGTTTGTAGACAAGAGAGTGTATGATAGAATAGGATTAGTCGTCTTCGCTGGTGATAGTTTTACACAGACTCCTCTCACAACAGATCATAACATACTAAAAGACTTTTTAGCCAATATTGAATGTGGAATGCTAGATGATGGTACAGCCATAGGTATGGGTCTTGCCACAGCAACTAATAGGCTGAAGGGTAGCAAGTCAAAAAGTAAGGTTATTATATTATTAACCGATGGAGTGAACAATGCTGGTTACATCAAACCATTGACGGCTGCAGAAATTGCAGAAGAATATGACATGAAAATCTACACGATCGGAATAGGTACGACAGGTGCTGCACTTACTCCTGTGAATAGGCGCAACGATGGTAAGTTTGTATTCGGAATGAGTAAAGTAAATATCGATGAAAAATTACTTTCTGAAATATCAAAGATGACTGGCGGACGGTATTTTAGAGCAACAGATGAAGCTATGCTCAATAGCATATATGACGAGATCGATCAGTTGGAAAAAACAGAAATGGAAGTCAATGTATTTAAAAGATACAAAGACATATTTCGTATTCCGCTGATGCTTGCATTCGGACTATTATTATTAGAATTTATTTTAAGACAAACAATATTAAGGACTTTACCATAGATGTTTAGATTTGAAAATATCGATTGCCTATATGCCTTGCCCATTGTATTGGTCTTGGCCGCACTCGTATATTACCTTATGAAGCGAAAGAAAAACCAACTGGCTATAGTAGGAGATCCAAAACTACTAAATCGATTGATGAAAGATAGGTCAACAAATAAAGAGTGGTTGAAATATGGTTTATGGTTATTCGGAATAGCATTTTTGATAATTGCTTGCTCCAATCCTCAATGGGGAACGAAAAAGGAAAAGGTAAAAGCCACCGCGGCTGATATCTATATAGCACTAGATATATCACGTAGTATGGATGCTAAAGATATATCACCATCGAGATTAGAGCGTTCCAAAAAATTCGTCGAAGAACTTATAAATACTCTAAAAGGTGATCGTATTGGTTTAATCTCTTTTGCGGGTAGTGCATACTTACAGATACCACTTACCTCAGATTACGCAGCGGTACAATTATATGCCAATGCTGCCAATACCGATCAAGCTGGAATCCAAGGAACAGCAATACAAGAAGCTATCGATCTAGCGAGCAAAGCATTTGAAGATGATACGCCACACCAAAGAGCGATCATAGTCATATCAGATGGAGAAGATCACGATGATGCGGCCATATCTTCAGCAAGTGATGCTAGGGATAATGGATTGGTCACCTTCGCGGTAGGAGTTGGTACAACAGAAGGCGGTATGATTCCAGTGATAGATAGGGGTCGTGAGACATATAAGAAAGATGAAGAAGGCGTTCCTGTCATAAGCAAGCTAAACATGAGTTTGATGCAAGACTTAGCCGATGCTGGTGGAGGTAATTTTTACCTTATCAATCAAGGGAGTGATGCTATTAAAGATCTAAAATCAAGACTAGACCGGTTACAAAAAAGAGATGTAGAACTAAATTCATTTACTGAATACAACAGTTATTACCAGTACTTTTTATTTGTTGGATTGTTATGTCTATTATTAGAACAATTAGCAACCCAAAGGAAATCGGGCTTTGACAAAGATGGAAAAAGATTGTGGGACTTTTAAATAAACTTTAATGAAGACTACAAATATAAAAAACCGCAGAGAAATAAGATTGATTCTGATTGCACTATGTGTTTTTATTAGCATAACGCTACATGCACAGAGTAAACATCAATTACTACGTAGCGGTGATGCATCTTACTCCGCAGGAGAATATTCTAAGGCAGAGGAGGCGTATAGAAAAGCCATAGAAAAAGAAGGGAAGTCACAAGCGAAATACAATTTAGGTAATTCGCTATACGAGCAAGAAAGATATGATGAAGCACTCGAACAATATCAATCGGCTATCAATTCTGCACCTAATAACCAATCTAAGAGTCAAGCCTATCATAACTTGGGTAATTCGCTTTTCAATGATCAAAAGTTAAAAGAGAGTATGGAGGCATATAAACAGGCTCTAAGGTATCGTCCTGATGATTTAGAAACAAAGCACAATTTATCTTATGCTAAACAAATACTGAAACAGCAACAACAACAGAAAAAACAAGAACAACAGGAAGGAGAAGAGAGCGAAGAAGAACAAGAAAACCAAGAAGAGCAGCAACAGGAAGGAGAAGAGAGCGAAGAAGAACAAGAGAAGAAAGATCAAAAACCGCAAGAACAAAATCAAGAGCAACAGAACGAGGTAAACAACGAATCTGAGTCTGAATCTACTAAAGAGAAACGTGACTTAGACAAAGAAGACGCTCGTAAGCTCCTAGAAATAGCAGAGAACGAAGAGAAAAAAGTACAAAAAAAAATGAGAAAAGTTAGTAAAGGAAAAAAGAGAAAAAAAGATTGGTAGCTAAATCGAAAATAAAAATAAAGAACATAAGCCCGAAGAATCCAAAAGCGAACCTAGTCAAATCGTTGATTTTAAAAAAGAACGCACTTTAGTCGGAGAGAAAACATTTATATTTGAAGATTTCTTAGCGCTAATAAAACTCCTTAATAAAAATGTCAATCTTGACAAACTGAAACACAGTTATGATATTTTTTACAACTTAATAATATGAAATACTTTCTATTAATTATTAGTATATTTTTAACTATAGATATCAGCGCACAGACTTCTCTATCTGTATCTATTTCTGCAGATACCATTGGATTGGAAGATGCGGTAAAAGTTTCTTATAAACTATCTGGAGCACAAGAGAAAATAGAAATACTACCATGGGAAGGGTTGCAGCAAGTTACCGGACCAAATGTCAGTAGTTCGTTCTCCTTTGTTAATGGTGTAAGTTACAAAGAGTATAGTGAGAGCTACATACTAGTGCCAAAGTATGAAGGAGTAATATATATTCCATCTGCATCAGTAGTAATTGATGGTGAACCAATAGAGACCGAACCTATTGAACTATTCGTAGTAGCAGAACCCACTTATCAGAAAAATAAAAATAAAAGCCTAGAAAGAAAGTCTATCAAAAAATCACCTACTCAAAAGAGTAAACTAGGTGATGAAGCGGAATATCAACGCTTACTGAAAAAGAGAGAATTGGCTAAAAAGAAAAAGAAATTTTAGAATACATGTAACCTAATGACTAAAGCACTTAACATATTACTATTACTTTTTTTGTCGTCAATGATATCTTTAGCTCAAAACGTCAGATTTGAGGCTAGTGTAGATGCTCGAAAAATAATACAAAACTCAACAGTCAATGTTGAATTTACAATCCATAATGCTGAAGGTCAGAGTTTCACTCCTCCAAAATTCAATGGATTCAGAATAGTAGGTGGACCGAATCGGTCCACTCAAATGAGTTTTGTAAATGGCAAAAACTCAAGCAAAAAGTCTTACGGATATGCATTAATGGCCACTAAGCTTGGGAAATTTAGAATTGGTGCTGCAACCATAGAAGTCGATTCCAAAAAATATCAAACCGAACCTATTATTATAGAGGTAGTTAAAGCAGACCCAAAAAGTATGCAAGCTTCTGAGGAATACGACTTCTTTGTCAAAGCAATACTTTCTGATAGCATTGCAATTATAGGGCAACAAGTCGTACTCAATTATACACTTTATACTAGAATAGATATTCAAAACTATGACTTAATGAATGAGTCAGACTATGATGGCTTTTTCTCTGTGCCGCTCGAAGGAAGACGTGAAAGAGCACAACGTGAGATAATAGACAATAAAGAGTATTACGTACAGAGTCTTAAAAAGGTTGCCTTATTTCCGCAGCAAACAGGAACCTACGAGTTCGATCCTGTAGTAATTAATTTGGGTATTCGAGATGGTAGTAGAAGAAATTCATTTTTCCAAAGAAATACTAAAAAGATACAGCGCACTACTAATACAATAAAAATTCAAGTAATCGCTAATCCGCCCAACGAACCCTTAAGCTATTCCGGAGGTGTTGGGTCATATGATATGAATGCTCAAGTAGACAAAAAAACAATCACAACTGATGATGCGATCAAAATCACTATGATCATCAAGGGTTCTGGAGATGCAAAAATTGTCACCGCACCGAAACAAGATTTTGACCAAAATCTAGAAGTATATGAACCTAATATATTGAGCGAAGATCAAATGGTTGACAAAGGGTTTGTGAGATCGCAAAAAATATTTGAATATTTAGTAGTCCCAAAAAAAACAGGCCAATTTACTATACAACCAAAATTTAGTTATTATAGTCCTGACAGCAATAGATATGAAACATTAACGGCTGGACCATTTTCATTCAATGTAGCTCAAGGAATGAAAGCAATCAATACCATGGAGGCTGTGAAGTCGGACAAAGTATTATTCCCTCTGATTGCAAGTCCAACTTTTGTATCTAAGCCTACTATCCTATTTGGAAGTGTGTTGCATTGGGGATTGTTAGGACTGATACTAGCCGCAATTCCATTCCTGTTCATGTATAAGCTCAAACTCCGTAAAGAGGCAAATATAGACCCTCGACTAATACAAGCTCAAAATGCTGAGAAAGTAGCTATTGCAAAACTGAGTGTCGCAAAATCTCTTATGAATACTGGATCAATTCGTCAATTCTACGAAGAGATACAAAATGGAATATTTGGCTATCTATCTGACAGACTAGAGGTTCCCTATAGTCAAATGAACAAATCAGATATCAATAAAATTCTCACAGATAAAAATGTGCCACAAGATTTTACTGATCGTGTATCCACAATACTACAAAAAGCTGAAATGGCCTTATTTGCTAATGCTGGTAGTGTAGGTATGCAGGAAAGCTATAATGGTGCTAAGGAATTAATATTAGGTTTAGAAGTGCACTTTAAAAGGTAGTTTACTCTTTAAAAATCCATGTTTTTCACCTTAATGCAATTTCTCTTATGCACAATTAGTACAAGATTATAGACACCCACAGAGCATCTTAGCTGTATATTTTTGCCTTGTTAATCTATAATATTTCGCCAATGCAATTGATAAAACAAAAAATATTAACACTGATTTTTTTAGTATTCCAAGAAATAAAAAGAGAGAATCAAAGTAACCACTATTGCCTAATAAGCTCTCTCGTTATTTCCTTCAAAGAAATTGATGAATGCTCTATTTACCACTCGTACGCCGCCTGCAGTAGGATAATTACCTGAAAAATACCAATCTCCATTATTATTAGGACATGCCTTCTGAAGATCAGGTAAGGTTTGATAGATCACTTTTACGGGAACTGTTACGTGAGCAGGAGTAACTAATTGTGCGATCTTTTCGGATATCTGTTCATCGGTGTATCTAGCATAGAGAAACTGAATAGCATTTTGCATTTCTTCTGGTGGAAGAGTCTCTTGATGTTTACAATCCCCGTATGCTTTCCTGAGTAAATCTTCTTTACCATCTTTCTTAAGCAATTCTATCAGAGCATTAAATGCTACAAAGTTTTTCATCTTACTCATATCGATACCATAGCAATCAGGATATCTAATATGTGGCGCAGATGATACGATTACTATTTTTTTCGGCTTGAGTGTATTTAGTATATTGATGATACTTTCTCTTAGCGTAGTACCACGTACAATACTATCGTCCATGAGTACGAGCGTATCAACATTGTTTTTTACAATACCATAAGTAACATCATATACGTGTTTTACTAGCTCATCACGCGAGGTATCGTCCGCAATGAATGTTCTCATCTTTTCATCCTTCACCGCTAGCTTTTCTACTCTTGGCTTGAAGCTTAGGATCCTATCTATATCTTTTTCAGTTACGTCTGTACCTAATTCCAGAAGTTTTTTCTTATTGATTTTGTCCACTTCCTTTTGGATACCTTCAACCATTCCAAAGTATGCCACCTCTGCAGTATTTGGTATGAAAGAAAAAACAGTATTTTCTATATCGTTATCGATTTCTTTCATGATAGCAGGTGCGAGCAATTCACCTAGCTTTTTGCGCTCTAGATAAATATCTCTATCCGTACCTCTAGAGAAATATATACGCTCAAACGAACAAGCGGTACGAGGCAACTGATCTTTGCAAAGTTTCTCGGTTACTTTTCCATTTTTCTTTATAATGAGTGCGTGTCCTCGCTTCAGCTCTTGTACTTCTGTATGATGAACATTCATACATGTCTGAATTGCTGGACGTTCTGATGCTACCACTACGATCTCTTCGTCCTGATAATAAAAAGCAGGACGTATCGCAGATGGATCCCTCATAACAAATGCATCTCCATGTCCCATTAGTCCAGCCATAATATATCCACCATCAAATTTACGACAAGCTTTCTGTAACAATCTCTGAACATCTATATGCTCTGCTATAAGAGTATTGATTTGCTGGTTACTATAATTTTCAGCTTTGAACCAATTAAATAATCTCTGTACTTCATCATCGAGGAAATGACCAATCTTTTCCAATACAGTAACCGTATCAGATTTTTCTTTAGGGTTTTGTCCTAGGTCAACCAACTCTTGGAACAATTCATCTATGTTAGTCAGATTGAAATTACCAGCCAATGCAAGATTGCGAGTAATCCAATTGCTCTGTCTGAGAAATGGGTGTACTGTCTCTATAGTATTGCCTCCGTGAGTGCCATATCTCAAGTGGCCCAATAATAATTCTCCTGTATATGGTTTGTTTTCTTTGAGCCACTTTGGGTCATTGAGTTGCTCAGATGTACAATCTACAAAGTGTGATCTTATCCCTTGGAATACCTCCTTAATATACTGCGGAGAGTTACTTCTACGGCGACTGATATATCTATTACCAGGAGGCATATCTAGCTTGATAGTAGCGACTCCTGCCCCATCTTGACCTCGATTACGTTGCTTCTGTAGCAGTAACTGGAGTTTATTCAGACCATACAGAGATGTACCGTATTTTTTCTGATAGAATTCTAATGGTTTGAGTAGACGGATGAGTGCTAGTCCGCACTCGTGATTGATTTGCTCACTCATGTGTATATCCTTAGCTTTCGCTTTAGAGGTTTAATTGATACCTATAGAAAAATAAATATCTGGTTATACAAAGGTCAAATGTAAAGCTTTTTTTAATTTTGAAAGGGTTATAATCGAATTGACAAATCTAACATATTAAGAATGCCAAATAGTGGTAAGGTAGTCTTTTAACTATCATATAGGTGAATATGTAGTATAGAGTATCCCTTGTACTACATATCACGTAAATGTGCATTTGTATAATACTGTATATGAGTGACAAATTGTGTAATATAGCTTTTTGTTTTATTATAGGACTAACCATTTCCACAACTATGAGATTACTTTTTATCATCTTTTTGAGTATACCATTTAGTCTATTCGCTCAATTCGAAACACCTTACCAATCTACATATACGATTACATCTGAAAGCGAACCTCTATGGATAACCGAGATGTACAAGACTGATTCCGATCCTGGTAAAGTGGTAGGTCTATATGACGAATACTACAAAGCGAATACATTCATAAAGAATAGTCATACTCAATACTACAAAAGATGGCTACGATCAATATCAAGAGAAGTACAATCATCCCCATCATTAGACAGAAAATATAAAGAAACAAAAAATCAAATCTCTACACGCACTGAATCCTGGACCACTATTGGACCGATAGACTGGGATCATGATGCTGCGGCTCGTAGTTATGCACCAGGCGCAGCACATGTTTATACTATTGAGCAATCAGAGGCAAATAACGATGTTGTATATGCCGGTACTGCCAATGCTGGAATATGGAAGACTACTGATCGCGGCACTAACTGGACACCACTCACCTATAATATCAATACAGGAACAACTACAGCCATAGAAATTAATCACGAAGACGATGATATTGTATACGCAGAGTTATTTAATAGTATTTATAAGAGTATAGATGGTGGTAATATTTGGTTACCTACTGGAGATGCTTCTTTTCAAGGTACTGCTTTGAATGTAAGCGATATCAGAATGGATCCAACAGATACGAACAAACTTTACGCAGCAACCAATGAAGGCTTATACCGTACTACTGATGGTGGAGTCACTTGGACAGAACCTCTAAATGGCGATATACTCGAAATAGAAATACACCCAACTGATCATGATACTATCTATGCAGTTCTTAAATCTAGTGATGAGACAGAATTTTATAGATCGCTTGATAATGGACTTACCTTTGATCTCGTTGGAACCGAATGGCCACAACCTGATGTCGCAGCGGGTGAAGAACAGAAAAGAACAGAAATTGCGGTTAGTGCAGATATGCCTGATCGTATAGTTGCTCTTGCTACTGGATCAGCGAATGGTGGATCTGGATTATATGGTATATATGTAAGTGATGATAATGGGACCAATTGGACCTTTAAATGTTGCGGACCACAACCGGCAGGACCTCCTTCTGAAGATAATATGAATCTTATGGCATGGTCCGATCAAGGAACAGACGATGGAGGTCAATACTATTATGATCTTGCGCTCGATATATCCCCCACTAACGGAGATTCAATCTTTGTCGGAGGGGTAAATATGTGGGTAAGTGGTGATGGAGGAGATACGTTTGTGTGTCCAGCCAAATGGAGTCATTCGTACAAGCCAAATTATGTACACGCCGATATTCATGATATAAAGTACAATACATTCAGTGGAGATCTTTGGGTATTGGGTGATGGAGGAATTTTTTACTCTGATGATAACGGCGATAATTTTACAAGAAAAATTTATGGAATCGCGGGTACAGATTTTTGGGGATTTGGTCAGGGATTTTGGCACGGAGATGTGATGCTCGGTGGAGCATATCATAATGGCACTATGCTTAAAGAAGAGGAAGTCTACGAAAATGGGTGGATCTGTACCGATGGAGGCGATGGGGTGCGAGGATTTGTAAATCCTGGTATAGATCGACAAGCTTACTCAGATTACAATATCAAAACGCTGAACAGCGATAGAACAGTAAGTCCAAGTACAAGGGATTTTAGCAATAAGCCAAATGGCACTTATACTACTGGTAGGTCTAGTGATTTATTATTTCATCCTGAACAATATACAGCATGGTATAGTGGAAGTGGTACCAAACTTTACTTTACAGAAGACAATGGATATACATTCGAAGAGAGATACGAGTTCAATGAAGATGTATCAAGTATGGACATAAGTTGGAGTAATCCTGACTATATCTACGTAAGTACTTTCCCTTCTTGGTGGGGAGAAAAGAAAATATACAAAAGTACAGATGGAGGAAATACATTTACAGACATCACCCCTTCAAACACGGTGATGCCTGATCGTCGATGGATACCATTTGACATAGAAGTAAATGCTGAAGATCCTGAAAAAATATACTTAGGACGTACAAGTATGTATGGTGATGGTGCGTACGAATGGGGAGTGTACACATCTGATGATGGCGGTACTACTTGGAGCAATATAACTGGCTCTCTAAATGGAGAAGCAATCACCAACATCAAACATCAAAAAGGTACTGATGGAGGATTATGGATTGGTACACGATTAGGCGTTTATTATAAAAATAATACCATGGCAGATTGGGAATTATTTGTCGATGATCTTCCAATGCGAACACACTCTGTAAGAGTAGTGCCTTACTACAGAAAGGAGAAAATCAGAAATGCAACTAATAGATCAGTATGGGAATCCGACTTATATGAAAACAGTAAACCCTTAGCACAGATAAGTGTAGATCGTAAGTTAGTTTGCACCAATAATGATACGTTGAATTTTGTAGATCACAGTATCGTGTCTGACAATGATGTGAGTTGGTTGTGGACGTTTGACGGAGGTACTCCAGCAAGTAGTGCTGAGCGTACAGTACAAGTGGCTTACCCAAATGCAGGACAATATGATGTAACGCTTACTGTGACTGATACCTATGGAACAAGCACTAAAACTTGGGAAAAAATCATCTCTGCTGACGACTATTGTAAGTTAGAAGATAAACCTCTTATGGCACTAGAATGCATTGAAGTTAATGATCATGTAAATGTCCCATCGTTAGACATCACAACTAATAATTTTTCTGTGACAGCATGGATAAAACCCAATGGTATACAAGATGAATACACCGGAATATTTTTTAATGATGATGACTCTGCAGGACTCAATTTTAGAGAAAGTAACAATACACTTGCATACCACTGGCCTGGAGGGTCTTGGAGTTGGGATAGTGGACTAGAAGTACCAAGTGATATATGGAGTCATGTAGCTCTAGTGGCTGAGCCATCAGGTGTAACTGTTTATCTCAACGGCGTCGGCGTCAAGCATAATGACGCAATTAATACAGCAACATTTGGTACTGGAAAAATAGGTAGTTACAAAGGATGGGACTCACGAAACTATCGTGGACAAATAGATGAAGTATGTATCTGGAATAAGTCACTCACTCAAGAAGAAATAAGAGAGTATCGCCACTTGATTAAAAATCCAACATTAGATACAGACATATTAGCCTATTACCAATTCAATAGAAGTGATCCAGCTATCACTGACTTTGCTAATGGTAGAGACGCAACACTAGCAGGAGCAGCTACACTTGTCACATCAGATGGACCGTTTGGCGCTGGTGAAAGTGAAAGAGTAACTGTTGTAGAATTAGGTACTTATGATTTCCTAGATGGAGATATGGCTATAGAGTTTGTAAGTGGAATAGTGCCAGATGGAGAGTTAGTAGTCACTCACCTTAGTGTAGATCCAGACATTACTCCACAAGCAAATAAAGAAAATATAGATGCCGGGTATTGGATCTTGAATAATTATGGATCAAATCAAAATCTTAATACATACTTAATAAATAGTTTTAAGAATACCGGCACTATCTCCCAAGCTATGTTAGATGATAACTTTCCAGTTTCAATTTATAATAGAGATCAAAATGCCCATACAGATATATGGGAGCTACTTATTGACAATACGGATTTAGACAAACAAACTGGTAAGAACGGTATTATAGAATACGCCAATGACAAGCGTCATTCAAGAATAGATTATCAATATTTAATCCTTAGAGATTCAATGCCAACTGGAATTGCAGATATACGAATGTCTACTCCAGACGCAAACAATACTTCACCAAAAGGTGGTAGTAGTATGGCACTTTATATCGATGCGGTAGAACAAGGACTAAAGCTTCCTGTAATGACTACAATACAAATAGAAAACATTAAGAGTCCAAGTGCGGGATCGGTTATACTCAACAGTACTGACAAATATATATATCTATACAACGGAGCGATATGGAAGGCATTATCTGGAAATTCTTTCCTCGCAGTACCCACAGAAACCATGACAAATAATACAGCCGGGTTCTCTTTTGGTGGAAGCCCTACCGGGTCATCAGCATATGCACTGCCTGATAATGCTGGAGTATTATTGCTCAATAGTTTTACTAACGCAAGTGTAATAGATATCGATTACCCCCAGGTAGGTATGATGATATACAATACTGATGATGCATCTATTAATTATTACGACGGTCATCAATGGAAATTAATAATTACCACGGATATAGAAATCACAGCAGCAACTGGAGCAGCGGATTATGTAGAAGGAGTAATCGCAGGAGAAGGACCAAAAGACCCAAATGCAGCACTACAAATCATCTCTGCAAATAAAGTAATTTCGATCCCACAAGTGAATGCTACTAGTGTAGTCAATCCTCTACAAGGACTTATAATATATGACATATTAAAAGAGGCATTAGTATATTACAATGGGGTAAATTGGAATGTTTTGAATTAGTCTTGTTTCAAATATACTTTTATAAAAATGGCGTCCTATAATTTAAATTTCTTGCCAGGGTTGTCCTTCAAAAAACTATCCCAGCCAATGTATTTCTTTTGGCCACCCATAACACCACCTGTTTGATAATAATGGCATATAGCGACACCTAAAGCATCTGTAGCATCCAAATTAGGCGTATCTATTTTTACTTTGAGAATACTATTAAGCATAGCAGCAACCTGCTCTTTGCTAGCATTACCATTACCTGTAACAGATTGCTTGATTTTCTTTGGTGCATACTCGGAAATCTCTAGACCCATTGTCATCGCGGCTGCCATCGCAACACCTTGTGCACGACCCAACTTAAGCATCGACTGTACATTCTTACCATAAAAAGGAGCTTCCACCGCCATTTGTTTTGGTAAGTATGTCTCAATAATTTCTTGTAATTGTAAAAATATCTCTTTGAGTTTCGTTTGGTGATCCTCGTAAGACTTTAGCCTAAGTATACCTAAGGTGATGAGCTTGAGTTCCTTTCCTCTTACCTCTATGAGTGCATATCCTAGTTGATTAGTACCTGGGTCAACACCTAGTATTTTATAACTATCTTTCATCAAAGATAAAGATAATACATATAAGTGATTCATTTAATGCAAAATTAAAAATTGCTACTTATTTAGCATTACCAAATATAAAAGTAGATCGCAATCTAGCTTTATGTAAAGTACGTTTTTTGGCTAGAAGAAAACCCCACTAAGTAATAATACCCTTGCTCACGCCTTCATGATTCCAACCTGCTTCTTTACTGTAAAAGTCGCTCTCATCTTCCACATTCTCTTGTATTAAGTTATATCCACACTTTTGATTCTAATGGTTTTTTCATAATTGTATTGTTAATTATCAGTTCTTAATAACACTTCATTACCTTGCCAATAAATTCAATGTCGCAAAAGATTAATAAACTTTTCGATAGTGAACAGTCTCACAAAAATATATTGGACTACGTAGAATATAAATACATGCATCTAAGAAATTATAATTTTCAAATAAACTTATTATTTAGTGCCATCATATTATTAAGTTTCTACTCGTGTAGAACAAAGAAAAAAATAGAAAATTTGAAAAACAAATATCAAACAGCTTTTGAAGCGAATGACAATTACAGCGCATCATACCAAGAAGGAATAGATTACTACAATATACTTGCAAATGATTTCGATGAGATCCAAATGAATGCTTTTGGAATGACTGACTCTGGTAAGCCACTACACGAAGTAATCATCTCCGCCAACAAGAACTTTGATCCTGTAAGTCTAAAATTTCAGGGCAAGACGATACTATATATCAACAATGCCATACATCCTGGTGAACCTTGTGGTGTAGATGCGAGTATGATGTTTGCTAGAGATCTAATGATAGATCCAATCAAACACAAACTATTAGACGAGACAGTGGTGGTCATTATACCATACTACAATATTAGTGGTGCACTCAATCGCGGATCATATAGCCGAGCTAACCAAGATGGGCCAGAAGAATACGGCTTTCGTGGCAATGTACGCCACCTAGATCTCAATAGAGATTTTATCAAGTGTGATAGTAAAAATGCGCAATCGTTTAATCAACTATTCAATAAATGGAAGCCTGAAGTGATGATAGATAATCACACTAGTAATGGCGCTGATTATCAATATGTGATGACATTGATAGCTACTCAAAAAGATCAACTTAATAAACACGTATCTGCCTATATGACGGATAAGATGTTACCTGAATTATACAGTGGAATGGGCACCAAGAGATATGAGATGACACCATATGTATATGCACGTAAAACACCTGATGAAGGTATTGTTGGATTTTTTGACTTACCTAGATATTCCTCTGGATATGCAGCGATACACAATACGATCTCATTTATGCCTGAGACACATATGCTTAAATCATACAAGGATCGTGTTCTGAGTACTTATGATTTTAGTCTTACAATGCTTGAGCACATAAATCGACATAGATCAGAACTCATGTTGGCTAGGAAAAAAGCAGATGAAGACACTCGTACCAAAACGATTTTCGACATACGCTTTGCCTTGGATTATGATCAAGCCGAAACTATAACATTCAAAGGGTACAAAGCCAAATATAAACCAAGCGCAGTAACTGGAAAATCTAGATTATACTACGATCGCAACAGCCCTTATGAGAAAGAAATACCATTCTATAATACCTATAAAAGTACATTACAAATAGAAAAGCCAAAAGCATATGTATTCCCTCAAGCATACCATAAGGTCGCTGAGAGACTCATGTGGAATGGTGTGAAAGTAGAGCGTATAGATACTAAGAAAACTATGAATGTGCAGAGCTACTTTATAGAAAATTATAAAGATCAAAAAGCCTATGAAGGCCATTATTTACACTATGATATAGAAATAAGTCAAAAACCTGTCAACCTTAAAGTCTATGAAGGAGACTATATCGTATATACCGATCAGACAAGCAATAATTATATAATGGCTGCACTGGAGCCGCAACATCCAGATTCATTCTTCGCTTGGAATTTTATGGATGGTATTTTAATGCAAAAAGAGCATTTTTCTCCCTATGTATTCGAAGACCTTGCAGCAACCATATTGAAAAAAGACGTAGGGTTAAAGGCCGCTTTTGAGTCTAAAAAGAGAACGGACACAGAATTCGCAGAAAACGCCAGCGCTCAGTTGAACTGGATATATGAGCGCTCTCCTTATTACGAAGAAGGCTACAAAAGGTACCCTGTGGCAAGAATAAAATAGTTTACTGAAAATCGTTTGGCTCAATTTATGATTATATGTAACGTGTTCTACGACCAATAGAGAATTAATCATGCTAAAATCAACCCACACGAAAATATATATTATTGCATTGATCCTACTTATAGGATTAAGTCTATCCGCCCAACTTAATATTAAAGTAGGCTATGAATACAACCGAAGTAATAAGGCAACACTGGCAAATCTAATTAGTCAATACAACGCAGAACGACCATTCTTAGAAGTACCTCTTGATCAAGCCAAGAATAAGTCTGGAATTGCATTGGGAATTAGATATAGATTTTACACTGCAGCTGTAGAAATGTTTGTTCACAGATCTAAAGGTGAAAATGAAGCATTTGGTAACGATAATGGAACCAACTTTAATGAAAAAATATCAACTACTAATCTATACTACGGACTAGCACTTGAAAACCAATTTGGAATAATAGGTTTAGGTGCTTCTATAGGGTATGAAACTTTAAAATTCAAAACTAAAGTAACTGGAAACAATAAAACTCGAGAGTTTTTAAATCAAAAAGAATTAGCTAGTAGATTATATCTCAATTTCGAATTTGCTTCTGACAAAATAGCTTTCTCAATTAAACCTTATTACCACTTTTCATTAGGTGAATATGATTTGGTGCCGTTCAAAAATGAACTTCTTCCTAATGTAGATGTCAATGCGGCAGATCTAGTTATAAAACCCACTTCTTGGGGGATTACTGTGACCCTTTATAATGGTGCACAATAAGACTAAATAATACCAAATTTTCACTTTCAGCAACGAGTCGAATATTGCCGTCTACTTCCCTAGCAAGCAAAAAAATAATTGTTTTAGTAGCGTATTATAAAATTCCTAATTCTCTTCAATATAAACCACCTACATTCAAAGCCCCCTCCGTCATATAGGGGAATAACTCTAAATAGCACTGAATTAAATTCTATTATAATGCGAGGTGTAACTGTAGATGATATTGTTGGCTTTGATTCTCAGCTATGCATTTAGATCGCATATTACAAAATTTAGAAAGGGTATGTTTCTCTTCGACACTATTGGAATGGAACTGTTTACTATCCTCGGTTTACAAAAAACATTAAACGTCGGCCTATCTCCTGGCATCAAGGTTATGATGGGAACAGTCTCTACAATGTTCGGTGGAGTGATAAGAGATGTACTTACTGATATAGCGCTGCTCATTTTTAGAGCAAAAACATATGCTACCGTATGCTTATCATTTTCTATTGTTATAAATTTTTTTTTTGAGATAATCATTGTAATAATGTCTATGATTACTGTATTTGACATCAGGTTTTTCGCAGTGAAAAGAAATAATCGTTAAACTTTATCATTGATTAACACCATTAACATAGACTTCGATGATTTGAAATCAATTGAGGTCTTCATCTCATAAACAGATTATCATTATATAACTCAACCTAAAGGCTTATGATACTTACCTACTTTCTCCTACTCTTCCCTACCCTCTTATTGTCCGGTTTGATTTTAGATGGTCTACGTTTACTGGGTACTGATCCACTACGAGCTCTGATCGATTCATGCTTTCTTACCTTATTATCATCTAGTAATTTTTCTACAAGATCTTTACGGCCAATACCATTGAGTTTATCTCTGATCTTTTGACGGTTTTCCTTTTTATACCAAAAGAAAAACATGTGTTGATTCTTCTTCTCCTTATCAGTCTTAGCGGTATAGACTGGTTTAAGTGTATATGGGTGCACACCAGTATAATAGATAATCGTAGCTACCGTCATCGGTGTCGGAGTAAAATCCTGTACCTGCTCCAGCTTAAATCCCATTGACTTTGTCTCTGCTGCAAGATTAGCCATATCTTGTGGCTTGCAGCCTGGATGGCTAGAGATAAAATAAGGTATCAGCGGCTGATTGAGGCCATGCTTTTCGTTCGCCTCTTCGTACTTCTTTTTGAACCTATGAAAATACTTAAACGATGGTTTTCGCATCACCCTAAGTGTATCGTCACTCGTATGCTCTGGTGCTACTTTGAGTCTACCAGATACATGTCTACTTACTAACTGATCTACGTATTCGTCTATGCTATCGTTATCCTGTTTATTGTATTCTGGCACTAATAAATCGTACCTAATTCCACTACCCACGAATGCTTTTTTTACTTTAGGGTGTGCATCTACTTTTCTGTATAGCTCTGTCATCTGACTATGGTCAGCATCTAGATTGCTACATACCACTGGATGAATACAGGATGGACTTACACATCTATCACAGATCTCTTGTACTTTACCTTTGAGACCGTACATATTGGCAGATGGTCCACCAAGATCACTTATATAGCCTTTAAAATCTGGCATACTCGTCACTGTATCAACTTCTTTCATTATACTTTCTTGCGACCTACTAGATACAAACTTGCCCTGATGCGCCGATATCGTACAAAAGCTACATCCACCGAAACACCCTCTATGCATATTGATAGAAAACTTAATCATCTCATACGCTGGAATCGGTCCCCGCTTAGCATACTTAGGGTGAGGCAGCCTTGTATATGGTAAGTCAAAAGATCCATCGATCTCCTTCTCCGACATCGGAGGATACGGAGGGTTGACTACTAGCTTATGATCAGCTACATCTTGTACCAAGCGATCTGCTTTAGTCTTATTACTTTCTTGCTCTACACTTTTAAAGTTAGCTGCAAAGGCCCTTTTATCTCTCAGACATTTCTCATGATTAGATAGCACTTTAACAGGCCATAGATCTGGATTAGGTAACTCATCGCGCCTTCCGATCTGGAATGCGGTCTGAGGTATATGTGTCATCTGGTTGAGCGGTACACCCTCTTTCGCCATCTGCATGATCGCTCTAAGCGGCATTTCACCCATACCATACACTAACATGTCTGCCCCACTTTGCTCTAGTATGTTAGGAAACAATTCATCCTTCCAATAATCATAATGCGTCACTCTTCTCAATGATGCTTCGATACCACCAATGAGCACAGGTACATCTGGATAGAGCTCTTTTAATATCTTAGTATAAGTAACCACTGCATAGTCAGGACGAAATCCAGCCTCATTTCCTGGTGTATATGCATCTGTAGATCTACGTCTACGCGAGGCAGTATAATGATTAACCATGGTGTCCATACATCCACTCGTCACTCCAAAGAATAATTTTGGTCTCCCAAATTTTTTAAAATCACGGAGGTCGTCTTGCCATTGTGGTTGTGGTATAATACCTACTCTGAGACCCTCACTCTGAATAATACGCCCGATGACAGCCGCCCCAAATGCTGGGTGATCCACATAAGCATCCCCAGATATTAGTATAATATCTAGTTCTTCCCATCCATGGGCTTCGACTTCCTTCATTGTGATAGGTAGCCAATCTGTAATTGATCGATTTACTCGCATGAACACAAAGGTAACTCATTATTACATGACCTACGAACGCATAATCTAATTGATAATACACGGCTCTTTTAATTTTTTCTTCATGTAAACATCCAAACTGTGTCTTTATATCCAATGTACTGATAAATAGTATTTATAGTGTCGTAGTGAAATTGTTTTACCTAGGCATAAGTACATGACAAAAGCCTAGTTTATAAGATCAAATTCCCTGGAGAGGCCCATTTTGTTTTGTAGGCATATATATATTATAAAAACTAAGTGGAACCAAAAAGCCAATGTTCGCTACATGCAACCCTCAAAAGATACCTCTGCATGCTGTTAATATCCTCTAATCTGTAATGGATATCAATATAAAAGATAGGCTTCTCAAAGTTCGTCAGCATGTTGGTGCAGCGACCTTATTGAAAGTTGTAGTTACAGGACTCATTTATTTTCGGATAGTCGGTCCATTCTTTGTTCCTCTCTTTGAATGCCTAGTAGGGACTATTAGGCATCCATAAGCGTCAAGCACATACTTAATATCACTACATATAGTTTTTGATTAGCTTTGCGGCTTAATAAGTGTCATGTCAGAGCAGCCAAATAGCAACGAAGAAAATCAATCCTCTCTTACACAAGAGCAATTAGATCAATGCATAGCTGTACTCCAATCTCTCAATGCAGATACCAATACAATATGGGAAATGCCAGAGGACAAAAAGCGTGCACTAATGAAAGCGGCAGGACAACTTACAAGACCAAGCCGAGATGAATATCAGAGACGAAGAAAAGACGCTAAAAAGGCTGCCAAACGTAAACAAGTAGAAAAAGACAAACACGCTCGTAAGGAGACAGGTATCAGATCTGCTAGAGAAGCTTCAATATTCGTTGCACCTACCATGATAGACTTGACGGGTGCGAAAGCAGATAAAGAACTCAAACTCACTTCTCCGAGAAACTGTTACGTTTGTAAAACAATGTATGATACGCTTCATCACTTCTATGACACTATGTGTAAAGAGTGTGGAGATTTCAACTATGCTAAAAGATTTCAGAAAGCCTGCATGAAAGGCCAAGTAGCACTCGTTACTGGTTCAAGGCTAAAGATCGGATATCATATCACGCTTATGATGTTGAGAGCAGGAGCAATGGTAATTGCAACGACTCGTTTTCCTGTAGACTCTGCATTGCGATATTCCAAAGAATCAGACTTTACTGAATGGGGACATAGACTCAAAATTCATGGCTTAGATCTAAGGCATATTCCTAGTGTTGAGATATTTTGTAATTATTTAGAACAGCAATATGAAAGACTAGATGTCTTGATTAATAATGCTGCACAAACTGTGCGTCGGCCTACTGGATTTTATAAGCACCTAATGCCTAACGAAGGTTCGGATTATAACGATTTGCCTAGACTCGCACAAGATCTCCTTAGAGACCATCATGATGTCGTCCAAGAACTATCATCTCTCAATATAGAAACGGTAGACAGTGAAAATAAAAATGCTCCCGTCGCATGGCAAAGTAAACAAGTAGGTGTCGGACTAACCTCAAGTGCACAGCTTTCTCAAATACCATATACAATTGATAATTCAATTGCTACAGAAGAGGTGTTTCCTGATGGAAAATTAGATGCTGACCTACAACAAGTAGACTTGCGCAATACCAATAGCTGGAGACTCAAATTGGGTGAGATCAGTACCGATGAAATGCTAGAAGTACAACTCGTAAATAGTGTTGCTCCCTTTGTACTGTGTAACCGATTGGCTGCACTTATGAAAAAAGAGAATACAGGAATGAAACACATCATCAATGTATCTGCCATGGAAGGAAAGTTTCATAGATTCTATAAGGAAGATAGACACCCACATACTAATATGGCGAAAGCCGCGCTCAATATGATGACTCATACTGCAGCTAGAGACTTCGTAAAATATGGTATCTATATGAATGCTGTTGACACTGGTTGGGTTACTGACGAAGACCCTGTAGAATTGGCTAATCGTAAAATAGAAGACCATGATTTCCAGCCACCATTAGATATTGTCGATGGAGCAGCGAGAGTACTAGATCCACTCTTCGATGGCATCAATACTGGAAAACATTGGTGTGGAAAGTTTTTAAAAGACTATCGACCTATCGATTGGTAATTGACCCCGTTGTTAACTATTGGATATACATGCGGCGCTTTCTTGTAAATTTCTTTCATCTACATTTAGTTAACGGTCTTTTTTTGATATTCTTGATCAATCCATCTTTATTTCTACGTCCACAGAATATCATTAACTAAAATGTGCCTTAAACACATCATAAGTATCTGTATCAACACTCAGTTTTGTCTTGTTTTAGAAAATATAGAGACATTCTCACCTTGTCTTACCCTACCCAAAGAAATAAATATTGGTAATTAACAAATGAGTAAAATTCTTACTTTGATTTACATATAAATATTCACCATATACAACTAGCTGAATCATAGGAGCCAATACTAGAACTATAAACCCTATAGATCAAATACCCAAAAAATAAGTGAATGTGTAGGTATACAAGACATATAATGATTATTCCTCATGGTATGCTATTAGCACATGGTATGGTGTAGTCAATAGGGTGACTATTCACAATTTGTCTAGTATCCTACATCACTACAAAAGACGACGAAACTTTTTTCGAGGATTGGAAGCATTCCTCAACCAAAACCAAAACTCAATTTTATGTTGCACCGAAAAGATGACGGTCTGCTTGTGGATAGCAGACTTTGGCTCGCCGTAGGCCTGCTAGGGGCATTACTCAGTTTTATTTTGATCAACTACCCTGGATAGAATCTATCTTGTTTAGTTGCTCGCCCAAGTGCACCTTTAAAAATAACCATCTTACTTTATTGTAAGGTGGTTTTTCTTATTTCAGAGCGGCTTTTACACAGAAAAAAACACTCAAAACGTATTGCCTAAGAATGGCTTTCAATGACCAAACATTTACGATGTAACCGATCTATTCTTTATGCATAAACCCGTAACGATATACTATCCAAGTGGTACTTTACTAATTTAGATTCATATAAACCAAATTAATCTTACTAATACGCATTAATACTTCCGAACGCAAAGAATTCAAATTTACCGATAAGTTTTATGTTCTTTCCATAAGTTATCACGTGCATTTTTTCATCTTTGAACTACAATACAATTCATTCATATGTATACCCCAAAGCAAGAAAAACTTTTCTATAATACATCCAAAAAATGGCTTTCATCTTCAGCTAAAGTGATAGAGATATCTGAGCTCAAAGACGTACTGAGATATCACGAATGGAAGTATTATGTAAGAAACAGCCCTACACTGGCCGATTATGAATATGATCAACTATACAAACAATTAGAAGCAATAGAAGCCGCTAATCCAAATCTTATCACTCAAGACAGCCCGACCCAAAGAGTTGCAGATGATTTAAGTGGCAACCTCGATCCTGTGGCACATGTAGTACCGATGCTATCATTGGCAAATTCGTATAATGCAGAAGACCTTGCTAGTTTTGATAAATCAATAAAAAGATATCTCAATATTCCAGAAGAGAAGAATATAGAATATAGCGTAGAACCAAAGTTCGATGGAGGAAGTATAGCAGTACTATATGAAAATGATTTTCTCATAAGAGCGGCGACTAGAGGTAACGGCACCATGGGAGAAGAAATGACTGCCAATGCACGTACTATGCCATCTATACCGCTTAGAGCACCACTGGCAGAATTAGGAATATACAAAGCCGAGATGCGCGGCGAGGCACTGATACGGAAAGACAATTTTGCTAAAATAAATGCTCAGAGAGAAACGGACGGACACGCTCTGTTTGCCAATCCTCGCAATGCTGCAACTGGCGGACTAAGAACTAAAGATCCTAACGAGACACGTAATCGTGAACTAGAGGCATTTATATTTCAATTAGCTTATGCGGTTGACAAAAATGGTAATGATAAACTCCAAGAACTTAATACTCATTATGAGAGCATTGAACTCATGGGTCAACTTGGGTTTAAGATACCGCAAAACGAAATGAAAACCTGCGTCAACATTAAAGAAGTGGCTGATTATTGTGCCACTTGGGAGGACAAACGTGAAAAGTATGAGTACGAAGTAGATGGCTTAGTGGTGAAAGTAAATGACCTCAAATTGCAAGAGCGTAGTGGTTCGACTCAGCATCATCCTAGATGGGCGATAGCATATAAGTTCAAAGCGAAACAGGCTACAAGCATCTTGACTGATATAGAATATCAAGTGGGAAAAATCGGATCAATCACACCTGTAGCAAAAATAGAACCTGTACAACTGGCAGGTGTAACAGTATCGTCTGTTTCATTACATAACGAAGATTTCATAAAAACAAAAGATTTACGCATAGGCGATACTATACTCGTAGAGCGTGCCGGTGATGTCATTCCATATATAGTAAAATCTATGGAAGAGCTGCGGGATGGCAGTCAAGTGCCTGTAGAATATCCAACAGTATGTCCCATCAATCCTGATACAGATAATCCTGTTACTCTTGTCAAAGAAGAAGGCGAATCTGCATGGAGATGTCTTAAGTGTACTTGCGGTCAACAAGACCTACAACGAATGATTTTTCATGTCTCAAAAAACGCAATGGATATAGATGGGTTTGGTAAATCTTATGTAGAAAATTTTCATTCACACGGTTGGCTAAAAGATATCAGCGATGTATATAATCTAGATTACAATGCTATCAAAACGCTCGAAGGGTTCGGATCAAAATCTGCTGAAAAACTATTGTCTGCTGTCAATAAAGCAAAAGGTAATCCGATACATAGATTATTACATTCACTAAGTATACATCACTTAGGTAAGAAAGCATCAAAGTTAATCGCTGCAGAAATCAATCATGTTTTCGATCTGCAATATTGGAATAAAGAAAAATTTACTTCGATAAAAGATATAGGACCTGTAGTTGCCGATAACGTAATCGCATACTTCTCAGATCCTGATCATATTGCTATGCTTCATCGTATAGAAGAACATGGTGTCAACATGAAACAGACCAAAGAAGATAGACCTTTAGTAGTGTCAGAAGATGCACCTCTATCAGGAAAGACAATTCTATTTACTGGATCACTTCAGCTGATGGGCCGTAAAGAGGCTCAGAAATTAGCCGAGCAAAACGGAGCCAAAAACATCTCTGCAGTTAGCAGTAATCTCAACATCCTAGTCGCAGGAGAAAAAGCAGGATCTAAACTAAAAAAAGCACAAGCGCTAGGCTCAGTTTTAATTATGACTGAAGAAGAATTTGTTGCATTGATAGAAGAATAAAAATTATTAATTCAAAATGTATCCAGTACTAAAGAATAAACAATATTTACAATTTCTCTTTTAAAAAATGTCCAGTAAAAGATTCTTTCACTTTTACGATCCCTTCAGGTAGTCCTTGATATAATAAATAACCCCCATTTTTTCCGCCGGTAGGACCAAGATCTATTAGATAGTCTGCCATCTTGATGACGTCCATATTGTGTTCCACAACGAGTACCGTATGTCCATGTTCTACTAGCGCATTGAAAGCATCCATCAACTTACGGATGTCATGAAAATGCAGGCCTGTAGTCGGCTCATCAAATATGAAGAAGATATCTTTACTATGATTTTCTCTAGTGAGAAATGAAGCCAACTTGACCCTCTGTGCTTCACCACCAGATAATGTACTTGATGGCTGTCCAAGTTTAATATATCCAAGACCTACATCGTACAGTGGCTGAATTCTTGCTATAATATCTCTTTTCTCCTCAAAGAATTCAAGAGCCTCCTCTACACTGAGATTAAGTATATCGTGAATACTCTTACCATTGTATTCTACTTCAATGACATCATCTTTAAATTTTTTTCCATTACACTCATCACAGACCAACTTTACATCTGCTAAGAATTGCATCTCTACCGTGATCTCTCCATCGCCTTTGCATGTTTCACATCGACCGCCATCTACATTAAATGAGAAGTGCTTCGGCGTATAACCACGAATCTTGCTCAATTGTTGACTTGCGTATAGTTTTCTAATCGCATCGTAAGCTTTTACATAAGTCACAGGATTAGATCTCGAGGACTTACCGATAGGGCTTTGATTGATCATCTCTACTTGAGTGATGTTCTTTATTGCTCCTGTTATACTATCATGCTTTCCTGGTGATCTACTTATCGCTTCATTGAGCTCTTTTTTGAGTGCTGGATACAAGATATGTTTGACAAGTGACGTCTTACCAGATCCTGATACTCCACTTACCACTGTAAGAGTGTTAAGAGGAATAGTAACATCTATATCTTTAAGATTGTGTTGTCTTGCACCTTTGATTTCTATTTTATTAGATGAGGTGCGACGATGAGTTGGCAAGGGTAATTGTTCCTTCCCACTGATGTAGAGAGAAGTCAAACTTTCTTTAACTCCCTTTTTAAAATATTTATAAGGTCCATCAAAGACTATTACTCCACCGTGTATTCCTGCTCCTGGGCCCACATCAATAATATAATCTGCATTGGTAATCACCTCTTCTTCATGCTCTACAACTACAACCGTATTACCTAAATCACGTAATTTCTCAAGAACTTTAACGAGTTTATCAGTATCCCTAGGGTGCAAGCCTATACTAGGTTCGTCTAAGATGTAAAGTGAGTTAGTTAAGTTACTTCCCAGAGTTCGTGTAAGATTTATTCGTTGTGTTTCTCCTCCTGAAAGTGTGTTTGACATTCGGTCAAGTGAGAGATAAGATAGACCTACATCTATCATAGTTTGAAGCCTGCTTTGGATTTCAGTTAATATTCTTTCAGCAATCTTAGCATCATATTTATTTAACTTAATTTTATTAAAGAATACATACAATTCATCTATCGGAATATTTATCAATTCAGAAATATTCTTGCCTGCTACCATTACATATCTTGCCTCTTTCCGGAGTCTGCCACCTTTACAGTCATTGCAATTGGTGCGACCACGATACCTTGCCAGAAGAACTCTATTTTGAATTTTATACGTCTTAGCTTGCAGTCCTGCAAAGAATGTTTCTACACCATCGAAATACCCATTCCCTTCCCAGACCAATAGTTGCTCATCATTACTGAGATCTCTCCATGGCTTATGTACTGGAAAATCAAATTTATGCGCTGATTGGATCAATTGATTAAGCCATGCTTTTCCTTTCTCTCCTCTCCAACAAGCTATTGCCTCGTCATATAGTGATCGACTATCATCCGGCACTACCTTATTGGGATCTATGCCTAGTATACTACCATAACCCTCACACTTAGGACATGCCCCATAAGGATTATTGTAATTGAATAACTGATGAGTTGGCTCTTGGAAGAGGATACCATCTAATTCAAATCGACTATTGAACGAGACACTTATACCTCCCATAATTTGTACTACACAATCACCCTCGCTCTCTGAAAATGCAGTCAATACAGAATCTGCAATTCTTTTTTTATTCTCTTCTTTGTCTGAAACTGCAAATCTATCTATTAGTATGTGGATGGGTTCTTTGAGTTTAGTCACAGACTTACTGAGGTTCTCATCTTTACTTTCTAGCTTGTTCTCTATATCTACAAGTTCGCCATTGATATACAATCTGTTAAACCCTTTTTGCATCAATAGGTACAACTCTTGGTGAAGTGTCCGCTCATACCTTTTTTGGATCGGTATCATTAACACAATCTTGATACCATTTTTTTGTTTTTGGATATACTCCACTACATCAGATACTTCGTGCTTACGTACTAGGTCACCAGATATAGGTGAGTAGGTCTTACCTATACGAGCATATAACAGTCTAATGAAATCATATATCTCAGTAAGTGACCCTACGGTAGATCGAGCATTACTGGTCGTTACTTTCTGTTCTATGGCAATTGCCGGACATATACCTTTTATGAAGTCTACCTCAGGCTTTTTCATCCTATTAAGAAATTGACGTGCATAAGAGGATAAACTTTCTACATATCTACGCTGACCTTCTGCATATAATGTATCCATGATAAGAGAAGACTTGCCTGATCCAGACAACCCAGTGACTACGATAAGCTTTTTCTTAGGGAGTAGTACTTCTACATTCTTGAGATTATTAGATCTAGCGCCCTTGATATGTATATGTTCTCTTAGAGACTGATATTCAGACTTAGATTTTTTAGGAGCAGATTTAGATTTAGTTGCCATTTATATGCTATCTATCGTTGAAGTAGTATCAATCACGCAAGATGAAACTTATTTTTCTAAACATTCAAGATGATCTAAATAAATTCTTGATAGTTATTATGCGCTTATAAACCCTACACTAACACGGATAAAGTTAAAGTGTTGAATTGGTTGGGAACTAATTAAGATTACAGCCTTATGTAGCATTTAAACTGCTATAGACTACCAAAGAGCTATCTAGTTGCCAACTAAAAAAATATTTCAAAAAATATTTATTGCTAGCCTTTATTTCATAAAATCACAATCCAATATGTGTAAGAGCCTTATATTACTTGCTTTAAGATCGATCTAAAGTAAATTTCACTTGTCAGAGTACCATGTTTTACGATGTTTCAGAATTGTTTTATTCTGATGGCCCTTTACATTTCGAAATACTTAATCTATATTTGATTTTCTAAACCGAATTTATTTCAAGTAGCAACTAGCTACATTACTTATCAAAATTATTACCGCTTATAAATTAGAAACATCTACACTTAAATTTTTACATACTTTTTTTACTGACTAAGATTTAACTGTTATGGATGTAGCTAAGCTGGACGATAGGTCGTTGATCATCAACTACCTCAAGGGTAATGATAAATGTTTTGAAATACTTCTCACGAGACACAGAAACAAAATATATACTTCTATTTACCTTTTCGTAAGGGATAGAGATTTGGCAGAAGATATCTTCCAAGACGTATTTATTAAAATTGTTGATACACTTCGTAAAGGTAAGTACAACCATGAAGGCAAGTTTCTTCAATGGGCAATGCGTATCTCTTACAATATGTGTGTAGACAACTTTCGGAGATCTAAACGCCGAACAAAAGTAAGTTCGACTGAAACTTTTGATATCTTTGATATTCTTGAGTGTAGTGATGATAATATGGAAACGACTATGATTAAAAGTCAACTCCACTCTAAAGTTCGCGAACTAGTAGACCAACTTCCTCATGAGCAACGAGAAGTAGTAGTACTCAGACACTACGCTGACATGAGCTTCAAGGAAATTTCACAAATTACGAGAGTAAGTATCAATACTGCTCTTGGTCGAATGAGGTACGCACTGATCAATATGCGTAAGCTTGCAGAAGAAAACCACCTCGTCTTGAAGTAAGCGCATAGTCAGAATGTAAAATGTGGTTTTCTAAAACCAAACTTTTAGAATAGTTTTTAAAGCAGAGATAAAGCTGTTTTATTGTGAAAGTTAATGATCTACAAGAAAATACCTAAAAACTGATTCATAAAAGCTGCAGAGAGACTCTAAAATAGAAACTTAAGAAGATTAAATAATTTAAGGGCCTTGGCAATTTGTCAAGGTCTTTTTTCAAATGCTTGTCGTTATTTAATATAAAAAAGACCCACAACAAATGTTGTGAGTCCTAGTATTTTATCGAATTTAAACTTAAAAATTCGTTTCTAGTAAAGTCGATTTACTGTAATTCAAGATATTATCTAATATAGATTTCTTTGGACTAAAAGCTACCTTAGGAACATTCCTATATGAATTAAGAATATCTAGATATTGATCTCTGAGAGGAGCATTATTTTCTAATCCATATTCTAACTCAAGTCTATCAGCAATGTCGGCTTCTCCATAAACGTATTTAATAAGTAATTCTGGCGTGTAATTATGCGTCATATTTTATATTAAGTTAGTCAATGTTATTATCGCCTCTTAAACCATATAATTTCAAATATTATTGTGCCATCATGGAACCTTTTGTTATTCCACTAAGCGATACCAATACTGAGTACGTCCAAAAGCAGGTATTCCTATGAATCCACGGACCTTCAATTTGTTCTTTTTTTCTAGCTCGATCTTACATTTATATTGTTTACCACTCTTTGGATCCATGATCTGTCCGCCCGACCATTCTTTATCACCGTCCGCCGTGAGTCCCCACATAATCTCCATTCCTACTAACGGTTGATTCTTCTTGTCGTCTTTACATTTTTTACATAACGTAACTGTAGCATTATCAAGAAGCTTAGCCACTTTTGCCTTAAGTACGCCATCTTCCCAGTATACTTCTAGATGTGATTTCACTTTGCCATCTTCATTATCTATATTTTTCCACATGCCTACAGGATCTATCTGCCCATATCCAGTAACTACGAAAGCTATTAATAATGTAATACTACATAGTATTTTCTTCATGTTATATTATATCTTTTCTGTGTATTTGAGTATTGATTCTTCGAACGCATAGATGAGCTTGGGTAATATTTCGATGATAGATTTGTTTTCAATCTTGCGGCCATCTATCGATACTATCGGTGTGAGCTCTCCCATTGTACCTGTGCAAAACACTTCATCCGCAGAATACATTTCAGTTAGAGAGATGTTTTTTTCGATACAAGTAAAATTATTTTCTCTAGCCAACTGAATAATTAATCCACGAGTAATGCCATGTAGACAGGCATCTGCATGTGGGGTATATATAATGCCATCTTTTACCGTAAATATATTTGTACCATTGAGCTCTGATGCAAATCCATAATTGTCCAGCATAAGTGCAGCATCCGCACCAGCCACATTGGACTGTATTTTTGCAAGTATATTGTTGATCAGGTTATTATGATGAATCTTAGAATCTAGATTGTTAGGCGAATTGCGTCTGATTGAAGAAGTAATAACAGTAATGCCATTTTCATTATCATACACTGGTGGCTTATACTCAGGTAGTATAATCAAGGTCGGTCCGAAAATGTTCAGCCTTGGATCCATTCCCGATGTTGTCTTTCGTCCACGTGTCAGCGTTAGTCGTATATGGACTTCATCCGTCATTCCGTTGGCCTGTAATGTTTTCGTTAATGCCTTTTTTATATCTGATTTATTCGGCACATCTACGAACGACATAGCCTTGGCAGAATCCATTAGCCGATTAAGATGGCGATCTAAACAAAAGATACCTCCTCTATACAGTCGCAACCCTTCCCATACGGCATCGCCTCCTTGCACTACACTATCAAATACAGATACTTGGGCTTCATCTCTATTGAGAATTTGACCATCGACATAAATCTTGATATTGACATTTCGCGAATCTGATTTCTGTAGCATATATATTATTTTATTGCGTATTCGTATAACGATTGATAATAAGGCATTGCTTCAATTAGTAACGATCGATACCTACTAGGAATAATTTCTCTACTCGTTTGCTGCTGCCCAAAGCTTGTCGTCTTGTGTACATTATCATACCAATAGGACGCCCAAATACCATCTATTTGTCTTGATCCAGCTTTCCAAGAAAGCATATCTTCGGTGAATTCCATATCTAACGCCTTACAAAGTTGAGTCATAATCCTAAATGGATCTCTTAGCAAATCACCAGAATCTAATACTACTGGAGAGATTCCTCGACCTATCAATTGTTGGAATAGCAAATATTCCTCTTTAATTCCAATATCTTTAATAGTAGGATTATCCATGACCTTAGCAAAAGAAATAATCAACTTCTGAGGATCACGAATAAGGAATACGTGTTTATCAACATGTAACCAATTTAGATCAAACCCATCGATATGGTGAGCCATGTTTTTGATAAATAGATAATCTACTTCTTGAGCACTTTGATGTAACTGGTTGATGACTGTATTGGCATCTGTCGATTGACTCTGGAGTATATCATTGCGTCCAGGATGTTGTGCATCAGGATATCTATTGAGGTAATATGAGTAAAATGGTTCGTCTACTCCTAGTGTATCCTTTCTATTATCAAAAGCGTACATAATAGCAGTAGACATATTGCGTGGACCTGAAACCATATGTATGATCTTACCCATAGCGAATTAAAATTCTATTTCTTCTGGATGCCAGTTGAGCTCTTTGAAGTATACTACTTTGTGGTCCACAACCTCTATTCCTTCTGCTTCGAGTTTTTCTTGCATTCTAGTCGGTGTCTGAAAGTGCATCCTGCCACTAAGCTCACCTTTACGGTTAATAACTCTATGAGCAGGTACATCTTGGTCTGATGTGTGGGCCTGATTGAGTGCCCAGCCTACCATACGCGCAGACCCAAGTGATAGATAATCAGCAATGGCACCATATGTGCTTACACGCCCTTTAGGTATTAGGCTAGTGACATCGTATACAGACTGATAGTAGTTGTTTTTGAGTTCTGCCATCATCACGTAAAAATAATGAAAGTTAGAAAGATTCTAGTTTAAAAAATCTTTGAACTTCTTTGGAAGGTCCATCTCAAAAGTCATTTTCTCTCCGCTTTTTGGGTGATTTAAAGTCAATGCATAACAATGCAGATAAAGGCCTTTCCCAGGATTTTCTCTTGGATATAATAAATCACCAACTACCGTATGGCCTAAAGAATGTAAATGCACACGTATTTGATTCTTTCTGCCTTGCTTGATATTCACATCTAATATTGAGAATCCACCATACTTATTACTAGGGATGGTCTTTATTAGTTTGTATTGCGTTTGTGCAGATTTATCTTTGATAGGTAGATCCACCGTGCCTGTTTTTTCTGCTAATCCATGTGATATTACTCTATAGGTCTTATCTACAGTATAGGCAGCCAACTGCTCAGATAGATCCTGTTGAGCTAACATAGTCTTAGCTATGATTAGTAAACCGCTTGCCGATCTATCCAGTCTATGTACAGGATTAGGTCTTGGTAACCTAGCTTTCTCTTTTGATTCATTGAGATTTGTTGAGAGTGCATTAGCTAAAGTCCTATGCTGATTACCGCTTGTAAGTAGACCTGCTGGCTTATTTACTATAGCCATATATTCATCTTCATAGATTACCTCTATTTTAATTTTATGTTCTGGGTATACTTCTTCGGATAGTAGTATTTCAATAATATCTCCTTTTTTCACCATACGGCTACTATCTGCCAACTCTCGATTGAGAAGGACACGTTTAGCCCTAATCGCTTTTTTAAATGAATTGCGGCTTGGCGTCATGAGAAGATGAGAACCTCCGTAATCAGATATTCGTACTGACTCCTCTAAAGATTCGATAATGTGTGACTCTACTACTACTGGTTGCATATAACTTTATTTAAATAAATTATCTTGCAAAGGAATCCTATTCTAACGCATAATCAAAATTACTAGTAAGATGTTCAAAAAAATCTCACTCATAATGCTTTCTTTCTGCTTTTGCGCCCTATCCATGGCACAATCAGGCATAAATCCATGTGGAACATTAGACCATAGATCAGAATGGCTACAAAATTTTCAACGCAATAATGGACTAGTAGACACTAGAGGAGGAGAGAAAATATATGTACCCCTAACCGTATTTGTCGTGAGTAATGATGATGGAACTGGTAAAATCACCGCTTCTGCATTAGTTGGGTCATTATGTACACTTAATGAAGATTTTGAAGATTCCAATATAGAATTCTATTTACAAGGAGGCTTAAAGTATCTGAGTCAGTCTGAGATGTATACTCATGATAACACTACTGATGCGGCTTACCAGATGTTTGATTTAAATATTCCTAATACAATAAATTGCTATATAGTAGGTACTGCCGCTGGTAATTGTGGTTACAACCTACCTTATGCTGGAGTCGTATTAGACATCAGCTGTACAAGTCCTGATGATCATACATGGTCTCACGAAATTGGACATAATCTATCTCTACCTCATCCTTTCCTCGGCTGGGAAGGTGGATATGGATATGACGGGTCTGCAGTGGGAAGTAGTACCGCCGCTGGGACATTTAGTGAGCCCGCTCCAGAAACTGTTTTGTATAATTATACCCTTTTTAAAGATTCACTAATTCTCGATACATTGATCATAGATACCGCATATGTTGAAAAAGTTGATGGAAGTAACTGTGAATATGCAGCAGATGGATTTTGTGATACACCACCAGATTATCTAGCATATAGATGGACATGTAACCAATCGACAGGAACAAGTTTTGGGACTATGTTAGATCCTAATGGAGAATCGTTCAAATCAGATGCTACGTTAATCATGTCATATGCCACTGATAACTGTGCATTAAGATTTTCTCCTAAGCAATGCGAAGCCATGAGAGCCAATCTTATAGATGTAAAGTCGGAGTATCTAACTAATCAAATTCCCGCAGCTTCGATCGAAGATCCTTCAATTACTTACAATTTCCCAACAGATGGAGAGGCACAAGCTTATGACTATATAGAATTAGATTGGGAACCCGTAGAAAATGCCACACACTATCTAGTACAAATTCACTTTAATGAAGCACTCACTCAGCCGCTTTGGGAAGGCATAGTTACAGAAGCAAATGCTATTGGTGAAATACCTGAGATATATGCAGAGCGAGATGTGTTCTGGTCCGTAGCCCCATTCACCCATTACGAATTCTGTACAGAACTACAAGGATCAGGTACTTTCTTTGCATCTAATGTGTCTTACACTGGAGAAGAATCAATACGCAACTGGAATATAATACCTAGCATCGTAAATGCCGGTAATAGCATTATGATAGAGTCTGAGGATAATTTAAATGGTGCTGAAATTGCAGTCAGAGATATGACTGGCAGACTATTACTTAGTGAAATTGTAAATAACAATACATTGGACATACCGTCGACATGGTCTACGGGTATCTATCTAGTACAAATCAGATCTAACGAAAATATTCATGCCCAAAAAATAATAGTGAGATAACCAGCTCTTTGATAATAAATGAATAATATAAAAAAAGCCTATCTAGAGTTACATGTAGCAGTATTACTTTTTGGATTTACGGCTATTCTAGGTGATCTGATACAGTTATCCGCGGTGATGATTGTATGGTGGAGGGTACTGATTACATGTATCAGTTTATTATACTTTATTCAGTTTGGAATAAAGCTTAGGTCGATTCCTAAAGATAAAATTTTTAATTTTTTAGGCATTGGTGTGTTGGTCGCACTACATTGGATTACCTTCTATGGCGCAATCAAATTATCTAACGCATCGGTAGCATTAATTTGCTTTGCTTCTACATCTTTCTTCACTTCGTTTCTAGAGCCTGCTATATTGGGTAGACCTATAGAAAAATTACAAGTTATGATGGGCCTCATGATTATTCCAGGCATGTGGTTGATTGTAAATACAGTAAATCCTGCTATGATAAATGGTATCTATGTTGGATTATTATCAGCTTTATTGGCAGCAATATTTTCTACACTAAACAAAAGATTGATCGATGATGCAGATTCATATTCTATTACCTTTTTGGAGTTGGGTAGTGCATGGATATTCATTAGTCTATTGATTCCTGTTTTGATCTGGAATGGAAAAGAAATTCAATTTTGGCCAGTAGGTACAGACTGGACTTACCTTTTGATTCTAGCTTTACTGTGTACTACTCTGGCATATATATTGTCCCTTAGAGCACTCAAGTATGTGAGCGCCTTCGTAGCTAACCTTACGATCAATTTAGAACCAGTCTATGGTATTATTTTAGCCGTCATATTATTAAATGATCATAAAGAATTAAGTCCAAGATTTTATATGGGTGTAGTATTGATAAGTGCTATTGTTTTTAGTTATCCTTTGATTAAAAAGAGAACGAAAAAGTCTATTAATTAACATGCTACAAGACAACTATACAAGGCTATATGACTACTGCGTAGAACACAGCACACCTATGGATGAAATCCTCTATGAATTAGATAGAGAGACACACCTCAAGACGTTGGCTCCTAGAATGTCTTCTGGACCAATACAAGGGCGTATACTCAGTCTTATATCGAATTTGCTAAGGCCAAAGTACATATTAGAGATAGGTACATTCACAGGATTTGCAACACTCAATTTAGTAAGAGGATTACAGCCTGATGGCGAACTGATCACAGTAGAAGTCAACGCAGAACTACAACATATATCTCGCAAATATTTTACTAAAAGTGGGTATAGTGATCGTATCAATCAGCTTATTGGTAATGCAAAAGAAATCGTCCCTAAGCTAGATTATAAATTCGATCTAATCTTCTTAGATGCTGGAAAGAAGGACTACCCTATCTACTACGAACTAATATTGCCTAAGCTTCGTAAAGGAGGTATTATACTCGCAGACAATATACTGTGGAGCGGTAAGATTCTAGATGAAAATATGGATAAAACTTCCGTAATACTGGATGAATTCAATAAGCAAGTAGTCGAAGATTCTAGAGTGGAAAATGTGATTCTACCCCTACGAGATGGAATCAATGTGATCAGAAAATTGTAATTCTTATTATACCTATAATTTCTGAAAATAATACGCCAAAACGCACAATAAAACTATCTACTCAAACACTATATAGTTGATGATATAAATTTTGAACCTCCAAGACAAAATAGGAGATCGATATTTGAGCCGTTATCGAAAAACTACTGACCTAAAATATCAATCGGTTTAAATGATCTTTCGGCTCAGCCAAAATGTTTAATATCGTTTAAATATTTTCATCCAATAAATCATAACATCTATCTTAAACCTTAAACTTAATTCCTGTATTATTCTCAAGACAATACTTTTAAGATTCTCGTTCTACACAAGTTTGTTGTACAAGACAACTGCACACTTGTTTATCTTTTTTGCAAAGGATACTTCAATCCATCATAACTTTTTAAGACCGCTTTGACAGATCCGATGGATACTGGAGATTCTATTTGAAGAGGAATTTTATTACCGTCTTTAGACACCCATATTTTCATGCGAGTATCTGCATCGAAAACTTCACCTGCTACCACCTCAGGGCTAAATTCATAAGTGTCAAACTTACCCAAATCTTTAATTTTCTTTTTCTTATTTACACCTCTGTATTCTACATCAAGACCAAAAACTTCTTTGTCAAAAAACACCTTCACAGGAAATTTGTGTCCTTTCTTTTGACTTTCGAAATCAAGATTACGTACATAGTATAATATAGAAACCATATCCTGCATACATTCACCTAGATCCCAATCTTCTACCTCTGCAGTTTCTTTTGTTCTACCATGAAACGTATTAGCATTATAGTTGGGTTGATCAAAACTGATACTATCATACTTCACATATTTTCCCTCTTTGATATCCCTCAGAAAATCTGTAGGTAACAATGTCTCTTTGTTCATCTTGGAATAAAACTTATCATCCACTTCAAAAAAGCTGTTGTATGATTCATAAGTTTTTCCAGTGACATGCACTTCGAAGTCATCTTCGTTTTCTATGACGTTAAATTTTACTTCGCCTGCAGGAATCCATACAAATTTCCAGTTGTAGTATAGTTTATAGACTAGCTTCTCTCCGCCTTGAAATGCATTATTATTTATTCCTCCGCAATTATCATCTTGATGGATATCGGGTGCCATCTGCGCAGAAAGCGACATGGTGAATAGTAGCGAAAAAATTAAAAGTATAGTCTTAATGTTGTTCATCATATTTGAGATGATTTTAAAAAGTTTACATTAAGAATGATTAGTAGACCCAATAACGCTGGAAAAACGAGATTTATTACCCAAAGACCGAATGTGGCCACCAATATGCCTCCGACATTTGCTGTGAATAATGACCAAATGACAATTGCTAATTCGCCCCTAGCTATTACACTCAAAATAGGTGGTAGAGGTATACCACTCTGAAATAAGTAGATCACAGCCACTCCGGAAAATGCCGCAAGTAATGACAACTCTAAACCTAAAAAGTCTAGTATGAGTACATACTGTGTACAGTAAATCAAATATCTAAGGTACGATAGCGTTAATACCCTTTTAAGTATTGGTCTGTCATACTGAGATATTACATGAGCTTGCTTGTTTAAAAGTTTACCCAACCACCAGCGGTTAAGCCCGTCGAGTTTCAGCTTGCTTATATTGAAAAATAATGCACAAAGCATAATAATTACCAAAAGTCCTAGGATACTTCCAGCTATATAGACGAATCGATTAAACGAAAAGTAACAGTAACAGAAAATTAATGCTCCAATATAGCCACCAATAATATTAGATATATTCTGAGCAATACTGCTAATTAATGTAGCAGGAATGGATTTAATCCGGTCTTCTCCATCGATCAATAACAGTCTGCCGCCATATTCACCTATACGAGCAGGAGTAACAAGACCCACACTGATACCAGCATATATAGCTTTCATAGCATCAATCTTAGTAAGATTCTTCCAAGGTAAGATGAGTATTCTCCATTTGACGCTCTCTATAAGCCAATTGATGGGCATAAGTACTACACAGCCTACCAGATAGACCCAATTACTACCTTCAAGTCCTTTTTGGAGCTGGTACTTAATAGTTGCCATATCTTGGTTCAAGACGACCTGATCATACAGTACGTATCCCACTAAGGCTAGCAGCAATAACTTCAGCAACCACATTACCTTAGGCGATTGCTGTGATGATATATATATTGAGGACTTCATTCGCAATATGAAGGTAGGAAATAGCTGTTTAAGAAGAAAAGCTATAAAGAGTATTTAGCCGTTAAACTGTTAAGAGAATGAAATATGATCCAATTTCTAGACATCTAGTTAACCTTCAAGAGCATTAATCATAAAAGGAGATGCAGATTGTATTGCAGCTAAAAGGCTTTGAACTTCTTCCTTCTTGGTAATAAAAGGTTTCGTTTTTAATTGACTTCACTATCTTTGCAACCAATATATAATATAGGGCTGGTTAAGACCGGCCTCTCATCATTTATCAGAAGAGCAATAGAGGACATGAAGCTATCAAGAAATTGGTTATCGAGATATATAAATCTACCTATGTCAGACGACAAATTGTCAGAAATATTGACGACCATAGGTCTAGAAGTAGAAGGAATAGAGCAGATTGAGTCTGTGAAAGGAGGCCTAGCGGGTATAGTAGTAGGCCGTGTCCTCACTTGTGGTAAACACCCTGGAGCGGATAAACTTTCAGTAACTACTGTAGATCTAGGTAATGGTGATACGCCAGTTCAGATCGTCTGTGGTGCACCTAATGTAGCCGCTGGAATCAACGTACTTGTAGCTACTGTAGGGACTACACTGTATGGCGAAGATGGAAAAGCGTTCAAAATCAAGAAAGGAAAGATAAGAGGAGAAGCATCTCTAGGGATGATCTGTGCAGAGGACGAATTGGGTCTAGGACAAAGAAGTGATGGTATTATGATTCTGCCTGGAGATGTGCCGGCAGGCACACTAGGGTCCGACTTTATAGACTTAGATAATGATACGGTATACGATATCGGACTGACACCCAACAGATCAGATGCAACTTTCCACATAGGATCAGCTAGAGATGTAGCGTCATACCTTACATTTCACTCAGGAGAGATTGTAGATGTCAAAATGCCTGATACATCAGCATTCAAGACAGAAAATACAACCCTCGAATTTGAGGTAGAGGTAATAGATAAAGTAGCGTGTCCAAGATATAGTGGAATAACTATATCGAATGTGAAAATGGGACCATCACCAGATTGGATGCAAAAATATCTCAATGCAATAGATGTAAAACCGATTAATGTTATAGTAGATATTACCAACTTTGTATTGCATGAGATGGGACAGCCATTACATGCGTTCGATGCAGATAAAATTCCTTCCAAAAAAATAGTTGTGAAAAAACTAGCAGAAGGGACAGAATTCAAGGCCTTGGATGAATCTACACGAAAGCTCAATGCTGATGATTTAATGATCTGTGATGGAAATGGAAATGGACTGTGTATCGCTGGTGTATTCGGAGGCTTAGAATCTGGAGTGACTGATGAAACAGCTAATATATTTTTAGAATCGGCACACTTCAATGCTGGTAATATCAGACGTACAAGCACAAGACATTTACTAAGAACTGATGCCGCTAAGGTATACGAGAAAGGTAGTGATCCAAATGTAACAGTAGCAGCACTAAAAAGAGCAGCACAGTTAATGGTTGAGCTGGCTGGCGGTATTATTACATCTAAGATCATAGATGAATATCCTACTGAGATCAAGCCTGTTGAAATTCACCTCAAATATCAGAAAGTGACGGATATGTTTGGAGTGGAGTTACCTAAAGATGAAATACACAGTATCCTGAGGGCGATGAATATGAAAATGTCTTCTGTTGGAGATGACAGTATCAAAGTAATGGTTCCTACCGATAAGGCAGATGTAACCAGAGATGTTGATCTTGTAGAGGAACTGATGCGTATATATGGATTTAATAAGATTCCTATCCCAACTAAAGTACAAAGTACTATATCATATAAAGAGCATCCTGATAGAGTTGCGGTACGTAACTTACTATCTAATCACTTGGCTGCTCAAGGATTCTATGAAATGATGGGATTATCGCTCATTGAGTCTAAGCATTACGTGCATCAGACTGAAATTGATAACTCAGAGTTTGTTTATATTAACAATACATCAAATATTCACCTGGACATCATGCGCCCAGAGATGATGCGTAGCGGATTACTTTCTGTACTCCACAACCATAACAGACAGCAATTGGATGTTAGGCTATTTGAGTTAGGAAAGTCATATAGGTCGGTTAACGAAGACTTTAAAGAGACTGAGTACCTTACACTATTCATGAGTGGAAAAAGATATGGTGAATCCTGGATGGTTAATGCTAAAGAACCTGTAGACTACTTTGATATCAAGAGATACGTACATAGTGTATGTTCTAGGTTAGGAATTCAGAAGTATCAAGTAAGTGAACTCGAAAACGATAGCAGATTCCAGTACGGGCTATCATATCACAGAGGAAAAGATGAAATCGTAAGATTTGGAGCAGTACAAGGAGAAATATCCGATAAGATGGGATTAAAGACGAATACTTACTACGCTGAGTTCAATATGGACATGATTATCAAAACATTAGCAAAGGGAATTAAAGTAATAGAACCGAGTAAATTCCCTAATTCACGAAGAGATCTTGCCGTTGTTGTAGATAAGAGTATAGGATTTGCTGATTTAAAGAAAATGGCAAGAAGCGCTGACAAAAAATTACTCAAAGAGATCAATCTATTCGATGTATATATTGATGAAGATCGCTTAGGTAAAGCCAAGAAATCATACGCAATTAGTTATATGTTTGAAGATGCCACCAAGACACTCAAGGACAAAGATGTGGATAAAATCATGAATAAAATCATGAATAGCTACGAACACCAGCTAAGTGCTGAGATCAGAAGATAAGCTATTTGTGATCACAATTGACCAAATAATAGTTTTATGCGCAGCTATGTAGAAAAGGCATTTAAATACATTATAATTTATTATAATATGTGCCTATCTTGATAATAAGCCGAAAAGCTATATATTTGATGTATGCATTCTATCCAAAACAGATTAGATTTGCTACAAAGCAAACTCTCTAAACTCGTCCAAAAGATGGAAGAGCAGAAGCATATATATAAAACAATACAAAGTGAAAACAATAGACTAAAGACCTCACTGAGAGAGAAGGAAGAAGAAATCAACCAGTGGAAGTCTAAAGTAGATAGTGCAATAGACTCAACTCAAATAGAGGAGAATCAACAGATGATAAAGGCAAAAATAGAGGGTTTCGTAGAAGAAATTGATGAATGTATAGCCCTCATAAAAGCCATGTAAGTGATATGGACGACGCTCAAATAAAGATAAGTGTAGTGATTGCCGGAAGATCCTTTCCGGTGAAAATCACAGAAAAGGAAGAAACGTCCGTACGGAGTATAGAAAAGGATATAAATAGTCAAGTCACAGAGTTTCAGCAAAAATATACTGACAAGGACAAACTAGATCTAGTGATTATGGTGCTTCTCACAAAGGCATTCGAACTAGATAAAATCCAATCTCTAGAAAATGACATCACTCAAGCCCATGCACAAATAGATACTTTAGAATCCACACTAGACCAATTAATGTAGGTCGTTCACTTTTTCGTTTCTCGTACATAGTAGGTTATATGTCGACTTTCTAAGTCATCTTTTGATCATTATATCATAGATGTCATGAAAGTATTTATTAATAATAAATAAAAAGAAGAGATGGAATACATCATCGGAGCAGTAGGAGGAGTAATAATAGGCCTTATTACAGGTTACTTTGCTAAATCGTCATCAGTCAGTGGCAAAGCCCAAAAAGAGATAGAGGCGGCTAACGAAAAAGCTGACTTTACTCTTAAAGAAGCAGAAAAGACTGCATCTAGAAAACTAGAGGACGCATCCTCTAAAGCTGAACTTATAATAGATAAGGCAGAGCAGAAAAATGAAGCTATCAAACAAAAGAAGATTCAAGAAGCAAGATCAAAGTTCAGCAAACTTAAGTCTGAATATGAGACTTATAAGGGTGAGCAAAAGGTAGAGATGAAAGAGCGTGAGGTGCTTGTGGTAGGAAAAGAGAAAGATCTACAGATCAAGATGGACCAATTCTCTACTAAAGAAGAAGCTATAGAAAACAGAGAAATAGAAGTAAAAACAATCAAAGAAAATCTAGAGAAGCAACTCAAAATTATAGCGCGTAAGAAAGAAGAGCTAGAAAATGCGAATGAAAAACACATCAAAGCGCTAGAGACCGTTGCAAAACTAAGTGAACCAGAAGCTAAAGAGCAACTATTGAAAGCAGTAAGAGCTAAGTCCGCAACTGAAGTAATGAGCATTGAAAAGAAAGCTATAGAAGAAGCTAAAGCTAATGCTAGCAAAGAGGCTAAAAAAATAGTAATACACGCTATTCAAAGATCCTGCGCAGAATTCACTATTGAGAATACAGTATCTATATTCAACCTAGAATCTGACGATATCAAAGGACAAATTATTGGTAGAGAAGGGCGTAACATACGTGCCTTAGAGGCCGCTACAGGAGCAGAGATCGTTGTGGATGATACACCAGAAGCTATCATCATATCTAGTTTCGACCCTATTCGTAGAGAGGTTTGTAGATTATCACTGAAAAGACTGGTGGCTGATGGACGTATCCACCCTGCTAAAATCGAAGAAGTAGTAGAGAAGACACGAAAGCAATTAGAACAACGCATCGTTGAGATCGGAGAACGTACCGTAATCGATCTAGATATACATGGCCTAGATCCATACTTAGTACGTATGGTGGGTCGTATGAGATTTAGATCATCATATGGTCAGAATCTACTGAAACACAGTATCGAGACTGCGACACTATGTGGGACCATGACTGCTGAATTAGGTATGAGTCCTAAACAGGTCAAAATGGCTAAGCGAGCTGGACTTTTACACGATATAGGTAAAGTTGCAGAAGACGAGTCAGAGCTATCACACGCACTCTTGGGTATGGAGATGTGTAAGAAGCATGGCGAACATGAAGTAATAATCAATGCCGTAGGTGCTCACCACGACGAGATGGAAATGAATAATATTATCTCTCCTATCGTACAAGCATGTGATGCGATATCTGGCGCAAGACCTGGAGCACGTAGAGAGATACTTGAAAGTTACCTCAAGCGTATCGGAGAGCTTGAAGATATAGCGTTGAATCATGAAGGTGTTGAGAAAGCTTATGCAATACAAGCAGGTAGAGAATTGCGTGTAATAGTAGAAAGTGAAAAAGTGACCGATCAGCACGCTGAAGATTTGGCATTCATGATATCACAGAAAATAGAACAAGAGATGCAGTATCCTGGTCAAGTAAAAGTGACTGTGATAAGAGAGAAAAGAGCAACTGCGGTGGCACGATAAATTGCTCTTAAATCAACTTATAAAATTTAAAATTCCAAACCCGTGTTGTGGCTAACGCTGTCTCTATCGGAGTTTGGAATTTGTTTTTTAGAAATACTGTTTAGCTTTAGAATTTGGAATTTAGATTTACTCTTATGATTAAATTTTTAAAATCACTATTTTACTCTACTCCTGAAGAAAATTATGATCCTATGAAATATCTTATAGTTGGTCTTGGCAATATCGGTTCTGATTATGCCGGCACTCGCCATAATATAGGTTTTGATGTAGTAAACATGATGGCCAAAGATGCAGATGTGTCTTGGAAGCAAGAGACTCTTGGAGATATCGCAGAGCTAAAGCATAAAGGTCGCACCCTTGTACTACTTAAGCCATCGACCTATATGAATAAAAGTGGGAAAGCTTTAAAGTACTGGATGGAGAAAAAGAAAATTCCTGTAGATAACGTATTGGCAGTAGTCGATGAACTTCAATTAGAACTAGGCGTCATCCGTCTCAAACCCAAAGGTAGTGATGGAGGCCATAATGGTCTTAAGGATATTGCTGAAGTACTTGGCTCCACCAAGTATTCTAGGCTGCGCGTAGGTATCGGGAAAGACTTCCGTAGAGGTCAACAAATAGATCATGTATTAGGTAAATGGAATGCAAAAGAAAAAGATGAGTTGATTGAAATTATCCCTAGAGCCTGTGAAACGGCTAAGAGTTTTGCCGCTGTAGGACTTAAGTTTACAATGGAAAAGTATAATCAGAAGTAAAAATCCGAACAGAAATATATATTCTGTAATGTGCGAGTTAAAGGTACGGTAAACACCTGCAAATACAAGATTGTCGAAATTATCTACCCAAAAATCAAGGGCTCTTTCTATTGGTTGAGCCTGGAAATGTGCCTAACGCAGTATCGCCTGAATGACAGCCAACGACTTCGGTTCTCTGAAGTTGTCTACATGTAATCTATAGAACTTGATAATATCTTTCAGTATTTCATTTCTAATATCCTTGGGTATTCTGATATGCTCAAGTTGCTTCATATCAGCACTAAGTAGCTGTCTTACAAATATAGATCGCTCTACAGGCAATAAATACTTTGAAGTATTGCTCACATTTACAAAGTTACCATCTAACAAATCAAATTGAGTTCTCAATTCTTCATCAAAATCGTTCATGGGTTCGAATCCTAAAAACCTGCTTAACTCTAATAGATACATGAGGTGAAAACAAGAGAGTTGATGGTCACAAATATCGAGATATTTATACCAATCAGTAATAAAATCAAACAGCTCTTCATTGGGTTCTTTTTCTTTAATACAATCTCTTGTCATCTCCAACAAAAATATACCCAATGAAGACTTAACTACATCAGTATTAATATGACGATATCTATGCTCTAGATGTATCTCCTTGACGCGCGCAAGTTTATCATTGTCCTTGTCGTAGGCGATTATGTTCACTATATTCATATGGTCGATCATGACCGCCGACACTTTTGCTTTGGCCTTACGAACACCACTAAATATAAATGATCGAATGCCTTTCTCTCTAGTAAATATATCTACAATTAGACTCGTCTCTGAGTACTTGATACGACGAAAAATAATACCTATAGATTGGAAAGTTTTCAAATTTGGAAAGTATTTAAGGCAATGATTCAGCAAACTCTTTAGCGAAATAGCTAATTACTAGATCTGCCCCAGCTCTTCGTATACTTAATAGTGTTTCTGGCACCATTTTTTTTCTGTCTAGCCACCCATTTGCACAGGCTGCGTATAGCATCGCACATTCTCCGCTCACATGATAAGCTACAGTAGGTATGCTAAAGCTAGTCTTTAGCTCTCGTATCACATCTAAATAATGAAGTGCCGGTTTGATCATGATAAAGTCTGCTCCCTCTTCCATATCTAATTGAGCTTCTATCAAGGCTTCATTGATATTAGAGGGGTCCATCTGATAAGTCTTCTTATCTCCACCCTTAGGTATAGAGTCTAAGGCATCACGAAATGGCCCATAAAGAGCACTGGCATACTTTGCTGTATATGACATAATGGATGTATCTGTATATCCAGCAGCATCCAATGCGAGTCTTATTGTTTCTACTCTACCATCCATCATATCAGACGGTCCAATTATATCAAATCCGGCTTCAGCCTGAGCCACTGCCATCTTAGCAAGTATGGGCAATGTCTCGTCATTAATGATCTTGCCGTCTCTCACTAATCCATCATGACCATCCGAGCTATAAGGGTCCATGGCGACATCACTAATAAGGCATACAGTTGGATATTTCTCCTTGATCTTAGTCGCCGCTTGTAGATAAAAGTTATCAGGGTCGTAGCTGTATGTGGCCGTCTTGTCTTTAAGGTCTTCCGGAATAGCTGGGAAAATTATAAACTTATCTATTCCCAAGAAAAGGCATTCTCCAATCTCATTCATCATTGTATCTAGACTCCATCTATAAGCCATTGGCAGCGACGCAATCTGATCTTTTATACCTGACCCTAACACTAAGAATAGTGGCATAATCATGTGTTGCTCACCTATGTATGTCTCTGCTATTGCGGATCTTACAGCTTGTGATTTTCTATTTCTTCTAGGTCTTCTTAACATTTTGCTTCTATTCGTTACTTATGATCAGTATTCTGATCCTTAATACTCTTGTTTTTTGAATTCTTCGGTACTGAATCATATCCAGAAGATCCCCAAGGATGACATCTAGATATACGTTTTAAGCCCATCCAAGTCCCTCTTATGATTCCCCATTGCTTTATAGCGTCAATCATATAATAAGAGCACGTGGGTTGGAATCTACATGTAGGACCTAGTATGGGTGAAACAATAACCTGATAGGCTCGGATCGGAAATATGTATATCGTCTTCAAAATGGACATGATGTAAAGATATAGGTAATAATGAATGATTGATGTATCAATTTTGTCAATAAATTAATACCCTAACCATAATCAACTCGATAACCTCTTTTAATTTACGATATTTGTCAATTAATAGAAATAACAAAAATGAAAAATATTTTCTTAACTCTATTGGTAATTTCTGCTTTATCGTGTTCTAACGATACCTCTATAAATACCCAGGTTATAGATACATCTGAAGTTGAACTATTCGAAGTACTTCCATCCAGTACTACAGGGATAGAATTTTCCAATATTATTACTGAAAGTCCTAAATTTAACTATGTCCAATACGATGTCATTTTTAATGGTGGTGGTGTAGCATTGGCTGATTTTAACAATGACGATCTTGTAGATATTTACTTTACAGGAAACCAAGTGAGAGATGCATTATATCTGAATAAAGGCAATATGCAATTTGAAGATATTAGTGTAGCGTCTGGTATCGCTCAAAATGAACTTTGGTCCTCTAGTGTTAGTATAGGAGATGTAAATGGCGATGGGTTCTTAGATATCTATGTATGTAAATATTTGCTGCCTAATGAAAACAGCAGAAAAAATGTACTTTATATTAATAATGGAGACATGACTTTCGAAGATAAGGCAGAAGAATATGGCGTAGCCGATATGGGATATTCAACTTCAGCTACATTTTTTGATATGGATGAAGATGGCGACTTAGATCTATATGTAGGAAATCAAATGCCCTCTTCCAGATACCTAAAAAAACAAAGTGCTGGAGTTAATTACGCTTATACCGATAATCTCTATCGAAATGATTCTAACGGAAAATTCACAACTGTAACTGAAGCTGCAGGTGTAAAAAACTTCGCAGCAGCACTTAGTACTACCGCATCAGATCTCAATGGAGATGGATTAGTTGATATATACGTTGCTAATGATTATGAGGAGCCTGATTTATTCTATGTCAATAGAGGTGATGGAACATTTGCAAATGTAGCTCATGTTTCACTTAAACACATGAGTAACTTTAGTATGGGCGTAGATCTTGCAGATTTCAATAATGATGGAGATATAGATTTATTCTCATCAGATATGGTAGCCTCTGATAACTACAGAAGTAAGACTAACATGAGTGGCATGAATCCGGCCAAATTTTGGAGACTTGTCAACGCTGGGTACCATCATCAATATATGTTTAATGCATTACAGCTCAACAACGGTAATGGCTCATTTTCAGAGATTGCTCAAATGGCTGGTGTCTCTAATACAGATTGGAGCTGGACAGCGTTATTCGCAGATTTAGATCTTGACGGTAACAAGGATCTAGTAGTCACTAATGGTTTATTTAGAGATGTGCGTAACAAAGATTACATACACGAAATCGAAGACCTCGTAACCCAACACAACAAGAATGCGGGATCACTTAGCAAAGATGAATTAAATCAAAGTGTATATGAGTTAGCAATAGCCGCTCCATCACAAAGATTAGAAAATTCAGCTTTCAAAAATAATGGAGATCTTACTTTCAAAAAAATTGCATCTACATGGAATCTCAATTTTGCCGGTTGGACACAAGGTGCAGCGTATGCAGATCTAGATAATGACGGTGATATGGATCTAGTAATGAATCATATGAATGACAAAAGTCAGATCTATAAAAATGTTGCACAGGATCAAAAAATAAATAACTACCTCAAAGTTTATGCAACTAAAAACAATTTGCCTTGTGATGCTGCACGTGTCGAAATTAAATATGACAATAACACAACTCAGCTTATCGAAATCACACGCACAAGAGGATTTCTATCTGCCAGCGAACCAGTTGCACTATTTGGATTAGGAATAAATGGCAAAGTCGACAAACTTACAGTTACCTATCCGGATGGGAAACAGGTCATACAATCTGATATCAATGCTAATCAGACGATCAAAATAGATTATACTCAGGCAAGTGCTTTGGCTAGCAATGAGAATAAATTAGGCTTGTTTAGCGATATAACTAGCTCAAAAATGTTTCCCGTATCGCATAATGAAAACGAGTTTGATGATTATGAAAGGGAAATATTAATTCCTCATAAAATGTCTACACTCGGACCAGTGATGGCGACTGCAGATGTAGATGGTAATGGAACTCTTGATATATACTTTGGTGGTAGCGCAACTTCATCTGGCGTACTCTTTCCTATGACTACTAATGGAAGTTATATTGCACCAGTTTCTGGATCAGAGTTCAGCATTGATGCTCAGAGTGAAGATCTTGGCGCCACCTTTTTCGATGTAGATGGTGATGGTGATCAAGATCTCTATGTCGTAAGCGGTGGGAATGAATACGAAGACGGTAGTAAAAACTACCAAGATCGTCTCTATATAAATGACGGGACAGGTATATTCAAAAAAGATAAATCATTCCAAGCATTATCTATAAGTGGATCCGCAGTAGCTGCTGCAGATTATGATGGTGATGGTGATATAGATGTATTTGCAAGTGGCAGGCAGATTCCAGGTTTCTATGGTTATGATGCGAGTAGTTCATTATATCTAAATGAAGGTGGAAAATTGAAACTCGATGTAAACACAAGTAAACTGTTTAATGAAATAGGAATGGTTACTGATGCCGTGTGGACGGACTATGACCAAGACAAAGATCTTGATCTTTTATTGGTAGGTGAATGGATGCCTCTTACTATATATAATAATGACGGAGGAAAATTATCAAAATACGATGGTGACGAAACGTGGAAAAATACAAGCGGTTGGTGGAATAAAATAACAGTAGCCGACTTAGATGGAGACGGTGATGATGATTATATCGTGGGTAACCTTGGGCTAAACCTAAAATACAAAGCGTCCAAAGAAGAACCTTTCAAATTGTTCACTAAAGATTTTGATGGTAATGGTACTCATGATGTTTACCTAGGGTATTACGATCAAGATGGAACATTATATCCTGTTCGTGGGCGACAATGTTCTTCACAGCAAATGCCTTTTATCAAAGAAAAATTTGAAGATTACGAAGCGTTTGCAGTTGCTTCAATAGAAGATATCTTAGATGACAAAATGGAAGGAGCTGCGCTCAAAGAAGTGCAAATGTTTGAAAGTATATGGATAGAGAATCAAGGTGCGGGCAAACTTAAAATACACAAGCTGCCTAATAAGGCCCAAATAGCACCAATCTATACTATTATACCTACCGACTTTGACAATGATGGAGACATAGATCTTTTTGTTGCAGGCAATTACCATAATCGTGAAGTAGAAACGACAAGAAGCGATGCTGGAACTGGACTAATATTACGTAATGATGGTAAGGGTAATTTTACGCCTTTATCTACAATAGAATCTGGCATATATGCTTCACTAGATGCTAGAGATGCTATACTCGTAGAGGCTGGACCCGATAAACGTAAAGTAATAATCGTAGCTAACAACAATGGTCCTGCTCAAGTATTTGGACTAAACTAATGGAAGTTTCGGTAGTCATACCGTTCTATAATGCTGAAGCGACTCTAACGCGTGCTATAGACTCCGTGTTGACTCAGCAAAATGTTACGCTAGAGATACTATTGATAGACAACAACTCCACCGACAAGTCTTTAGCAATAGCTCAATCATACGCAGATAAACATCCCCATGTTACTCTCACTATAGAATCTAACCAAGGCACCAATCACGCACGTAACTTAGGTCTATCTCTAGCGACTAAAGAATGGATACAATATCTTGATGCTGATGATATATTGTTACCTCTCAAGATATTCAACCAACTCTCATTGGACAATTTATCCCAAACAGATATTATAAGCAGTCCTATTACCGAACATACAATTGAAGGTAAAATTATCAATTACTCTGTTTCTGAGCTAGACGACATATGGCTCTCTCTGCTTAAAGGAAAAATTGGTTGGACCTGTTCTAATCTATGGCGGAGATCTGCACTATTAGATATTGGAGGCTGGAACACAGATTATACTTCACATCAAGAAAAGGAATTAATGGCAAGGTTGATTATGGAAGAAAAACAATTCTCTTTTTATGATCAATCTGAATGTATCGTGTATGAACAAAATAAATCTGTTTCAAATAGAGCAGATTTTCCGATGACGGGGATAAAGTTTATGAAGTTCCTAATGCACTATTTTAAATCAAATGATATTCTTGGTCCAAAAAGAGAAAAAGTAATTCATAATCAATTATATCATAAGTATTTAATGGCTTATAAAGTTAATCCTAAGGAAGCTATGAAAGCAATGTTTGAAACCAGCTTGAAATTAGATTTAATTGATATTCCTTTCCGTCATCAACTATTGATCTCTATTATTGGATTACATAACACATATAGCATGTTAAAGATACTTGGTAGAAAGTAAGGTATCTACTAGTTATAGAACATCTTTATTATTAAGGGATTTTACTTTACCTATAATTATTCTTAAGTGAAGGCTTCCAATATCTCAACAAATTCATGATCTTCTAATCGTGTTACCCTCCCCATAATCAACGTACGATAGGTTCATTACAGGCTCTACACTAGAACTCAGTTCGGACAAGGATTGAGCTATCTCAAAGCTACTCTTCATTATAACTTTCATCTAACTCTACGGGTTGAATCATACTTGTGTCTCTTACAAAGTTACACCATCTGCAATTTTCATCTTCACAAAATTGCTCAAATTCATAATTGTGAATAGCCGTCCAAGATTCTTGTAATTGTTTTGTTACTGCCTCCTCATCTTGCGGAGATATAGGCAACTCTATTTTATCGTATTTCACTTTTGTCTTTGCCTTCTCTACAAAATCCATTGTACCAGATTTCATCTTCCAATCTAGTGTAGGGTCGTTATCTACAAGTAACTTATAGAAGACTAATTGTCTCCAATAATCACCTCCTTGATCTTCATCACTTACGCCTGCGAGTTTATCTTTCTTATAAGTACCCGTTTTATAATCAATGACTTTTACATGATCGTCGTAGACCTCTACCTTATCGATCTTACCCTTAATAGGAATCTCGCCTATAGACGTATGTTTGATGTTTTTCTCTGAGATCGTTTGCTTTGCAGTATTCCATTGATCCCTATACTCATCGTAATATTCCCTAAGTATTTTCTCTCCCAGAATATTAAAATTATCAAACTCCATTTGAGTGAAGTGAGATCTATAAATTTTCATTCCTTTGATGAAATGAGTTGTCAATGTATCTGGATCAGGAGATTTTCGTTCTGGATCTGCTTCCATGGTTTTGAAATACATCTCTAATGCATAGTGAATTGCACTACCATAACCCATCGTTGCCGATCTGGCCATCGGAACACGGAGTAAATTTTCAAAATAAAATGACCACCTACATCTGATAAATTTATTCAGCGCTGTAGCACTCATGGAAAATGTCTTCAGCAATCGAGCAACAAGATCACGATCTATTAGCACTGGTGTACCTTCAGTATAAGTCATGAGCCCTGTTACATAATCTAAAGTCTGCTCATCACTTACCACCCCATCTACCGCAGAGATATGCTCTCCTAATTCTGATATAAATCTTGCAGTTTCCAGGTCTTTACCTTCATCATCAAAAAGAGAGTAAGATATATATGCAAAATTCTTAGCTCGAGTCAAGGCTACATAAAACAGTCGACGATCATCTTGAATATCCGACGTCTCACTAATAGGAACTAAATCCGGAGGGAATCTAAATCCACGTCCTGCGTTTTTCTGTTCCCAATTTTTCTTAGTTACATCAACGATAAATACATAATCAAACTCTAATCCTTTGCTACCGTGAGCTGTCATAAAATTAATTCCATCTTCATTTTGAATTACCTTCTCCAGCGGTAAGCTGATATTACTATGACGCATGATATCAACATTGGCAATCAGGGTGTCTAACGTAAAATCAGGATTCTTTGCAGATTCGTTTTTGATTAGATCAAAATATTTATTCAACACCTGAAGACGAAAAGTTTTATCCTCATCCATCAAGATATCATTAAGCAATCCTGATTGAGTGATTACCTTTTCGAAAAGTCTCTGAAGAGTCATGTTAGGTATACTTCCGATCCAGTCTTCTAGCATCACAGAAAAATTCAAAATGCTTTCTGAATCTTGAACTAACTTCTGAAGTTGCTCTTCATCACCTATTACTTTTCTCCACTTACGATCATCCTCTTTGACATCTGCATAGTTAGAACAGTGAGCTGCTATGTAGCCAATATCTCTTGGTGCTATCTTGAAATAACTATAATGCAATATTTCAAACAATAGATCCTCCCTTGAGTCTTGCTTGCTATATTCGCCAGCAAGATAGAGCATGATGTTATGTATTTTTTTGACCTCTGGCAGGTCTAACACATTTACTTTACGTTTGATCTGTAACGGTATATCTTTCAAAGTAAAATATTTCACTAGGTCTGTCGCTGATTTATGCCCACGATAGATCACTGCCATATTTTTATAGGCCACACCTTGCTCATGCAATTCTAATATCTTACTAACAAGACCAGCCTGTTCCAATGTTTTCTTCTGATATTTATATACTATAGGCTCAGAACCATATCCTTTTCTGTCTTCTCTACTTTCTACTAATTTATATGGATCGTTCTCCTCATTCTTTACTTCGGTCTGGTTGCCGATACGTTCCGAATTCTGTCTTATTAATTTGTACGCGCTATCCAATATTCCCTGATACGACCTATAGTTATTTTTGAGTACGTACCTATCTGGAGTAAATTTCGAGATGAAATCCGTCAAACTAGTCATATTGGCTCCTTGGAATCTATATATTGCTTGATCATCATCACCTACTACAAATAGATTAGGCTTCTCCCAATAATCAGATAATAAGAAAACCAAATCGTTTTGCGATCCATTGGTATCTTGATACTCATCGACAAGAATATATTGATACCTTTCTTGATAATCTAGTTTTAAATTTTCATTTTTTTCGAAAGCATCTATTACAAATAGGATTGTGTCCTGCTGATCATATCTCTGTCTTTCATATAGTAGTTGATCATATTTACCTAAAAGCGCAACGGCCTCTTTGGTCTTGCGATACTTCTCCATAAACTTATCAAACGCCGCTTGCTTAAAATCTCCTTTCTCCCACTTTCCTTTTCGGCTGTTCTTGTAGATCATTGACTCATCTTCTCTCATCTCAATCTCGTAGTCCGCTATATTTTTGTCCACCATATCAGATTTCCAGTTCTCTTGCTTCATAGTAGAAAACAGTTTAAGTAGATTATTACGGTCGTAGTAAAGATCTCCTTTAAATCTTTTCAGTAAACTCTCTTTTGGTAGCTCATCTATGATCTGATTCAATATCTCTATTTGCTCTATATCTGATATCAGTTGTAATTCTCTATAGCCACCAAAGTATTCTATATTATCCTGTATCACACTATGGCAAAAAGCGTGATAGGTATATATGTGGGCATTGTAAGCTTCGGGTCCAATAAAAGATAGTAATCTACTACGCATGGATACTGCCCCGGCATTAGTAAATGTGAGACATAAAATATTATGTGCCTTTGCATCAGTATTTTGTAATATATACCCTACTCTTACTCCAAGCAACTGAGTCTTACCCGTCCCAGGACCAGCCATCACCATGATAGGACCTTCAGTTTGCTTTACAGCATCGAATTGCTGCTGATTAAGCATACCCAAAGCCTCATCAAAAGCTTGGTCATATTTAGTTTTGGTATTATTTGACATAGGTATTATTTATTTACCGGAAAAAATTGTTGCTGCGTTGTTACACACCGCCGCATTCTTGTAATATCTAATTGAAAAAGACCAGACATCACCTTATAAGCGTTGGCTGGTCCTATCATATCTTAATCCAAAATAGTGTTCCTCGTACTTTGTTCTGAGACGTTACCTTTATTCTCTTTTATAATTTATTGTTTCTACAGAAACTGTTTAGTCTCTTCTTCTCCCTCGTCTCTCCTTAAGTTCTACTTTTTTAACTGGATTCGCTCTATCTTCAGTATATTGCTTTCGCAGACACGCAGAGTCTATTGCCAAGTATATCGCTGATCTTATAGATCCTGCATTCGCTTCATTTTTACCTACGATATCGTATGCCGTTCCATGATCTGGAGATGTGCGTATAATTGGTAGTCCGCCTGTATAATTTACTCCTGACCCAAAACTCAATGCTTTGAAAGCTACAAGCCCTTGATCATGATACATGGATAAGATTGCATCTACTTTTCTATATTTTGAAGATCCAAAAAATCCATCAGCAGGATAAGGCCCTGTGGCTAAAATACCTTGTCTCTTTGCTTCGGCAATTGCCGGCTTAATTACATCATCATCTTCTTTTCCGATTACACCCTCATCTCCAGCATGAGGATTAAGACCCAAAATTGCTATAATAGGCCTTTCAAGACCAAAATCTTCTATTAGAGTTTTATTCAGCGTCTTCAATTTTCTAAGAATAGCTTTCTTACTAATATTTTCACTCACCTCACTTACTGGTAAGTGATTAGTCACTAAAGCAACCTTGAGAGAGTTGCTTACCATCATCATAAGACTAGCGTCAGATTTTGTTGCTTCTGTAAGGTATTCTGTGTGTCCTACATATGGAAAATTGGCCATTTTCATTGCTTGCTTATTGATTGGGGCCGTTACTATCGCATCGATATGACCAGCAATACAATCTTGAGTAGCCCTATCCATTGCAATATAAGCGTACTTTCCACCATCTCTGGTCGCTTGACCTTGATTCATCACCGACTCTTCTTCCCAGCAATTGATTACCGTAATCTTGTTATCAGCAACCTCTGCAGCCGAAGTACCTAAAGAAAAATTTAAATCTTGGGCCTCTAGTTGCTTCTTGTAATAAGCCATCACTTTGAATGATCCATATATGATAGGAGTACATTGACTAAGAATTTGCTTATTGCTCAACGCTTTGATAATTACTTCTGGCCCTATACCATTGATATCTCCTATTGTGATTCCTATTTTAGGCTTTGTCATATATACTTTTTGTACGAGATTTTCTTATCTCTATTAATCCAATCGTTTTCATTACTAATTATCAAATGCTAAGATAATTGTTTTTAGAGAAGGACTGTCTTGAGAAGAGATAAAGGATACTATAATCTGACGATGAAATTTAAAGTATTAACATTAACTATGTATTACGCCATTCCCATGGTATTTTGCAAATCAAACATGTGGATAGGTTGGATGATATACATATAAGTAAAAAGGTGCTTAAACACCTTAAGAAAGAGCCTGTAATGGCAGATCTAATGAAGAAAATTGCTCCTAAGATAAGCTCGTTCTCCGGAGATTTATACGCTGACCTATGCTGTAGTATAATTTCTCAGCAGATCTCTACCAAGGTAGCTAAGGTATTCTATTCTCGTTTTCTCGATCTATATAATGGTATTCCGCCTACTCCTGAACAACTACTTCAGACGGAATTTGATGATCTTAGAGCTGCAAGTCTAAGTAAGCAAAAAGGCACTTATATACAGAACATTGCCTCTTTCTGGATTGAACACAAGCTACATAATCAAGATTAGAAAAATTGTCAGATCAAGAAATCCTCGATCTCCTCACTCAGATTAAAGGTGTTGGAGAGTGGACGGTACAAATGATTCTCATGTTCTCTTTAGAAAGGGAAGATATACTACCAGTAGGTGATCTTGTTATTCAACAGTCGATGGTCAAACATTATGGTATAAAAGCTGAAAAGAAAAAAGAATTATATGCCAAAATGTATGTTGCAGCTGAACCGTGGATACCTTACAGAACAATTGCCTGTCGGTACCTATGGCGAGCCAAGGATTTGGACTAACTTTGCGGTATATTTATAAGCTCATCAATTTTAAACTAAGATAATGCGAATTGACATTGTTAGATAGATCGATAGCACCACAGATACATAATATTGCTTCTTTACAATTTCCCTCTGTAGAAAGGTATCTACTAGATAATGGTATAGAAGTTGTCGAAGTAAACCAAGGGACACAAGACATCGTACATATAGAAGTAATCTATGATGCAGGTCGACCTGTGGAAGACAAGCAATTAGCTTCTCGTATCACTGCTGCTATCCAAAAAGAAGGGACCAAAAGTTTCAGCTCTGAGGCGTTAGCTGAAAAAATTGATTACTATGGATCTAGTATCAATAGTGGATCCAATCTAGATTATAGTTACTTCTCTGTTTTTGTTCTTAGTAAGTTTTTTAATGAGGTAATGCCTTTGTTCGCAGAAGTATTACAAGAGCCTACGTTTCCAGAAGGTGAATTAAAAACTCACAGAGAGATCACTCTAGAAAAACTCAAGTCCAATATGGCAAAGAGTGATCTGGTCTCATACCGTAAGATTACCGAAGAAATGTATGGTTCAGAACATGCATATGGATATAATAGTAGCGAAGAAAACATCTTAGCGATTCAAAGGTCCGACCTCATTCATCACTTCACTAATTATCAATCGAGTGATAGATGTACGATCATAGTGAGCGGAAAAATAAATGAAAACGTACGATCAATAATCAACGCGAACTTAGGCCAGGTAAAAACTACATCAAGTAACAAACAATTCCAACCACCTACGATACCCGTACACCAAGCACATCACAAAATTCATAGCGCACAACAGCATCAGACTGCGTTAAAAATAGGTCGCAAAATGTTTAATAGAAGCAATGAAGATTTTGCTCCCATGTTTATGCTAAATACTGTATTAGGCGGATATTTTGGATCTAGACTAATGGAGAGTATTAGAGAAAATCTAGGTTATACTTACAATATTTATTCTTCGTTGGAACCTCTAGTGTATGATGGTTATTTTACCCTAAATACTGAAGTAAGTAACGAACTAGTCGATCCTACTGTCGCAGAAATTTATAATCAGATCTCTATCTTACAAAACGAAAAAATATCAGCTCGAGAACTCGATATGGTGCGCAACTATATCATGGGGAATTTTCTCAATATGATAGATGGGCCATTCAGAGTAGCTAATGTTATGAAAACTCTAAGCGTAAGTAAAATGGAAGTCGAAGAATACGAAGTTATTATTGATCAAATATACAATTGCACCACAACACAAATACAAGACATGGCTCAGAAATATCTACAAAGAAAAGATATGATAGAGGTAATGGTAGGAAGTAATTTTTAATGCCCTTGAATAATATAATTTTTTTAGAAAGGTCTATTTGGAAGATTAAAGAAACGATTTGTAATCAAAAAACAAAGAATTTTACTCTGCTCTATCACTAATATACGCTCTGAGATCTGCCAACTGTTGATCGCTCATTTTTTCACTAGTATACTGCGGCATATAAGATCTTTTACCCGACTTAGAGGGTACTCCCCATCTAATAACTTGGTATATAGATTTTCTACTATAGCCATCAGCTTTTCGATTAAGATACCTATGTGTGATTGCATGATCATCCATCTGAAAAAAAGAGTACTTACCCTTTTCGTGACAATGAAGACAACTGTTTCTGTATACAAGCATTCCCATTTTTGAATCCCCTTCGTGCATAGTTCCTGCTTTTCGATCAGCAGGCGGAGGTACAAATGTCGCCGGTGAACCTCGCAAATATTTTTGGTTAATTATTAACTGTGCTACTTGCTTCTCTCCGTTTCCTGATAAAACGTCTTCGATTATAGCCTTCTCTGTTGCTGCCAAATCAAGGTCTTTCATCTGTAACTCTTTCGTCCACATATAAGCAAGTATAGATTCTAATTCCCAATCATCTAATGATCTTCCCTGTGCACATTCTACCGCGCAGAGTTGTATCGCTCCACGCAAATCATTGCGAGCGGCATCTACTAAATCACCATACTTTTTATAATAATCTCCGTTGTAATACGTGTCTCTATTTACTGCACCATACAAAGTAGTTGCTTGTAGAAATGGCATATCTCTATCGGAAACATAAGACAGTCTTGCTTCTGGATCACTTACAGTAAGATCTGGATCTTCGCGTTGCGTATTATGGCATGATGTACAGACAAAGTGCTTACTCTGTTGACCTGTATTTCCTCCACCAGGCTTTGGTGCAAATCCATTTTCTACAATAGACCTACCTGCTTCTGCAGATACACCAGAAATAGACATATTAGGACGCTTTGCACTATAGTCTACTCCAAGCTCCTCAAGAACTTCTATTACCGACTTGTCCGTGATCTTATCTACTGACTTATATGTCCATGCCACTACTAAGATAGTCCCTATAAATGCTAAAGCTACTTTATATATCATGTTATTTTTTGACTTATTTCCAAAGGCCAAAAGCGTAAGTCAGCCTTTTTTAATTCTTACAAAATGATTTTTAAACCATTATTAATTATATAGTTTAATAGTAATTCTTAAATCACTTCACTCTACAATTTAAATAATCTAGCAATCGTAAAGCCCAATCGATATTCACCATCTAACCAATTGGTCCGAGTATATGGTAGGTAATCTGTCTCGTTGATACCTTCTGCATTTGTTAAGTTTATGAGAAATACATGTCCTCCACCTGTCTCCCACTCTAGTCCAATTCCTACAATTGGATAATATCCATTTTCTATGGTGCGTAGTTCAGATATTGGATAATTAAAATCTAAAACAACTCCTAGTGCCTTAGTGAAATTAATTCTACTAGATAGAGATATACTTACTAGATCATTTACATCATTAAATGGGACAATATTTCTATATGTCCATCCACCTCCACCTTGAATTGAAAAATATGGAGAAAATTTCTTGGCAAAAAGTACTTGAAGGTGATATGACAACCTATGTGCACCTTTATCAAACGAACTTAAGGATCCTTGTGTAGGCGTCTTGGCTTGTGTGCTTACTGTACCCGCTGCCAATACCGTTATGCTAAATGGTTTATTCCCCCCCTCTTCTTGCTGCATGAGGCGAAATTTAGTGAACGTATTAACGTTCTGTCTTAGTGGCCCAGCACCCTTTGCACGATTAATCCCAACCATCCATTCATCTGTCAACCCATAGTCGAATCCTATTGCTACATCAGCAGCATTCTCTAAACCGTAGAGAGTCTTCCATCCTCCGCTTTCACCGGCAATGTCTCCAAATCTATGTCCTACCCTGAAATCCATCATTCCAGCCTTGAGGGTCTCTATACTATGAGTATTGACCATACGTGTGTCCTTAAAGGATTGATAGACAACTTCTTGAGCGAAGAGACCTAATGTAAGACAAGTAAAGAAGAAGACAAGTATAAGTGATCGTTGCATATTAGTTTCTATTTTCGAAAGTGTTTTGTGGAAAACTAATTATTAGGCTAAAACTCACTAAAGCCGTTTTGCTCCCAGCATTTAAGTAAATTTATCTCTTCTTCCGACAGAGAAGTAGCCCCAGCTGCATATGATGGGGGCATATCCCTAGAAATAAATACTCTCGACGAAAATGCCCCACTAAAGAGATAGGTTTCAATACCAGCAAAATTATTGTAATTATCAAGACTACCTAAACCATTGTGGCATTCTGTATATCCACATGATGCAGAAATAACACCTCTGACATCATCATACACTACAGGCTCTTCACATATTAGTGATTCTGTATCCAACTGATCTTTACTGCATGAAACGATCAGAATAGTCGCCATCATGAGTAACAATATATATTTTATCTTTATAAACATAAATGCCACTTTTTAATAAGTTATCGATTTAGTATTAAACGATTTTGATCAATACTTTGTTAAATTTAATGAATAGTTAAGAACCTATTAGAACTTTTTATGAGTCATAATAGTCAGTAGTACTTGTTAAAGACAAAGTTAAACATTACAAAATACAATTATATGTATCCTGCAGAATTAGTTAAACCAATGTCCCAAGATCTAACAGAATTTGGATTTACAGGCCTAGAAACATCGGAGGCAGTAGTAACCGCTTTAGACCAACCAGAAGGGACTACACTTTTAGTAGTAAACTCCGTCTGTGGTTGCGCTGCTGCCAATGCAAGGCCAGCAGCAAAGATGTCTATCCAAGGAGAAAATAAACCAACAAACTGCTACACAGTATTTGCTGGCGTAAATAAAGAGGCTACGGCGAAAGCTAGAGAATTTTTGCTTCCTTACCCTCCCTCATCCCCTGCGATTGCTTTATTTAAAAATGGTAAACTTGTGCATATGGTCGAGCGGCACCATATAGAAGGAAGATCGGCACAAGCTATCGCCGAAAACCTTACAAAGGCATATGATGCTTATTGTAAATAAAGTTTGTATTATTCAGAATTGGTATTTTACAATTTGGTTCTAAAAACAAACTAAACCCAAAAGACTGATCGTTGCTTCATGAAGTGATCAGTCTTTTTATTTCTTGTATAGGTTCGACGTATGTAAAACCTATAACATTTACACTTCAGAATAGACATAAAGAATATGCTGAAAACTAAAATTATAGCTGCGGATCTACAAAACCTTACGGATGCAAGATATTTTGCAGCATGGCTTGTGGATTATATGTCCTTCAACTTATCTGAAGAATCTGCCAATCTATCCAAAATTAAAGAAATGATGGATTGGGTAGAAGGTCCAATATTCTCAGCGCAATACACAGGTTCAGAAGATCTTCAAAATATAGAAGCACAGCTAGAAGCCCTTTCGATAAATCATCTCATATTAGGACCATTTGCCAATGAAAATATCATCAACAGTGATTGGCAAGTAACCAAAACCATCTTATTAGACGATGACATTAGAGAACTTGCCTTCGATCGTACTTACATTGCTCAATCTACTGTGGCTTTTAGTGAGTTTTCCCAAAAAAAGTTAGATACTCTTAAAAAACTATGCAACTCTCATAGCATCTATCTTGACTGTGGCTTCTCGTCAACCGACATACACAGTATTCTCAATGTAGGCATTACGGGTCTTGTACTCAGAGGAAGTGAAGAGGAAAAAGTGGGTGTAAAAAGCTACGAAAATCTAGATGAAATACTAGAAGCTTTAGAAGATTAGCAATTCTACTATTTATGCATAAAGCATTGAATATCAGTTATCTTTCAAGGCATATATAATCTGAAATCATGTAACCCTTTCTAATGTTCGTCCTTGAATACAAAATAAATCACTATTATTTGTATTCAGATGAAACATTTATATATTTGCACACGCTAAAAAAGAATGGCTGCATTCTTTAGTAAAAGTAGGGCGATTAGCTCAGTTGGTTCAGAGCACCTGGTTTACACCCAGGGGGTCAGGGGTTCGAATCCCTTATCGCCCACCAAAGCGGAATACTGAAAAGTGTTCCGCTTTTTATTTGTTATGATATAACTTCCAACCAGCAATCATACCAAATATTGAACACGAGGTGAATAAAATATTTAACATCCACTCTTCAATAAATTCACTTCCAAATAATGGGTAATCTACAAGCAACCCTATTGTCCATAATAGCTGTCCTAAAAAAAAACAAAAGAAATGCAATAAAAAATAATAAACCTATTCTTTTCATAATTCAAACTTAAGCAATAGTTTTCCAAAAAAGTTCGAAATAAGGACGCTTAGGTCCACCATAAATAAGTCCACTCATTTGAATAATTTTTGTATTTTTAAAAGAAAATTATGAAAATAAAAACAATTTTTAAAATAGTTATTGCTATTAGTATATTGCAAATTATGCCTCTCATTATTAGCTTGTTTTCACCAGAATTTAGAATAATGTTGGCAACTGATACTTTTGGTAACACCCCCTCTGATGACGCTATGCAGATGTTTGAGAATTTTGCTCTAGTTCTTAGTTTTGTATTTACAGGAGTAATATTTCATATGATTGGATCAATGTCTTTTACAGATGAATCAGTTTTAAGAAGACAATCTTTCTTATATTTTGTATTCTTTGGATTCGTATCTTCTACAGACTTAGTTGCGGTATTGCAAGGCTCTAATATGACTGCGCCTCTTCCAGTCATATTATTAGGTCTTGTTTCTCTTGCACTTTTATATTATGGTTCTAAAAAAGGCATAGTTTAATTTTCTAAAAAAGTTCGAAATTAGGAACGAGAAGTCCACTAAAGGTTTTCAATGTATTGTTGGAGACCTTTTTTATGCCCCTTATTTAGGAATAAACATAGATAATATCTGTTAATTTTGGACTAGAAGTTTACTTCCCTTCTGATAGACCATATCATGACCAACTCTCTACAGATAAGTAGCCCTGACGCAATAAGTATCAGCGTATTCCTAATCAACATCACTTGCTTTAGATATTCGAGATAAAACGAGCTGACTATCACAAACTCTGCAAATAAAATTGATGCCGCCGAAAACATAAGTACAATAGCGATCGCCTTACTTAAATCATACCAGGTCTTTCCAAGCTTTCGGATACATAGTGATAGTAAATTTTTGGCTAATCGGTGATCTTTGTCCATCTTAATTAACGACTTGAGTACCTTGATAGCTCCGTTGTACTGTCTGAGATTATAAAGCGCCGCAGCTTTTTTAAATAGTAACCCTTCGAATATTTTCTCGCCTCTATGTTCGTATATATTATCGATGATCACCTGTTCGATGAGTGGATCTACAGACTGTACAAATCTATGATAGTTACCCACCTCGAATAGAGCTTTATTAAAATCTAAATGCAAAGCCAACCTATCTTTCTCATCTAATGATTCAAATGAGGAAAAAAATCTGTCAAAGTATCTAATCTTTCCTCTATAATCCGTAGAGGGTATTAGTTGATAGTCTAGGTAGTAATTATATGAAGATTTTCTTTCCACTTTTCTATGTTACATGATATGTAATGGATAAAGAACTGGCCGGCTAGGACTAGCATCTAAAACCAAAGGAGTCACCTGCATCTCCAACAAATATAATCCATCTTGATGTACATTGTCAATATAGACTAGCTCGGTTATCGTCTTTTTGTCATGAGAAAATGCTGGGTACTGCCAATACGCATGATGTGAAGCCAATGCTCCTTCGTCAGATTCTCTATCTACAGACGGTAGATCAATCAATAGGTGCTTAATTCCTTTATTAAGGATATGGGGCATACAAGCTACTTCTATATAAGGTGGATTACTTTCGCTATAGTCGATTTTCTTTAGCTTAATACTGTTAGGTAAAGTACGTATAATGATAGCGTCATAGAGCTCCTCACCGAGAGCGGCAGTGATCTGGTCTTCTTGTATAACAAGATCACCATTATCTATAATGCGAGGAGATATCGTGATCAGCTTAGCTATAAAGTGAAATTGATCAAAACTCTCCTGCACAGAATGCTGAACCTTGGCGATATGACCAACACATTCTGTATGTGTACCATTGCCATGTGGGTTAAATTTTACATCATAGAAATTAACATCTCCACCTTCTACTGTAGATCCCACAAATCCGTGAGCTCGTACTGGCTCAGCTTCGACATTGGGTGCCCAAAAGCACTTTGGTGTTATAGCACCAGGGACAAGAGGATAAGATATATCTATAGGCTTAGCTAAGTCTACACTATACTTCTTATCCTCATGTTCAATGATCGCCTTCATATTATGAAAGTAATGCTTTTACTTTAGCAGAAATAGACTTGCCGTCTGCCTTCCCTGCTAGTTGGCCAGAGGCCATACCCATAATCCTACCCATATCTTTCATAGAGGTCGCACCCGTCTTTTGAATTAAATCTCCGATAAAAGCAGAAAGATCCGCATCAGACATCTGCTCAGGTAAGTAGCGCGATAGCACTTCGATCTCTTCTCTCTCTTTCACTGCCAAATCTTCACGACCTTGCTTCTCATATATACCTAATGACTCCTGCCTTTGCTTTACTTGCTTTTGAACCAGCTTGATCTCAGCGGCTTCATCCATCACTGTACCCGACCCATCAGTCTTAATAAATGTAATGGCTGCTTTGAGCGCTCTGATACTTCTGAGTGCAGCTTGATCTTTCGCTTTCATTGCCTCCTTGAGGTCTCCCATAATTCTAGTCTCTAGACTCATCTAACTCGTTTTTTGCCTTTTTCTCTTCAATCAGACATGTTAATTCAATAAAATCGTCAACTGACAGATGTTCTGGTCTCTTGGTAAAAAGTTCGGAATCCAAAAGGTCTCTATCTTCGATAAGTACCTTTAGCGTATTTCTAATCATCTTTCTACGTTGTCCAAAACTTGTCTTGACTACTGCTCTTAACATCTTTTCACTACATGGAAGTTCATAATTTTCCTTTCTAGTCAATCTTATCACCGCAGAATTAACCTTCGGTGGTGGTGAGAACGACCCAGGACTGACCTTCATAAACATCTCTCCTTTGTAGAATGCTTGTATCAACACACTCAAAACACCATATGTCTTACTTCCATGTGGAGCTATAACTCTATCGGCTACTTCTTTTTGAAACATCCCAATCATCTCCGGAATCAACTCTTTATGTTGAAGCATCTTGAAAAGTATCTGAGATGAGATATTATATGGATAGTTACCTGTCAGATAAAATGGCTCTCCATCAAATACCTTAGATAAATTCAATTTCATGAAATCAAGAAATATAATCTTATCCACCAATACTGGGTAATGCTCTTTGAGGTACGCCACCATATCTCTGTCAGCCTCTACCGCCCTAAAATTAATGTCTTGCTTTAGAAAGTACTTGGTCAGTACTCCTTTACCAGGACCAATCTCAAGTACGTTTTTTATCCCTTCTTTTCGATGAAGTGCATTAGCTATCTTTTCTGAGGCATTTTCGTTGATGAGAAAATGTTGGCCGTATGATTTTTTAGCTTTCAATAGAAAAAATATTTATAATGGATATGAATACCAATACTGTAAAGGTAATATGGTTTTCACAATTTGATGGTAATTTTACTAGTTGTCTGATAGCTGATAGATATAATCCTCACAATAGGATTTGAAATTCAATTACATTTATAAACGAATTGATCAACTATTTTCTGTCTACCAGACTTATACCTTACTGAATAAATAAAGATTTGTGATTACTACTATAAAAATTTCACACCCAAGCAAAATCGCTAGAGGCACAATCAACCTTACAGGGAGTAAAAGTATATCCAATAGAGCGCTTACCATACAGGCACTATGTTTAGGTGACTTCAATATCGAAAATTTGTCTAATAGCGCAGACACTCAAACGCTTATCAAACTATTAGCCTCTAACGATAAAGAGCTCAACACTGGACATTCGGGTACGACTTATCGGTTTATGACTGCGTACTGTGCAGTGACTGGCAGAGAAACATTGCTGTCTGGGTCTGAGCGAATGAATAATAGGCCCATCGGGGAACTGGTAAGAGCACTTAGGTCTTTAGGGGCCAATATTGATTATGTTGACAAAGAAGGCTATCCTCCACTTCAAATTTCTTCTAAAAAGATCACTGGAAGTAGGGTTACACTTAAAGCAGATATAAGCTCTCAGTTCATCACTGCACTATTGCTAATTGCACCTAGGCTAACTAATGGACTAGAGGTCATACTCGAATCAGAGCCAGTTTCACGACCGTATATCGAGATGACACTTCGTATGATGGAGTACTTCGGAGTATCACACACTTGGAATGGCTTAGTTATTAAAATCGAAGGAAAAGATTACGTAGCTAAAGATTATTTCGTAGAATCAGATTGGTCTTCAGCATCATATCTATATGCTATAGCAGCATTAGCGGACGAGTCGGACATTACTATCAATGGACTGACAGACCAAGCACTGCAAGGAGATAGTGCCATTAGTAAGATGATGACTTCATTTGGAATAGAAAGTATATTCTCCGATCGTAGTGTACGTATTACGAAGACAAATAATAATTCTGTGCCCTTCTTTGAGTACGACTTTATCTCACAGCCAGATATTGCTCAGACAATGTCGATTGTCGGAGCAGGAAAAGGAACATCAATGCTATTTAGTGGATTACAAACTTTAGCAATCAAAGAAACTGATAGAACTAAAGCTCTAAAAAAAGAGCTAAAAAAATTTGGCGTCTCTTTCGTAAAAATGCCTACACGATTTGTTCAAAAATCTGAAGTACAATACTACATGCAAGAAGGAACGGCTACACCAAATGAAGATACAGAAATAGAAACCTATGACGACCATAGAATGGCAATGGCGTTTGCACCATTATCTCTTATGGTGCCCTTACGCATCAAAAACAAAGATGTCGTCAGAAAATCTTATCCTAACTATTGGGTGGACTTAGAGCACCTAGGATTTAATATAGAAAAGTTAGAGACATAACAGTAATTAAAAATTACTGTTATGAAAAAATAATCGCAATCATAGTTATCTACATGATTACTACTGACACATACGCACATGAGTTGGTTGCTAAAAATAGATCAACCAATTGAGCTTGGACAAATACATTGGCAAAGAGTATTATGACAAAGCACTTAAGCGTTCTGAAGAAAAAATCTTACCATTTTTGTGTTTTTTCAAGAAGTGCCCAGCTGTCTTACTTGTAGTAAATTTGGCAAAGAGATTATATCACACCCTCTTATTATTGAGGTAATAAAAACGCACTTCATACCTCTTGTGGTATACAATAATAAAAGTATATCCGTTGTAGAGTCCTTAACAAATATAACGAACCACCATGGAATAATACTGTTATAAGAATCGAAAATAGTAAAGGCAAATTACGATACTGATCAAATTAACTATGCAGAATTAATGACTGAGTCTACCAAAAAAGATGTGCTGATAAAATAAATACTAATAGTAATGCAGAAAAGTCAATTACAAACAAACAAATTATGAAAAATTCGAAAAAGATGGGATTATTAGAAAAGATATGGTATGCTATCTGCATAGCTTTGATAGTGATGTTGCTTTTCATATCAATTTTTTAAAACAATAAAAACAGACACATCATGGTGAATTCAGAAAAATCTCTCAACGGATACGATGTTACTAAAAATCAACTTATATCTGAATATATGAGTAATTATACTCCAAATGCTATTAGCAATATTGCGTGCTTCGCTAGAGATTGGAAGGAGTGGGATAACTTAATGGAAGTAGTAGACATTCTCTCTTCTAGACAATTAGCTATAATAACAGCAGGAAAAATCAAAAATAAAACATAGCGAAACAAAAATTTATAGAAAATTGGAAAGCGATTAATAAATATAACATTAGTTATATCTCAAGATTTAATTAATGCTTTTCTGTTTCTAATCCATACGTCAACCAGTCTTCGTGATAATCGATATCATGAAGAGTTTCTATTTTGGTGGTAGATAGATTTATTGATTCTGCCTTGCTCAGAGTCTGTGACGTTACCGCGTTAGTGCTCCATTCTATATCAGAAATAATTTCAGGATAGTAGCCATTCATCCCCAATAGATAGTATCCGCCATCATGGACAGGACCAAGTACCATATCACTATTGTCAAGAGCTGCTGCCGCGGTCAAAATATGGTTAGAAGTAATGCCCGCACAGTCGCTACCGATTACGATCATTTTATCATAGTCTTTCGATAGCGTAGAAAAAGCATCACGCAACCTATTTCCGAGATCGCCCCTTGCTTGCACCCTTTTATTAAAAACCTCTGATGACCAAACGTCATCCTCTATATAATCGCTATAGTACAAGTAGCGATCTACTGAAGTTGCCTCGGCTACCTTTCTAGTATAATCCAATAGAAGTTTATATATTCTCAATGCTTCTTCGTCACCTGTAGTAGCTGCTATTCGAGTTTTAGCCTTACCTAATACTGGATTCTTTATCATGATAATAAGGGCAACCCTATTCATCGTCTTCCTCATCATATTTTTCTTTCTCCTCTTTGACTCTTACTGCATCACCTTGATCTAGTTTTTTAGATATTGCACTGTAAGGTCCTGTAACGACAACCTCTCCTTTCTCAAGTCCTGATGTGACTAATATATATTCATCATCCTGAATTCCCGTAGTGACATTGACCATGCGAACAGTATCCGCTTCCATTACAAATACTACTTCTTCTAATTCATCGTTAGCAGCCTTTTTCTTTTTGTTATCCTTATCATCTTCTTTTTCTCTAACGGTAACAGCCTGGATAGGTATAGCCAACACATCATCCATAGTCTCCGTTTTGATATCTACAGATGCGCTCATGCCTGGACGAAATGGGTAACGCTTATTAGGCCCTAGTAGATCTTTATAACTTTCGCTATCTACTCGCACTTTTACCACGAAATTAGTTACCTGATCCGTGTTAAGTGAAGCAGCTCCACCAATGTTACTCGCTGAGTTGGCAATCTCTGTTACATGTCCAGAAAATTTGCGATCTAGATATGCATCTACTTCTATATCTACTTTGTCATTGAGCGATACTCTAAGGATATCATTTTCACTTACATCTACTTGTACTTCCATCGCAGATAGATTAGCGATACGCATCATCTCAGTACCTGCCATCTGTATTGTTCCTACTACGCGTTCACCTTGCTCTACTGATAGAGAAGATACTATACCGTTTGTAGGAGACTTAATTATCGTACGGCTCAAACTTGTTCGCATTTCACGCAGCGTGGCTTCTGCACTTTGCACAGAATAAGAAGCCCCTTCTACATTTTTTTTCGCAGATTCTAGCGTCGCTTCAGATGCCCTCATATTTGCAACTAAACCTTGAAGTGCTGATAGAGATTGATCAAATTCTACTTGAGATATTACACCTTCACTTAGCAACTTAACATTACGATCATGTACAGTTTTGGCATTAGTTAGTTGTGCTTGTATTTGTTGTATCTGAGCTTTACTGGATTCAATCTGAGTGGCCGAAGCTGCTTTGTTAGCCTTAGCACTATTAACACTTGCACGGCCTCTCTCTACTGTAGACTCATAAGTGTCAGGATCGATCTTAGCGAGCACCTGTCCCGTGTATACTGAATCTCCTTCTTGAACATATAGCTCCACTATCTCTCCAGATACATCACTGCTTATCTTCACCTCCGTCTCAGGAAATATCTTTCCACTGGCTGTAACTTTCTCTAATATAGTTCTGTTATCAGCTTCTTCTACAGTCACCTCTATATCTCTTGGCTTACCTTGTCCCTTAAAATATGCTGCAGCTATTAATGCTCCTATTCCAATGATAAGTACTGGCACTAACCACTTTCTAGATTTCTGCTTTTTAGTCGTCATATCGTATTGATTTGTATTGTCGTTTGTTCGGCACTTTAGTTATCTCAGAGAGATCGGTCTACCCATGTAAAAGTCAACTACCTTAGCCTTAAATAAGTAATCATACTTTGCTATAATCAAGCTGATCTCTGCGTTATCAAGCAGAGATCTCGAATTGACATAGTCAAAACTATTGATCGAACCGAGATCATATTGTTTAGTTGCATTGGTATATGCAGCAGATTGTGCATCTCTACTTTTCTTCGCTGCCTGATAGCTTTTACTCGCAGCTCGTGCATCTGCTAATGCTTGTTGAACATTAGTTTTTAAAGTGTTTTTTTGTCTCTCTACATTTAGCGTACTACTCATAGTGTTGAGCCTAGCTTGTTCCATTCCTGCTTTTACTCGGTAATTATTATAAATTGGAACACTTACACCTAATCCAAACCCATAAGAGATGTTTTCGTCTAATTGATTTACATAAGGGTTTTCAATTAGTATCGGTAAAACACTTTGAGATGTTATTACTGAAGGTGCTCCATCAATTAGTACTTGACTATCATTTGTGCCTACATTAAATCCATCTAATTTTCTACTCTGGTTACTGTACTGAGTTCCTATATTTCCTGAAGCATTAATGCTAGGATATAAAGATGCCTTGGCAATTTTTTCCCCAAATTCGGCTGACCTTACATCTAACTCTGCTGCTCTTATCCCTGGTTGGCTAGACAAGGCTAAAGCATATATCTCATCAAAAGTTATCACATCTGAATCTAATATAATTTCAACGTTTGACGGTCGATCTAATATCATTTCATAACCTGGCTCAATAAGTAAGAGTTGCTTAAGATTAAGAAAGGCGATCGTTACAGCATTTTGCTGAGAGATAATGCTTTGTTCACCTCTAGCCATTTGAGCTTCTAAATCTAATAATTCGTTTGAAGGTCTTACACCTGCATTGATTAATGACTCTACTTGATTGTATTGTTGAGAATTAAGCTTTTGTTGAGCTACCGCATTTTTTAGGTTTTCCTCGGCAAATAGTACGCTGAGATAAGCATTGGCCACAAACAAAGCGATATCTCTCTCTGATTGCTTAACGCTATAACTAGCTGATTCTTGATTTACCTCACTTTGTTTGATTGTATTACTGATTCTACCCGAATTATAAAGTGTGACACCCGAACTTAGTGAAAAGCCATTACTAAAAAATGACTGCGTTATAAATTCATTGTTGGTAGGGTCGACAGTACGACCAAAATTTAACCCCAAATTAGTACTCCCGTTTAGGCTTGGATACCTACTATGTGAAGCCGTTTTATTAGATATATTGGCCTGCTCAATACTAAGTCTTCCTTGTTGGAGATCTAGATTGTTTTGCATGGCATGATTGATACACTTTTCAAGATTCCAGATGTCTTGTGCTGTCGCTGGTGCAGACCATAGAGCAACCATAAAGCAGATGGCTAGCAGTCGATTGATAGTTCTGTTGATCATTTGAGTCGTTTTGATACTTATTGTAGATTCTCTTTCTGGATAATTAGGCTGTACTAAATTTTTCTTATCATCCTATATGGCTTCTTTTGCACAATATTATCTTACTGTATAGTAATATCCCAACTATTTATATGAAATATAGCCTATAGCAGATAAACGGAGAGAAAATAGGATGAAAAGTTAATATTTCCCAATGGCAATGACCTGTTGAGTATCTATGATACGATCATATTGCTGAATGAAATCTCTGTAATAAAGGATCGTAGTATAGAAGTTAACTGTCTCTTCACTATCCCCTTCGAGTTCGTCATAATATGGTTTGCCATCAGCCCCTTTAGTCGCAAACAAGTAATTGTACACACCTTGTTTCATTGGAATAGTAACATGATACCCATTGTGTTTGTTATTGTATTGCATCTTATAAACCTCTTCTAATTTCCAATCTGTAAATGCTCCAACTACATACACTTCTTCCAAATTTTGATTCATTTTTAATGCAAATGAAACATCAGCATAGTCCGCGTTAAAGTTTGATTCATTACTTTGAGAATTCACATTATTAGACGAAGGTTGAAAATCGAAGTTTTGAACAATATATCTTCCATCAAAATCTACTTCATCTCTGTACACTCTATAGGCTCTAGGCTTTTCAGTATGCAATAATACGTTAGTCCCTTGATCATGAAGATCTATTTCTGACACATAAGCTGTAGTATATTGTAACGATCTAATATCAAATTGCCTAAACTCTTTACCCGCGGCCATGGCGAGTTTCCCTGTATTATCAAAGTTGACTCGATTACGAGAAATAAACTTTGGCGGAGAATTGTTAATCATGTTATCCCAACGATTATTTTGCACAATAGAAAGTGAAAGTTCGTTCATAGGGTCTCCTATTCTCATTTCTCCAAGATCAACCTTTACATCCAATTGTTGGTGAGAGTTACTCTTTGTTACATCATTAACTCTCTGTAAATCTGTAAAAAGCTGTACTTGTTCTTCGTCAATCATAAATCTGCGCATAATTACAGGATTGGTCATCACTTCATCGTCATAAACAATTAATATATAATTACCGCTGATACGAAACTGTATATCTTCATTGGGTAGGGTCAACGAAAAATTGACATAATCCACGTAAGTGTTAGTCGAAAATTGATAATTTTGAATCTCTTCACCATTAAATCCTTCAATATATTCTATTTCTTCTAGATCAGAGGCTTTCCAATTGCGGTCACAATGAACTACTCTATAAAAAAACTCGTTGGCGTCATCTGACATCTCATCAAACCTAAGTGTAAAAGACCTGAAGCCGCTATTAAGCCCGATGATTGGGACTAGTGCAGGCTGATTATTAATATAAATCTGTACAGACCTAATCAGTTCATCATACACACGATCTTCGTATACGAAGTCTGCATCTTGTGCACTCATTGATGATGCAAACAACAATATAAATGCTGAAAAAATCAATCGGATATAATTATTCATATTCTTCATTAAATAACGTATATACACAATTAACCATTTGAGGGCAATGATTAGTTTGGCCTGAGGTGTTAAATAGTATTTAAAATACGTACAATAGAGTGGCTAACTCTAGAATCCAGCTCTATAGTAACCTCATATCTAATAGGCTAATCAAACTAAAAAAACCTAAGCCCACACCTTACATCCTTCTGTACAGTTCTTACAGATATCAATTTGGCCTCTACCTTTGAGCAATTGCTTACGGAATTTATCATAATCTTCACCTTGCCAAATTTCTTGAAAAGGTTTGTCTTTCATATCACCTAATCTATGTTGTGCGTCCTTATCAAAACAACATGGCACTACTAGTCCATCCCACGTAATCACGCAGGCATGCCATAGTTTCCAGCAGTGATTGAGTAGTTTATTTTTGACGCTATAAGTTCCGTCAGTATTCTTTTTATATCTAGAGTACTTTTCAATCGTAGGTATGAGATCATTGCCCTGTTCATACTCATAAACTTGTGCCGTCTTTAGTTTTACTTCATCAATACCTATTTCTTCTGCAATCTTGTATATCTCGTCTATCTGATGCTCATTAGGTTTTACTACCAAGAACTGAAATATGGTATGTGGTGTGGCAGAGTTCATCTCCTTTTTCCACTTTACAATATTACGCGCTCCTTGAAGTACTGACTCTAAATTACCTTCCTTTCGATAGTTTTCGTAAGTCTCTTGAGTCGTGCCATCAACTGATATTATCATACGATCTAATCCAGATTCTATGGTTTTCTTAGCATTAGCATCGTTGAGAAAATGGCCGTTAGTAGAAGTTATGGTGTAGATGCCCTTATCCTTGGCATACTTCACCATATCTAGAAATCCAGGGTTGATATATGGCTCACCTTGAAAGTAGAAAATTAGATAAATCAGTTGCTTATGAAGTTCGTCAATAGTCTTACGAAAGAAGTCCTGCTTCAGATTACCTATAGGTCGAGAGAAGGCTCTCAGTCCACTTGGACATTCTGGGCATCTTAAATTACACGCTGTAGTCGGTTCTATCGATATGGTCATCGGCAGTCCCCATTGCGTTGCTTTGCCTGTCCACTTAGTAACATAGTAAGAGCTAAGCAGTTTTCCTACATTTAACAGCCTACGCAATGTAAGTTTACTAACAAAATTAAGTATGTCTTTGGTGTAAATTGCCATCAAACGCTAAGATAAGTTTATAATCAATTACTTAATAGAGGCTGTGTTGGATTACTACTAATGTGACAAATAGACTATAGTTCGAGATCGTACCTATCCTTAAACAAATTGAGATGGTGTATCGCATGTCCTGCCGACATATAGGCTAAAGCACGTACAGAGACCAGACTATTAGACGCAGTGCCGATTTTCTCAGTATCCTCTAATCTCATAAGACGAAACATGGTCATGGTGCTATTTAAAGTTGTCTTGATCATCGCGATCAGATCCTCTGCAGATAAGTGTAAAAAATCATTGGACTCTATATAAGGGTCCTGCTCAAATCCAGATAATGGTGTCTCATCTCCTCTACTTATCCGCAATGCTCTGTAGGCGAATATTTTATCCGAATCACAAAGGTGAACAATACACTCTCTTACTGTCCATTTATCAAGACCATACTTGTAGTCTAAATCTAGATTAGGTTTAGAAAGTAAATTGATATACGATTCCAAATTGGATTGCATGCACTCTATCACATCACCAGCTTGCACATTCGTTACGTAACCATGATAGTATTCATTGTATTCGGATAGGAGAGGTCTTTTCATTTAGTGAAAGTAAGAAATTCTAGGCTCTTGTTGAGAGATAGGAGATGGGTGTCTATAGCATATGTTATGTCACCACCGAGAATTTCACTTTTACTTTGCAAGTAAGTCGAACAAAATTATTCGTGTTTTCTACGAAACCCACATTGTAATCGTTCGGCGCCCAAATCGCTCCAAATTTTTGTTTACCTACTAGTCAGTGAAATTTACAGCGAACCAACAATCAACTTTCCGTGATAAGATTTTCCTCCTATCAATTTATGGATCGTATTAATATTATCCGAAGTAATTTTACCCGCAGATATAATGTTTATCTCTGGACCAGCAATCTCAATTATTTGCTTCAATATTTGAGCTCCTTGAGCTGCCGTTGGCTTTCCACCAGAAGTCAGTACCGATCTAATGTCTGTCATTTTTAAAGCGGTAATCGCTAACAATATATCAGGACAGTTGTCTATCGCTTTATGGAAGGTAACAGGAAGGTCTCCGGCTAACTCACAGATATGTTGAGTGAGCTCAATATTAATACTTTTGTCTAGATGTAGCGCTCCGAATACTATGCCTTGTATATCGCATTGAATGAGCTCAGAAAGTGAAGTTTTCATCTGTGCAACATCTTCTTGACTATAGACAAAGTCTCCACCACGATTTCGCAACATCACTTTAATAGGGATATCCACCTGGGCTCTCACAGCCTTAATAAAATTAATGTCTGGCGTTAGTCCACCTAGATCTAACCGACTACATAGTTCAAGTTGATGAGCACCGTTTTTCTCTGCACGAACAGATGAAATTAACGAGCTAACACAAGCTTCTAAAATTAAGTCATTAAAAATCAAAACTATAGCTTTTCAACTACCGTTCCTATCTGTTCGCCTTTGAGTATGCGCAATAAATTTTTTTCATTGTTAATATCAAAAACAATGATTGGCATATCATTTTCTTGGCACATTGTAAATGCTGTTGTATCCATTACGTTGAGTCCAAACTCTAACACTTTTTTAAATGAGACTCGATCATACTTCTTTGCATTAGGGTCTTTTTCTGGATCAGCATTATATATACCATCAACTCTAGTACCTTTAAGTAGCACATCAGCATTAATCTCATTAGCCCTGAGTGCTGCAGCTGAATCGGTAGTGAAATATGGACTTCCTGTGCCCGCAGAAAATATAACTACTCTTCCCTTTTTAAGGTGGCTGTGTGCTTTACGTCTGATATAAGGCTCCGCGATCTCACGCATCTCTATAGCTGTCACAAGCCTAGTATATACATCAATTTTCTCTAGTGCACTCTGAATTGCCATACCGTTAATCACAGTAGCCATCATTCCCATATAATCTCCTTGAACTCTTTCAATACCTGACTCGGCAGCTTGTAATCCTCGATAGATATTGCCCCCACCTATTACTACAGCTACTTGTACACCTAAATCTACAGCTGCTTTAATTTGACGTGCATAGTATTGTAACATTACTGGAGAGATACCATACAGTTGATCTCCCATTAAAGATTCACCTGATAGTTTAAGAACTATTCTTTTGTATTTAAGTGCCATTACTTGTGGTTTCGATTGCTAGGTAATACGTTGACAAAAGTAACAATTTATACCGCTGGTCGGAGCCTGATTTATCAGCGTTTTATAAACTATGCAAAAAAAAAGAGCGACTAAAAAGTCGCTCTTTCTTATTTTAAAGATTATCCAAGCTTTACGTGCTTAAAATCTATAACAGTTAAACCTGAACTTACACTATCAAGATATTGAGTTATATTTTGCTTGTTGTTCTTAACGAACGCTTGATTAAGTAGCGTTCTTTCCTTAAAGAACTTGTTAAGTTTACCCATTGCAATCTTTTCTAACATAGCCTCAGGCTTACCTTCTTGTCTTGCGATATCCATTCCTATCTCGATCTCTTTCTCTACGATAGACGAATCAACACCGTCTTTATCTACAGCTACTGGATGCATTGCTGCCACTTGCATCGCTACATCTTTCCCTGCTGAAACATCAATACCATCTTGGGACAGTCCTAAGATTACACCCGCTTTATTTCCCATGTGTATATAAGATACTACCTGGGGAGCTTCTATTTTTTGATAGTCAGCTACCTCTACTTTTTCACCAATTACTCCTACTTGCTCTATGATTTTTTCTCTTAGTGTAATACCACCAAAGTCTTGATCAAGAAGTGCTTCTGTATCTGCGGGGAATGTGTCAAGAGCTAATTGTGTAATTTTATCTGTCATAGCTACAAAATCTTCATTCTTAGATACGAAGTCAGTTTCACAGCTTAGTCTTACCACTACGCCTTTGCTACCATCTGCTGATACTTTGGCGAGTACACAACCTTCCTTAGCGTCTCTGTCCGCTCTCTTGTCAGATAATTTCTGACCTTTCTTTCTTAAAAATTCGATAGCACTATCCATGTCTCCATTAGACTCGATAAGAGCTTTTTTACAGTCCATCATACCTGCACCTGTGACGTCTCTTAGTTTTTTAACGTCCTTCGCTGATATTGCGCTCATATATATATTGTATTAATACTGTTTGTAAAAATTGTTAATAACATAGATGTTAAACTTTATATTTCAATAGTTACATCTATAAAAATTGGTTGCTTAGCTTACTCAGCGGCTGGCTCATCAGTTGCTGGAGCCTCTTGAGCCGCTGCTTTCGCTGCTTTCGCTGCTGCTCTTTCAGCTGACTTTGCCTCTGCTGCTGCCTTAGCTTCTACTGCTTTATCTGCTGCTGCTTTGTCTGCTGCTGCTTTAGCTATTGCTGCTGCTTTGTCTGCTGCTTCCTTTTCAACTCCCTTCTCTGTGAAACCTTCTTTGATCATTCCTACTAGGTAATCACAGATAAGCTTAACTGATTTAGATGCATCATCGTTACCTGGTATAGGGAAGTCCACATCATTAGGATTAGAGTTAGTATCTACCACTGCAAAAGTCTTCATGCCTAACTTCTTAGCTTCTTTAATAGCGATGTGCTCGTGAGTGATATCAATTACAAATACAGCTGTTGGCAGTCTATTAATATTAGCAACACCTCCAAGTACTTTTTCAAGTTTGTTACGTTCTCTAGTCAGAGTTAATTTCTCTTTCTTGTTTATTGAACTCAGAGATCCATCTGCTAACATAGCATCAATAGAGTTCATCTTTTTTATAGACTTACGTATCGTTTGAAAGTTAGTCATCATACCTCCTAACCATCTTTCGGTTACATAAGGCATGTTCACTTCTTTCGCTGCGTTAGCTACGATGTCTTTTGCTTGTTTTTTAGTTGCTACGAAAAGGATTTTTCTTCCTGACTTAGCAATTTGCTTCATAGCAGCACCCGTTGCTTCAAGACGCTCAGATGTTCTGTTAAGGTCGATGATATGGATACCTTTTCTCTCCATGAAGATATAAGGAAGCATTTTTGGATTCCACTTTCTCTTTAAGTGTCCGTAGTGTACTCCAGCTTCCAGTAGTTCGTTATATGATGGTAATTTCATTGTTATTCCTGTTGAAACTTTTAATAAAAAATAATGGTAATAGTAATTCTAACGCTTTGAGAACTGGAAGCTCTTTCTTGCCTTTGGTTTACCATATTTCTTTCTCTCTACTTCTCTTGCGTCTCTAGTAAGGAATTTCTTCGCTTTGAGAGCTGGTTTATTTTCTTCATCGATTTTCACAAGTGCTCTTGATATTCCTAGTCTTATAGCTTCTGCTTGACCTTTAAATCCTCCTCCAGACACATTAATTTTGATGTCGTATTGTTTTTCTAGTTCAGATACTTTTAAAGGCTCTGTTACACTATTCTGTATATTCTGCATAGGAAAGTAGTTACTTAAATCCTTACCATTGATAGTGATGTTTCCACCTCCCTTGGTAAGATATACTCTAGCTACAGATGCCTTTCTTCTGCCGATTGCGTTTATAGTTTCCATATCTTATAGTTCAAATTTTATAGGCTTCTGAGCAGCGTGTGGGTGCTGGTCACCTTCATATACGAATAGTTTTTTAATCATAGCTCTACCTAATTTATTCTTTGGTAGCATACCTCTTACGGCACTTTCTATGATCATACATGGTTTAGAGTCAAAAACTTGCTTAGCAGTCTTTCTCTTCTGTCCACTTTGGTAACCTGAGTAAGTGATGTATTGCTTGTCATCAAGCTTTGCACCAGTAAACCTCATCTTCTCAGCATTAAGAACGATCACATAATCTCCAGTATCTACGTGAGGAGTATATGATGGCTTGTGCTTACCTCTCAGCATTGTAGCTATATGGGTTGCTGCTCTTCCTACGACAGCTCCATCGCCATCGATTACGTGCCAAGCGTGCGTTACCGTTTGCTTATTTGCTGATATTGTTTTATAACTTAATGTATCCACAGTTATATATCTTAAATAATGAATTAAATAATTTCTAAAAAAAACGCCTGTTTTACTAAGCGGCTGCAAATGTAATTTTCCTATTCTTATAATGCAAGCTTTGTTAAGTTATTTTCATAAAAACATTTCATAACTGCCTGATAAACAGTATGAATTTCGCACAATTTTAAACATAGCCTTTATTTTAGAGAAGAAATTATTGCTTTTTAATGTGCTTCAATTAGAATCAACCACATGTGTATTGGGCTGATTTTCAATGAGTAGTTTGTTGGTTGGCATTAAGAAGAACTTTTTAATGTTGCTTATCGTAAGTCAAACTCCAACTTTATTCAAGTCTATTCCTAATACATTACCTTTACGTCCGATGCTCTACCAACTATCCAACGCTATTATAAAAACATATCTCAAACTGAGATTTAAAAGGATAGAGCGTATCCGTGCACAATCCCCCGAACTTCAGAAAAATCTGCTCAAAACTCTCATTCAGCAGAATAAAAATACCCGCTGGGGTAAAGAACACCAATTGACTCAATTATCTAAAGCGAATGAGATTGGTGACGCATTGCCAATAAGCAACTATGAGTCCATACAACCATATATCAACAAAATGCTGCACGGTGAAGTTAATGTACTAACACCCGGCACCACCGAATACTTCGCGAAATCTGCTGGCACTACTAGTGGTAAGAGTAAGTACCTTCCTATCAATCGGAAAATGCTACATAGTAACCTTATAGCATCTAGCTGGGAATCTATGGCTACTGTATATGATCGCAGACCGACAGCTCAGAGTTTTCAACATAAAAATCTGATATTAGGTGGATCTCTAGAGCCTTATACAAATTACAAGCAGAGTATAGTGGGCGATGTATCTGCAATCATGCTTCATACTATGCCAGGAACTGGTCGTCCATTTTATTGTCCGGATTTTGAAACCGCTCTCATGCCTAACTGGGAAGAAAAAATTGAACTCATAGCACAGAAAGCTTCTAAGGCCAATATCGTAATGATCGCAGGAGTTCCTACATGGAACCTTGTACTTTTCCAAAGAGTACTAGAGATTACTGGAAAGGCGAACCTGTTAGAGATCTGGCCTAACTTACGTACCTATATGCATGGTGGAGTAGGATTTGAGCCCTATAGGGAACAATTTAAAACGTTGTTACCTACCGATGATTTTGATTACATGGAGATATACAATGCCTCTGAAGGGTACTTCAGTATACAAGACACAGCTGAAGACGGCATGTTATTATTAACTGACCATGGTGTATACTATGAATTCGTGCACATCATCGAGATAGACCATAAAAGTCCAAACATACTACGACTAGACCAAGTAGAAAAAGGTGAAAAGTATGCTATGTTGATCTCTACTTTTGCTGGTTTGTGGAGATATATGATTGGTGATACCGTACAATTCGTAAGCACTAGCCCTTATCGAATCAAGGTGATAGGCCGTACTCAGCATTATATAAATGTATTCGGTGAAGAAGTAATGGTTGGAAATACAGACCAAGCGATCGCCGAAACATGTCTTGCGACAAAAGCGGTAGTAAAAGAATATACGGTTGGTCCTATCTACATGACAGAACCGGGTAAAGGAGGCCATCAATGGTTGATAGAGTTTGATGTGGAACCTAAGTCTATATCTGAGTTTGAAGCAATACTAGATCATAAGCTGCAGGACATCAACTCAGACTATGAAGCAAAAAGATATAAAAATATGGCCCTCGGTCAATTAAAAATCGACTCTTTGCCGAACGGATCATTTCATAATTGGCTTAAATCTAAAGGGAGAATAAGTGCTCAAGTCAAAGTGCCTCGTCTATCCAATACTCGTAAATATATAAATGACCTACTAAGCTTCATTGAATGAAAGAAATAGAAGTAATATCTGGATTAGTACAAAAAGATATCGGTGTGGAAGTACGCCAAGAAGCAGATGAACAAGAGTTACTTAACGCTATAGTAGATAGAGTGACTTGGATGCTCAGGTGTGATAAGGATCTATTGATGAGCTATCTCTACAGACTCGATGTATTAGAGCACAAGATTAATGCAGCGCTGATGCCAGGAAACCCGCTTAGTGCAGCGGAAGCCTTAGGTTTTCTGATATTAGAAAGACAAAAGCAAAGAATGGAAACTAAGAAGAAGTATAAAACAGAACCCATAAAGGGTTGGGAATTTTAAGATACAATTGATTAACGGATTTTTAATTCATTCTAGATGGTCAAGCGTCGATATATAAACAGTGCTGTTAGAGATGTTAAATAAGACTGAAATCTATCAGTCTCATATTGTGTTTAATAATCAATACCTTTACTTTTAGATTGCGATTGGTCCACGAGATGAATCACTTTTTAGGTTTCATAGCCCTAGCTATGGAAAACAATAAGATGAACTATTGGCAATCAATGTCGTTCAAATAGCGAAACAAAAGTTTTTGGAACATTTCAACAAAATCAACAAAAAACATAACGAATATAATATGGCAACAGCGGCATTGGCAATAGCAAAAGAAAATCTTCACAAGAATGGATATCTAGATTTAGAAGTAGACCCTACATTGGATTTGGTGGCAGAAATCAATAAGCTCAAGAAAGAAAAAAACATGATTATACTGGCTCATTATTACCAAGAGTCTGAAATCCAAGATGTAGCTGACTATATTGGAGATAGCCTAGGCTTGTCACAAAAAGCTGCCAATACCGAAGCTGATATAATTGTCTTTGCAGGAGTACACTTCATGGCTGAAACTGCTAAAATGCTCAACCCTAAAAAGACGGTATTACTGCCAGATCTTAAGGCTGGATGCTCGTTAGCTGATAGTTGTCCGCCACACTTATTTAAAAAATTTAAAGCTAAGTATCCCGATCATGTAGTGATCAGTTATATCAACTGTACAGCCGAACTCAAAACACTTACAGATGTGTGCTGCACCTCTACTAATGCCAAGACTATAGTAGAAAGTGTTCCTAAGGATAAAGGAATCATATTCGCTCCAGATAAAAATTTAGGGGCTTGGTTAATCAAAAAAACTGGACGTGATCTTGTACTTTGGAATGGTGCCTGCATGGTACATGAGATATTTTCAAATGAAAAAATCACCAAACTTCAAATCAGACATCCAGAAGCTAAATTCATAGCACATCCAGAATGTGAGGCCCATATATTAGACAAAGCTGATTTCATTGGCTCTACAAGTCAGCTCATTAATTTTACTCAAGAGAATGACTCTAAAGAATTTATCGTAGCTACTGAGTCTGGCATCCTTCATCAAATGCAATTAAAATCCCCTGATAAAACATTCATCCCAGCACCCCCTAACAACACTTGTGTTTGTAATAATTGTCCATTCATGAAGAGAAACACAATGGAAAAATTATATCTCACTATGAAATATAATCTTCCTGAAGTAACCCTTTCTAATGAAGTAATCAAGAAAGGTCTTCCGTCTATTACGAAGATGTTAGAAATTAGTAAAGCGGCAGGATTGTAGTACCATTCTGGCGATTTGAAAATGTGCGAAAATTTTCTAGTGTTGCTAAGCAATTAATTTTTAGCCTATCACTGAAGTAGTCAGTGAAATTATTGCATTACTGTCAAATAGAACGATCAAGCTTAGTGTCACATTGAATTTATTCGACGTCGCAGTAAATTATTCGACGTAAGAAGAAATCGTTTAACCAAAAGAGCCCTATCATTTTCACGATTGAGCTCTCTGGTAATATTTAAAAGAAATTTATATCTATTAGAAACCTTTATATCTATCCACTAACATTTTATTAGTTTCACGACTTTTAATGTCATCCATGATCGTTTTAATCTTCGCCAATGCGGTAGAAATGTTTGTATCATTTGGCATCTCATTTTGCTTTTCAGTCATTGCGCCTTTAATTCTATTTAGGGTATTCATCGACACGAATTTTCGATACATATTAGTAGATAAGTTACCCGCGATAGATCCAAGTTTCTCTGCAGCCTTTTGCATTGCTGGTACATCTTGCGTGCTCAACATACTGTAATATTTTCCATAGAAATCAAACATAGAATACAAACCAACGGTCTCTAGTTTGTCCTCGAAGAAAGGTAAATATTGTGCATCTCCCGTCTTGCCGTAAATGTCCGCTATAGATCCTACTAACATCTCAGTGTCTTCCTTTGCCAATATCTTAGTATACTCCAGTGCCTTTTCGGGATTGCTATCGTAAAGAGCACCTACTGCCTTACCAAGCACAGGATATGCTTGCTCAGTTTTCATGATCTTAGATACAAGTAAATTTAAATCTGTTCCTTCGACATTTACCAACGCATTGAGTGCTGCGGCTCTTACTTTTGAGTGTTCGTCATTAGTCGCAAGTTTTATTAATATATCAGAAGCTCCAACTTTAGTTACATCCATTTCCTTTATTGCCTTCGCTCTAATTGAGTAATGTGGATATGCCAACATCTCGTCTTGAAGTATAGCGAAACTTGCATCTTCTTTAAGGTTGTTGACCGCAGAATAAACGTGTAAAAATTTAGTTGCGTACTTTGCCTGTGCCATTAATTCTACTTCCGTCTTAGCATGATCAATAGTCATCAATGTAGAAGCCGTTCCATCCATCACCACGGCAGAAGGAGCAGATGTTACATTTTCTAATGCTAGTGATTGATTTCTATTGTTGACCGTTACGTTATATGTAGAAAGGGTACCATTCTCATCATATAGATCTACCGTCATAGGCAATACAAATATAGCTGGAATCTCATCTGTTGGTTCATGCTTTTGAATTACATCTAGAATAAGTGTCTTGTCTGCTGCATCATATGTGTGTGTCACTTCTAATTCAGGATGACCTGCCGCAAAAAACCATTGATCCCAAAACCAATTAAGGTCCATGCCTGTGATGTCCTCCATAGCAATACGCAGCTCATCAGCTTCTACTGCTGTGTATTCATTGTCTTTTAGATACTTGTTACATCCAGCGAAGAACGCTTCGTCACCAATAATGTTACGAAGCATATGCAATATCAATCCACCTTTATTATAACTGTGTGCATCAAACATTTCCTCCTTGTCATCATATCCAAAATGAATTAGAGGGTGAGTACCTTGCTGTCGTGCGGATCCAAGGTACCCTCTCAGCTCATTGACGCGGTGAAAGTCCGCAGCTTCTGCGCCATCATGGTGCTCTGCCCAAAGGTATTCTGAGTAGTTGGCGAAGCCTTCGTTAAGGGTTAAGTTGGCCCAAGACTCACAGGTAACCAAATCACCAAACCAGTGGTGCATCATCTCATGCGCTACGATATAATCGTTATCATTGTCTATTAGTTCTCTTCCTGTCTTCTGTACAAATTCACCGAATATTACCGCTGAAGTATTCTCCATTGCACCTGATACATAATCTCTCATAATCACTTGACTGTATTTATCCCAAGGGTATGGATACTCTAGTTTTTCAGAGAAGAAAGAAAGCATCTCTGGTGTGTGGTCAAAAATTTCTTTTGCGTGTTCCTTATATTTATGCTCTACCATATAAGTCAATGGCATTCCATTCCATGAGTCTTCTACTTCCGCAAAATCTCCTACGCCTACAAAAAACAAATATGGTGCATGTGGCTTTGTTTGCTTCCAAACATCAGTACGTGTTCCATCAGGATTTTTGTTTGAAGACACCTTCTTCCCATTTGATAATGTCTTGTACTTATCTTGTACTGTAAGGGATATTTCTTGTGTCGTACGTTCGTTCGGCTTGTCGAAAGTAGGGAACCATTTACTATTACTTTCTGTCTCTCCTTGAGTCCAGATTTGCATTGGCTTGTCAGCCTCCTCACCTAGTGGATTAATAAAAAATAATCCTTTGTCAGAAGTAATTGCTGCGCTTCCTCCTATAGGTGCTTCGTTAGGTTTTGCTATATAATCGATATACACATTTACTTTTTCCCCACGCTTATATTCACGATCTAGATTGATCGTAATATCTCTTCCATCGTAATCATATGTAGCAACTCTGTTATTGACTTTTATTTCTTTAATGTCAAACCCTACCGCATCTAACATCATCTTACTTTGTGCGTAAAATAGTGGTGTAGATGTAATATTTGCTTTTCCGATTACATACTGATTCGCCCAATCAAATTTGATATCTAATTTCGTATCTAATAAATCGAAATGACGTGTTGCGCTTTCGTTATACTTTGGTAATTCGTAAATTTTTTCTTCTGCTTTTGCAGTGACTACCGTTTCTGGTAAAACTGTCTCTTCAACTATTACTTCTTCGACCATCGTCTGGTCTGTCATTTTGTTTGTTGATCCACATGCAGAAACTAATACTGCAAACGTAAATAAGAAAATTAATTTTTTAATGATTTGCATTTATATGATATTGATTAAGTAATTCTAATTTGAAATTTATTGTTTTTTGGAGTTTGCCATAGCTTATACCGCCACACTATGATCTCTTAAAGCATCATTTAAACTTATTTTTTTATCCGTACTTTCTTTACGACGTCCAATTATCAATGCACAGTTAACATTATAATCTCCTGCTGGATATGACTTAGTATAGCTACCAGGAATAACGACGGCACGCTCAGGCACTTCTCCTTTGTAAATTATAGGTTCGTCACCAGTTACGTCAATTATATGTGAACTCTTTGTCAATGTAACTCCAGCTCCTAGTACTGCCTCTTTGCGTACTCTTACACCTTCTACTACAATACATCTAGATCCTATAAAACAGTTGTCTTCTATGATCGTCGGTGTCGCTTGTAGCGGCTCTAATACACCGCCAACACCTACACCTCCGGATAAGTGAACATTGCGTCCTATCTGTGCACAGCTTCCCACTGTCGCCCAAGTATCTACCATAGTACCACTACCTACCCATGCGCCTATGTTTACATAACTAGGCATCATGATTACTCCTCGCTCTAGATATGCTCCATGACGTGCGATAGCATGAGGGACCACTCTTACTCCTTTAACTGCATACCCAGACTTAAGTGGAATCTTATCATGAAACTCGAACGGACCTACCTCGATAGTCTCCATCTTACAAATCGGAAAATACATTACAACTGCTTTTTTTACCCAATCATTAACTTTCCAATAATCGCCTAATGGTTCCGCTACTCTCACTCCTCCTTTATCCAATAGGTCTATTACATTATGTATCGCCTTCTGAGTCATAGATGTCTTTAGTAGGGATCTGTCCTCCCATGCTGTTTCGATTATGGTTCTTAATTGATTCATTGTCGTGTTATGTTTGTTTGCGAATATAATATAGATTGACAAAATCTATTAAGAGGTGTCAATCCTTATCTTGGTTGGTCTATTGTTACAAGTTTTCTTTCGCTCTATTGATTAGTTCTACTATTTCACTTGTGATCATAGCGGTTGCGCCCCAGAGGACGTGTTGATTCAATCTGTAGTAAGGTACATCTTTTAACATGATATTTCTCACCTGCAGATCCTTGGTATCTACAATTTCCGCTGTCAACAATCTATTTATAGGAAAGGAAACAATTGAGGCGACCTCCGATTCTTGAGGAATAAATTTCGGCGCGTTCTCCATGTGACCAACGAAAGAGTAGACCATAAAATTACTTGCGAATACATATAAGTCCGTAAGTTGTCCGAGTATACTAATTTGATCAGATGGTATACCTATTTCTTCCTCTACTTCTCTAAGTGCTCCTATAAGCAATGTGTCATCATCTTCTTCAAGCTTACCTCCTGGAAAGCTAATCTGACCTCCATGCTTATCCTCTGGATGGCTAAATGTCCGTTCTATGAATACCATTTTAAGTTCGTTACCTTCGGGATAGATAAGACTCATCACACATGCTTTCTTATGGTTATCTGGAGCAATACGATATCTACTATTGGATGAAATTGGCGCAAGTTTGTTTTGTGCATCTTCTCCGGGCAAACCTATTTTAATTTCTTCCCTTATTTGATTAAGTAGAAGTTTTTGTTCAACCGTAAGTATTGAATTGGGCATGTATAGATTACAACTTAAATTTGGGAATGTTCATTAATAATAATTGAACAATTGCTACTGTGGTTAAACCAACTACACATTCTCCTCTTCTCCCTTCATTTTTTCAGCATTCTCATATACAACAAGGGCTTCTATAACATCATTGAGATTACCTTCTATAATCTTATCAAGACTGTAAAGTGTTAGATTGATTCTATGGTCTGTCACTCTGTTTTGTGGATAGTTGTATGTGCGAATCTTATCTGATCTATCACCACTACCCACTAAAGATTGTCGTTGGGTTTTCTGCTCAGAATCGTTTTTGATTTTAGCTGCTGCTTTTACTTTTTCGTATAGTCTATTAAGTGCTATTTCGCGGTTTTTGTGCTGTGATCTCGAATCAGTACTCTCTGCAGCAATACCTGTAGGAAGGTGGGTAAATCTAACGCCAGATTCTGTCTTGTTAACGTGCTGCCCACCGGCTCCACTCGCACGGAATGTATCTGTACGTAATTGATCTTTACGTATCTCGATATCTTCTTCTTCAAATTTAGGCAAAACTGCCACCGTAGCAGCTGATGTGTGCACTCTACCTTGGGTCTCCGTCCTAGGTACGCGCTGTACTCTATGTGCGCCAGATTCAAACTTGAGCTTACCATATACATCTGTTCCAAATACTTCAAACGATATCTTGCTGTATCCTCCTGATGTACCTTCGTTGATATGTATAATTTCTGTCTTCCAACCAGGCTGTGAATCAATATACTTAGAATACATACGATATAAATCTCCAGCGAAGATACTCGCCTCATCTCCTCCTGCTCCTGCCCTAATTTCTACCACCACATCCTTTTCGTCTTCTGGATCTTTCGGTATAAGTAATTGTTTGAGTTCCTCCTCAAGTAGATCAACATTTGATTTAAGTTCTACTAATTCCATCTTGGCCATTTCCTTCATCTCGGGATCTGGATCGGCCATCATTTTATTAGCACTTTCGACACCTTCTAGGGTAACTTTATATTTTCTAATTTTTCCTACTATCTCACGCAAGCCACTGTACTCCTTATTGGTTTTAGTGAATTGCTTCAAATTAGAGACTATCTCAGGATCTGAGAGCTTCTCTTCTAGGTAGTGAAATCTACCTTCTATGGCTTCAAGCTTATCTAACATGTCTTAATCTTTAAAGGTCGCGAAGTTAAGTAAACTTTTAGGATCTCGGAAAGTGTGATACCTATATGATCATACACCCGTTAATAATAAATTATTACTTGATCGTATTCTGTATTTGAACGCAATTAATTTATGATTAAGGCCTTTTCATAACCGCCGCTCGCCTAGAGATCGTAATTTTAGTAAAAAAAAGCGCACTTTCGCAAAGACCAATTCAATGTCCAATCCTGATATGATTCTTATATTGCTTTCTGCAATTTAATTTACAATATTTTATAGGCATCACAATAATCCCTTGCTTTGATCTTCTAACACTGAACACCTCTGCCTTTCACAATTCGAAGATAATTTCTGTTTGCTCCGTAAATAGCTTTGGTTCATATATAGCGTGTAGGCTATTCACAGATAATAGTTCCAGCTAAATAAAATGGTAGCAAAAGATTAGTCTTATATTTAAAAGTAGATTTACAACTCGCGAAAAGAAGCTTAAAAAGCATTTGTTTCAATTGGCTAGAATGCGTTATGAGATGTAAAATATTCGTGTGATAAAATAAAAGTAATCAAACAACTAAACACAATGAGGATTTATTTAATGTGTTTTATTTTTCGGATTGTTCTTCAACTATAATACTGTTCAAGTTAGGTGATTTTCCTACACCTGCAGATTCCCGTGTTATAAACAAAGTGTGACTCTCTATTGGAATGTCATACTGTAAAAATTCACTGTTGGGTGGAAACACCCTTATCCTTTTATATACACCAGAAGGTGACTTGGACCACAGAACATATGAGGCTTCATTATTTGGAGTGAGATGAGTAAGGTCTAAATATCCTCTATGTTTTTTTTTATTGCTGTAAGCTAATACGTAATCTGATAATGCCAGCGCTGTACCTGATAATACGGTGATCTTTGTGGTTTCGTCTATCATCATGTTCTTAATAACAGACCTAGCAGTTGCATTCTTATCTATGATCGCCATACGTGAATCTACCAATTGTCTCATCTCTACAGCTTTAGTTGAGTTGTCTGAAGTTGGTAGAGCGTCTGATATACTATAACCTATAGCCAATAGTAGCATAAAACCGACACCTATGAGCCAATAATACTTTGGTGATTTCATAGCTTAAGGGTCTATACTTAATATTTTGATTTCCACACGTTGATTTTTCTTGCGGCCAGATTTTGTTTGGTTATCTGCTATGGGTCTTCGCTTGCCATAGCCCTTGAACTGTAGTTGTCCGCCCTTTACTCCTTTCTTGTTAAGGTATTGAGCGACTTCTTTGGCTCTAACCCTAGAGAGCGAATCACAAAACGTGTGTTTAGGTGTTCCATTAGTATGTCCTCCAACTTCTATTCGAACGTCTTCATTTTCTTGTAAAAACTCTACAACTTCATCTAAGACAACAAAAGACTCTTTAGTAATTTCAGATTTGTTTGCTTCGAAATATAAATTACTAATATTAATTTTCTTACCTGTAAATAATTTAGATCTATTAAGGTCTTTGAGTATTTTATTCTTGTACGGTGTTTCTTCTGTCGCCAACTCTTTCTTTTTTTGCTTAGATTTTAAAACCCTTCTTAGATGTGGTGGTTTTTCATCTTTTACTTTAGACTTTTTCTGTGGCGCAACAAATACCTCATCTCCTGGACAAGGTATTTGTCTGATCTCAGAGGCATTGTCAAGTAGAATGTGCCCAAAATAAGGATCCAATACAGGCGTCTTATAAAATGCTTCTAATGATATCGCTTTTGTGTTAATATTGGGTGTAAATTCAAAAGTATACGTTACCCAATCTGTATTAATAACTGGTTTTGACTCGGCTAACAATTGATTGCGTGGGCAAAAATTGATGCCTCCCCATATCCGAAGCACAGCAGGCTTAGAAGGAGGCATTGTCTGATTAGGTTGTATGTCATCAAGCGCATAAGTCACATCCTGCATCATACTAAAATATGTTTCAGATCTAGCAAGATCAATACTAAATGTATAACATTTCCCCGTCTCAAGAGGCATACTAAGCTTCTGAGATACAGACTCCCACGACTCGTTTTCTCTTGTCACCATTCCTAGGTACGTCTTTCCATCTTTGGCCGCTTTAGTAACTCCAAATATCGGATCATTAGGATTTTCTGTATGTATATCTGGAGGACTCTCATTGAATTCTCGAGTTCCACAGTCTACCCAACCCTTAATTCCAATAAACTTATTAGTTCCTGCTCTAGGTGTATCTTCAAAGGAAGGATTAGATAGTGTGATAACCACACCTTGGCCTACTACCTGATTATATGAGATAATAAGAAATATCGTAAAAATTGATATTGTAATCCGTTTCATGTATATATCTAAATTACTAACATTTGTTTTGGTCTGTATATAGTCCTGCCAATTAAATTGTTCAAAGGTCATTTGTGGTTGCACTACTACATTTATATAAGATACTTTAACTGGCTTTAAGTTGCAAACTCACCAATAAAAGTAACCAAAACCTCACCTTGGGCCTTCAGCATGCCATGATATTGACAAGCTTAAAAGACTATTAGATTAACCTTAAATACTATTTTACTAAAAGCCAACAAGCTCAATATCAAAAATTAAAACTGACCTATCTCTCGTTCTGCTATTTTCTTCTCCGTAAGCTAAATGTGGAGGTATGAGCAAATGACCGCTGCCTCCTTCACCAAACTTAGGTATCCCTATCGTCCATCCTTCAATGACTCCCTGAAGATTAAAACTTATATTGTTCCCACTATCAAACTCTACATCATCAGTATAATATCCCTTATAATTAACCGTAACATTAGAAGTTGAGGTTGGCTTCTCTGAACTACCTGGCTCGTCTATGACGTAGTACATACCATCAACTGTAGAAACTCCTACCCAACCCTTAGAATCCATATAATTATTCATGGCTTTGTCGTATCCTATTTCAGAATCATATAGATCGTTGCCTCCACAAGAAGACGCTAATCCTACAATAAGGAATAATAATAATAGTTCTATTGCTTTCATCTCTAAAAAATCTAATTGTTAAAATTATGCCTTAAATAAATATTCAAACGTCAATAGGCTTAAATAAACTACTTTGGAAAATATCTAGAAATCCGAAATCTTAGGACATTCTATTCGACCAAAATACTTCATAATACTGATTCCTAAAAATGTGTAGGAATCATTGTCTTTGCTATTGCCTCTTTGATTACCCTCTTGTCCGAGATCTATCACAGATCTATCAGATAAGGATGCTGCTATAACCCCTCTAATTACTGACAACTCTGATTGACTCGGATATGTGCCACTAACGTCATCTAAGTAGTCCGTAAACAATATGCGGTAGGAGTATTCTATGTTGAGACTGAGGTCGTGTGTAATATCCCACTTATATCCCGCTCCGACCACTGCACCTGCACTTATACCCAAATATTCTGACCCAACGGCCTGTCCTTCTGTACCAAAATCTTTTAGACCATACTTGGCACCTTCTAGCTCTGCGGTAGGGTTAAACCTAAATACATTTGCGCCAGCTAATAAATATGGTGTGAAATTGTCTATTGTACTCCCATGCACATAATTAAAAAAGTTAAACTCTATAGCACTGGAGAAGTCATATATATTAGATTTAAAACTGAGATTTCTAGCTTTTTCAAAATTGTTAGGTGAGTCTACATCCGATGCACCTACCGTACCAAAGTTAAGAGAATTCTTAAGAGATATCCTTGTATTGAAGTTCCATCGAGCATTCAGCCCTCCAGCAATACCTGGCTGTGTTACACTGAGTCTATTATTAAGGTCACCAAAATAAAAACTAGTGCCCAGCCAACCCCCTATCTCCCAACCCTTCTGGGCATTTATACTAGAAAAAAAGACAGTAGTTAGTACTAATGATAATAGTAGTCTCATTAAAAAAAATTCGTATACAAAATAAGGTGCAAAAGTAAGAATATCTGTGGGTATATATTAAAGCAGCCGCTTCTTGCTTGAATGCACCATTTCTATGTCTTGCAAAGCAGCTAAATTTCGATTCTTTGCGATTTCAAAAAGAAAACGCACCGCCCTATTCGTTTGGTATCGAAACCCATTAAACTTTAATAATTGCTTCACCTTGAACCATAAAAACAGATGTTTTATGACTATATTTTATATATTTTTTGTCTATAAATGAAGCCTTCGCCTCTTACGGATACAATGTACATCCCATTTAACAGGTTTGAGATGTCTATAGCGTTATTTGCCACGATTCCTGATGCCATTTTAATCCCATTAATTGATATTACATCATATACCATGTGTTGGTTCAGTTTAGTATCTATTTTTATTATATCCATTGTGGGGTTGGGAGAAAAAGACATTTCATCCTCCGTTAAGACTTTGATGTTCGATAGATCCATCTCTTTGAATGTCATAGAGCCAATCACCCCAGTATCACCAGAAGTCCCACCGTTTCCGTTGGCTGCAATTCCTGCAGCGAATACAGTTACGTCTCCTGTCCCTGCTTCTGGCGATGTCCATAAAGCAGAAAACTCATCCAAATTACTAGGACCATTGTGTTCTAGATAAGTGCGTCCATTAAGCGTTAGTGATTTTGCATTACTACTCACGTCCGATAATGATCCAGCTCCACTATTATCAGCGTCTGTAACTACAGTCATCTGAAAACCATATCTTGTAGGGCTTCCTACTGTGGCTTCAACTGCTATAAACATTGAATAAGTTTCTCCGGGCCTATACTCTGTAACTTCTTCTCCGTCTTTGACTAAAACTATTTGGAGGTCTACAGCAAATGGCCCTGCAGATCCGTGACAATTACTACTAGCACATGTAAGTCCGTCTCCAGGAGCGCCTGCCGCACCTTGTCCACTGACAGTACCTCTACCTGCACTATTTGATAATAGAGCTGCGCCTGCCGCAACTAGCATAAATGAGTATATGTGTTTTTTCATCCCTTTAAATTTTATAGGCAATTAAATGATATCTCTTAGTGACCAACTTTCTGTTTTGTGAAACGAATTTAAAACAAAAAAGGCTAGAAGTGTATCTAGCCTTATAATTATATTTTATTCCTCAATCTCTCTTTTCTGCCATTTAATTTACTTTCTTAGACTTCCAATTTCGCTATTTCTTTTAGTGTTTTTTGCAGATTGAATCATAGATGCTTGTCCTCTTCTCTCTCTATTTGACATTCTCTTCTCGTATCTCTTCAATATAAACTGTTTAAACTCTCGCTCCGCTCTGATCAACTTAAGTCTTTTCTTAGCAGACAATACTCTCTCGAGCTTGTTCATAAATTCAATTTCTAAATTTGTTTGTGTTCTCTTGGCTTCCATTGCCTGTGACAACATTTTTCTAGATTCCTCATCTGTCATATCAAATATATTAACTGTTTCAACCTTTCGCTCCGTCCAAATCTCTTTTTTCATACTCTGATAGTCGTTATACAACGGCCAAAATGCCTGTGCCTCTTCTACACTTAGGTCTAGGTCTGTGGTAATAAAAGCTATCCTTTGTTGTTCTATTTTTTCTATTCGCTCCGCTCTTTTTCCCTCTCTCTGGGCAGACAGATTTATAGTAAACATCAGTGTCGCTGTTAATAATAAGTATCTCATGGTATTAAATATTTAATAGTATTAAAAAAATTCTTCTAAGAGCTCATCATCTACATCGAACAGCAAGTCCTCTGAAGATTCGTCTATAAAATATTGTCCTTCCTCGCTTGTAAAGATTTCGTCTAATGTTTCATCATCAATAAATTCTAAATCAAATATATCTTCCACCGATAACTCTTGAACAACATAATTGTAATCTTCGCTACCTTCAATTATTGAGTAGGTAGATATTGTAAATTCTTCCAATAAACTGGACCACATCATGGTCCCTGCCGATATGAGTATTGCCGCTGCAATACTGTATTTGAAGTATGATTTAATCGACACTGCTTTAACCTTCTCTTCTCGCTTGATCTTATTCATCACCTGGTTAGGAAGCGACTGAAAATATGGTTCAAGTTTTTCTGTTTCTTGAGTATGTCTCATTACACTTACATATAGATTATCAAAGTAATCTACAGGAACCTTATATCCCTCACTATGTTTCCACTCAAAGAGCTTCGGAGCTAAATCTTTTATTTCTTCTCTAGGATTCATTAGTAATTATGTTTTCAATTTTTTTTGCGGCCAAGTGGTAAGATGCCTTCAGCGCACCTACTGACGTACTCAACACCTCGGACATATCTTTATACGGCATCTCATCGTAGTATCTTAAATTAAACACTATTTTCTGCTTCTCCGGAAGTGTATCTATTGCTGAAGATAGCAAAACTTGAGCCTGGTTGCCGTCGAAATAATTATCCGATTTAATGGTGTATATATTAGAGTTTTTGTCGTCTAATGAGATAGATTTATTTCGTTCTATTTTTCTAAAGTGATTGAGCGATTCATTAATAGCTATACGATATAACCAAGTGTATAGCTTAGCGTCAAATCTATATTTGTCTAAATTGCGATAGACCTTTACGAATGTATTTTGAAGTACATCATCAGTATCTTCATGAGTCTTAACCATGCGTCTAATATGCCAATATAACCGCTCTTGATACTTTGACATCAATTGACGAAAGCCTTTCTCTCGAGTACTTTTATTCATGCATTGTTGCACTATATGGTTGTCGCTATGTTGTACTGTATCCAAAAGTTGATTTATTGTGATTCACTCAAAATATAATCTATTATTAACCGAAAGCAATAGTAACTTTATTGTTGCTGCCTCTTTGACTAATAAACAGAAGGAAGGTTTAAACGGGAGTATCTTTTTTGATATACTCCATTGTTTTGATTGCCCTTATATGGTGCGTTAAGAGATTCACCATTATTCAACAGCCCATTACTCATATCGGTAAAATCACCCCTTAGAATAAAGACACGTTTATCTACAAAGGCCTTTTGCTGAAACGGAGTATATTTAAAGATCTTTAAGTCCATATTGATAGTAAAGCGGTTTATTTAGAATTAAGGCCTCTGAAGAATGTCACTTTATGAGTTGAACTCTTCATATTTGTATCAAAATATCTAAAACAAACTAAGTATCATAAATAATCTACGCATGTTACGTTGGATAAGTCAGACTATACTGAATGTATTGGGTTGGAAAATATTAGGGGAACCGTCTAACGAACTCAACAAAAAGCTATATATAGTGGTGCCGCATACATCTAGTATGGACTTTTTTATCGGTATGTTAGTAAAATCAGCGAAGAACATAAAAGTCACTTTTTTGGGTAAAAAGGCTCTCTTCTTTCCACCACTCGGTTGGTTTCTAACATATGTAGGCATAGTACCCGTCAAGAAAAACAGCAATCAAATTAATGAAATCATAAATTTATTTAAGTCCAAAGATGTAATGTCATATGGCCTTGCCCCAGAGGGGACCAGATCTAAAGTAGATAATTTAAGATCTGGATTTTACCATATAGCCCATGGCGCGGGGGTTCCTCTGATAATGATCACATTTGATTTTGGAAATAAGATTGTTACTTTTAGAGAACCTTACCACGTATCTGACGATAAGGAAAAGGATTTGGCTTATATAGAAGACTACTATAAAGGTGTAGTGGGGTGTCGTAAGAAGAGAAGTTTTCGTACTTAAATTGTTTCCACACTATCACCAACCATAGCTATCACTTGCTCATAATACTTAACATATTGAGGTAAGATGTATTCGATATCAAATCTTTGTGCATGCTCTAATGCGTTCTTTTGAAACTGTTTGTGGCGATCTTCGTCTTCTAAAATGTATAACACTTTTTCGGCCATAGCTTCTACGTCCCCTACATCACAAAGGAAGCCTGTTTTACCGTCTATATTTACTTCTGGTAACCCTCCTATGTTCGTCGAAACTACCGGGACCTCACAGGCCATTGCTTCTAGTGCTGCTAAACCGAAACTTTCATTCTGCGATGGTATTATGAATACATCAGCAATCGCCAATAACTCTTCTACTGCATCTTGTTTGCCAAGGAATCTTACATCATCACAAACGCCTAGTTCTCTACATAGAGCCTCGCAAACATTTCTCTCCGGGCCATCACCTACAAGTAACAACTTGGCCGGAATTTGCTTATGTACTATGTTAAATACCTTTATAACATCTTCTACTCTTTTCACCTTACGGAAATTCGATACATGAATGAGTACTTTCTCTCCATCAGGCGCTAGTGCCATGCGAAAATGGTCTTTATCAACTTTGCGGAATCTTTCGAAATCGATAAAGTTATATATCACTTCAATCGGATCATCTATATTAAACATCTTCTCTGTTTCATCTTTCAGCATCTTAGATACTGCCGTGGTTCCATCAGAATTGTTAATACTAAACTCTACGACAGGAGCAAAAGTCTTATCGGCACCTACCAAAGTAATATCCGTACCGTGTAACGTAGTCACTACAGGTATGATAATTCCGTGCGACTTTAGTATCTGCCTTGCCATATATGCCACTGCCGCATGAGGAATAGCATAGTGGACATGTAAAACGTCCAGCTTTTCATATTTGATCACATCTACCATCTTACTCGCTAACGATGTCTCATAAGGTGCATATTCGAATAATGGATAATCTGCTCCTGACACTTCATGAAAATATACATTTTCATGAAAATGAATGAGTCTAGCTGGGCGCTTATAAGTGATGAAGTGAATCTGGTGGCCCTTTTTGGCCAATGCCAACCCTAGCTCTGTTGCTACGACACCACTCCCTCCATATGTGGGATAACACACAATTCCTATTCGCATCTATCGATAATTTTTATTTTGTGAGTCCTAAGACATATGTTGTCAAAGGTCATATTTATTCATTTTTATAATCGTTTACAATGTTAATGGCATTTATCTATATTTTGATCACGAAAAGAGACTGTTTTTATTCAAACGACAAATACGGCCAATTTACCACAATACGTATACACTAAAAGTTACGCCTACCTTACTATTGGTATATAATATATAGATAAGTTGCTTATATTTGTTCTGGCAAAACATCTGGCTATTGGGTCATCGAATCTACGCTAAATATCAGGCTTAAATAAATTCATGTCTAACCATATATTAACTTTTACAATTATAGAGAATGTCTAAATTATCTAAAGAAAAAGAACAAAAGCTCAAAGCGTTAGGATTGGCGGTGGATAAGCTAGAGAAAACATACGGTAAAGGCACTGTGATGAAACTTGGGGACAAACAAGCTGTAAATGTAGAAACAATCTCTACTGGATCACTTGGTTTAGATATAGCCCTAGGAATCGGTGGGCTCCCTAAGGGAAGGGTTGTCGAGATTTATGGACCTGAATCATCTGGTAAGACGACATTGGCAATACATGCTATAGCAGAATGTCAGAAAGCTGGTGGAATAGCAGCCATCATAGATGCTGAGCATGCGTTTGATAGATTTTATGCTGAAAGCTTAGGTGTAGACACTGAAAACCTACTCATTTCGCAGCCAGATAACGGTGAGCAAGGACTTGAGATTGCAGAGAATCTTATTAGGTCCGGAGCTGTCGATATCTTAGTAATAGATTCTGTAGCAGCACTAACACCTAGGGCGGAAATAGAAGGTGAGATGGGAGACTCTAAGATGGGATTACACGCTAGATTAATGTCACAGGCACTTAGAAAGCTTACTGGTAGTATAGGTCGTACTGGATGTTGTTGTGTGTTCATCAACCAACTGAGAGAAAAAATAGGCGTGATGTTTGGTAACCCAGAGACAACGACTGGAGGTAATGCCTTGAAGTTTTACGCATCTGTTAGACTCGACATCCGTAAGTCTGGCTCGGCAATCAAAGACAAAGAGGGTAATGTGGTAGGTAACCCAATAAAGGTAAAAGTTGTGAAAAATAAACTTGCTCCTCCATTTAGAATTGCTACATTCGACATTATGTTTGGAGAGGGTGTCTCTAAGACAGGAGAGATCATTGATCTGGGTGTAGAAAATGAAATCATTCAGAAAGCCGGATCTTGGTTTAGCTACAATGACACAAAAGTGGCACAAGGTAGAGAAGGTGCAAAGAGATTTATGATAGATAATCCTGAGGTAGCAGAAGAAATTATGACTAAAATCAAAGCAGTATACGCACCTGAGTTGGTTGATGATTTTCCTGAGGAAGAAAGGTTGACACCAAGTTCATAGTTGGAATCTAAGGTAAACACAATACGAAATATTATAGAAGAGGCTATCCCAATAGTTTCCGATTTTATAAGAGCGACATACCTAGGTATGTCGCTCTTTTTAATAAAAGAGCGCCTCAAGGTGAGTTGCTTCAGTTGTGTAAAAACAAGACAGTATATCAACCCTCTGTGTCGATCAAGAAATTTTCCAATTGATCCAGAATTAGACACACGCCAAATCGCGTATAAACAACTAATTTAATGATAATATTTTTTGGGTTACATTGTCAAATCTTGTTTTAACTAGCATCTAATTAATTTTTTATTACACAATTATAAACAAATCCTAAAACACAAAAAGAAAATAGCCAACACATGTGCGTTCCTCAAAATGGTTTTTAACATAAAAAATACTAAATCTTAAAAATAAAAGAACATGAACACAAAAGAAGAAATTGTAAATGATTGGTTAGCGAGATATACTGGTGTAGAACTTGAAAATTTAGGAAAGTATATTCTACTTGTCAACTTCAACAACTACGTGAAGCGATTCGCAAAGATGACAGGTGTAAAGGTGGATGGTAAAAACCATAATATGATTTCTGCCACCTATAAGAACATTACTATTATTAATTTTGGAATGGGCAGCCCCAATGCAGCACTTATTATGGATCTTTTATCTGCTATCAAGCCAAAAGCCGTGCTTTTCTTGGGTAAATGTGGTGGACTAAAAAAGCAAAACAAAGTAGGTGATCTAATTCTACCAATCGCTGGTATTAGGGGAGATGGTACGAGCAATGACTATTTTCCGCCAGAGGTACCTGCCCTGCCGGCGTTCGCATTACAGAAAGCAATATCTACAACAGTTAGGGATTTTGAAAGAGATTATTGGACAGGAACGGTATATACAACTAACCGCCGAGTGTGGGAGTTCGATGAAGAATTTAAAAGTTATCTTAGTAAGACCAAGGCAATGGGAATAGATATGGAGACTGCCACGCTTTTCTCTGTAGGGTTCTATAATAAAATACCGACTGGTGCGCTGTTACTCGTATCAGATATGCCTATGGTACCTGAAGGAGTAAAGACTAGTAAAAGCGACAAAACAGTTACTGTACGTTGGGTCGATGACCACCTCAATATTGGTATCGAATCCTTAAGACAGCTAATCAATAATTCTGCGACAGTAAGGCACCTAAAGTTTTAATGAGTGGGTTAAAACAATTAAAAAACGTGAATGCCGTTAAAATAAATAATCAACTCAACGAAGCGAAATATAATCTTAATTTGATTATCAATGCGAAAAGAACACTCAAAAATATAGCTCGTAAAATATACATCTTCAGGCACGATATACATTCTCAAGTTAAAAAACGAAAGAGACAGGAAGTGGACAACGTCTATATAAAAATGGCATTTGTTCACTCTTTAAAAAGGTTCTTGATGATCACGAACAACAATTGGAAAAAGAAACTACACCATAAAATAGAATTGCAAGTAAAATACAACCTTTAGTAGACGGTATCTTAGACAAATAGCAAGTGAAGGATATTAATAAAAATATCAAACAAAGTATATATTGGAATTACGTTTCTTCAGTAGTCATTCATACTATTACTTTGGTAGCATCCGCAATATTGCTCAAGCTACTTTCTCCTAATGACTTTGGTATTCTTGCTGTTCTTTTTTTAGTGCTTGGATTAGGTTCAATATTTATCGGACAGGGATATCTTTCTGCCATTATTAGAGAAAAAATCATAGATAATACAATCCTCAATACTATCTTTTGGATTAATCTCGGCTTTGGTTTTGCTGTAGTTCTATTATCTTACTTATTAGGGGATTGGCTGGGTGAATATTTTAAAATCTATAGTTTTAAAAACTACCTTTCTTGTTTTTCTTTTGCATATTTATTACAAGCAGCCAATGTGGTTCCTCTGGCAATGTTGGAGCGCAAACTAGATTTTAAACAACACTCTATTATACATATCTATGCTACAATCGTAGCAGCTATTATTGCGATATTTTTAGCTCTTTATCAATATGGTGTCTATAGCTTAATCTGGCGTGGATTGAGTGCTGGTATCGTTGTCACTATTCTCGTATGGTATAAAAGTGAATGGAAACCTTCGTTTGTTTTTAGATACAGCTCATTGAAAGGCATGCACCGATTTAGCCGAGGCGTTTTAGGCACTCAGATACTACGATACGGTGCCAACCAATTAGATAATTTAATGGTTGCAAAACTATTAGGTACTTCTGATCTTGGTATCTATAATAGAGCCAAAACTTTTGTCCTAAAACCTGCAAGAGAAATCAATGCTAAAACAAGATCTGTAGCCTATTCCGCCCTAAGCAAATTGGACGATCCTGAAGAATATAGAACTACACTTTTTAAATTTACGCTTCTACTTGCGATGGTAATCGTTCCTCTGTTACTTATAGTATTGATCTCCTCCGACACCTTAATATATACATACCTCTCCTCAGAGTGGTATCCTATGATAAGCATACTCAAGCTGCTAGCAATATCGTCTATTGTCATATCTACTAGCATGCCGAGTCAGATTATGTTATCCAAAGGTGCATCCTATACTTTATTCAAAAGCGAAATGATTACTAACGTGATCAAGGTCGGCGTATTGCTTTTTGCATTTAGGTTTGCGGATTTATTGAGTATTGTTACTTTATTTTTACTAGGGCAAGTGCTATCTAATTTATTACAAAACATAGTGGCTTACCGCTCAGTGGAAGGATATAAATTGATGATTTGGAAATATCATATCCTCCCTATAATCATGGCTTTCATAGTATATGGCTTAGCCGTTATTATAGATAACTACATATCCTACAGCCTAATTTCTATGGTTTGTAAGTTAGTTATTTGTCTTTCTATTTATGGCTATTATGTTTGGAAGACCTATCCAGAAATTCTCAAGAGGATAAGAAAATAACGCTAGCCTTTTTTAAAATTTGTTTTAGATTATATACTATCGGTTTACCTAAACAATAATTTAACTATGAAGGGAAGAGGCCTTATGTTTGTCCTTCATTATTCCAAACAAAAACGACGAAATGGGTATTTCAAGAGAATTAAATAAGAGAAGTGGAGCAAAATGTGAACTGTGCAGAAACGAAGAAAGTCTCTCGACCTATACTGTCTCTCCAAAATCTGGAGAAAAACTAGAAGAACAACTCGCTATTTGCAATACTTGCCTCACTCAGATGGAGGGGGATAATCTTGACAAAAATCATTGGAGATGTCTTAATGTTAGTATGTGGAATGCCGAACCTGCGATACAGGTAGTATCATATCGTATGTTACACAGACTCAATGATGAATCTTGGGCACAAGACGCTATCAACACGATATATATAGAGCCTGATACTATGGAATGGGCACAAAAAGGTATAGAAAACGAATTAGAAAAAATCATCCATAAAGACAGTAACGGTAACATACTCGAAAATGGAGATACAATAAATCTCATACAAGACCTAAATGTAAAAGGTGCAGGATTTACTGCTAAACGTGGGGCCGCTATGCGCCGTATCAGATTGGTACATGATAATCCAGAACATATTGAAGGAAAAATAGATGGTCAACACATAGTCTTGTTGACGAAATATGTGAAAAAACAACCGAAGGGTTCTTAGTCCTAAACAAAATCATTTCTGTTTTATCTAATCTTCTCAATACTAACAATTGCCGACTTATTAATTGGGCCGTAAACATGAGGAAATATTTCTCCTATAGATTCCGCTAGTTCTTCTTTAAGCGTAGACGTAGCATCTAGCAAATCTGTATCTATTGTCAACTTCAATAGGTCGTTTACACCGCTATAATATCTGTCCAATACTCCTACGATTTGTGTTGCTCTAGAGGCATGTATAAATCCTTCTTGGTCTAGTGATGCATGGATATAATTAGACAGTTCCACTTGCTCCTCCCAAGAAGAAACTGTTACGATATGGTAGATGATATTCATTATAAATATCTATGCTTTGAGTTTTTCTATTAGTTGCGCTAAGCTAAATTTTCCTTGGTCTCCAGTAACCATTTCTTTAACGGCAATCACTCCTGCTTCTACTTCGTCACTTCCAATAATAGCTACATATGGAGCAGCAGTACCGTTGGCATACTTCATTTGCTTTTTCATTTTAGTGTTCTCTGGATATATATCTGCAGATATACCTGCGGCCCTAAGAGCACGTACTTGTCTACAGGCATACCTGTGACTCTCAGTATCAAACGAAACAAAGAAGATGTCGATACTCTTTGTCACTGATTCTGGAAAAAGATTACACTCTTCCATGACATCATATATACGCTCCGCTCCAAAAGAAACACCTACACCAGACATATCCTTGAGACCAAACATGCTCGTAAGATCGGCATACCTTCCTCCACCGGAGAGACTTCCCATCTTGAGATCTGGATAAGTCGCAGCATCCGCTACTACTTCGATAATACACCCTGTGTAGTAACTCAGTCCGCGAGCTAACGTAAAGTCAAATTCAATTTTATTATTGAGCGTATAGTCAGACATATAATCCATCACTTCTTTCATCTCAGACACACCTAACATACCTGTTTCGCTATCAGATAATTTGGTGGCTATTAGGTTTATATCGTGCAATTGTATTAGGTCAAGTATTGTAGACGCTGCATTGTCATCCATTCCAAGGTTAGTGAGCTCTATTGCTACTTTATCCCTACCTATTTTATCAAGCTTGTCTATCGCAACAGTTACACCAATAAAATTATCTGACTGTCCGGTGACCTCCGCAATCCCTTGTAATATTTTTCGATTGTTTAGTTTGATGATGACATCTAAATCTAATCTGGCATATACCGTATCTAATACCTGTAATAGCTCCGCCTCATACATCAAAGAGTCTGATCCTACCATGTCCGCGTCGCACTGATAAAACTCTTGGTACCTACCCTTTTGAGGTCTATCTGCACGCCATACAGGCTGTATCGCATATCTCTTAAATGGAAACTGAATATCATTTTGGTGCATAGAAACGTACCTCGCTAATGGTACGGTAAGATCATATCGCAGTCCGCGCCTCGAAATTGAAGACAACATTGCGTTACTATCCTTTTTGGCAAGAGCCGCTGGATTTGCCTTAGCTAAATAATCTCCATTATTGAGTATCTTAAATAGTAGCTTGTCTCCTTCATCTCCGTACTTGCCAGTAAGAGTCTGCAATAGTTCTATCGCAGGTGTCTCTATTGGCAAATAGCCATAAGTCCTGAATACTTCCTTGATATGATCAAAAATATAATTACGCTTAATTACTTCTGATGGTAGGAAGTCCCTAGTTCCTTTTGCGATTGCAGGTTTGCTCATATCCTTTATTAAGTACTATACTACAGATTCGAATTGCTTCAAGAATCGAATATCATTTTCAAATAATAATCTGATATCTCCGATATTATACAAGAGCATGGCCTGTCTTTCAATACCCATACCAAATGCAAATCCGGAATACTTCTCCGGATCTATGCCACAGCTAATCAATACATTAGGGTCTACCATGCCACAACCTAGAATTTCAAGATATCCCGTACCCTTGGTGATCTTGTAGTCTGTCTCAGACTCTAAGCCCCAATATACGTCCATCTCTGCGCTTGGCTCAGTAAATGGAAAGTAACTAGGTCTCAGTCTTATCTCTTTATCAGCACCGTACATCTCTCGTGTAAAATACAGTAATGTCTGCTTCATGTCTGCGAAAGAAACTTTCTCGTCGATAAATAGACCTTCTACTTGGTGAAACTGGCAGTGTGATCTTGCAGAAATAGTTTCATTACGATATACACGGCCTGGTGCTATGATACGAATAGGTGGCTTATTAGAAGTCATCATCCTTGACTGCACTGATGATGTATGTGTTCTTAGCAGTCTAGTTACTGAATCTTTGAGATAAAACGTATCCTGCATGTCTCGTGCAGGATGATCCTCTGGTGTATTCATAGCCGTAAAGTTGTGCCAGTCATCTTCTATTTCTCTCTCTTCGGCTACTACAAATCCTATTCGTTCAAATATATCGATGATCTTTCCCATCGTAGTAGCTATTGGATGGCGCGCACCTCCAAATCCACCGTATGCTGGTGCGGTAAGATCTATATCTGATGCAGCCTCATTTTGTGACTGATTCTTAAGAAGAGTCTGTATCGTATTAAACCTCCCTTCCGCTGCGTACTTCAATTCATTTACTTTTTGGCCAAAACCTTTCTTTTGCTCATTGGATACATTTCGAATCTCACCGAATATTGGCTTTATTACATTCTTCGATCCTAAATACTGGATTCTAAATGCTTCTAATTGCTCTTCATTTTCTATAGAATACGACTGAATCTCAGCCTTCATTGCTTCTATCTTTCCAAATACGTTATCGCTCATATCTTTACTTCCATTTTATTTGCTGATTACAGCTTCTTTTTTTCGTTCAATCAAAGCATATATCCATGTAAAACAAATCAAACTCAGATATAATCAAAAATTACAACAAAGGTAAGGAAATACTTAGAGCATCACAGAAAAATGGCTCTGTAGAAGTTACCCACAAAGCCATTGCCTTTTATTCTTACTGTTTAATACTACTGTTTTTCCAATTGAGAAACACATGTTTCTGGGTCTTTTTCATCAACAGTAATAGTAGCATCAAATTCTAGCATTCCGTTATCAAGTGTTTTGCCCGTTCCTATCACTTTGATACTTATCTCAAATACTGGCACAAAAAAATCTTGTTCAGGTATATCAAAGTTGTTTTCATTAATAATATTGGCGTTGATCCCGAATAGTTCATCTGCAATAATAAGTTTTGTTATAGTGGCTCCTGGCTGTATTATTAATTCAAAGTTATCTCCTTCGCAATCAATACCTGACCAAGTACCTACAAATCTATCTTTAATTATTAATTCACAATTATCTCCATAGTACCCTTCTTCACAGTCGCATGTACCATCTTCACAAGTACCGTTGTCACCACAATCAATTGCAAAACAAGGATCGAAAATTTCACAATTATCTCCATAGTACCCTTCTTCACAGTCGCATGTACCATCTTCACAAGTACCGTTGTCACCACAATCAATTGCAAAACAAGGATCAATAGGGTCATCTCCACATGATGATAACACTATGGCAACAAAACATAAATAGATTAATTTTTTAAGCATTATTTGACTTTTTAATTGAGTTAGGCTTCATTATTCAAAGGCAAGAGGTGTCACAATGTCCTGCATTTATTGAACCTACAACTTACTAAAATTAATATTCTACCAAACCTTCTCAGCCATGCATTCAGTTACCCATTTAGACCATTTCTTATTGTAAGTGTGGATCTTATTGGTTTTTCTACCCTCTTTATCCTCAAGAGGTTGACCAGCGTTGACCCACTCAAATATGGATCCGAAAAGATTATATAAATTAGAATATCCTAATTTCTTTAGCTTCTCCCCTATTTTTTCACTACGGTACCCTATCGAACAGTATACCACGATATGCTTATCCTTATCAATATCAGAGAGAACGGAATCATCAAAGTCATCGAATCCAACATGCCTAGCACCTGGTATATGGCTCACTTCATACTCCTTAATTTCTCTAGTGTCCAACAAAATCACATCGTCCTTAATTTGTATTAAGTTTTTAACTGTTATCGCCGGTACTGAATAATTGAGATAAGAGTCTACCTCTTTTTCAAACTCCGAATTGATTGTACGATTAAAGTCTGTCTGAGCGTTTACTGTGCTTAAGCCAATAAACACAATAAATAATAATGTGAATGTTTTTTGAGTCATGATTAATTGTTTCTAAAATCATATATAGAATAGACCGATTCAAAGTTCCTGTTTTCTGCAGAGATATCAAAGTCTCAGATTGCACAAAAAAATTAACTTTACACTATGAGTATGTTTAAGGATCAGATCAATCAAGAAAGCCTTCCAAAACACGTAGCTGTGATAATGGACGGAAATGGTAGGTGGGCTAAGAAAATAGGAAAGGCACGCATTTTTGGCCACAGAAACGGCGTGAAAGCGGTAAGAGAAACAGCCGAGGCCGCTGCGGAATTAGGCATTGAACACTTAACGCTATACGCTTTCTCTACAGAAAATTGGAATAGACCAAAATTAGAAGTAAGTGCATTAATGATGCTTCTGGTAGATACACTCAAAAAAGAAATAAATACGCTCAATAAGAATAATATCAAGCTCCACGCTATTGGTGATCTCACCAAACTACCCAAGAAAACCTACAAAGCACTCATGGATGGTATGGAAAGCACCAAAAAAAATACACGAATGACACTACATCTAGCTCTTAACTATAGCTCTAGATGGGAAATAATTGAGGCTACCAAAAAAATAGCTATCCTCGCAAAAGAAGAAAAAATAGATCCTAATAATGTAGATGAAACAGAGTTTGATAAACATCTCGCTACCGCTGGAATACCTGATCCTGAACTACTCATACGCACCAGCGGAGAACGTAGATTAAGTAACTACTTACTATATCAGTTAGCATATACAGAACTGTACTTCACTGATAACTATTGGCCAGAATTTCGCAAAGTCGATTTCTATAAAGCTTTGATCGACTTTCAAATGAGAGAAAGAAGGTTCGGTATGACTAGTGACCAGATAGGTTAGTGTCAAAACCTCTTATCGATAGCTGTGTTCGATTATTTTAAACTCAGTTTACTTAAAAATTTTATCTCTATCAACCTACTTTATCTCTATCAAAGCAGTGTGCACACTAAGGGCACCGCCATTCGCTACGGTCCAAACAGGCCTTATAATTCCGTTTACTGCTGAGATATCATTGTAATCACCAAAGAAAACTTTTGTGTTCGGTGTAAATGGCTTTTCGCTGATCTTCTGGTTAATAAATGTCTGTCCACCATCTTTTGAATATGCTAGATATACATCTGTCTGAGCATCATCATATGCACGACGATCGTAGAAGACTATGTAAATATATCCAGTACTATGGTCTACATCCATCCAACTAAAAAACTGATGTTTACCTGGAGCATCGTCATTTACTCTTATCGGATCAGACCACGACTCACCATTATCTGTAGATTTTGCTAGCCATATATCTGTATCCTCTACGCCATTTCTCTGATCTGCCCAATTGATATACATGGTTCCTTTGTGACTACCATTACTGCTGTCTGAATCTATGATAGGCATGCCGTTACATCTTCCTATAGCAGGCACATCAAATGTCCAGCCTCCTGGTTGTGTAGCGATCACCTTATCTACGCCCCATGTCTTTCCACCATCAGAAGATTTATCTAGGTATATCTTACTATCAAATGACCAACTTACATATATAGATCCATCTGCTGTCTTTATAGGAAGCGCGCCCTCGGTAGTAAGGTCGCCGTCTATACAGTCCCCTTCCAGATCACTAATGGCTACTGCCGGCGACCATGTCTCCGCTCCATCGTCGCTGATGGAAAATAAAATTCGAGACCTGTCTTTAGTGTCCTTACTTGCATACTTGTCGAATTCTGTCCAACTCATCAATACTTCATTAGTGCCATCTGGAATATACAACCACTGCTTATCGTGATCTTTAATAGAGTCACATTCGGGGTAGGTGCCATTATTCCACGTCTTGCCGAGATCTGTTGATTTCTGTACGACTATTTTATTAAGAAACTCTTCATCTTGATACGCCCTTCCTGTCGGGTTGGCTAAATGGGCATAATAAATATTATTATTACTATCCATTCTAATCACGGGGTCTCCATAAACTCCATGTGTTGATTTTAATCTTGATATGTTCCATGTTTTTCCGCCGTCCTGAGAGAAATAGAATTTGTCCAAAATAGAACCCGCTACGACAATATCAGTATTAATTGGCGATATACAAATAGACGGTTCACAGGGCCCTACTTGAAATAAAGAACTGTCTATTTTTATCGTCTCAATAATATTGGCGCTTTCTGATTCTACTATCGTTTTTCGGTGACACCCTATTGCAATAAACACACAAGTGGCAAATGTTATTAATATACTTAATTGGCTTACTCTTTTCATGTAATCATGTTTGGTTTCAAAGCTAAAAGTATTTGCTGAAATACGAAAATGAAAGCACCGATAGAAAAACGACTGAAAACAAAAGTGGGTTTGATTATACCAACACAGAAGGGTGAATTTCTTTAGAGCACACAACTTAAAAAGGGGCTCACTTAAGATGTATTTTGGCTCTTTTAGTTCTAAAAAGTATTCCGCGTAGTTTAATGCTCAGAAAAGGAATACCCACAATTGTTATACACGCTTATGTAGAACCATAATAGGGACTGTGACTTTGTAACTGTCTCTTCATCTTAAACGCGTCAATTAAAAAGAGAATATTCCAAAATGCTATCCCTGAGCAATACTCACAACACACGCCACCCCTAAAAGTGTGTTCCTATTGATTTTGGGGTATTTTTAATGTAGTTCTTTTTAAAAGTTCTTTCCTGCAAATAACCTTGCAGCAATAGCGATCCACTTATTCTTCGATTTAGATATAACCGAGTAGGGTTGTTGTTTACCCCCAAACGCTTTAAAGAATTGAGAAACACCTTCAATCATACTACCTTCAAAATCAAATTGATCAACGTATTGAGACATCTCTTGTATAACGTCCCAAAGTAGTATCTCTGCAGCTCTACTGTGTCTGTGGTTTGGATCCGTACCCAACATAAGGTTATATGCGGTATGGTTATCTCGCACTATATATGCGCCTGCTACTATATTGTTATTAGCGTCTTTGATGAGACGAATATATCTGTTTCCATTGTTAATTAAAGCATCATCTAATTTCTGTAAATAATCTAATGTATATGGAATCTCACCATCTTGAACACTCCAGCTTTTTTTATTGATTTCATAGAATGCCACCAGGTCATTAGTGGCGCCTATTGAAAATGTGTACCCTAACTTTTTGATGCTGTTACGTAGATTTGACTTAAATCCTGCGAAAACACTTTCGTGGTCCTTAATGTTATCTAAAACATATGTATAGTAGGTAGTCTGATCGTAACCCGCCCAATACAGCCCTTTCCAATTATCAAATGTCGGTGTAAAGTTCTGTTTCATTAAATGAAACTCTGGTAGCTGTGGCAATAAATCTTTGACAATATTATTTTGATAACTCTGACGTGTCTCTTCCTTCCAGTTTTCCTCTGGATAATCGATCCAAATACCAAGATAAGAACCCAAAACAGGAGATAAAGATATGTCCATACCCAGCTTTAGGCCCCTGAAATAAGGCCATGCGGCAATAATATTGCCATCCTTAGACCTGCTTAAAGCCACATCCCAAGAGGAACCATTTGCACTCGCAAGAGCATCTAGCCACCATGGTTGATGAAACAGGGGTAGTTTAACGTTTCGCTTACTATAAAGCCTATAGTCATGTTTTTGCATATCTTGCTTCAATGTGTGGAATTACTGCTATAATAGATTACGCTAAAATTGAGCCAAAGGTCGAAGATATAAAATCGATGACAAACCTTCTGGCACATAGAGGGCCGGATGGAGAGGG
>Ga0228675_1000040_pt1 | contig 112820 bp, 112 predicted proteins | sample 36D_rmetaG_FD_182786 | JGI IMG/M metagenome (GOLD analysis project Ga0228675, IMG submission 182786) | Seawater microbial communities from Monterey Bay, California, United States - 36D_r | ecosystem: Environmental > Aquatic > Marine > Coastal | place: USA: California | collected 2016-10-05
CCCGCTCGGCATCATCGCAAAACATTTCGTAAAAATCGCCCATGCGATAGAACAGCAGCAGTTCTCCAGCCTCTTGTTTGAGGCGAAAGTACTGCTGCATCATGGGAGTGTGTTTGGAATCAATGGTTTGCGACATGCTTTTTTTTAGACAGTCTAATGCTTAGGCGGAAACAAGAGCCGAAGGGTGAATTCTATCGTCCTGGTATCCAGGTCAGCTCGGCCTTGCACCATGCGGCGGCCTGCCATGGTAGCAGTCGCCTGCATTTCTTTTTTCCGCTGATCGCTTGCGAATAGGGCTCGCTTCCGGCGTGTAAACCATCGATGCCTTGGTATAGTCGGATCGGTCACCTCCTTATTTGCGCATGGCATGAACACCACCACACCTAAGCCCACTATCGATCTCCTTGACCGAACCGCGTCCGGCGCAACGCCGCCTGCCCAGGCAGGCGAGGTCACCGCCAACAATTGGCACTTGGAAGAAATTGTCCGAGGGCTGCGGGAAGCCCGCATGGACTGGCGCGCCTCTACTGCGCGCACGCGAGAACTCGGTGGTCGCGAGCTGCCCTCGCGCGAGGTGCTGCAAGACGTGGTGAAGGCATTGTGTGGTGCCTTGTTCCCTATGCGCCTGGGACCGGTCGATCTGCGCGAAGAAAGCGAAGATTTTTACGTCGGTCACAGTCTGGATTCGGCGCTCAATGCGCTGTTCCTGCAAGTTCGGCTGGCCTTGCGTCATGCCGCTCGGGTAAGCGATCCCCGATCAATTCCAACGCAAGCCGAGCTGGACGAACGTGCGCGGGCGATCGTTGCGACTTTCGCACAAGGCTTACCTGCCTTGCGTCGCTTGTTGGACCGGGACGTCATGGCCGCTTTTCATGGCGATCCGGCGGCTCGCAGCGTCGATGAGGTGCTGCTGTGTTATCCGGGAGTCGCCGCCATCATCCATCACCGACTGGCTCACGCGCTGTATCGCGATCATACGCCGCTGGTGCCGCGTATGATCGCCGAGTTGGCGCATTCCGCCACAGGTATCGACATCCACCCCGGCGCGCGTATCGGCCCCGGCTTCTTCATCGATCACGGCACCGGCGTGGTCATTGGCGAGACCTGCATCATCGGTGCCAATGTCCGTCTCTACCAGGCGGTCACCCTGGGCGCCAAGCGTTTCCCACAGGACGACAACGGTAATCTGGCCAAAGGGTTGTCGCGCCATCCTATCGTCGAAGACGATGTGGTCATCTATGCTGGCGCGACCATTCTGGGCCGAGTGACCATTGGCCGGGGCACCGTCATCGGCGGCAATGTCTGGATTACCAAGGACGTCGCCGCAGGTAGTGTGGTCAGCCAGGCAACGCTCACCGATATCTGCGAGAAAGACGGCTCCGATCTGTGATGTCCGCAATCGGGCGGCGATAAATAAGCGCTCAATCGGACGGTGTCATATAGGCGGTCGATTAGGCCGTGACGCATGGCGCTCACTCGGGCCGCGACGCGTTTGGGAAGGATGCTTCGGGGCAATGCGCTTGTTGGAGTGGCTTATATGCCCCGATTGCTGCGATACGCGTCGCCGGTCAAGCTGATCCGAGCCAAATGCCGCCACGGCACGCGACTTGCGAATTCTTGGTGAATTCTCGAATTCCCATAATCGTCCAAAGGAGCAACACGATGTCGGATCACGTCTACAAACAGATTGAATTGGTAGGTTCTTCCACTAAGTCGTCGGACGACGCAATCGAACGTGCCATTGAGCGAGCCCATGCCACCCTTCGTCATATCGAGTGGTTTCAGGTCACCGAGACGCGCGGCCATGTCGTGGACGGCAAGGTTGCGCATTGGCAAGTCGGTCTGAAAATCGGTCTGAGGGTGGATGAAGTTTGACGCCTGCGCACGCAAGACGCCCACCGGGCTTAACGCATTGTTAAATAAGACAATTGCGGAGTTCATCGGCAACTATCCCAAGGCTTATCCACATTTCCTGGGGAAAACTCGGTTGAGTCTGGCAGCTTTTTTCCGATCATTACGGCGTCGCGAAGGACGGTGACAACGGCATCGGTCGCTTTCAATGCATGCTTCGTGGCTGCTCGCGTATCGCAAGGCATTGATACGAAATGGAATTGTCGATTATTGCACTGTCTGTGCCCAGGCTTATCCACAGCTGCGGTGAATATCTTTTTCGGCCAGGTCCGAACAAAAGTCGATGTTGATCAATGTTTGATCATCGATGCCTAAGGTGCTGTCATATAAGCGAATTTTTTGTCTGTCCTCATCCTGTCCTCAAACTTGTCCACATCTTGCGGGGACAACTGCTGATCGATGAATGGGCCGGTGTGACCCATGACTGATGACCTCTATGAAAATGGTCGGCCAGCGATCACGGCACTGCCGTGTCGCGGCTCATTTCCCCTTGAGGACTGTAAATGAGCCGCCCGTCAAGCACTGTAACGGGCGACTCACGACAGTTTCAATGACAATAAAGCAATAACAATGCCAGTTTCGATCAGCCACTCATTTGCCCGCCGACAGAGCGATCCACAGGCTCCAAATGACGTCAAAAGCAGCGTAATGGTGCATCGGCAGGCTCGAGTTCGCACCACGAATGGCGCCGATATGGTGCATCCGAAGGCCCGCTGTGCGAGTCACTCGCTCATGCGTCGGCCGGAAAGAATTGCGGTGCATACGCCACGCAACATGTCTACTTCGTCCTTGGTCAACGCATTGCGCCCGAACATGTGACGCATGCGGGGAATCAGCTTCTTGGGGTGTGCCGGATCGAGAAATCCGATCTCGGTCAGTGCCTGCTGCCAGTGGACGAGGAAAGCTTCCGTGGCTTCGCCCGAGGCGGGTTCGGCCCCGCGCTCACGTGCTGTGGCGGCCGGGGCTTGACGCTCAGGTTCAGTCTCCGCGGGCATCAAGGCATAGCGCAACTCCCAGGCCGCCAATTGCAGCGCTTGCGCCACGTTCAGGGAGCTGTATTCGGGGTTGGCAGGAATATGGCAGATGCGATGGCACAAACCGATCTGCGCGTTCGTCAGACCGGCGCGCTCGGTGCCGAGCAGCACGGCCACCTGTCCTTCCGGGTATTGCTCGAGATGCTCGCGCGCAACACCCGCCGATTGCCGGATATCGCCGGCAGGTGGCCCCAGATCGCGGGGGCGTGCGGTCAGGGCGAACGCCATCGTCACGGGTGCCAGCGCGTCTTCAAGGCGATTAAAGACCTGAGCTTGATCGAGGATGTCGGTCGCGCCGCTGGCCAGGGCCACCGCTTCGTCGCAGGTCAGCATGTCGGGGTAGCGCGGCTCGACCAGCACCAGTTGCGAAAACCCCATGGTTTTGATGGCCCGGGCGGCCGAACCCACGTTTCCGGGGTGGCTGGGTTGGACCATGACGAAGCGAACGTGTGAAAATGCGAGAGTCATTTAAAATGATGTGTTTAACCAATCTTTCGGCGTGCGTTGTGCGTGCCGGATTGCATTTGTACGGAATACTATGCACCCGATGCTTAACACCGCCATCAAGGCGGCCCGCCGCGCTGGCACGATCATGAACCGCGCGAGCATGGATCTGACCAAGGTCGGTGTCGAACGCAAGGGGCCGCGCGATTATGTCACGGATGTCGATCGCGCCTGCGAAGAAGCCATTGTCGAAGCCCTGCGCACCGCCTATCCCGATCACGCCGTGCTGGGTGAGGAATTCGGCCTGCAAGGCAACGATACCGCCGAGTTTCAGTGGATCATCGATCCACTCGATGGCACCACCAATTTCATTCACGGCCTGCCCAACTATGCAGTGTCGATCGCATTGCTGCATCGCGAGCAGGTGACGCAGGCCGTCATCTACGATCCGGCCCGCAATGAACTGTTCACGGCCAGCCGTGGCGGTGGTGCGTTCTTGAACGACCGACGCATCCGCGTCTCGGGCCGCACCCGCTACCACGAAGCATTGCTGGGCGCGCACTGGTCGGCCGCAGGCGAGGTCGAAGGCCGACGTTTTCGCAACATGGCCGAAGACAGTGCGGGCATCCGTCGTCTGGGTTCGTCGGTGCTGGATCTGGCCTACGTGGCCGCCGGGCGACTGGACGGTTTCTGCGGCGTGGGCCTGAAGCCCTGGGACGTGGCTGCTGGCAGTCTGCTGGTTCTGGAGGCGGGTGGTCTGGTCGCCGACTTCGAGGGCGAGCAAACCTGGATGGATACCGGCAACGTGCTGGCGGCCACGCCGAAGATCTTCACCGGCATGTTGGCGCACCTGCAATAGCGCGCGCCTGATGCTCAGACGTCACAGGCGCTGGCCAAATCAGCGCCTGTGACGTTTTCGCTGTACGATTGACCGCTTCAAAACTGTTGGAGCACCTAATGGAGTGGCTGTCAGACCCATCTGCATGGGCCGGCTTGCTTACCCTTGTCGTCCTCGAAATCGTTCTTGGTATCGACAACCTGATTTTTATCGCCATCCTGGCGGACAAACTTCCCCCCTCCCAACGGGATCGCGCCCGCATCGTAGGGCTGTCGCTCGCGCTGTTGATGCGCCTGGGCCTGTTGTCTGTCATGTCCTGGTTGGTGACGCTGCGTGAACCGCTGTTTCACGTGGCTTCCATGCCGTTTTCCGGTCGCGACATCATCCTGCTCATCGGTGGTCTGTTCCTGCTGTTCAAAGGCACGATGGAGCTGCACGAGCGCGTGGAAGGTGGCCCCGATCATTCTGGTTCGGGCGTTCGCACCTATGCCTCGTTTGGCGTCATCGTCACCCAGATCGTGATCCTGGATGCCGTGTTCTCGCTGGATTCAGTCATCACGGCCGTCGGCATGGTCGAGCACCTGTCGATCATGATGATCGCCGTCACCGTGGCCATGGCCGTGATGCTGGTGGCGTCCAAGCCGCTGACGCGCTTCGTCAACGCCCATCCGACCGTGGTGGTGCTGTGCCTGGGCTTCCTGCTGATGATCGGTTTCTCGCTAGTGGCAGAGGCGTTTGGCTTTCACGTGCCCAAACCATACTTGTACGCGGCTATCGTGTTCTCGGTCGCCATCGAGACGCTTAACCAATTGGCGCGTCGCAACCTGCTCAAGATGGACGCGACGCGGCCCATGCGCGAGCGTACGGCCGAGCGGGTGCTCAGCATGCTGGGCAAACGCGTCCCCAAGGCGTCGGAAGAGAGCAGCAACGAATCCGCGGTCGACGACGAGTTGCTCTCGGCATTCCGGCCTGAAGAGCGCAATATGGTCAGCGGCGTGTTGACGCTAGCCGACCGCTCGATCCTGTCGATCATGACGCCTCGCACCGAGGTGTCATGGATCGACATCGACGCCGATGCCGCAGCCATCCGTCAGCAATTGAACGACGTTCCGCACAGCTTCTTTCCGGTGTGCCGGGGTAGTTTTGACGAAATCGTCGGGGTGGGACGCGCTAAGGATCTGGTGGCCGATCTGCTGATCGACGGCAAGATCAACGTCGAGCGCTTGCGCGACCCCATCATCGTGCACGAATCGATCGGCACCCTGCAACTGATGGAGACGCTCAAGCGATCCAGCGGCCAATTGGTGTTGGTGGCCGACGAGTTCGGCGCCATCGAAGGGCTGGTCACGCCTATCGATGTGTTCGAAGCGATTGCCGGCGAGTTTCCGGACGAGGACGAAGTGCTGGATATCCAGGCCGATGGCGAGTTGGCGTGGAAGATCGATGGCGCGGCCGATTTGCATCATGTCGCCCAGGTGCTGGAGGCCGACGATCTGGTGCGCGAAGATCGCGACTACTCCACTTTGGCGGGGTATCTGCTGGAGCGCTTCGGTCATTTGCCGCAGCCCGGCGATACCGTCGATGCCGAGTTCGATCACGCCAAGCTGCACTTCGAGGTGCTGGCATTGGATGGCCGCCGGATCGCGTCGGTGCGGGTGCGTAAGGAACTGGTCGTGATGTTCGATCCAACGGCGGAAGACGCCGATAATCGCGACGACTGATCGCTCGATCCGATTTATTTTTTGATGAAGGTGGCAGTCAAGTGAACGATGGTACGGTATATCTACTCAAGGCTTTTTTCCTCGGACTGATCGAGGGCTTGACGGAGTTCGTCCCCGTCTCCAGCACTGCCCACCTGATCATTTTTGGCGATTGGATCGGATTCGTGTCCGATAACGGCAAGGTGTTCGAGGTCGTCATCCAGTTCGGTGCGATTCTGGCCGTGATGTGGGTGTTTCGCCAACGCTTGTGGCAGTTGATTCGCGGCACCCTGACCGGGCAGCGGGTCGAAGTGGCGTTCACCCGCAACCTGCTGATCGCGTTTTTACCAGCGGCAGTCATCGGTGCCATTTTCATCAGCGCGATCAAGTCGGTGTTCTATCATCCGTCGGTCACGGTATTCACGCTGATCATCGGCGGAGTGATCATGCTGTATGTCGAGCGTCGTTCGAGTCGGATGCCCGCCGGCGGCGCGCCCTACGCCGACGATACGGTGACCGAGCAGCGTGCCACGGCCCATAGCCTGGAAGCCATTACCTGGAAGCAGGCGCTTGCCGTCGGTGTGGCGCAATGTCTGGCGATGATTCCGGGCACCTCGCGCTCTGGCGCCAACATCATCGGCGGCATGATCGCCGGTATCCAGCGCAAGGTGGCGACCGAGTTTTCATTCTTCCTGGCCATGCCCACCATGCTGGGCGCGGCGGTGTACGACGGCTATCGCAACATCGACGTGCTCACTCAAAGTCAGACCTCGGCCATCGCCGTAGGCTTTCTAGGTGCGTTCTTGAGTGCGCTGATCGTCGTGCGCATTGTGCTGAAATTCGTTTCCAACCACACCTATCGACCCTTTGCCTGGTATCGCATCGTGCTGGGTTTGGTGGTGGCGGCCTGGTTGTGGCTATAGCCGTGAGCATAAAAAACGCCGCAGTGTGAATAAGAGGGAAATCCCTCGTCACACTGCGGCGTTTTCGTTCTTTTGCAAGCGTGTCAGGGGCGCTGCCAGGCCAACGATCGACTAGGCTTGCGTCTCGGCCGGATCGAGATCGAAGCACTGAATGCCATCGCTATCGATCACCATCCAGCCGCCGCGATGCGGTCTGGCATGATCCAGCTCCCAATCGGGCAACACCCAACGCTCCCGCTTTTTTCCGTCGATCAACAGCACGTGCCGGTCGGGCCGGTGCGTGTGACCATGCACCAGGTAAGCCACTTCGGTTTGCTGGAACGCCTGTCGAACCGCTTGCGGATTGACGTCCATGATGCCGGCCGCTTTGTTTTGCGTGGCTGTCGTACTTTCGCTACGCGCTTCAGCCGCGGCTTGCAAGCGTTCGGGAATCGACTTCGCCAGGAAAGCGGCCTGCCACTTCGGATCGCGCACCATCGTACGAAACTGCTGATAGGCCGTATCGTCGGTGCAGTATTCATCGCCGTGACTGAGCAAAATAGCGCCCGCATCGGTATTGACGATGACCTGATCGGGTAGCAACTGTGCGCCGACCGCGTCGCAGAACGCCTGGCCCAACAGAAAATCGCGATTGCCCCGACCCAGCCACAGCGGCACCGAGGCCGCTGTTTTCTTCAAGCCGTCGATCACCGCCGCCAACCAGGGCGGGGGCGCCTGAATCAGGTCGTCGCCGATCCAGGCGTCAAAAATATCACCCGGCAGCAGAATGGCCGAAGCCTCCTGCCGCGCAGTGTCCAAAAACGCCAAAAAGGCTTCGGTAGTTGCGGGTGAGGTCTGGCCTAGATGAATATCCGAGGCCAGCCACACGCTGCCTGCCAGGTCGATCTTATTCAACGACCACCGCCTTTTCGATCACGATGTCCTCGACTGGGACGTTTTGGTGGAAGCCGCTGTTGGCGGTTTTCACGGTCTTCAGTTTGTCGATCACTTCGGTGCCTTCGGTGACCTTGCCGAACACGGCGTAGCCCCAGCCGTTGGGCGTGGGCGAGCTATGGTTCAGGAAGTCGTTGTTGGCAACGTTCACGAAGAACTGAGCGGTGGCCGAATGCGGGTCGCTGGTGCGTGCCATGGCGACGGTGTATTCGTCGTTCTTCAAGCCGTTGTTGGCTTCGTTCTGGATGGGGGCTTTGGTTTGCTTTTGTTTCAGGCCGGGTTCGAAACCGCCGCCTTGAATCATGAAGCCATTGATCACACGGTGAAACACGGTGCCGTCGAAGAAGCCGTCTTTGACGTAGGCAAGGAAGTTTTCGACCGTCTTGGGCGCTTTTTCGGCGTCCAACGTAATCACGAAGCTGCCTTGATTGGTCTGGACGTTGATCTTGGGGTTCGTGCTCATGGAGGTTCCTTGTGTTGAAGTTGCGGATGCTGCTAACGCGCCTGCGGGCTAGACGGCAAGGGCCACGAAAGCGGCACAGGCCGACCGGCGCAGCCAGGACGGAATAGGGCTGAACAATGTCATATCAGGTCTCAGGGTGCGGGCGCGGAAGCGTCCGGGTTTAGGGGCGGGAGTTGACGCGGCGTGCGCCCCGCTTCGCGGTACGAACGCTGCGACATCATCTGCTGCACGTCGGCCAGATTGCCGCGGGCAATCGTATCGCGCGGATTGGCCAGCAAAGCACTTTCGAGCGCACGCGAGGCGCCGTTCAGGTCGCCCTGCGCCACGCGCAGCACGGCCAGATTATTCCAGGGCTCGGGCAACTCGGGGTATTGCGTGGTCAGCTCGGTGTAAATGGTCTCGGCTTCGGCTTGCCGACCCAGCGCTGTCAGCAGGCGTGCGTGCTGAAACTGAAGCTGGACGTCGGTGCCCCCGCCGCGCGGACCCTGGCGTTCGAGTTCGGCTTTGCGTTTTTCCACCAGCGCCAACGCTTCGTCCAGACGGCGCGCTTCGATCAAGGCTTCGACACGATCGGTCACTTGAGAGGGCGTAGGATCCAATCGAGTGTCGACACTTGGCTTGGCTTTTTTGAGCAGATCGGCCAAGGATTGCCAACCGCCTTCGGGGCGAGGGTCGTCGAGCTTGGTGTCGTTGTAGCTGTGGTCTTGAAACAGGCCGCCACCGGGGGCGAGTTGGGCGAGGGCTTGCGGTGCCAGGGACGTCCCGGCGGCCAATAATGCCAGGGCGAGCAGGGCGGAATGCGGCCTGCGTGGCGCCGTGTGGCGCGGGGCAGTGAGGCGGTGCGATGCGTGATCCGGCATGGGTGATAGGCGAATTGTTATACTTCGAGACCGTCATTTTACCCCGATGCCCTCGACCCCGCCGTCATGCTTCAAATCTACAATACGTTGTCACGCGCCAAGGAACCGTTCAAACCGGTCGATCCCCTTCGGGTGCGCATGTACGTATGCGGCATGACCGTCTACGATTTCTGTCATCTGGGTCATGCGCGCATGCTGGTGGCTTTCGACGTCATTCAGCGCTGGTTGCGTGAGTCGGGCTATGGCGTCGAGTATGTTCGTAACATCACCGACATCGACGACAAGATCATCCGCCGCGCCGTGCAAACCAATAAGCGTTTGGGCGAGGTGACGGCGTTCTATATCGATGCCATGCACGCCGACGAGCGCGCCCTGGGCGTGGCCTCGCCCGATCGCGAGCCGCTGGCCACTGCGCATATCGGCGACATGCTGGGTCTGATCGACAAGCTCGAGAACGTGGGTCTGGCCTATCGCGCCGACGATGGCGACGTGAATTATTCGGTGCGCAAGTTCGACGGCTACGGCAAATTGTCCGGCAAGTCGTTGGACGATCTGCGCGCGGGCGAGCGTGTGGCCGTGGCGTCATCCAAGCGCGATCCGCTGGATTTCGTGCTCTGGAAGGCCGCCAAAGAAGACGAGCCGGACGACTCCAAGTGGTCCTCGCCCTATGGCCTGGGCCGACCGGGCTGGCACATCGAGTGCTCGGCCATGAGCGAGGCGCTGCTGGGTTTGCCGTTGGACATCCATGGCGGCGGCCCCGATCTGAAATTTCCGCATCACGAAAACGAGATTGCGCAATCCGAGGGGGCCTCGGGCAAGCCGATGGCCAATGTGTGGATGCACTGTGGCCCGTTGATGGTCGATAGCGACAAGATGTCGAAATCGCTGAATAACTTTCGCACCATTCGCCAGACCGTGGCGGCGGGGGCATTGAGCGACGATTCGGCGCACTATGACGTCAATGCGCGCGAAGCCGAGATGCTGCGTTTCTTCATTGCGCGTAATCACTATCGTAGCGTTCAGAACTACGCGCCGGAGAACCTGAGCGATGCGCAAAGCGCGCTCGATCGCTTGTATCAGACCTTGTTGACGACGCCAGTCGAAGGCGATGCCGTGCAAATCGATTGGTCGCAACCCGCCGCCCAGGCTTTCCGGGCTGCGATGGACGACGATTTCAACTCGTCTGGCGCGGTCGCCGCGTTGTTCGAGTTGGCCGCCGACGTCAATCGTGGCGCGGGGGGCGAGGCCGCCGCGCAATTGAAGGCATTGGCCGGCTTGCTCGGGCTGTTGCAGCATTCGCCCAAAGCCTATTTTCAGTGGCCCAGTCGTTATTCCGCCAGCGCCGCATCGGGTGAGCAGGCGGCGCTGACGGCTGACGACATCGACGCGCTGGTCGCGCAACGCACGCAGGCCAAGGTCGCTCGCGATTTTGCGACGGCCGATCGCCTGCGTGACGAATTGCGTGCTGCGGGCGTCGAGCTGGACGACCGCGCAGGCGGTGTCACGCAATGGCGTCGCGCTTGATTCGGCGGCCTTGAACTCATGTCACAGCGTACGCCTACCGTCGTCAAACCGGCCTATTGGGAAGAGGCCGTCGCGCATTTGATGCGCGACCGTATTCTCAAAAAACTCATCCCTCGGCATCTCGAGGCGTGGCTGGCTAGCCCAAAGCCTCCGTTCGTCACCCTGGCTCGGGCCGTGGTGGGTCAGCAGATCGCCACCAAGACGGCCGATGCGCTATGGCAACGCTTCTTGGGCGTTGCCGGGCGCACGCCGTCGCCAGCGGCCGTTCGCAACCTGACGGTGGCCGATTTGCGGGCGGCGGGTCTGCCGATACGAAAAGCCGAGTACATTCTCGACTTGGCGCTGGCTTTCGATACCGGTCGCGTGCATCCGCAGCGTTGGGCCGAGATGGACGACGAGGATGTCGTGGCCGAATTGACGGCCATTCGCGGAATCGGTCGCTGGACGGCCGAAATGTTCCTTATTTTCAACCTGCAACGTCCCGATGTCCTGCCTCTGGACGATCCGGGCTTGCTTAAGGCGATATCGCTCCATTACTTTAGCGGCGAGCCCGTCTCTCGTTTCGAGGCGCGCGAAGTCTCGCATAGCTGGCAACCCTGGCGCACCGTCGCCACGTGGTATTTGTGGCGCAGTCTCGATCCGGTAGACGGGTAAGGCTGCTCTCTTAACGCCGCTTAAAGAAGTCATTAACGGAATCTACACCCCCATGCGTAATACCTTCCTGGAATTCGAACAGCCGCTGGCCGAGCTCGAGAACAAGATCGAGCAGTTGCGGTATGTGCAAGCCGATTCCGCGGTGGATATTTCCGACGAGATCGGCCGCCTGCAACAAAAGAGCCAATCGCTGGCCAAAGATATCTATGGCAAGCTGACGCCTTATCAGACGACCTTGGTGGCGCGTCATCCGCAGCGCCCGTACACCATGGACTACGTGCGTGAGATGTTCACCGACTTCCATGAGTTGCACGGCGACCGAATGTATGCCGACGACCAGTCCATCGTGGGTGGTCTGGCGCGTTTCAATGGCGCGGCCTGCATGGTCATTGGGCATCAGAAAGGGCGCGACACCAAAGAGCGCGCCATGCGCAATTTCGGCATGCCTCGCCCGGAAGGCTATCGCAAGGCCCTGCGGCTGATGCGTCTGGCCGAAAAATTCGATCTGCCAGTGTTCACCTTCGTCGATACGCCGGGTGCCTACCCCGGCATCGGCGCGGAAGAGCGCGGTCAGTCCGAAGCCATCGGCCACAATATCTATGCCATGGCCGAACTGAAGGTGCCCATCATCACCACCATCATCGGTGAGGGCGGTTCAGGAGGCGCGTTGGCGATTGCCGTGGCCAATACCGTGCTGATGCTTCAATACGCGACCTACGCGGTGATTTCGCCCGAGGGGTGTGCGTCGATTCTGTGGCGTAGCGCCGACAAGGCATCCGAGGCGGCCGAGCAGTTGGGTATTACCGCGCCGCGTCTGAAGGATTTGGGCTTGGTGGATCGGGTGATCAGCGAGCCGGTGGGCGGCGCGCACCGCGACCCGACCGTCATGGCGCGTCTATTGCGCCGTGCCTTGGCCGATGCCTTACGTCAGGTGACCGGCTTGAGCAAAGAGCAACTGGTTAATCAGCGCGTCGAACGCCTGTTGTCCTACGGCCGTTTCCAGGATTCGGCCAAGTAAGCCGAACGGGCTCGAGTGCTCGAACTTGCTCGCGTGTGCCGCTCGGTGAAATGCCATGACTGCTGACGGTAAATCGAAGGTGGTCACGCCGGGCGCGAATGAAGTGCTTTGCCCGCCGCTCAGGGCGGCGTGGCCTGTAAGCAATATTGGTTCGCTTCGTGCTGGCTCGGTTCGTTCTGAGCGGGTTGCCGTCGCCCTGAGCGGCGGTGCCGATTCAGCCATGCTGGCTGTGGCGCTGGACCATGTCGCCCGTGAGCGCGGCGTCCCACTCATCCTGTTTCATGTGCATCACGGCTTGTTGGCCGAGGCCGACGGCTGGGCGCTGCATGTTCAGGCTCTGGGGCGCTTGCTGGGCAGACCGGTAGAAATCCTGCATGCCAAGGTGGGCGATCTGGCTGGGCGGGGCATGGAGGCCGCGGCGCGGGAAGCGCGTTATTGGGCCTTGTTGGATGCCGCGGCGACGCATGGCGTCGGTACGATTTGGCTAGCGCATCATCGCGACGATCAGGCCGAAACGGTGTTGTTGCGTTTGTTGCGAGGGGCAGGGGTGGCTGGCCTGGCCGCAATGCGAACGACCTTCGAGCGCGGCGAAGTGACATTCGTGCGACCATGGTTGGATCTTGGCCGGGCCGATATTCTGGCCGCCGCCACTGCGTATTCACGCGAGACGGGCTGGCAGCCTGTGATCGATCCCACCAATCTGGACCCACGCTATACCCGGGCAGCGGTTCGCACGGCATTGACGCCGGCCTTGGATGCGCGCTGGCCGGGCTGGCAAGATACGCTGGTGCGCCATGCCCGGCAGGCAGAAGAGGCGCAAGCCATTCTGGACGAGGTGGCGGCGCAGGATCTGGCTGCGCTGATCGCAGCCGCACCTGCGAACGCCGATGCGCCACCCACTGCATCGGCATCCTTGCGCCGGGGGGCCGCTGGCCTCGCCCTGATCGGCGATGCCGCCCGCGCCCGATCGGCAGGCACCCTCGGTCACACCATGGGCGCAGCGATGGGGCCGCGCTTGGGCTTGGCCGCTTGGCGGAACTTGTCGCCTGCTCGTCAGCGCAACGTGTTGCGCCATTGGCTGGGCGTATTGGGCGAGCAGATGCCGTCGGCGGCTCGCCTGGCGGATTTGCAGCGTCAACTGACTCAATTGCACAGCTTGGGTCATGACCGCTCGCTGACCGTCAATCATGGGCGTTTGCGCATTCGTTGCGTGCGCGGCGTTGTATTTGCCGAGATGCGGCCGCCGGCGAGGTAGCTTTGGACGGTCGTCATGGCGGGCGGCCGACATGCCATTTGCATCACCCCCCAGGCTCGGGTATAGAATAGTGCGCTTTGCCTGCTGCGCCCTGCGGCGGGCCTCCAGCCAGAGTACGAGATGTCCCTAATCGTTCATAAGTATGGCGGCACGTCGATGGGTTCCATCGAGCGCATTCGCAATGTGGCGCGTCGCGTCGCCAAATGGCATGCTGCCGGCCACCAGGTCGTGGTCGTGCCGTCTGCCATGTCAGGCGAGACCAATCGCCTTCTGGGTTTGGCCCGGGACATCGATGCGCATCCCGACGGCCGCGAACTGGATATGCTGGCCGCTACCGGCGAGCAAGCCAGCAGCGCGCTGTTGGCCATCGCGCTGTTGAAAGAGGGTGTGCAGGCGCGCAGCTATGCGGGCTGGCAAGTGCCCATTCGCACCGATTCGTCGTTCACCAAAGCGCGTATCACTTCGATCGACGATGCCCGGATCAAGGCCGATCTGGACGCGGGTCGCGTCGTCGTCGTGACCGGTTTCCAGGGCGTCGATGACGACGGCCACATCACCACGCTGGGTCGTGGCGGTTCTGACACCTCGGCGGTGGCCGTAGCCGCTGCGATCGGTGCGCAGGAGTGTCTGATTTTCACCGACGTCGATGGTGTGTACACCACCGACCCGCGTGTGGTGCCCGAAGCACGCCGCATGCCGGTGGTGTCGTTCGAAGAAATGCTTGAGATGGCATCCTTGGGCTCCAAGGTGCTGCAAATCCGTTCGGTTGAATTCGCTGGCAAATATCGCGTGCCGACCCGCGTGCTGTCCTCGCTGACCGACCCCCTTATTCCGCTCGAAGAAGAAATGCGTTCGGGCACGCTGATTACTTTTGAGGAAGACGAAAAAATGGAAGCTGCCGTCGTATCGGGCATCGCCTTCAGTCGCGACGAAGCCAAGATCACTCTGCTGGCCGTGCCGGACACCCCGGGGATCGCCTATTCGATCCTGGGTCCGGTTGCCGCCGCCAACATCGACGTCGATATGATCTTGCAGAACCAATCGGTCGCAGGTACGACGGACTTTTCGTTTACGGTCACGCGCAACGAGTTCCAGCGCACGGTAGACGTGTTGCAACGCGAGGTCGTCCCGGCAGTGAAGGCCCGTGAATTGGTGACCGACGAGAAGGTGGCCAAGGTGTCGATCGTCGGCATCGGCATGCGTTCGCACGTGGGTGTGGCCAGCCTGATGTTCGAGACGCTGGCCAAGCACAACATCAATATCCAGATGATCAGCACCAGCGAAATCAAGACCTCGGTCATCATCGACGACAAGTACATGGAACTGGCCGTGCGTGCCTTGCACAAGGCATTCGGTTTGGATCAGGCGCCCGGCGAAAAGGCGTGATCGAATTCTAGAGTTTGAGCATGATGAGTGACAAAAAATCATGCTATAATCTTGAATTACTAGGAGACGTGGCCGAGTGGTTGAAGGTACTCCCCTGCTAAGGGAGCATGCGGCTTAAAACTGCATCGAGGGTTCGAATCCCTCCGTCTCCGCCAGAGGATTTAAGTTAAGGCCCTGATTAATCAGGGCTTTTTCTTGGTCGCTTAAATTTCACTGCGGTTCTACTGCGGAATTTGCATTTATCGATTTATTCACTGCGTCGATGTTGCGCCTTCTGTCCGCTCTCGAAATCCACTTGGCATAGTCTTGCATCATTACGGTAAGGCTATGCTCGTGTTGGCTTTGCGGCGTGTGCTTTACTTTTTAGTTAAGTCTAAAGGTAAAATTACTGGCGCTATGCATATAACTTCCACAATAAGCAATTGACCTTCGCTATTGGCATCTGCCCGGCAGTATCTGCCGGAGTTTCATGCCAAACGCCTTGTATAGATGCCGGCGGTTGTAATAGCCTATCCGGTCACTTACAGCACGACTGAAGCGCCAATGCCATCCTGCCCACGGCCAGAGTTTTTTCGTGCAAGCGGAACTCGACCGCAAGCAGAGGTTGTAAATACCTACAGCGACCGATACTGAGAGGTCTACGAGGTCGAGCCTACCTGCAAGATGTTGCGAGTTGCCTCGTCTGCCCAGCAGCGCCATGCCGCGCGGCTAGCGAGTTCAAGGAGTTTTTGACGTTCCGCTTTTTCTGGCATGAACCGGATCGTGCGAATAAATCGTAATCGCTATATCTACCCTGTCGGGTTGCATTCTTAAAAGATTTTCGAGATAAATAGGTGTTGTAATAGAACGCGGGGCTATGCCGCAATTAAAGCCCATGTCTAGCGTTCTCGAGAAGCACCCAGCCCAAATCGACCGAAATTCTTCCGGCAAGTGTTCTATGCCATCAAGCAGAGCTGCTATGCAATCATCTGGATTTTCAAAATTTCCATTCTTACTGTACGCGTTGAAGTTCGCATAATATTCCCCATTATCGTTAATGCCATGCTGTGTACAGAAAAAATTTGGATCATACCCCTCTTCAGGTGTGAGAAAATTAGCTAATGGCGTTAAATTTTCAAAAGATCGAATAGTTAAAATAGTGTCGATGTACCTTGTTTTCTCAAAAATATGTTCGTTAGATATTTTCACGCTCAAGAAAGCCTCCATCTTGCCATGGTTTTGTCGCCGCTGGTGGCGCGCGCGGCCTTCACGCCGCTGTGGTTGACCTCAGATCTTTGATCCTATCTGGCGATCGGCTCGACAAGCTCTCACATTTCATCACGGCGGCATTTGGTTCGTAGCTTTTATTGTCGTGTCACTTTACCAATTAGTCAGGCGACGCGCTTAGGCCCACCCCTTCAAACGTGCAGCCTCTTTCTTACGGCACTTCTCCACCTGGTATCGGTTCTCAGCGTCCAGCCTATCGAAGTCCTTATGGCGCGCAAAATAGCAACTGCCATCGTGGGTGAATGCCATTGTCCACGCGAGGTTTAGTGGGAACACATAATAGTCGTCGAGCAAGAATGCCCGCGGGATCAGGTCGGTGACAAATGCTAGTTTTCGATCGTTCGACAGAATGATAACCTCAGCTGCAACTTGCTGTGCGTAATATTGGATCGCTTTCTTACCTGGCGTACAGGGGTAGCGTAAGTTACTGAAAATGTGCCAAAGAAAGGCCTTTGCGTTGGCGCCATGCCGGTTTTCTCCGAAAATTCCCAGCCACTCTTTCGCAAGTTGATCCGCCTCCCTTTGCGAGAGCAGGCGAAGAACCTTCCCTGGGAAGATGAAAGTTGAGAGTTTCTGGATCATTTCTTTGTCTCTTATCTATAACCCAAGGATATCAGTCCGTGCTTGAACCGTTCCGTATATTGCGGAGGATGTTTGGTTGAAGTAGAGCGGCCTCGTGTAATGACCCAGTGAAAACCTGCTCACGTCATAATCGAGGGATTGACGATGAGTATGAAGATGGAAGACGACATCAAACGCTGGACAGCCAAGCGCAAGAGCGCGCTGGTGCTGGACATCATTCAAGGCAAGACCACCGTGGCTGAGGCGAGCCGCCAATACGACCTGTCGCCTTCAGAGGTCGAGCAGTGGGTCGACGATGGCAAGCGGGGCATGGAGAATGCCTTGCGTGCCAATCCACAGGACGTGCGCGAGCAGTACGAGCGTCAGCTCAAGGACCTTCAAGAGGCCTACGGCGAGGCGATGCTGGAGCTGCGCGCGAGAAAAAAATTGCAGTCCCTGCTGGGCGAGGACGAGAAGTGATCGAGATGATCCGCCAGGGACTGCAAGCCGAAGGCATCACCGTCTCGATCGCCAAGCTGTGCCGCTGGTTCAACGTACCGCGGCGCACCGTCTACTACAAGCCGGTGAAGTCGCCTGCGAAGCTCGATGCGCAGTTTGTCACGCCCATCAAGGCGCTGATCGAAGAGTCGCTGTCGTTTGGCTACCGAACGGTGGCGCATCTGTTGGGGTTCAACAAGAACACCGTGCAGCGCGTGTTCCAGTTGATCGGCTGGCAGGTCCGCAAGCGGCCCATCGGCTTTAGGCCCCGGATCCAGGCACTGCCGTCGGTGGCCAGCAAGCCCAACGAGCGTTGGTCGACGGATTTATGCCGCGTATGGGCGGGTCGAGATGGCTGGGCGACGCTGGCGCTGGTGATCGACTGCCACACCCGCGAGTTGCTGGGCTGGCATCTGTCGCGCAGCGGCAAGGCCTGCACCGCAGGCAGTGCCTTGGAACACGCGCTGATTGCCCGCTTCGGGACGCTGGGCCGCGTGCCCGCACCGTTCCTGCTGCGATCCGACAACGGATTGGTCTTCACCTCTCGCAGCTACACCGCGTTGGTGCGAGGCTACGGGCTGCGCCAGGAATTCATCACGCCGCACTGCCCGCAGCAGAACGGCATGGTCGAACGCGTGATCCGCACGTTGAAAGAACAATGCGCGCATCGGCATCGCTTCGAGACCATCCAGCACGCCAGCCGCGTTCTAGGGGACTGGATACGCTTTTACAACAACCGACGACCGCACCAGGCGCTCGGCATGAAGACCCCGGCTGAGGCATCTGCTTTAGCCGCTTAACCTGAGCAGGTTCTGCTGGGTCATTACAGTAGGAGTTTCCGCGAAAACCGAGTCGATTCACATCGTCAACTCCCTCGATTAAGACGTGAGCAGGTTCTCTCCGGTCCATTACATATTTACATGCCTCAGCTTCGAGGCATGCCATTCTCAACTCACATTATTTAGTCGCACCTGCGGCCGGCGCGTTTTTGCGATCGCTGGAATCGTCGACTGCCTTGTCCAGAATCTTGCCTTTCGCAAGATGGGCTTCCAGCGCAGGCAGGGTTTTGGCAGCGAATGCCTTAATGTCTGCGTCCTTGGCATCTTTCGACGCGTCCTTGAATGCGTCCACTGCATCCTGGTGCGCATCGACGGCGACCTCTTCGGCATACTCGTCGTCGAAATCGTGACCCGATTTCTTGTTCAGGCTAGCCAGAGTGTCTTTGCGATCACCCGTCAATGCCGTGGGCAAAGCGAAGTTTTTCGACTTGGCCAGTGACTTCAACTCGGCGCCCACTTTGGCGTGGTCATCCACCATCATCTTGGCGAACGCTTTGACGTCGGGATGCTGGGCTTTTTGCGCAGCAAGCTTACTGGCTTCGATTTCGAACATGCTGCTTTCAGCGGCAGTACGCAAAAATTTCTGATCGTCGTTTGCCAGTTCAGCAGCGCTCGCGCCACCTGCGAACGCCATCGTGACAGCCAAGCCAGCAAGCGAACGTTTCCATGTGTTCATGATCCATCTCCTCGGTTTAGGTGAAATCCCTGACGCAACCGCCGTGCCAGACGAATCACGCCGGACCCAACGATTCAATGTAAAGTTTTGACATGTATTTTTGTATGAATGTGAAATATTACGGTTGTGGCGAGCCTGGCGTTCCTTCATACTTTGTTCCGGATGCAAGCATTCTGCCCCTTGGATGTGCTGCTCTCGCGAACGGTTTTCCGGATCGTGCGATGCCCCTTTATTGGAGTGTGCCGTGCCTACAATGATTTTCTACGATAAGCCGATAGCCCTGAACCGTGATCGCCATCGCGATCTGAAGTTGGATAAGCCCTCCGATGGTCGGTTCGAGTTTGCCCGCCACACCAATTCGGTTCTTTTGGCTGCGACCGAGCTGGCCGAGGCCAGTCGCGACTATCCCGTGGTCTTCGTCGGTAAGGACAGCAGCGAATTCACGCTAGCCGCGCTCGTTGGCCTGCGCGAACAGGAAAACGTGTTCGTCGATGATGCCGGTGAATGGCAGGTGGGGCGCTATCTGCCCGCCTTCGTGCGTCGCTATCCGTTCGTGCTGGCCGAAGGCGAGGCCGGGTCGGATCTGACGGTATGCGTGGATGAAAGCTACTCCGGTTTGACCAAGAGCGAGAAAACCGGTCAGGCGCTGTTCGATGCCGAGGGTAAGGAAACCCAGGTCTTGCGTACCGCAATCGATTTTCTTCAGTTGTTCCATCTGGAAATGCATCGCACCCGTGCATTTGCTGCCCGGCTGGCGAAGTTGGACTTGTTGGTGCCCAAAACCGTACGCATCGAACGCGCTGGCAAACAGGAAGTATTGGATGGCCTTTTCGTGGTGGACGAAGAAAAGCTGGTCAAGCTGCCCGATGCCGAGTTGCTCGCCTTGATTCGGGAGGGCTTCATGCCTTGGATTTATGCGCACCTGTTGTCTTTGGGCAACCTCGAGCGTTTGGCTGCTTTACAGCCTGCGTTGGCGACGGCCGATTCGGAGGTTGTGGCCTGAGGCAGTGTGCCAGGTAGTGCTGCGGAGTTGGGTTGTGAGTTTCACGGCCTCACGCTCATAATCGACGCTTAATCGCTTTGAACCCCCGCATGACCGGATCCGATTCGGTATGCTCGCCCAGGGAGACGGCTAGTGACAACGATGATGTTTTACGAAAAGCCAGTGACGCTCAATCGCGAGTGCCATCGTTCGCTGAGACTCGACAGTGTTGGCCAGGGGCGCTTCTCCTTCGCCGCAGGAACGAACTCATTGCTATTGGCTGCAACGGAAATTGCCGAGGCATGCAAGGACTACCCTGTTGTGTTCGTGGGTAATCCAAATGGTGAATATACGCTGGCTGCCCTGGTCGGTTTGCGCGACCGCGAGAATCTGTTCGTGAATGCCAATGGCGAATGGCTGCGAGGCCGGTATTTGCCTGCATTCGTGCGTCGCTACCCGTTTGTATTGGCCGATGGTGGTGGCAGCGACATGACGGTGTGCATTGACGAGAAGTACGCCGCTTTCAACGAGAAGCAGGGCGATCCGCTATTCGATCAAGATGGTAAGGAAACGGCTGTCCTGAAAATGGCAATCGGTTTCCTGCAAGTCTTTCATAACGAAATGAAGCGCACGAAAGCCTTTGGTGCCCGTTTGGCCGAGCTCGATTTGCTGGTGCCCAAGATCATTCGAATCGAACGCGACGGTAAGGCCGATGTGCTGAATGGCCTGTATGTCGTGGATGAGCAGAAATTACAGGCGCTGAAAGACAAGCAGGTGACAGCACTGTTTCGTGACGGCATGATGCCCTGGATCTATGCCCATCTGCTGTCTTTACGCAATATCGAGCGCTTGGGCTTGTTGCAGCACGTGGTGGCGCAGGCCAAAGCAGCCTGAACGTCCTGTGCGCTAGCCGATCGGCGCTAAAAACACGTGAGCTTCGTGCATTACGCCGCCCGATACCGATTCGGGCGGTGATTCATGGCGATGGCCATGTTCATCGTGATGGCGCCCACGACCGAATACGCCACGGTGGCTAGATCGGCGATGGCCAGCGCGGCCAGCACGATCACTATGTCTACCGACAATAAAACGTAGCCTGCCCGCCATTTGAATCGCTCTTGCGCATACAGCGCGACGATGTTCACGCCGCCCAAGCTGGCCTGATGCCTGAACAGAATCAATAATCCGACTCCCAGCATCGAGCCGCCCACCAGTGCGGCGTATAGGGGATGTGCAAGGTGCAAGACGGCCCATCGGCTGTGTACGCTGGTCAGGATAGACACCAGACCGACCGCCACGAATGTCGCGACGGTAAACCGCCAGCCTTTCTTGCGCCACGCCAGAAGGTAGAAGGGTAGGTTGATCAGAAAAAACGCCCATCCCAGCGATACGCCGTACTCGCCATTGGCGGCTTCGGTGGCGTAGTGGATGAGAAAGGCAATACCGACTGTGCCGCCCGTCAACAGGCCGGCTGACTGGAAGATGGCCAGCCCGAAAGACACGATGGTGGTTCCGATCAGAAACGCGAAGATGTTTTCGATCGGGGAGTGCTTGAGGTCGGTCATTGAGTGAGATGTCGTTGCGGCGGGTGAGATGATAGCCGCAAGCGTGTTTCACTGCGTAGATCTTGACCGGCTACCGTCTTGCCATCGCGGCAATTTGCATATTGGTGGGGTAAAGATCTTGATCGACTAATCGAATCTCGATGTCGTTTGCGATTCGCACATGATCCGGGTTTGCAATGTCGAATACTTCATCCACGGAAACAATGAGCGTGCCTGCTCGACCGTCGTCTGTCGTTCGAGGCAGAACGTGCGCTGCTTCGGGTACTTGGTTGGGTTCTATTGCAACGGGAAGAAATAGCATCCAACCCATTCCTCTACGATCTTTGAAAACCTGTTTATTTCTATATTGAAACGGCTGTAGCGTTAACGCAAATGGATGCCAGATGCTCAGGATCGAGTCGATCAGCGCTATGGCCTTGTCGCTTGAATCCAGAAGCGCGGTAGCCTGGATATCTGCATCGAAAGTGCTCGGAAAGAGGCCATCCCAAGAAAGCGAAGAATGGAATAAGCAACCCCCTCGACCCTCTTCGCCAATTGAGATACTCGCGCTGCGAATCTCCTGGTCAGGAGGATTTATTTGATCGGCCATCGCCACTGCGGCAACAGTAGGTCCATCGTGATCGAACGCGCGGTTGAGCAAAATAGATTCGGGGGTTGGGCCTGACGGATGCCAGTCTTCGATTGCCATGTCGAAGCGAGTCAGCGTTTTAGCGAGCGTCCAAAGCTGCTCATATTGCTTTCGGCTATCTACTTCGCGACTTGGATCGTTGGGATATACAGCAGTAATGTACATAGCTACGGCGTCAGAAAAGTTTTTATTGGAAAACCGTTACCTAAAAACTCCATTGTGAAGTAGGCTTGACTTATCGGTTGCATGAAGTGCCAATGTAAGTTGGCAGGAGGGGACGACAAGATGGTCCTAGATTGCTTACGTGCCTGCTCGATTAGACGAATGCTGCCAAAACGTCTGAAAAACCATTTTGGAGTACCAGTCGTCGGATCGAAAAACTGATCATATCGGGCTTTGGCTTCAAGCAAGGTACAGCTTGAGGACCGAAAGCCGTCGAAATCGATGCCGAGAAATGACCACTCTTGAAAAGGCGGCATCTCAGTTATGCGCGCCTGATAGGATCTCGATATCTCCGACATCGAATATCTGCGCGTCACCAGGGTTCCGCAATCGGGCGGACACTTCTCGCACTGGCCATCATTTGTCTCCGACTGCGTGGCGCCGTCGGAAAGCGGTCGGGTGCCCGCGTTGTCAGCGTCTTCTGCCCGTTGACCATTCGCAGCAGCGGCTGCCGCAGCGGCCGCGCCAGCCGCATGATCGGCGGCCCCATTTCCCGCTGCTTGTCCTCCGGCACCCACGACTGCCCGTCCGCCATTCGTAGCACCACCACGCAACAGCGCCTGTCCGGCACCTCTCAACACATTGATGACCAACCCAGCCATTACCGAACCGCTCCCGATTCACGTTTGTCGGCTTCGAGCGCCGCTTCCTCTTGCAGTTTGAATTCGTGCTTCATGACTGCCCTGAAATCCTTGAACCGCTGTTCCACCGTCGCCCCCGGCTTGCGCAGCCACATGTCGGCCATGGGTTCACGATAGAACTTGGGCCAGAATACCGATGCCCACAAAAACGAGGTGATCGCTCCGCCATCGACAAAACCCAGCTCTTTCGCATGGGCATGGGCTTCGCGCAACTCCGCGCTAAGGGTAGGGCGGTTTTCCTCCGGATACATCGCCAGAATGTCCTTCGCCACTTGGTCCCGATAATTCTGCTGTTGCAGCGCGGCCAACTGGCCGGCTTGTGCCGCGTTCAACTCAAGCGCCATGACCGATCCACATGCGTTTGCCTTGATAAAGAAGATGCCATTCGTCGATGTCCGCGTGCAACGCGGTTTTTTGCTCTGGCGTCAAAATGTCTTGCAAGCCCGCCAGCGTGCGTGGGTCGTAAAACCGCAGCAAGGCAGGGCGACCGTTCAGCGTGATGTCCAGGCGCTGGCACAGGGCGCGGGCCAGCAGGTCCAACGGCTCGCGCGAAAACAACCAGGTCACCGAGGGCAGCGCCGTTTCCAACTCAATCAGCCTTGCCATCGGCACGGCCTCTTGCGCGGTATCGATCAGCCAGGGGCCTGCGTGAATCAATGGCGAATCGGGCGTGCCTTCGAACAACCCGAGCAAGGCGTCGGCATGTCCCGACAAACGTTCGCCGGTATGCGCTTCATATTGATAGCCATCCACCAGCGCATAAAGTCGTCCATGCGGATGGCGACCCTGGTACTGATCGAATCTTGCAAGGACGTCCTGCAAGCCAGCGTTTTCCTGCATGCCCGTCAACCTCGCACGACGACGGACTCACCTGTCGCCGCAGCCTTGGCCAGGCACGACAAGCACAAGGTGGGCGACTCGCCTTCCTGCTTCTGAATCAATGCTGCCGGATCGCTGGCGCCTTCGCCCGATCCACTGTCGCCGTCCCAGCCCGCCATGGTTTGGCTGGCGATCAATCGCGCCCCGCATGCCGTGCGATCGCCCTGGCGGGCGATCTGCTTCTCCGATATGCCCATATCGCTCGCGCCTTCGATGATCGGGAAGACGCCCTTGCATTTGGGGCAGCTCACCAGATCGCCCACATGGGCGACAGGCTTGCCGTAGATGTGCCAATTCGTGCTGGCGGTCGTAACGACGCCACCGTGATCCGTTTTGTCGCCCAGGCGAATAAAGGGTCTGGTCATGCGTGTGCTCTATCCTTGAATCGCCCGCGTATGGCCGCGGACGGATGCGCAAAGACGCGTGAACGCGTTCTTGATGGTGTGCCGCATTTTTGAACACCCTTCAAAATCCTTCAAGTTCCGTAAATAAGCCTTACATTAAGACGGTTTTTAGAAGTGTCTGGTTGCCATCTTCCGGTCTTATGGAAGTGGTAGTCGACGCCGCCAAAGTGGTACAGTCGGCGATTTCCGGCATCGGTCACCCTTCGGGGCAGGCCAGACCATCAGGGTGCGCGGCGACGTGCCAGGGAGACTTCAATGAGTGCAGTGCTCACGTATGACAGCATGACCCAGAACGCCCCTGCATGGGTCGCGCATCGACGGCTCAAGCAATGGGTGGCCGATGTCGCGGCCCTCACGCAACCCGACGACATCGTCTGGTGCGACGGTTCGCAAGCCGAGTACGACCGCTTGTGTACCGCCATGGTCGATTCGGGCACGCTGTTGAGCTTGAACGAAGCCAAGCGGCCGGGCTCGTATCTGGCCCGTTCGTCACCCTCGGATGTGGCGCGAGTCGAAGATCGCACCTACATTTGTAGCGAGCAGGAAGCCGACGCAGGGCCTACCAACAATTGGTGCGCTCCAAGTGAAATGCGTGCCAAGCTGGACGGCTTGTTCGCCGGCAGCATGCGGGGCCGCAGGATGTATGTCGTCGCGTTCTCGATGGGACCAGTGGGTTCGCCCATCGCCCATATCGGTGTCGAGCTGACCGATTCGCCCTACGTGGTGGTCAGCATGCGGACGATGACGCGCATGGGTCGCCGCGCTCACGAGGTGCTGGGTGCCGATGGCGAATTCGTGCCTTGCGTGCATTCGGTGGGACATCCCCTGGCTGCCGGGCAGGCCGACGTGGCGTGGCCCTGCAACGACACCAAATACATTGTTCATTACCCCGAAACGCGCGAAATCTGGTCTTTCGGTTCGGGCTATGGCGGCAATGCGCTGCTGGGCAAAAAGTGCTTTGCACTGCGCATCGCTTCGGTGATGGGGCGCGACCAGGGTTGGTTGGCCGAGCACATGCTGATCTTGGGCGTGACTTCGCCCGAAGGTCGCAAGATGCACGTGGCCGCGGCATTTCCGTCGGCCTGCGGCAAGACCAACTTCGCCATGCTGGTGCCGCCAGCCGGTTTGCCTGGTTGGAAGGTGACCACTGTGGGCGACGATATCGCCTGGATCAAACCTAGCGCCGATGGTCGTCTGCGTGCGATCAACCCGGAGGCGGGTTATTTCGGCGTGGCGCCGGGCACCAGCGAGAAGACAAACCCGAACTGCATGGCGGCCTTGCGTGCCGACGTGATCTTCACCAACGTCGCGTTGACCGACGACGGCGACGTGTGGTGGGAAGGCATGGGTCCGGCCCCCGACCACCTGATCGACTGGCAAGGCCAGGACTGGACACCTGAAATCGGTCGCGAGACGGGCCGTAAGGCCGCGCATCCCAATGCACGATTCACGGTGGCCGCGACGCAGAACCCGGTACTGGATCCCGAGTGGGACAATCCCGATGGTGTGGCCATCGACGCATTCGTGTTCGGCGGACGCCGTTCGACCACGGTGCCGCTGGTGACCGAAGCCAGAAACTGGGTCGAAGGCGTCTATATGGCCGCCACGATGGGCTCGGAAACCACGGCTGCCGCGACTGGCCAACAAGGTGTGGTGCGCCGCGATCCTTTCGCCATGCTGCCGTTCTGCGGCTACAACATGAGCGAGTATTTCAGTCACTGGCTGCGCTTGGGTCAATCGTTGACGAACGCAGGCGTCAAGCTGCCGCAGATTTTCTGCGTCAACTGGTTCCGTACCGACGACGCAGGACGTTTCGTGTGGCCGGGCTTCGGTGACAACATGCGTGTGCTGAAATGGATGCTGGAACGAGTGGAAGGCAAGGCCGGTGGCGTCGAGCACCTGTTTGGTATCACCCCCCGCTACGACGATATTTCGTGGGAAGGCTTGTCGTTCGACGCGCAGCAGTTCGACAGGATCACCGCTATCGACGACGATGCGTGGTCGCGTGAGTTGGCTCTGCATCGTGAACTGTTCGAGCAGTTGAATCGTGGCTTGCCACCTGAGCTGACGCAAGTCGAAAGCAAGTTGTCGGCAAGCGTTGGAAAATAGACCGGTTGACAATAAAAAAATAACGTGCTATAGTCTTTTTCTTGGCGGCACTTCCGCAGCGCGTTCTGGGTAAGGTTGGCTGGTTCTGATCGACAATAAGTCGATTAGCAATGAGTAAAACGACTTAGTAATACGGCTGTGGCCTGCCACAAGTAGCAGTGAAAAAGAAGTATGAGGTTGAAGTACTAAGCGCCCGTAGCTCAGTTGGATAGAGTACTTGGCTACGAACCAAGGGGTCGTGGGTTCGAATCCTGCCGGGCGCGCCAAAATTCGAAAGGGTCTCCAGATGGAGACCCTTTTTTTCGTCTGAAGCTTGGTTTGTAGCTATCACAGCCTGTTTTAAGCTCGGGCGGCTACGTATACTGGACAGCATGTCCGATACCTCTCCCACTTCCACTCCCGATCTGACGGCGCGCCTGGAGGCCATGTTGGCCAAGGGCCAGGATAACCTTTTGCTGCGTTTCTCTTTAGGCAAGGCTTATTGGGAAGCGGGGCACTGGGATGAGGCCAATACTCACTTGAATGCAGCGCTCGGATTCGATCCACAGTTCTCCAACGCCTGGAAGCTGCTGGGTCGGGTTCGCCTGGCCCGTGACGACCGTGCTGGCGCACGGCAGGCATGGGAGCAGGGCAGCGCCGCAGCGACCGCCCGGGGCGATGCGCAGGTCGCGCGTGAAATAGCGATTTTCTTGAAGCGTTTGGATAAGGCGTAAACAAGACCAATGAATGCGCCCGAAATGCGCGTGTTCGCTCCCCGCCAAGAGCCCTAGGCTCCGGCGAATACCGGATACAGCGACGCCACCAGCAAGATAGCCATCAACACGTTGAATGCGCGCAAGCGGCGGGGGTCAGCCAGCACCTGGCGCAGGGCGCTGCCGAACAGCACCCATAAACTGATGGTGGGGTAGTTGATCAGCCAGCAGAACACTGTGACAGCCAGCAGCGTAGTGACGTAATCGCCTGACGGCATGTAAGCCGCCACGATACCTACTGCAATGATCCACGCCTTGGGGTTGACCCACTGAAACACCGCAGCCTCCAGGACCGTCATGGGGCGCGCCCGCTTGGCACTTCCGCCCATCGACGACGATGTCGCCAACCGCCAGGCTAGATAGACAAGATAAGCGGCCCCAATGTATTGCAGGATCTGATACAGCCGCGGTTGCGCTTCGAACAATGCGCCTAAGCCAGCACCGACCAGCAACAGCATGGCGCTCATCCCCAAGCCAATACCCAGCATGTGAGGAATGGTGCGCCGATAACCGAATGCGGCGCCCGAGGCGGTGAGCATGATGTTGTTCGGCCCAGGCGTCACTGAGTTGACGAAGATGAAAAGAGCGAGCGGCATCAAGGCGGAAAAAAAGAGCGAGCGGCATCAAGGCGGAAAACATGACAGCTATCCAGGGAAACATTGAGGAGTTGTGTCATCCTAGCACCAGCACCCAGTACAGTAACGGTACACTTTGCCGAATCAATATAATAATTAGCCTGGTTCAAGCACCAGTACAGTGATGAGGTTTTAGGATGTCGATGGCCGCAAGCACCAAAGCAAGCGTTTCTCTGGAAGCGTCCGCCCGTCCCCGAGCATGGCAGCCCGTGCGCCGGGCCGCTGTGTCGCTGGTCGATCAACTGACAGGCCATTTATCCGAGCAGATCGACAACCACGGCTTACGTCCTGGTATGCGTTTGCCTTCCGTGCGGGCGATGGCCGACGATATCGGCGTCAGCCGATTCACCGTGGTCGAGGCATACGACCGCCTGGTGGCACGGGGGCTGGTGCAATCCAGGCGTGGGGCGGGGTTTTATGTCGCTCCGCGAGCATCGATACTGCGTCCTTCGACGCAGACAGCCGAGACGCAGCAAGCGGATGCCGAGGTGCCCGATACGTTCGACACCCGATTCGTCTTGCGCAGCATGTTTCGAGAGTCGGCGCCGGGCGAACTGCCGGGTAGTACGGGCTTATTGCCGCCTGCATGGCTGGATCAGGACATGGTGAGAGGCGCGATCCGGGCGGTCAGCCGAAGCAATGTCGACGCGCTGCTGGGGTATGGTGTGCCGCAGGGCTATAAGCCATTGCGGCAGCAGATCGCTTCGACTTTGCAATCGCAGGATGTGCCGGCGCATCCCGACCGTAACGTCTTGACGGTCGCGGGTGTGACGCATGGTTTGGATCTGATTCTGAGGGTATTGGTGCAGCCAGGCGACACCGTGTTGGTCGAGGATCCCGCGTGGTTCCTGGTATTTGGCCGGCTGACTGCGCTCGGCCTGCGCGTGCTGGGGGTGCCGCGTCGTGCCGACGGGCCCGACATCGAAGCCTTGGCCGAGCTGGCCGCTTTGCATCACCCCAAACTATTCATCGTCAATTCGGCGGTACACAATCCAACCGGCTCGTCCTTGTCCAGCGGCGTGGCGTTCGAGATCTTGCGGATTGCCGAGCGCACCGGCATGTTGTTGGTCGAGGACGATACCTACGCCGATTTCCATCCTGGCCGACCCGTTCGATTGGCGGCGCTAGATCGGCTCAATCGAGTGCTGCTGGTGGGCGGATACGCCAAGACGCTGGCCGCAGGGGTTCGGGTGGGTTATGTGGCCGCGCATCCGACACTGGTCGAACGTCTGATCGACTTAAAACTGCTGGCGGGTTTGACCAGTGCCCAACTGGGCGAGCAGGTGGTGCATAGGGTGTTGGCCGATGGCCAGTATCGTCACCATGTCGAGCGTTTGCGCAGCAAATTGGACGATGCGCGTATCCGGATGTTGCGGCACCTGCCCAGTTTGGGCCTCGTCATACACGACGAACCGCAGGCCGGCATGTTCGTGTGGGCCGATTGCGGAGTAGACAGCGAGGCACTGGCCCGTCGGGCCGTGCCGCTGGGTTTGTTGCTGGCTCCCGGCGCTCTGTTTTCACCGCAGCAGGCTCCCTCCACCATGTTGCGCTTGTCGGTGCCGATGATGGACGAGCCTGAAACTTGGGGTTTGCTGGGCGATCTGCTCCAAGGCCGGCGCGGGCAATCGGGACGGGCTTGACGGCAAGTCCAGGGCGGCCTTGATGCGCGCGAGAACGCCAGCGGGCGGCTGCACTGGGCGCAGGCTCAAGGCCATGGGAAGCAGCACAGCCTCCCATTGCGCGATGGCGACGTCGAATTCGGCGTGATCGCGTCGCAAGGCTTCGAAGCGGCGTCGGGTGGCGGCCGTCATCGCGCCACATGCATAATCGGCCGCCAGGGCGCGAACGAGGTTCTCGTTATCGAATTTCATCGTAGACACCGCCGCAATTGCATTAATCCCCGGCGAGTCCAGGTCTTGATCGTGCCGAGCGGCGCATCCAGCCGCCCGGCGATCTCGCGGTGACTCATGCCGTCGAAAAAACCCAGAACGATCGCCATGCGCTGCGCCGGAATCAGCTGACCGATGCAGTACGACAGCCGATTTGCGGTTTGAAGGTGTTGAAGACGAAGTTGCGGGCTGGGCGACTCGTCTTCCCAAGAGGCCGACAGGTTGCCATCAGGATCGGGAATCTCGATGTCCGGGCGCCGCAGGATGTCCAGGCAACGGTTACGTACGATGCGCAGCATCCATGTCATCGGCTGGCTTAGCGCGGGGTCGTAGTCGGCAGCGTGATGCCAGATGCTGATGTAGCAATCCTGCAAGACGTCTTCTGCCAGGTCGCGCCGTCGCAAAAGATAAAGCGCGAGGGCAAAGAGGATAAAGCGCGAGGGCAAAGAGGTTAGGAGACGTTGCGCGATAAAGCGCGTCCATGGCGCCAGGCTGGCGATGGGCGCAATGCAGTAACAAGGCCGACAACTTAGACGTATCCCGCATAATCGTTGCCATAAAGAGCCGCGGTCGACGACGCGTCTTTGCCGCATAGTATGTAGGCTCGGACAGTTGACGAGATTTGACAAGAGGTAGACGCTGCAACGCAGCGTCCTACCAACAACCGGCAAGCATTATTCTCATTTTCTTCATCCTGACGGGGTATCGATTGGCTAGCATCCGGGCGCTGGCTTTGTCGGCCCTTCCCGTTGTACAACCGCTTTTATGACTTCCAGCCGGCACCCTCTGATTTTCGGACTGACAGCCAAGCTGTTCCTCGCTATTTTGGCCGTCGCCATCATCGTCATCATGGCGATGGCGGGCGCATTGCGCTGGAATTTCGAGCGGGATTTCTTCAGTTACCTCCAAGCGCGTGAGGCCCGCCGCGCCGAGCGGATCGAAGCTTCCCTGGCGGCCTTGTACATGCGCGATGGCAACTGGTTGCAGGTGCAACGCAATCCCGCCCATTGGCGTCATCTTCTAAGCGTGCCGCCGGCCTGGCCGCCCGAGCCCGATGAGGACGAGCTATTGCGCGATCCGGATTTCCGCTCGCTGGAGGCAGAGTTGAAGGCATTGAGCGAAGTGCCGCAGGCTGCGGTTCCGGGCGGCCCGCCCTTGCACATGCCCCCCCTCCATCGGGCCGATCGCGGTTCGCATCGATTCGAATGGCCCTCTGCCGATCTGTCGTTCACTCGGCCGCCCACTCTCGAACAGCGGCCCCGTGACGACCGCATACCGTCCTTAGAGCTGAGTCTGAACGGACGCCCGTGGGAGGATTTCGATCCGGCCATTCCAGCCCCGCCGCCCGAGCCATTGGGCGGGCTACTCGACCTGGACATTGCCGAAAGCGAGCCGCGTTCGCCGCCCGGGTTCTTGATTGCCCGCGCATCGACACCATCGATTCGCGCACCGCTGCCGCCCTATACTTTGCTCAGTGCCGACCAAAGCTGGCTGGCCGGTGCCGAAAACCCGCCGGCCAGTGCGCCGCGCCGTCCGATCCGCGCGCATGGCGAGACGGTGGGCTGGCTGATTACGCCCGCACCAGAGCGCATGCCCGACGATGCCGACTTGCACTTCCAAACCCAGCAGCGTGAGGCCACCTGGATCATGGGCTTATTGGCCATCGTTCTGGCGGCGGTCGCCAGTATCGGTTTGGCCCGGGTCGTGCTGGCACCGGTTCGCCGACTGGGCCGGGCGACTCACGCGCTGGTGGCAGGCGACTATTCCGGCCGGGTCAAGGTGACATCGGGCGACGAGCTGGGCCAGTTGGCTGAAGACTTCAACCGCCTGGCCGATACCTTGCAACGCAACGAGGTGCTGCGCCGTGAGTGGTTCGCCGATATTTCGCACGAGCTGCGAACCCCGCTGGCCATTATGCGTGGCGAGCTGGAAGCCTTGCAGGACAATATTCGTCCGGTGACCCCGCAAGCGCTGCAATCTTTGCAGGCCGAGGTGGCGCGCCTGAACAAGTTGATCGACGATCTATACGAATTGGCGTTGTCCGACGTCGGCGCACTGACGTATCGGATGGCGCCCGTCAAATTGCACGAACTGGTGGCAGGCACCGCGCAGTCGTTCGGGCGGCGCGCGTCGGCGCAGGGGATCGATATCGTCACGCATCTGGCCGAGGTGCCCGATATTTCTGGCGACAGTCAGCGTCTGACACAGTTGCTCGGCAATTTGCTGGAGAACGCGTTACGCTACACCAATGCGCCGGGCTGTATCGAGTTGCACCTTAGCCGTCAAGGACGTGACGCCCGCCTGGATATCCAGGACAGTCCGCCTGGCGTGCCGGACGAAGCCTTGCCACGCTTATTCGACCGCCTGTTTCGGGTCGATCCATCGCGCAGCCGGATTAGCGGCGGCGCGGGGCTGGGGCTGGCAATTTGCGAACGCATCGTTCACTCGCATCACGGCACGGTTCAGGCCATGCACTCGCCGCTGGGCGGGCTGTTGGTGCGCATTACTCTTCCCCTGGCCACCGAAGCCGACTAGGAGCCTCGTAGACCATCATGATTCTGATCGCTGAAGACGAAAATAAAATTGCCGCGCTGCTGGCTGATTATCTGAATGCCGCGGGCTTTCAGACCCACATTGTCGAAGATGGCGACGCGGTGTTGAATGCCATTACGACTTTGCAGCCCGAATTGGTGTTGTTGGATGTCATGCTGCCCGGCAAGGACGGTTTGGAGATCTGTCGCGAGCTTCGCCACAACAACGACGTGCCGGTCATCATGATCACCGCCAAGGTCGAGGAAATTGATCGGTTGATCGGACTGGAGTCGGGCGCAGACGATTACATCTGCAAGCCGTTCAGCCCCCGTGAAGTCGTGGCAAGGGTCAAAGCCATCTTGCGGCGGGCGCGCAGCACTGCCGAAGTGGCGCCTTTGTTCCCGGCTGGTTTGCGCTTGGACGCCGCGGCTCACACCGCGAGCTTGGACAACACGCCGCTACATCTGACGCCGGTCGAGTTCCGTCTGCTGCACGCTTTGTGGAGCGAGCCGGGCAAGATCCTGTCGCGCGATACGCTGATGGATGCGGTGTATGCCGATAATCGCGTGGTGACCGATAGAACCGTGGACACGCACGTCAAGAACGTGCGCCGCAAGATCGAGGCGATCCGCCCGGGCGATACCTCGATTCGCTCGATCTATGGCGCGGGTTACCGGTTGGATCTATAAGCCATAAGCGAACGAGTCGGCTGTAATGCCAGCCGCCGGCGCGCCACTGCAACAGCATCCCGCGGGCAGGCGGCTAGCGGCGGTGTCACGGTTACCGGGTGGTCGACGTAGTACTACCGAGCGGGTGGCCGGGGCGCGGCGTGGCCAGTTTCTGGAAGATGGGCGGGGGACGCGCTCGCCAATCGACCCGTCCGGGCAGCCCGCCATTCCATGAAGGTTTTCAGCACCAAAGTGAGTAGCGCCATGCAGGCCAGTAAGGCGGCGGCGGTGAACGCGGCCACGGTTTTGTAATCGTCATTGAGCTGCTCGATCAAAAGCGGCAGGGTAACGGTCTTGCCGCGAATGGCTCCTGAGACCACCGACACTGCGCCGAATTCGCCGACCGCACGAGCGTTGGTGATGACCACACCGTACAGCAGGCCCCATTTGATGTTGGGCAGGGTGACCCGCCTAAAGATCTGCCAGCCGTTGGCCCCCAGCGTCAGCGCCGCGTGTTCTTCTTCAGTGCCTTGGGCTTGCATGAGTGGAATCAGTATGCGAGCGACGAATGGCGACGTGACGAAGATGGTGACCATGACGATGCCCGGCCAGGCAAACATCAATTGCATGTCGCGGGCATAAAACCATCCGCCAATCGCGCTTTCCATGCCGTAGATCACCAGATAGCACAACCCTGCCACTACCGGCGAAGTCGCATAGGGGATGTCGATCAAGGTGACCAGCAGCTTGCGGCCGCGAAAGTCGTAGCGGGTCACGCACCAAGCCAGAAGTATCCCGAATACGACGTTGATGGGCACGGTGACTAGGGCGACGCCAACGGTCAGGCCGATCGCATGACGCATGTCGCTGGCGCCTAAATTGGCGATCAACATGCGCCATCCGCCCGATAGCGCCTGCGCGAAAATCAAGGTCAGGGGCAGCACCAGCAACAATAGCGCACCCGTCACGCCCAGCAGGATGAGCGTCCATTGATGCCAGTTTTGCGGGGATCTTTGCATCGTCAGACTCCCGGACGCTGCCAGGGCAGCAAACGCCCTTGCAACACTTGCAATGCGAACAGCAGCAACAGTGACGCGCCCAAAACGACTGTGGCGATGGCAGCGGCTGCCGGATAGTCGTATTCGGAGGTGCGGGTAAAGATCATGAGTGACGTAATTTCGGTCTTGAATGGAATATTGCCGGCGATCATGACGACTGCGCCGAATTCGCCCAGGCTGCGGATGAACGACTGCGATGCACCGGTGAAGATTGCGGGCAGCAGCGCTGGCAGAATGACGCGCCATGTGGTTTGCCAGGGTGTGGCGCCCAAAGTGCGGGCGGCCTCTTCATACTCGGGGCCGACCTCTTCCAGTACGGGTTGCACCGAGCGCACCACGAACGGCAGGCTGGTGAAGGTCATGGCAATCACCAGACCCGGAAAGGCGTAGGCGATCTTGATGCCGAATAGCGCGAACCATTGGCCAAGCCAGCCTTGGGGGGCCAGCAGCACCGACAATGTCAGCCCGGCGACGGCAGTCGGCAAGGCAAAAGGCAGATCGACCAGCGCATCGAGCAGCGCGCGGCCTGGGAAGCGGTAGCGCACCAGGATCCAGGCTAATAAGATGCCTAGTATCAGTGCCGCCAGGGTCGCGTACAAGCCACCCAGCAGGGTGACGCGATAACTGGCGAGAACACGGGGATCGGCGATGGCCTGCCAGTATTGCGACAGACTCATCTGGCTGGTGTAGACCAGGAGTCCGGCAATGGGCGTCAGAATCACCAGCGAGACGAACAGCGTGCTGACCCCGAAGCTCAGCCCAAAACCCGGCAGGGTCGGGTGTTGCTTGAAGAACAAAGACATGAAACCGTGGCCCGGTATAAATGGAGGTGGCCGCCTGACGGGCGGCCACGCTTATCGTACTTCGAAACGCGGAGCGATCAGCGACCCGATGCGAGCAATTCGTCCAGCACGCCGCCTGATCCGAAGTGGCGCTTTTGGATGCCGGCCCAGTCGCCCAGCGCGGTTTGCGGATTGATCAGGCGAATGCCGGGCAGATCACTGGTTTTGGCAACCTCGGGGTTATGCACCCGGTAGGAATAGCTTGCCAGCAGCTTTTGGATTTTCGGGGTGTACAAGTAATTCAGATAGGCTTCGGCCGTCTTGCGAGTGCCTTTTTCTTCCACCACTTTGTCCACTACCGCCACCGGAAACTCGGCCAGCACGCTGACCGGCGGCACGACCACTTCGAAACCTTGTGCTTTGAACTCTTCGCCCCGGGCGATGTTGTTGACTTCGGATTCGAAGGTCAGCAAGGCGTCGCCTTGGTTGTTTTGCGCGAAGGCCACCGTGGCACCTCGGCCACCGGTGGGGAAGCTTTCGACGTTTTTCAGCACACGAGCGACGAAGGCTTTGACCTGTGCTTCATCGCCCTTGAATTTCTCGTTGGCATAAAGCCATGCGCCCAGATAGGAATAACGCGCGTTGCCGGAGGTTTTCGGGTTGGGGAATACCAGTTTCACATCCTCGCGAACGAGGTCGTCCCAGGTTTTGATGTTCTTGGGATTGCCCTTGCGTACCAGGAACGCGATAGTGCTGTAGTAGGGCGAACTGTTGTTGGCGAAACGCTTTTGCCAAGCCGGATCCAGCAGGCCGCGCTGGGCGATGGCGTCCACGTCGGTGATCTGGTTGAAGGTGACGACGTCGGCCTTCAAGCCTTGAATGATTGACTGCGCCTGGCGCGACGAGCCGGCGAAAGACTGTTCGATCGTGATGTCCTGGCCGGTCTGCACTTTGTAGTCGGCCTGGAACAGGGGATTGATTTCGGTGAACAGCTCGCGCGCAATGTCGTAGGAAGTGTTCAGAATGGTTTGCTGCGCCAAGGCAGGGGTGGCCAACACTGCGCTGGCCAGTAAGGCGGACGACGCCAGAATACGCTTGATCACGTGAAACTCCGTAAGCTCAGGATAGGCGCAGCGCGCCGAAGGGATGGGTGAATCATGCCTTCGGGTGGGCCGCCTACAAACAAATCATTACGTGTTTGTATATAACCAATAGAAATTTAATGCGGTATTAATCGTCATTCGGTTCATTAAGAGGTGCGGGAAGGCGTAGACGGCTCAGGAAATAACGCGGAAACATCGGCTCGATGAGGCGTCCTGGAGTTTCAACCCATGCATGTCGGGCTGCCATTAGTCTGTGCTATGATTGCGGCCTCTTATCCACCGAGCTGCTTTTTAGAGCGGTTCGGCGTAGCGCCCGTAGCTCAGTTGGATAGAGTACTTGGCTACGAACCAAGGGGTCGTGGGTTCGAATCCTGCCGGGCGCGCCAAAATGCAAAAAGGTCTCCATTAGGAGACCTTTTTTATGCCCATGCTCAATGTTTTTGCGGGAGCTTCAGCGGGGAGACGCCTGTGTGCGCCGTAAATGGCCGGTAGGCAGGGCGGTCGTATATTTGACTTGGCTCAAGGCGAAGCTGGACCGAATGCTGGCCACGCTGGGAATTTGGGTCAGGCATTCAAGCAGCAGGGTCTGGAACTTGATCAGATCTTCGATCACCACGCGAAGCATGAAGTCGGCTTCGCCGCTCATGAGATAGCACTCCATCACTTCGGGCCGCCGACTGATGGCCTGAGTGAACTCCTCCAACGATGCTTTGTCTTGCTGCTTGAGCGTCACGTGGACGAACACGTTGACGGCAAGTCCCAGTTTCAATGGATCCACCAGCGATACTGCCCCTCGAATCACGCCACTCTGCTTGAGGTCGGCCACCCGCCGCCAGCAGGGCGACGCAGACAGACCTACCCTATCAGCCAGCTCGGCGTTGCTGATTTCGGCGTTTTCTTGCAGCGCATCCAGGATTCGGAGGCTGGCTTCGTCCATCTCAATGGTATTCAAGGTAATTTATTCCTGTAAATCTGAATTTTCGGGTTGGTAATTCTGGAATTTTCCTGGATGTTCGAATAATAGAAGAAATATTTCCAGGCATAGGGAATAAAATCTTTCTTCGCTCGTGACCGACCAAAGCGTCTCTTATGCAGATCACTCATCAAGCTTCCGTTTTATCTAAAAACCGTCTGGATGGTATTTCAGGCGTGGGTACTTTGTTGGCCTTGAGTGTGATGGTCGTTTTGTGGGGACTAAGCTGGCCTGCAACCAAATTGGCGCTGGAGACCGTCCCGCCCCTGTGGCTGGCCGCCATGCGGTTCGGTAGCGCAGCGCTGTGCCTGTTCACCTTGACCGCGCTGCGTGGATCGTTTCGTTTTCCGCCCCGATCCGACTGGCCGATTGTCGTCAGCATCGGCGTGCTGCAAATGATGACGTTCACGGGTTTGGGCATGATCGCCATGACGCATGTGGACACCAGCCGCGCGGTCTTGTTGGCATATACCACTCCGCTGTGGGGTGTAATCTTGGCCGGACTGTTTCTGCGTCAGGCTCCCACCCGATTGCAAGTGCTGGCCTTGTTGGTAGGTATGACTGGCATTGTGCTGATTTGCTCGCCTATGGAAATGGACTGGCAGTCGCCTGGCGCGGCGATGGGTACGGCGTTTTTGCTGATCGCTGCGATCTGTTGGTCAGTGGTGATTTTGCACATCAAGCGTCACCGATGGACTGCGACACCCATGACGCTGGCGCCGTGGCAGATGCTGATCGCCGTCGTACCACTGGCGGGACTGGCTTATACCTTCGAGGGCACGCCCACGGCTATCGAATTCGATCTTCGATTGGTCGAATTATTGGTGTTCATCGGCCCCGTGGCGACTTCCGCCTGTTTCGTGATCGCCGCCGAATATGGCCGACGCATCAGCACCTTCGCGATGTCCAACTTCACACTGGGCGTTCCTCTTATCGGTATTCTGTCGTCGGTGATGCTATTGGGTAATGCCTTGTCCACGCTGTTCATCGTGGGCCTGGCATTCGTTATTTTTGGAATGATCCTGGCTGCATCGGCATCGGCGCGCAGCTCGATCCCTCACGATTTCTCCAAGCCTTGACGCTCATGCCAATCGGCCAGCGATTCCTGAGGATAGGCATTGAAGGTTTTGTCGCCGTCTCGAACTGTCACTTCGATCTAGGGGGCTTTCGAATTTCGGATGGAGCGTGCCAGATGTAAATATGCAGGGTGGGTACGCCCGAACGCAGCGGCCTGCCGATAGCGTGATCGCCTTCGTCCAACATCGGAGGCCGTTCATGCCCCATCCCGTCCCGACGCATGTCGTCGTGCTCGCCACTCGCCCTCGCATATCGTATCGGGCGGCGGCCTGTGTGGTGACCAGCGTATTCTTCATTCTGGGTTTCATCACGACACTGAACGACATTCTGGTGCCCCATCTACGTACGGCGTTCACGCTGACATATACGCAGGCCATGCTGGTGCAGTTCACGTTCTTTGGCGCGTATCTCGTGGTGTCGCTGCCCGCGGGCAGGGTCGTGATGCGCTGGGGGTATCAGGGTGCTCTGGCCATCGGTTTACTGCTGTCAGCGACCGGTGCCGTCTTGTTCTATCCCGCCGCCAGCGCTCAGTCCTACCCGATGTTTTTAGCGGCGTTGTTCGTGCTGGCCAGCGGCATTGTCATCCAGCAGGTTGCGTTCAATCCCTACATGTCGCTGCTCGGTCCCGCCGAGACTGCCGCAAGCCGTATGAGCCTTGCACATGCGTTCAACTCCTTGGGTACGACGCTGGCGCCGGCATTCGGGGGGCTGTTGATTCTGACACGCGCGCCTTTGACGCCCGAGGCGATAAGCGCATTGCCGCAGCAAGCTTTGGAGGCGTATCGCCTGAGCGAAGCGCACGCAGTGCAAGGCCCTTATCTGGGTATCGCGTGCGTGTTGGTGCTCATCGCCGTGGTACTGCGATGTTGGCCTATGCCGGACTTCGTGCGTGAGGCGCGGGCCAGTGGCACTTCCTCTGGCATGTTTGCGCCCTTACGCAGGCAACATCTGCGGCTGGCGGTCGTGGCCATTTTTTTCTACGTGGGTGCCGAGGTCGCGATTGGCAGCTTCATGGTGAATTATCTGGCCCAGCCCGACATGGGCGGCTTCTCGCACACTCATGCGGCGTATGCCCTGAGTTTGTATTGGGGCGGTGCGATGATCGGTCGATTTGTCGGTGCCGGATTATTGCGTCGCATAGCGCCGGGCCGCTTGCTGGGCACCTTCGCCGTATGCGCGGGCCTGCTAGTGCTGACTTCGGCGCTTAGCCAGGGCTGGGTCGCGATAGTCTCGATCATTGCGGTGGGTTTGTTCAACTCGATCATGTTTCCCACCATCTTCTCGCTGGGCGTGGTCGATCTCAAACGTCTGACGCCTCAGGCATCCAGTCTGATTGGCTTGGCGATCGTGGGCGGTGCCATCGTGCCACTCATGCAAGGCGTGATTGCCGACCATTGGGGCCTGAAGCTGGCGTTAACGATACCCATGATCTGCTATGTCTATATTGCATACTTCGGTTTCAAGGGATCGAGGCCGCGTGCGAGCGATGCGTTACCATGAGTTCGGGTTACTCAGGCCCATCGGTTCATCGTTCTCAGGGGTTGCGCATGTCGGGTGCCGTTTGCCGTATGTCTTTTGTCGTCACGGGCCTGTTGGCCGCCAGCGTGGCCAGCAGTGTCGCCGCGCAAAGCGCGCCCATGCCATCGGTGCCAGACATCACAGCCTGCCTGGCTTCGTTGCGGCCTCACGCTCAGGCCAATGGCGTGTCGCTGGCCGATTTCGACAAGTGGACGCAAGGCGCGAGCTTGCTTCCCAGCACGGTTAGTTCGGCACGGGGGCAACCTGAAGGGCGCGAAGCCTATTGGGACTACATCGCCAAGACGGTGGACGAAGAACGTGTTCGGCAGGGGCGCGATATCCAGAACCAATACGGCGACACCTTGAGCCGCGTGGGTGAGCAATACCGCGTCGATGGCGAAGCCTTGGTGGCGATCTTCGGCATCGAAACCAATTACGGCAAACAGATCGGCAAGACGAAGGTGCTAAACGCATGGCTGACCCGTGCCTGCACCGAATCGAATCCCTTGTGGAAGAAAAACGTGTATGCCTCCATTCGCTTGCTGGCCGATGGCACCGTTCAAGCGGATCAGTTCATCGGGTCGTGGAGCGGCGCGTTCGGCATGACGCAGTTCATTCCGACTTCGTTCTACGAGCTGGCGGCAGATGGCGATGGCGACGGCCGCATCGATCTATATGGTTCGCTGCCCGACGCGTTGGCATCGACTGCAAATCACTTGTTGAAGCGACGTGCAAAATGGACGCATGGCTTGCCTGCCGTGACCGAGGTTCGCTTGCCCGATAGCGTCAAGCGTCAGTTACCTTCCGGCCCCGAGGCCGAGGTGAGCGCGACGCAAGACCGTCGAACGGTTGCCGCATGGGCCGAGGCGGGGTTGCGCCGCCCCGATGGGCAGCCGCTGGTTTCCGATCAAACCGGACTGCGCAACGATGCGATGGCGTACTTGTTCGCGCCAACCGGGGGGCAAGGGCCGGTATTCTTGGCAACGGCCAACTTCGACGCAATCCTGCATTACAACCAGTCCAAGCGCTATGCCTTAGCTGTCTCGCTGCTGGTCGAGCGATTGCGCGGCCATCCAGGCATTCGCACGCCGTGGCCGACAGACGATCCCGGTCTGTCACGCGAGGAAGTGCGAGAATTGCAGTCCTTGTTGGCGGCGCGGGGGCACGATGTCGGCACGCCCGACGGTATACCGGGTGCCCGCACGCGCGATGCCGTGCGTGCCGAACAACAACGCGCCGGTTCGACGCCGGATGGCCGGGTCGGTCAGCGCGCTTTACAGATGCTGCGCGCGGCCAGGTAATGCCAGATCAGATCAGCGCAGGGCGGGAGGACGCGCGGGCGTCCATTCGTCGCCGAACACTTCGGGCTCGTCATACGCTTGCAAACGATCGAAGTGGAGCGCCACGTCTTCGCTGTACAACAGGCCGGCGATGCCTTGGGCCAAACGCTTCGCGCCATCGCTGATGGATGGAATGTCGCCTGATATAGGGCCGTGCGAGAGGGCTGCCGGATAGCAGAACGCGTGAACGCGCGACAGGCCAGGGAGGCTGTCGGCGTGCTTGGCTTGAAACTCGAAGACGGGGCCGAGGTCTGGCGAATCGCTGAGCTCCTGGTCTTCCTGGCCCGGCACGGGACGATAGCGGTCGCCCCAAGTTCGCACGTGCGGTGCGATCGTCGCATATTCGGGCCGGGTGGCCCAGTCAATGCGGAAACCCGTCGAAGCAATCAAAAAGTCCACTTCGAATAGCCCGGTGGTCGTATGCAATTGCAACCCGGTGGCGGTGGATTCGGCGCTCAAGACCGAGGTGCCCAGATTGAAGTGGGCATTATCATGACGCGACACTCGCAGGGTGCTGCCGCGCGGCGGGGGCACTTGCTGGACGTTGATGTAATGGCGGATTCTCCACTTCCAATCGTCGCTCAAGCCGAACTGGCCATGCACGATGCCGGGGTTGCCCGAGCCCTTGCTTTTGTTGATACGAGGAATGTCCTGGCGGCGAATCAGCAGATCAACGCTGGCCGCACCCGCTTCGAGTGCAGTCGCTGCGCTGTCCATGGCCGACGAGCCCGCGCCCAATACAGCGACTCGCTTGCCGCTCAGTCGTTCGGCATCCAGCGCATGGGAAGAGTGCGCCCATTGCGACGCCGGAATCTTGCGAACCCAGTCGGGCACGTATGCGCCGCCCAGTCCGTCGCGGCCCGTGGCCAATACGACGCGTCGAGCCAGGACGCGGTGTTCGCCAGCGGGCGTATCCACGCTGAGTTCGACGACGCCATCGGCACGCGGCGACACGGCGCGAACCGAGTGATCGTTATGCACCGGTAGCGCCAGCACCCGGCGATACCAGCGCAAGTAATCCATCCACTGCAAGCGAGGGATCTTGTCGAGTTGCTCCCAGGCGGCTTCGCCGAATTGGGCTTCGAACCACGCTCGAAACGTCAGCGACGGAATACCTAGCGCCGGGCCTGTCAGTTGTTTAGGCGAGCGCAGCGTCTCCATGCGAGCCGTCGTGGCCCAGGGCCCCTCGAATCCAGCAGGCGAGCGGTCGTAGATGACGGCTTTGATGCCGACTTGAATCAGGGCCGCGCAGGCAGCCAACCCAGCCATGCCGCCCCCGACGATCGCCACATCGACGACGGCTGAACCGCTGCGCTCGAAAGGCGGAACCCAGGGCTTGGCGGGCAGGTCGAGCATCGACAGTTCGCGTTGGAGGCGAGCCTCGAGAGCGGCTAGGCCGGGTTCGATAGGGGAATAGCTGGAGTCGGTCATTCAGTAGAGTCTAGGCCTATGGCGACGGCCGAATATGGCCGAACGAGCATGGGACAGAGGGATTGCTAATACAACCCTATATTATCGGTGACCGAAAATAGACAATCGAAATAACTAAAAGTTATAAATTTATGCCGCCAAAGCGGGGGCGATCTCATGGGTGTGTTGTTCGAGCCAGCCACGTCCGGCGACCGACGCCAGCAAGCGACGGGTATAGGGATGCGTCGGCGCAGCAAAGAGTGTGGCGGCCGAACCGATTTCGACGATTTCGCCGTTCTGCATGACAGCGATGCGATCACTGACTTCGGCGGCGACGTGCAGATCGTGGGTGATGAACACCACCGACAAGGCAAGCTTCGATTTGAGCGATCGAAGTAAGGCCAGAACCTGTGCTTGAACCGAAACGTCCAGAGCGGAGACGGGTTCGTCGGCCACCAGCACTTGAGGATTCAAGGCCAGGGCACGAGCCAGACCGATGCGCTGTCGCTGGCCGCCGGAGAACGCATGAGGGTAGCGGTCGAATGCATTGGCGGGCAGACCCACCAGATCGAGCAACTCTCGTGCGCGCGCATGTGCTTCGTGCGCCGGTACGCCTTGGATGCGAGGGCCCTGCGCAATCAGGTCACCTACAGTGCGTCGTGGATTCAGTGAACCCTGCGGGTCTTGGAACACCATCTGAATGATGGCCGCACGGGCGCGGCGTTGCCGGGGCGATAGCGAGGTCAAGGCGGTGTCGCCGACTTGAATGGTGCCGCTGTCGATATCAGTCAGATGCATGAGGCAGCGCGCCAGCGTCGATTTGCCGGAGCCGCTTTCGCCCACGATGCCCAAGGTTTCGCCGCGAGCGACACACAGGCTGACGCCGCGCAGCGCATGGGTCACGCGCGTATGCCGGGCGAATCCCCCTCGGGTGTAGGTTTTGACGATGTTCTTGACCGATAAGGCAGGCGGGCTCGGCGAACGAGTAGGCAGGGGCGCTTGTCGCGCGCTGGCGCGGCGGCCCGGCACCGCAGCAATCAATGCCCGAGTGTAGGGGTGTGTGGGTTGATCGAGGACTTGTCCGGCCAAGCCTTGTTCCACTACCTTGCCATGCTGCATCACCGTCACGCGATCGGCGATGTCGGCCACCACGCCGAAATCGTGCGTGATGAATAACACTGCGGTGCCGCGTCGCGCTTGCAGTTCGCGGATCAGCGTCAGCACGCGAGCCTGAGTGGTCACATCCAGTGCGGTGGTCGGTTCGTCTGCGATCAGCACGGCCGGGTCTAGTGCGAGAGCCATGGCAATCATGGCCCGCTGGCGTTGTCCACCGGATAGTTCGTGTGGGTAGGCGTGCTGAATGCGCGTTGGATCGGGCAGGCCGACGTCGATCAATAGCGCCTGTACCCGTGCATCGATATCGGCCCGGCGAAGTGAAGTATGAATTCGGAATACTTCGCCAATCTGGCGTCCTATCGTATGCAGCGGATTCAGGGCTGTCATCGGTTCTTGAAAAATCATGCCGATGCGCGCACCTCGAATTGTCCTCAATGTCTTGGGCGAAGCACTCAGCAAGTCCTGGCCCTCGAATAGAACTTGGCCGCTACGCACTGACAGGGCCGAGGGCAACAGTTGCAGGATCGCGCCTGCCGTCACGGATTTGCCAGAACCACTTTCGCCCACGACGCAAAGGATCTCGCCTGCGTGCAACTGCAATGAAACCGAGTCGAGGGCGGTGTCGCGGTCTGCTTGCGCAGGTAGCGCGATGGTCAGATTACGAATGTCGAGAATGGTGGTCATCGGCGGCTCCTGAGTGCCAAGTGGGTCACAAGGTGGAGTAGGTGGCACGGCCCAGGGCCACCACGCGAGCGTGCTTGTCGATCAATTCGACATCGACCACGCCAACGCTTTTGCCCGCGCGGCGCACAAGGGCCCGCACGGTCAGGTCGGTGTGTACGGCGGGTCTTAAGTAATCGATTCGAAAGTTAATCGTGGGCAGGCCGCGCCCGAGCTGTTGAATCAACGCGAAATCTCCCACCGTATCGACCAGCGCGGCCAGTGGTCCGCCGTGCCATTGCCCTGTGCCCGCGCCGCGTTCGAACTCGGCGCGCATAGGCGCGTGCACCACCAACAATCCCTGGTTGGCATCGGCCTCGAGAACGCGTAGATCGAGCAGGGCGTTGAACGGCGAACTCTGGAGACGGTGTTGAACCTCTTCTACAGAGAGCGTGTCGTTCGGCAATGTTGCAGTCGTCATAGCCATGACCTACCTGAGATCACTGCGACGGGGGGAGGAGAAGACATGATCGATGTCATACACGCATGCTCTAAGGTTCATCGGAATCGAAGTAGCTTAGGACGCGTGTCGAAATTGGCAAACGACGGAGTTTTTCTATGGTTATGCGTCGCGAAGTCTGCCAACCTGGAACGTGCGGGGGCACGCGATCACGCAGGATTCTATGCCCACAGCTGCCGCTTCGTTTATACCGACTCGTCATGTCTTCGATGCGAATCTGTCGTTCGCATCATGAACAGTCAGTCTTAGCATTTCCGTCTATTCCATGCCCAGCGCCATCAGGGCAGACCATTGATCGGAGTGCTGCACAAATGTCCAGAATTTCTCGTCGAACCTTCGTTCTGTCTACCGCGGCGACGGCAGCGTCCGCGGCGCTTCTCGGTCCGCAGCGCGTCTTTGCACTAGCCTCTGGTGATAGCGGACCGGCACCGCGCAAAGGCGGCATTCTGACGGCCACCATCGGTTTTCCAGAACCGCACGCGATGTTCGTTCCGGCAGGCGGCGGAGGCAGCCCGGCGTTCACGGCGGCTCGTGTTCTGGAGCAACTGGTTCGGATCGAATCGGATCTCAGCGTGTCGCCAAAACTTGCACTAGCTTGGAATACGTCGCCCGATTTTGCGAGTTATACCTTGACCTTGCGCCGTGACGTGACGTGGCACGATGGCCAGCCATTCACTGCGCGCGACGTGGCGTTCAGCGTGGGTCAGTACTGGAAACAGATCGCTGCGGGCGGGGCGTTCACCGCCATCGAGTCTGCCGTCGCGCGCGGCGATCACGAGGTCGTGGTGAAGTTCGAAAAGCCGATTCCCGAGTTCACCTTCCTCTATGCGCTGGGGACTCAGCACATCATTCCCGCTCATCTCTACGAGCGCGGCGATCTGGCAACCAACCCGGCCAACAATGCGCCTATCGGCACGGGCCCGTACGTGTTCAAGCGCTGGGTGCGCGGCAGTCGCGCCGAGTTCGTGCGCAACGATGCGTATTGGGAGAAGCAGCGACCCTATCCCGATGGGTTGGTGGTGCGATGGTGGCGCGAGCCTGCATCCCGGGCCGCGGCGTTGGAAGCCGGAGCCTTGGATATCGGCGTGCAGAACCCGGTGCCGTTCGCAGACATTGCGCGCTTGCGCGATAGCGGAAAGTTCACCGTGACCGACAAGGGTTATGAAATTTCAGATTGGGAATCAGGCCTGATCTTCAACGTCAAGAATCCCATCACCCAGCATCGCGCGGTGCGCCAGGCCATCCTGTTTTCACTGGATCGCCAGTACATCGCGGACGTCATCTATCAAGGTTTCGCCACGCCGGCCAAAAGCGTGATCGGCAGTAACAACCGACTGTATTACTCGGAAGACGTGCCGCAGTATCCGTTCAACAAGACGCGGGCAGAGAAGCTGTTGGACGAGGCTGGTTTCCCGCGAAAAGGCGATGCGCCGCGTTTTTCACTGCGCCTGGTGGCCGCAGGTTGGGTAGACGAAAACGGCAAGGTGGGTGCCTATATCAAGCAGGCGCTGGAGGATATCGGCATTGCGGTTGAGCTGCGCGTGCCCGACCGAGCCGGTTCGCTCAAGGCCATTTACAGCGACTACGACTTCGATCTGGCTTTGTCCAACGTCGGATCGACCGCCGAGCCGGTGCCTCAAGTCACTCAGCTGTACACCAGTGCGGGCATCTCGAAGGGACTGGCTTTTCGCAACGCCAGCCGATATGCCACACCGGAACTGGACGCTCTGGTCGAACGCATTACCTTCGAGGTCGATGAAGCCAGGCGTCGTGCGCTGGTGCACGAGTTCGCCACGATTGTCCTGACGGATGTGCCTCAGTTCCGCTTGGTCGAAGTCAAGAAACTGCAAGAAACTGACCGTCGCGCGCAAGGTCGTTCAAGCGCATTCGCAAGGCGGCAATTTTCAGGCCGATAGTTGGGCCGACGTATGGTTATCGGCATGAGCGCACCGATCGAAGAACACGTGCCGTTCAACCTTGGCGACCTGCTGAATCCTTCGGGCGATCCGGCTGACCTTGCAGTGATCGATCTGCACGATCCCCAAGCTCCGCGCCATGTAAGCCATGGCGATATCGATGCACAAGCGCGTGCAGTGGCGAGGTTATTGCACGGCAGGGGATTGCGAGCAGGGCAGCGCGTGGGCATTCTGTCGGGCAACCGGGCCGAGTATCTGTCGATCTATAGCGGCATCGCCCGTGCGGGATTGGTGGCTGTGCCCTTGAACAACAAAGCCCCCGCCGATTTGATCGGCTATGTGGCTGAAGATGCCGAGTTGGCTCTGGTGTTCGTCGACGCGCAGCAGGCATCCAAGGTGCCGGTGTCGGTTCCGTCGATTGGCCTGGACGACGATGGTCCGCAAGGCTTCCAGGCGCAACTCGACCATGGTTCTTTCGACACGGTTCGTCCTGGTTCCGACGATGTGGCCGAGGTGCTGTACACATCGGGCTCCAGTGGCCGTCCAAAAGGGGTCCCACTGACGCATGCCGGCCAACTCTGGATGGCTGATCGGCGAGGGCTTGCGCCAGATTCCGGGCAGGTCGCCATCATTGCTCAGCCGCTTTTCCACATGGCCGGTCTGCTGGTGGGGAAACGTGTGCTGCGCGAGCATGGCACAGCCGTCATTCTGGCCCGCTTCGATGCCCGCGAGTACCTGCATGTGCTGGCCCGGTACGGGGTGACCCATGTGCAGGCCGTGCCCACTGTTCTGGCGCGACTGGTGCGAGAGGCCGATTTGCTGGCTTCGCTGGATCTGTCAGCCTTGCGGGTGATCAGCCTGGGTTCGGCACCGATGACTCGAACGCTTTTCGATAAGGTCGAAGCGGCGTTTCCGCACGCGAAATTGACCCACGGCTATGGATCGACAGAGGCCGGAGGCGGCTTGTTCGGCCCTCATCCGGCAGGCTTGCCGACACCACCGATCAGTGTCGGCGTGCCATTGGACGGCATTGAGATTCGCCTGAGGGAAGGCCCAGACGACAGCTACGGCGTGATGCAGGTGCGTTCACCGGGCGTGACGCGGGGTTATCTCAATTTGCCAGAGCGCAACGCCAGTGCCTTCGATGGCGACTGGTACATCACCGGTGACGTCATGCGCCGGGACTCCGACGGTTTTTATTTCTTCGTGGGTCGTGCCGACGATATGTTCGTGTGCGGCGGCGAAAACATCTACCCCGGCGATGTCGAGAAGACGCTCGAAAAACATCCCGACGTGCATCAAGCCTGCGTCGTACCACTACCGGACGAAGACAGGGGGCAAATTCCCGTGGCGTTTGTCGTGGGCGTACCCGGCAGCACGCTCGACGCCAAGGCGTTGCGGCAGTTCGCCGTGGATAACGGACCCGTCTACCAATACCCACGTCGGGTGGCGTTCGTTTCGGAACTTCCCCTGGCGGGAACCGACAAGATCGATCGGCAAGCGGTTCTACGCGCCGCTACCGAACGCGAAGCCGCGCAGCAGTGGGCGTGGTGAAAGCATTTTTCTTCAATTATCCGAGGAGTTTAAGCATGAGCACATTACGCGAATATCTGGCACAGAAGAAACTGGCCGTTCTGGCCCGTGAAGCGCGCGATCCTGCAACGGTCGAACCCAAGCAGTTGCGGGCTCGAGCCGATGCTGCCGGACGCAGCGGAATCCGTAGAATCCGAATTCGAGATTTTCAGATTCTGACCGACAGCGAGGCCGATTACGCGGGCTACGACCTCGGTCCCGCATCGCCCGAACTGCAATTGGGCGTGTTGGGTACATGCCTGACGCATGTGTTTCTGATTCATGCCTCCAAACATGACGTGCCGCTCGACAGCATCGAAGTCGACATCAGCGGTCACATCGATCCGCGTGCTGGAAAACCCGGGTTCGAGGACGTGCCCGTCAATCCCCAAAACATTCGATACACCGTCCATCTGACCTCACCCGCCGATCGCGCGACCATCGATCGCCTGCACGATATCGTCGAACGAGCATGCCCGATTCTGAACCTGTTGCAGAATCCGCAGGTGATCGAAGGCACCGTCGAGCTGACAGCCAGCGCCGCGCCCACGCCGGCGTTGGCTGCCTGATCGAGGCGGCTCGATATGTCGTCCTTCCTCTTGCGCCGTCTGGCTCAAGCCGTGCCCATGTTGCTAGGCGTCACCGTCCTCAGTTTCTTTCTGATCAAGGCGGCGCCCGGTGATTTTCTGGATGTCATGACTTCCGACATGCAGATGGCCGACCCTGCCTTGATCGCTCACCTTCGAGTGACTTACGGCTTGGATCAACCCGCATGGGTTCAATTGGGACGCTATGTCTGGGCGGTTCTGCATCTGGATCTGGGCTTCTCGTACCGGCAGGGCATTCCCGTGATCGATGCTATCGGTCAGCGTTTGCCCGCCACGCTGTTGTTGGTATTGACGGGCATTGGCGCGGCAGTGCTGATTGGCACTGCCGCGGGCGTGTATGCCGCGACACGCGCACGCCGCTGGGGCGATCGGGTGGTGTCGATGCTGGGTTTGTTTTTATACGCCGCGCCCAGTTTCTGGGTGGGGCTGATGTTCATCGTGCTGTTCTCGGTCAAGCTGGGATGGTTGCCGGTGGGCGACATACAGTCGTTCGACGTCAGGAGTGGATTCTGGTCTCGGGTGCTGGATATCGGGCATCACTTGATCATGCCGGCCTTGTCGCTGGGTTTGTTCCAGGCCGGGATCTATCTGCGATTGACACGCGCATCGATGCTGGAAGTCGCCGGGCTCGACTTCGTTCGAACGGCTTATGCCAAAGGCCAGACGCACCGTCGAGTGGTATGGCGACACATGCTGCGCAATGCCTTGCTGCCGGTGGTGACGCTGGCTGGACTTCAGTTTGGCACGGTGCTGGGGGGAAGTGTCGTGGTCGAAACCGTTTTCGGTTGGCCGGGCATTGGCAGCTTGTTGTATGACGGTGTGCTCAGTCGCGACTATCCCATTGTGTTGGGCACGCTCATCTTGAGCGCCGTTGTGGTGCTTACCGTCAATCTACTGACCGATCTCATTTATACGCGCCTCGATCCGCGCGTCAATATCTCATGACACTTGCTCAAGCTCTGACTGGCGCATCGCGCATCGTGCGGCGTCCGGGTCTGCGCCGCTTTCTTGCTGGCCCAGGCGCGTGCCTGGGTGCATCGGTTTTGTTCGTTCTGGTAAGTATGGCCTTGGCGGCTCCATGGCTCTATCCCGTCGATCCGTTGCGCATCGTCGCGCCCGCCCAAATCTGGCCTTTGACGCAATGGCAGTATCCATTGGGCACAGATTCGATGGGGCGCGATATCGCAGCCCTTTTGGTGCATGGCGCCAGGGCGACCCTGGCCATTGGCCTGTTGGCCTGCTTCACGGCAGTCGCAGTAGGCGTGACCCTGGGGGCGGTTGCAGCTTACTTCGGGGGGCGTGTCGGGGCGGTGGCCATGTTGTTGACTGAGCTGTTCCAGACGATACCGAGTTTGATGTTCGTGCTTGCCATCATCTCCATCTTCGGCACGGCGGTTACTCATACCGTTCTGGCCATTGGTTTGGTGACGTGGCCGTCGATCGCCCGATTGACGCGAGCCGAGGTGCTGTCTTGGAAGGAGCGCGATTTCGTGGCGTCGTGCCGCAGCTTGGGAATGCGCGATAGCCAGATCATCTTGTGCGAGATCCTGCCCAATGCGCTGCCACCCGTCATCGCGATGTCCACGCTCATCGTGGCTGGTGCGATTCTGCTGGAGGCGGGTTTGTCCTTCCTGGGCTTGAGCGATCCCAACGTTGCTACCTGGGGGCGCCTGATCGGCGAAGGCCGCGACATGTTGCGCACCTCCTGGTATATCAGCGCGCTGCCCGGCATCGCCATTCTCATCACCGTTCTGGCGCTCAGTCTGATCGGCGAAGCCTTAGGCGACGCGATCCGTCCTGGTTCTCGTTCGAACTGAATATTCACTTGGAGTGTTTTCATGAAAGCAGTGGCTATCTACGCTCACGGCGGGCCCGAACAACTTCGTCTGCAAGACGATTTTCCGGATCCCGTGGTGCGCGAAGGCGATGTCTTGGTGCGAACGCGCGCGACGTCGATCAACTATCACGATGTATTTACCCGGCGTGGCATGCCGGGCATCGTTTACCCGTTTCCCGTCATCATGGGTATGGATGTGGCGGGCGAGATCGTCGAAGTCGGACCGGGTGTCGCAAATTGGAAAGTGGGTGATCGGGTGTTGGTCGATCCGTCCACGCGTGCCGAGCCGGATCACGTCAAAGACGAGTCCAACGGTGGCCTGGCCGAGCTGCACGTGGCGCGTTGGCATCAACTGATCAAGCTGCCCGACGACGTGAGCTTCGAGGACGCCGCGGCATTGCCCGTGGCCTACGGCACGGCACTGCGCATGGTGCATACCATCGGCCACGTCAGTGCTGGCGAGCGGGTGTTGATTCTGGGTGCGAGCGGCGGTGTAGGTGTATGCGCGGTGCAACTGGCCAAGCTGTATGGTGCGGAAGTGATCGCTGCGGGCAGTAGCGATGAAAAGGGCGAGCGTTTGCTCGCGCTGGGAGCCGATCATTTCATCAACTACAGCCGCGAGGATTTCGAGAAAGCCATTCACGCGCGTTACGGCCGTCCGGGACGCAAACGCCCCGATGCCGGTGTCGATGTGGTGATCAATTACACCGGTGGCGACACCTGGGTGCCCTCCATTCGCAGCTTGAAGCACGGCGGGCGGTTGTTGACCTGCGGCGCGACCGCGGGCTTCGATCCTAAGGAAGACATTCGTCATATCTGGACCTTCGAGCGTCAGATCCTGGGCGCCAATGGCTGGGCCCGCGAAGACTTGATCGAGCTGCTCGAGCTGGTTCGCTCAGGTCGGTTGAAGATACTGCTCGATCGCGTGTTGCCCTTGTCGCAAACCGCCGAGGCGTTCCGCCTGCTGGAAGATCGAGAGGTGTTCGGCAAAGTGATCGTCACACCGTGATCGCACGTACCGATTGCATAGTCTGGGTCAATGCTTGGGATCGAGGATTTAGATCGAGGCTTGGAACCCCCGTTTTTATTCACCCTTTTTGATTTCATTCGAACTCTTTTTCGCTTCAACCAGGAGACGCCTCATGTCTTTGCCATCCGTCACCGGACTGGATCACTACATCATTCGCACCAACGACCTGGCACAGTCCAGCGACACGTATGCCCGCCTGGGGTTCGGCCTGGCCTCGCAGGGTCGTCACCACAAGGGCACGCGCAACCAGACCATCATTCTGGACGCGACCTATCTCGAACTGCTTTATTTTCCCGATGAGCTCAAGGCGACTTCGCGCTTCAATACGTTCGCCGATGCGTACGAAGGCGCGGTCAGCGTCGCCTTGCAGACCAACGATAGTTTCGCGGTGCATGCCGAGTTGAAAGCCTTGGGATTCGACCCCGTCGAGCCTATAAGCGGGGGGCGACCCGTCGTGTTGCCCTCTGGATCCTTCGACGCTAGTTGGGCCAACACCGATTTCCCAAATGAAGTCGTCGCGCTGCCCTCGTTTTTTACTTGCGGACATCACACCCGGCAACTGGTGTATCGACCCGAATGGCAGCACCACGCCAACACGGCCCGCCGAGTGGAACGCGTGATCGTCGTACATCCTGAACCCGCGAGCCTGGCCGACGCCTACACCCGCCTGTTCGGCGAGCTATCGGTGTCCGTGCGGGCAGGGCAGTTGGATGTCCGGCGTGGCAACCTGCGTTTGCAAGTGCTCGACGTCGACACGTTCTCGCGCCGATTCCCGGGCATCGACATTCCTCCAGGCCATCGGCACGGCTGGTTCGCCGGATCGGTCATTGGCGTGCGCGATCTGGATCGTACTCGCACCGTATTGGTCGAGCGCGGGGTGCCCTTCGAGGCGGGGGCGGAGGGGGCTTTGGTGCCACCGTTGCACGCGACGGCAGGCGCCTTGTTGGCGTTCGAACAGGAGTCGAATTGAATTAGTTCATGGCGAAGTAATCGTTCGCCCGCCTTCAGTGTTTCGATATCTTTCAATTCCCGATCTCTGGAGAATTGTCATGACCTTGAAGCGAGTTGTATGGGTGACCCACGCCGTGGCGGCCAGTGCCTTATTGTGGACCGCAGCGGTTCATGCGCAATCGGTGCAGCCGCTGGTCACCACCGAGTGGTTGGAGAGAAACCTCGACAACCCGGCTGTGCGGGTGGTCGAAGTGAGTGTGAATCCTGGTCTGTTCGAACGCGGTCATATTCCGGGCGCCTCGAATCTCAACTGGCACACCGATCTGGTCGATACCGTCAATCGCGATATCGCCCCGCAAGGCAAGTTCCAGGATATCTTGCGTCGGGCCGGTATCAGCGATAACACCACGACGGTGTTGTATGGCGATAACAACAACTGGTTTGCTGCCTGGGGCGCGTGGGTGTTCGACATCTACGGTGTGAAGAACGTAAAAATCCTGGATGGAGGGCGCAAGAAATGGGAGGCAGACGGCCGTCCGTTGTCGGCTGCCGTCAAGCTTCACGCGCCGGGCAATGTCACGCTGTCGGCGGCCAATCCGGCCCTGCGCGCCCGCTTGAGCGATGTCGTGGCCGCTGCGCGTGCGCCCGGCGCCGTCGCCCTGGTCGACATCCGATCGGCCGACGAATATAGCGGTCGGGTGTTCGCGCCCAGCGGCGTGCAGGAGTTGTCCATCCGTGCCGGTCACGTGCCGGGGGCGGTCAACGTGCCTTGGGGCAAGCTGGTCGCTGAAGACGGCACCTTCAAACCTGTCGAAGAGCTGCGTGCGATCTACAAGAGCGTGGGCATCGACGGCAGCCGTCCGGTGATCACGTACTGCCGTATCGGCGAGCGCTCCAGCCACTCGTGGTTCGCGCTGTCCAAATTGCTGGGGTATGACGTGCGCAACTACGACGGCTCGTGGACGGAGTATGGCAACGCCGTGGGCGTACCTATCAGCAATCCTTCGGGCACGATCTGGGGTAAGACTTGACTATCGGTTTCGTTCGCACGGCCATCGCCTCGGTGCTTGCCTGCACCTTGGTTTGGGCTGCGCAGCGTCTGGCCGACGATGGCGCGGCCGGGCGTGGATTGGCCTTTGCCTTGCTGGCGGGTGGTGCATTCGGCTTATTGCTTCAGCGCTCGCGCTTTTGCTTTTTCTGCGTCGCACGCGATTTCATCGAACGGCGTGACGCCCGAGGCCTATTAGGCATCGTGGCGGCATTGGCCGTGGGGACGGTGGGCTACTTCGCGGTATTCGGCGCGTTCTTGCCGATTCCCGCCGAAGGCCGTCTGCCGCCGGGTGCGCACATCGGACCGGTCAGCATCGTTCTGGTGCTGGGCGCGTTCGCGTTCGGTGTCGGCATGAGTTTGTCCGGTTCATGCATAGGTGCGCATCTCTATCGGCTGGGTGAGGGTTCGACGGGGGCGCCCATTGCGCTGTTAGGGGCGGGGCTGGGTTTCGTGTTGGGCTTTCTGTCATGGAACACTTTGTATCTGGATTTGGTGGTCGACGCGCCTGTCGTGTGGTTGCCTGCACATCTGGGCTACGGCGGCGCGCTGTTATTGCAGCTTACGGTGCTGGGCGGTGTGGCGGCGCTGCTATGGCGCGCTCACCGGCAGCCAGAAAGTGTTGTCGGGTTAGCGTCCGGCGATGTACCGGGCGCTGCGCAACCTCCCCAGCCGTCCGAGCATCGCTTGCGTTTGATCGATGCGCTGTTCGGCACACGCTGGCCCACCTGGATGGGTGGTGTGTTGATCGGAGCGCTCGCCACCGTCACTTATTTTCGGATGGGGGCTTTGGGTGTGACCGCAGAGCTGGGTAGCCTGGCGCGTACCGGCGCGAATGCGCTTGACCTGCTGCCCGGTCGGCTCGAAGGTTTGGATACCTTTGCTGGATGCGCCACCGTGGTCAAGAACGCCTTGCTATCCAACAACGGTATGTTTGTTTCCGGCTTGGTAACGGCATCGCTGGCAAGTGCTGTGCTGGCAAGCGATTTTCGGCCACGCCGCATTCCACTCGGCGATGTGTTGCGCAAGTTCGTTGGCGGCGTATTGATGGGGTGGGGCGCGATGGTGGCGCTGGGCTGCACGGTGGGCGTGCTGCTGTCGGGCATCATGGCCGGAGCGTTATCGGGCTGGGTGTTCGCCATCGCTTGCTTAGGCGGAATCTGGTTGAGTTTGCGCGTCGAGCAGCTCGTACGCCGACAGGCTGGCTAGACCTTTTGTCGATTGGTCTGTATTCGAGCAAGTCGTGATCTGCACTGCCTTGCCCGGCTCAATCCTCACCCCATTCCTGGGCAAACGCCTTGCGATAGTCTTCCAATAGCACCAGCCTGGCCTGTCCCAGCCGTCGCCCCGCAGCGGTTTGCATCGTGGCGGGCAATCCTGCCAACTTGCAGCCGATGTGATCCAGCGCATAGCGCTTGTCGTCCAATGGCCGGTCGTGGCCTGTCGGGTCGCTGGGGTGCGCCAAGGCCGATCCCATGCGTCCGGCGGTGTAGAACAACCGGGCCAGGCCAACCGCACCCAGGGCATCCAGGCGGTCTGCGTCTTGCACGATCCGGGCTTCGATCGTCGTGGGCGCGATGCCCGCCGAGAAACTATGCGCTTCGATAGCGTGGGCCACAGCGTACAAACGATCGGCAGGAAACGCGATCTGCTTCAATCGCGCGACGGCTTCGACCGCCGCCAGCGTCGAGGCGCGCGCACGATCGGGATGGTTTTTCGGCACGTTCACCAGATCGTGCAAGTAGGCCGCAGCCAGCACGACCAAGTCATCCGCTTCCGGGTGATCGCCCAGCAGGCTCGACGCCGTGCGCCACACCCGATGCAGGTGATTCAGGTCGTGCGCGCCGTCATCGGGATCGCCACCGCCGACGAGTTCGACGATGCGGGGATGCCAAAAGGCAGTCAAATCGGACATGTATGGGAAAGCCAGTAGAGAGATGCGAATAACGACTGGGACAGCATAGCCGACCCTGTTGCAAAGTCAGGCAAAATAGCGGTCTTATCTGTCACTCCCGCCCGTGCCGTGTCCGTGCCTATCCCGCTTTCTTCATCGTCCTTGGTTACCGCCCCGAACGCGCCGGACGACGTCACCTTCATGGCGCTCGCGTTGGCTCAGGCCGAGGCGGCGCTGGTGGTGGGCGAAGTGCCGGTGGGCGCGGTGGTGGTGGCCGCAGATGGAGAAGTGATCGGGACGGGCCACAATCGGACGATTCTGGATGCAGACCCCACGGCCCATGCCGAAATCGTCGCCTTGCGTCAGGCCGCGAAGCACATGGCTAATTATCGGCTGCCCGGCGTGTCCTTGTATGTGACGCTGGAGCCGTGCGTGATGTGCATGGGCGCCATGCTGCATGCGCGCCTGGCGCGCGTCTTGTTCGGCGCGACCGACCCTAAAACGGGGGCCTGCGGCAGTGTTCTGGATATAGCCGGCGTCGGCCAGCTCAACCATCAAACGCGGGTCGAGGGCGGCATCCTGGCTGAGCCCTGCGGCCATATCTTGCGCGCATTTTTTCGTGCGCGCCGAAGTAAGGATCCCAAGGCATGACATCGAATCCCGGCATTTATCTGATTTCGCCCTCGTCGGCGGCCAATCCGGACGCCGTGGCGCGCGGACGCCAGCGTTTATCCGATTTGGGTTTCACCACTAGCCTGGATCAGACGGCTTTGGCGGTCGATCAGTGCTTCGCCGGAACGGACGCCGAGCGGGCCGCCAGCGTGGCGCGCGCACTGAATCAAGCGCATCCGGTGGTCATGGCGACGCGCGGGGGCTATGGCTTGACGCGCATTCTGCCGATGATCGATTGGGCCGCTGTCGCCGCCAGCGGTAAGCGTTTTGTCGGACATTCCGATTTCACCGCCTTTAATCTGGCGCTGTTGGCGCAAACGGGAGGCGTCTCCTATAGCGGCGCCAGCCTGATCGCCGATTTCGGTGGAGAAGAAACGGACGACCTCACCGAGGCGCTGTTCGGCGAGGTCGTGCGCGATGAGTTGGAAATCCTGAGCTTCGAATCCGACGATGCCGATGCGGTCGATTGCCGTGGCACGCTGTGGGGCGGCAATCTGGCTACGCTGTGTGCGTTGGCAGGCACCCCCTATATGCCGGATATCGACGGCGGCATCCTTTTCCTGGAGGACGTTGCCGAGCACCCTTACCGGGTCGAACGCATGCTGACCCAGCTCTGGCATGCGGGCGTGCTGGCGCGTCAGCACGCTATCGTGCTTGGCGAGTTTTCAGGCTACCGCCTGGCGCCGCACGACAATGGTTTCGATATGCCGTCGGTCGTGCAGTGGCTGCGCGATACCGTCGGGGTGCCGGTGGTGACGGGTTTGCCATATGGCCATGTCGCCACCAAGGCGACGCTGCCGGTTGGCGCCCAGGCAGGGCTGGCGACCGAGGACGGCATGGCTTATCTCGTGCTGCAAGAGCACGACCACGATCATGAACATGACCACGGTCATGCCGACAACCACCCCCGTCATCATGAAGCCGATTGCGGCTGCGCAAGCGATTCGCCAAGTCAACCCGACCATCCGGCCCCAAAAAAAACGATTGGTAAGCCGTAAGACGCGCCTGAGGGCTGATTTGTAGGCTGTCACCCCCGCTTGGTATACTGGCGGATTGACTTCCACACGCGTGGCGCATTTTCGCTGCCCGCGTTTTTCTTGGGCAACGCCTTGATCAATACCGCCAACCTCACTATTCAGTTCGGTCCGAAACCCCTGTTCGAGAACGTCAGCGTCAAGTTTGGCGAGGGGAACCGATACGGCCTGATCGGGGCCAACGGGTCGGGCAAATCTACCTTCATGAAAATCATCGGCGGTGATCTCGAATCGAGCGCTGGTAACGTCTCGCTGGACCCAGGCGTGCGCCTGGGCAAGCTGCGCCAGGATCAGTTCGCTTACGAAGACCTGCGCGTGCTGGACGTGGTCATCATGGGTCACACCGAGATGTGGGACGTGCAGACCCGCCGTGACGCCATTTACGCCAATCCTGATGCCTCCGAGGAAGACTACATGGAGGCCGCCGATCTGGAAGCGAAGTTCGCCGAGTACGACGGCTACACCGCCGAATCGCGCGCGGGCGAATTGCTGCTGGGTCTGGAGATTCCGGTCGAACAGCACAATCTCCCGATGCGCGAGATTGCACCCGGCTGGAAGTTGCGCGTGTTGTTGGCGCAGGCCCTGTTCTCGAATCCCGATGTGTTGCTGCTGGACGAACCCACCAACAACTTGGACATCAACACGATTCGTTGGCTGGAAAACGTGCTCAACAGCTACCAGAGCACGATGATCATCATCAGTCACGATCGTCACTTCCTGAATGCCGTGTGTACCCACATGGCCGACCTCGATTACCGCGAAATCCGCATCTATCCGGGTAACTACGACGACTATATGCTGGCGTCCACCCAGGCACGCGAGCGCCAAAGTGCGAACAACGCCAAGGCCAAGGAACGCGTGGCCGAGCTCCAGGATTTCGTGCGCCGCTTCTCGGCCAACAAATCCAAGGTGCGCCAGGCCACGTCCCGCTTGAAGCAGATCGATCGCATCAAGGCGGAGACGGTCGAGGTCAAGCCCTCGTCGCGTCAAAACCCATATATCCGCTTTGAGCAGAACAAAGTGCTGCATCGTCAGGCCGTGGCGGCCGAACACCTCACCAAGGGCTATGACGGCCGTGCGGTCATCAAGGACTTCACCGCCATGGTCGAAGCGGGCGAGAAGATCGCCATCATCGGTGCCAACGGTGTGGGTAAGACCACCTTGTTACGCCTGTTGGCAGGCGATCTGGTAGCCGATTCGGGCAGCTTGAAATGGTCCGATAACGCCGATATGGGCTATATGGCCCAGGACGTGTCCGACCAGTTCCAGAGCGACGAAATTCTGTTCGACTGGATGGGCGGCTATCGCCAGAACGGCGACGACGACCAGTCGCTGCGTTCGGTGCTGGGCCGTCTGCTGTTCTCCAGCGACGACATCGTCAAACCCGTGCGAGTGTTGTCCGGTGGTGAGAAAAACCGGATGACGTTCGGTCGCCTGATGCTGGGCCGTCATAACGTTCTGCTGATGGACGAGCCCACCAACCACCTGGACATGGAATCGATCGAGTCGCTACAACACGCGCTGGATCTGTTCAAGGGCACCTTGGTGTTCGTGTCGCACGATCGAGAGTTCGTGTTCGGCCTGGCGACTCGCATCATCGAGATCATGCCTGACGGCCAGATCGTCGATTATCGAGGTGGTTACGACGACTACTTGCAGTCGCGCGGTATCGAAGCCTGAGCGCAATGAACGCGAGCGCCGATTTTTCCACGCTGGCGCCCGGCGTTCATCGACTCGAACAAGACATCAAGAAAAGCCGCTTTCTATGCGTGGCCGCTGCGGTGGCCGACATCGAAGCGGCTTCTTCTTTTTTCGCGGCTCACGCTCAAGCCGACGCCACCCACAATTGCTGGGCCTATCGCATCGGTCAATCCTACCGATTCAACGACGACGGCGAGCCAGGCGGCACGGCAGGCAAACCCATCCTCCAAGCGATCGAGGGGCAGGGCTTGGATGGCGTGGCCGTGCTGGTCGTGCGTTGGTATGGCGGCGTGAAACTGGGTGCTGGCGGCCTGGTGCGTGCCTACGGGGGGTGTGCCGCCGAGTGCCTGCGCGTGTCGCCGCGTGTGCGGGTCGTGGCCCGGAAGCGGGTTCGCTTCGTGTGTGCTTACGGGGTCGAGGGCGCAATTCGGCAGCGATTGGCGCATGTGCAGGCGACCGACGTGGCAATGGCATACGGGCCTCGGCAGGTGGGTGTCGAAGCGAACGTTCCTTTGAATCAGATCGCCGATCTGGAAACGGCGGTGCGTGACGTTACGCGAGGTCAGAGCGCATGGGTCTTGCCGGATTAGGCAGGTCGGTAATTCGACCCGCCTGACGCATGGCCGGCCAGCGGCTCAACCCGCCACCCGGCCCGCGTCATGCCTGCGCGCTGTTGCTTTGCGCTTTCGCTGCAGCCACTTCCTCATGCACTTTCTGCATGTCGATTTCCTTGATCTTGGTGATCAATTCCTCGAACTGACCCGCCGACAACGCGCCGGGCTGCGAGAACAGCAGCACCTGCTCGCGAAACACCATCAAGGTCGGAATTGAACGGATGCCCAAAGCGCCGGCAAGCTCCTGCTGCTCATCGGTATTCACTTTCGCGAAAGTAACGTCGGGATGTTTTTCTGCGGCGCTGTCGAACACCGGCGCAAAGTTCTTGCACGGGCCGCACCAGGGCGCCCAGAAGTCAACGATCAGCGTGCCGTCCGGGGTGATCGATTGTTCGAACGTTTCTTTGGTCGACGTGACAGTGGTCATGGCTATCCTTTCAGTGTGGGGCGTTGCGTTCAGGCGGCGGCCGGAATGCGGGCAAGCTGGGCCAGAAGGCTGTAGGACTTCAGGCGATCTTCAAGGTGATAGCAGTCGGTGACTGCCATGATTTCGTCGGCAGCGGTGTCAGCCAGCAGGTGTTCGACCTTCTCGGCCACGGTGTCGGAGCTACCGACCACGGCGGCCCCTAAACGTTCGAACACGGCCGCTTTTTCCATCGGGCTCCAGATGCCTTCCAGCGTATCGACCGGCGCCTGCATGGGCAGGCGCGTGCCGCGCACCATCGAGAGAAACTTCTGTTGCGCCGTGGTGGCCAAGCGCTGCGCCTGAGCGTCGGTGTCCGCCACGATAACCGGAACACCGATCATTGCATAGGGTTCGGCCAGGGTGTCGGAGGGCTGAAAAAGATGGCGATACAAGCGCATCGCCGCCATCCCTTCGGGTGAGAAATGTCCGGCGAACGAAAAAGGCAAACCCAACTTGGCCGCCAGTCGAGCGCTGAAATCGCTGGAACCCAGCAGCCAGATGGGAACGTTCAGTCCCGCGCCCGGAATGGCCCGAACGCCTTGGCCGGGCGCTGCGTCGCTCAAGAAAAAGCGCAGTTCGTCCAGTAGGTCGGGAAACTGAAGGCCCGCGCTGCGATCCCGTCCTAGGGCTTGCAGGGTGCGCTGATCGGTGCCGGGCGCACGACCCAGGCCGAGATCGATACGACCTGGGTATAGGGTCTCTAGCGTACCGAATTGTTCGGCGATCACCAGCGGCGCGTGATTCGGCAGCATGATGCCACCCGATCCGACCCGTAATGTGGTGGTGTGACCGGCGATGTGCCCGATCAGCACAGACGTGGCACTGCTGGCGATGCCTGCGATGTTGTGGTGCTCGGCCAACCAGAAACGGCGGTAACCCAGCGCTTCGACGTGACGCGCGAGTCGCACGCTATTGTCGAACGCCTGGGCGATGGTGCCGCCTTGCGCAATAGGGGCCAGGTCCAGCACCGATAGCGGAGTGGTCTTTAGACGGCTCATGCTTGAAAACTCCTGTTCACATCTCTCACTTGGGGAGTGTAGGAGCGAATTCAAGCGTGACTGGCAGCAACCTTGTCGTCAAGCGGGTCGTTTTAGCCAGGACGCACGACCGTCAACCCGGCCAGCAATGCGGTCAACTCAGATTGTCGGCGAGTGCCGGTCTTGCGCAAAATGGATTTCAAATGCGTTCTCGCGGTTTCGCGCGAAATGCGGGCGGCCTCTGCCGCTTCGGTCAATGTTTGACCATTGGCCAGCTTCTCGGTGAGCGCGATTTCGGCACGGGTGAGACCGAACAGGGTGCGCAGCAGGTCTTCGGCCGGCAGCGCTTGAGCTTGCAGACCGATTCCGGCGATCAACGCGCAGGGCTGTTCGATATCGAGGGGAGTATGCGCGCGTGCGGGCATGGGCAAGGCCACCCAAAGGCCCGGGCGGCCATCGGTTTGCACCAGGCTGGCGAACGTCGTGACTTGCGCAGGTCGTCCGGCGTCGCCGCAGGCGTGGGTAACCGCTTTGCGTAAAGGCGACTCGTCCAAGGACGCCATGGCCGGGGCGTGCTCGCGATCGACCCATTCCCGCCCCAGGCCGTTGGCTGAAATGACTCGCAGTTGTGCATCCATCACCAGCAGTGGAATGGCCAGCCGGTTCAGTGTTTCCAGACTCCAGGCATGGGCGGCCTGAAGCTCGCGCATTTTGTGCTTGAGCAGGAAAGCGGTTTGCAAGTGAGTGACCACGCCGCGCAGCGCCACGGCATTCTCGATGTCGAACAACGGGCGTCCACGCTGGCGCTGAAACCCGACCACCCAATCGACATGCTGTTCGCGATGAACCGTCATGGCCATCACCGATTCGACATTGGCCGGGTGCAGAAATTCGCGGTAGAAGGTCGACTCCGAGATCTGGCGCGCGCCCAAGTCGAGTTGATCGACGTAAATTGCACCTACCGATGCGTCGCGCAGCCGGTCCCGCGCGGGATCGATGTGGTGAAAATGCTGATGGTAGTCGTATGCAGACGGCACGGGAAACATGCCGTGATCGCTGAGTTCGATGCGATCGGATCGTCGATCCCAAATAAGGGAGCTCGCAGCATCGGCACCCACGTAGGCTGCGAGCGCGTTCAAGCCTTCGCCCCATGCTTCGGGCGACAAAATGCCTTGATGCAGCCGCCCGACCAATGCCAGCGCATCGTCGGCGTTGCGGCGTTTGAATGGGGGCGGTCGGGCGGCTTGCACGTTAAGTCGATGGATCAGTGTTGGAAGAATGCGTAGCGAATGACGAACAGGGCGGCAATCAGCCATGTTGCCGGATGTACGTCGCGTACCCGGCCCGTCGCCGTCTTCAACACCACATAGCTGATGAAGCCGAATGCCAGGCCGTTGGCGATCGAGTAGGTGAACGGCATGACCAGCGCGGTCAGGGCAGCGGGAGTCGCTTCGACCACGTCGTTCCAATCGATGTCGATGAGTTCGCGCATCATCAAGCCCGCGACGTACAGCAGTGCGGGGGCCGTGGCATAGGCAGGCACTGATGCCGCCAACGGCGCGATGAACAGGGCCGCCAGGAACAGCACGCCGACGACCAGCGCAGTCATGCCCGTACGCCCGCCCGCTTGTACACCCGAGGCGCTTTCGACGAACGCCGTGGTGCTACTGGTACCTAGTGCCGAACCGGCGGTGATGGCGGTGCTATCGGCAAACAGTGCGCGGCCCAGACGGCTGTTGCCTTGCTCGGGGACTAAGCCCGCCCGCTTGGCGATACCCATCAGCGTGCCGGTGGCGTCGAACACCTTGACCAGCACGAACACCAACACCACCTGGAAGAACCCGACATGCAGGGCACCCAGGATGTCCATCTGCATGAACGTGGGCGCCAGGCTGGGTGGTGCGGAGAACACCCCCTGGAAGGCGTTGAAGCCCAGCAGCATCGATAGGCCGGTGACGGCGATGATGCCGATCAAAATCGCGCCGCGAATGCGCAAAGCGTCCAGCGCCGCGATGATGAAGAAGCCGAGAATGGCGAACAGCGGGCCGTGGCCGCGCAGATCGCCCAGGGTGACCTTGGTGGCGGGATGGGCCACGACGATGCCGGCATTCGACAAGGCGATGATCGCCAGGAACAATCCAATGCCTGCCGCAATGGCGCTACGCAGCGACTGCGGGATGCCTTTGATCAGCCACGCGCGCACGCCCGTCACGGTCAATAGCAGGAAAATCACCCCGGAAATGAACACCGCGCCCAGCGCCTGTTGCCAGCTATAGCCGAGCGTCGCCACCACGGTAAAGGCGAAGAACGCGTTCAGTCCCATGCCGGGTGCCATGCCGATCGGCCAATTGGCGACAAATGCCATCACCAGCGAACCCAGCGCCGCGGCCAGGCAGGTCGCGACGAACACCGCGTTGCGGTCCATGCCGGTCGAGGACAGGATGTCCGGGTTGACGAAGACGATATAGGACATCGTCAAGAAGGTCGTCAAACCGGCGACCAGCTCGGTGCGAGCGGTGGTGCCGTGCTCGCGCAAGCGGAACAATTTTTCCAACATGAACTTTCCTTTAGGCGGTGCTGGTTTCTTCAATCAGGACGTATAACCAATTTGCAGCCCGGTTGTACACTCGTCGCATCATGATTATTCTAGGTTTTGAAAGCTCGTGCGATGAAACTGGCGTGGCTGCGGTGTGTACGCAACGCGGCCTGCTCGCGCACGCCTTGCATTCGCAAATCGCCATGCACCAGGATTACGGTGGCGTGGTGCCCGAATTGGCCTCGCGTGACCATATCCAGCGAGTCGTGCCCTTGACACGGGGCGTGTTCGCACAGGCCGGCATTGGCGCGGGCGATGTGGGCGCAGTCGCCTACACCGCAGGTCCCGGGCTGGCGGGGGCGTTGCTGGTGGGCGCGGCAGTGGCGCAGGCGTTCGCATGGTCGCGCGGCTTGCCCGCGATTCCCATTCATCACCTGGAAGGCCATTTGCTGTCGCCTTTGCTGGCCGATCCGCGACCGGATTTCCCCTTCGTGGCGCTTCTGGTGTCGGGTGGCCATACCCAATTGATGCGGGTCGACGGCGTTGGACGCTATACCTTGCTGGGTGAAACACTGGACGATGCTGCCGGTGAAGCCTTCGACAAGTCAGCGAAACTGATGGGACTGGGTTATCCGGGCGGACCGGCACTGGCGGCCTTGGCCGGGCAGGGCGACGAGAAGCGCTTTTCCCTGCCCCGACCCATGCTGCACAGTGGCGATCTGGACTTCAGCTTCAGCGGCCTCAAAACCGCTGTCCTGACCCGGGTGCAAAGCTTGCGTAAATCCGATGAGTGGGACGATCGCGCGCGCGCCGATCTGGCTGCCGCGACGCAAGCGGCAATTGTCGATGTGCTGGCGGCAAAAGCGGTTGCCGCACTGAAATCCACCGGGCTGAAAAGATTGGTGGTGGCTGGCGGCGTAGGGGCAAACCAAAGGTTACGCGCTCATTTCGACCATGCCTTGCCCAAGCTTCGCGCCCAAGCGTATTTTCCGCCACTGGCCTTGTGTACCGACAATGGCGCGATGATCGCGTTTGCCGCCGCCCAGCGTGTGAATGCGGGCCTGGCCGATTTGTCGCAGCGCGACCACGCGTTCACCGTGCGGCCGCGCTGGGATCTGGCCGATATTTCCATCGGCTGAGCGCCGTTCGATTGACCGGCCCGGCGGCGCCTTGACGGCGCGTGCCAGGTGTCCTGTCGACTGCCTGGCGTGTTGGATCCTTACCGCTGAATCAGCTCGATTTCTTGCCGATGCGCGATTCCTGTCCGCGCAGCAGTCGACCGATGTTGGCGCGGTGACGCCACACCAGCAACGCGCTGATGGCGATCAGACCGATCAGAATCGGCGGATGCATGGTCCAGGCCACTTTGCCCCCGAATATGTAGAACAGAGGGGCGAACACCGCGCTCACGACCGATGCCAGCGACGAATAGCGGAAAAACACCGCGATGATGAGCCAGGTGGCCAGGGTAGCCACGCCCAGCATGGGTTCGAGCGCCAGCAGTACGCCAGCGGCGGTGGCCACGCCTTTGCCGCCCTGGAACCGCAGGAAAATGGGATACAAGTGGCCCAGAAACACTGCTACCGCGACGATCGCCATCGCCATCGGCGAATCGCCGAACCCCAGCGCGCGAGCGATCCACAAGGCGGCGCAACCTTTGAGTAGATCGCCTGCCAAGGTGAGCAGCGCGGCTTTCTTGTTGCCAGTACGCAGCACGTTGGTGGCACCCGGGTTGCCGGAGCCGTAGGAGCGCGGATCGCTCAGGCCCATCGCCCGGCTGACGACCACGGCGAAAGCGATCGAACCGATCAGATAGGCCATGGCGGCGAGCGCGGCCAGCATGGGCAGGGTGGCGTCGGGGGGCGTGGACATCGGATTCTCCTGGCAAGTGTCCTTCACAAGTGGGGGCGATTCTACCGCGCAGTCAGCAGGTACAATCGACTGCATCCGGTTTCCTCGCGTTTCTTTGATGCACATTCTCGTATCCAACGACGACGGCTACACAGCGACTGGCTTGGAGGCGCTGGTCCAGGCGCTACAGGGCTTGGGCGAGCTGACCGTGGTCGCCCCTGAAGTCAATCACAGCGGCGCGTCCAATTCGCTTACGCTGAATCGCCCCTTGTCGCTACGTCAGTCGGCCAACGGCTTTTATTGCGTCAACGGCACGCCCACCGATTGCGTACACGTCGCGTTGACCGGTCTGCTCGATCGTCGGCCCGATCTGATCGTCTCCGGCATCAACAACGGTGCCAACATGGGTGACGACACCCTGTATTCGGGCACAGTCGCCGCGGCGACGGAAGGCTATCTGTTCGGCATTCCGTCAATTGCCTTCTCGCTCGAAAAAAAAGGTTGGGCGCATATCGAAGATGCCGCGCGTATCGCCCGCGACGTGGTCGACCGCCATCTTGCGCAACCCTTGCAGGGTGCGGTGCTGCTCAACGTCAATATTCCCAATCTGCCCTACGAGGCGATGGCGCCGGCTCAGGTGACCCGCCTGGGCAAGCGCCACCCGTCCGAGCCGGTGGTTCGCAGTACGACGCCCTATGGCGACACCGTGTATTGGATCGGTGCCATGGGCGCGGCCCTGGACGCCGAGCCGGGCACCGATTTCCACGCTGTCCAGCATGGCGGGGTGTCCATCACGCCGCTTCGACTGGACTTGACCGACCACGCGCAGCTCGACGTCATCGGCCGGTGGGCTGGACCTTTATGCGCAAACCGGTAAATCCTTTCGACGCACCGGGCGTCTTGGGCAGTCGGCCCAGTGTCGGTACGCCGGTGGCGGCCGATTCGGCGCTGGAGCGCGCCGCACGAGCCCGCGCTGCGCTGGTCCGACCCGTGCCTGGCGTCACCGCCAGCAACAGCAACACCCGCATCAGCGCCGCCGTGCTGGCTCGGCCCGTGGCCGCCGGTGTCGCCCGCAACGGCAGCGCCAATCTGGGCTTGAACTCCGAACGCCTGCGGGCCGCCATGGTTCAGCGTCTGCGTACCCAGGGCGTCACCGACGAGCGGGTATTGGCGGCCATTCTGGCGGTGCCCCGCCACATCTTCGTCGACGAGGCGTTGGCCAGCCGGGCCTATGAAGATGCGGCCCTTCCCATCGGGCAGGGTCAGACCATCTCCCAACCGTGGGTGGTGGCGCGCATGCTGGCGGCGGTGTGCGACGGTCGCACACCCACTCGCGTGCTGGAGGTCGGTGCGGGTTGCGGCTATCAAGCCGCCGTCATGGCGCAGTTCATTCGTGAAGTGCATGCCATCGAGCGCATACGCGGGCTCTACGACATGGCGCGCGAAAATCTGCGCCAACTGCGTTTGAGCACCCGCGTGCGGCTGGTGTATGGCGACGGCATGTTGGGTCAGCCGAATGCCGCGCCCTTCGATGCGATCGTCGTGGCGGCCGCTGGCTTGAGCATTCCCCAGGCACTGTTGGACCAGCTTGCGCCCCACGGTCGATTGATCGCGCCCGAGGGCGGTAGCCAGCAGCGGCTGGTGCTCATCGAGCGAACCGGTGTGCAGCATTGGAAACGAACCGAGCTGGAAGCCGTGCGTTTTGTTCCACTCAGGGCCGGGATACAATCGTGAGCATTCTGGAGATACCCCCTATGCCATATGGGCAGCAAATGACGCTCGCCGGACCGGTCCGTGCGAGTAATCGTGGTTTTCAGGCGCACGTCGCCGCCTCATTGTCGATGCTCCGGCGTCTTCGGTTCGCAGGCGTGGCGGCGCTGATGGTACTGGCCGGTTGTAGCGGCCCCACCACCCGCGCCCCCATCGTCGATGGGGTCGGGACCTCGTCGACGCCGACGCCGGCCGCCCGTGGAAGCTATGTGGTCAAGCCGGGCGATACGCTGTATGCCATCGCCCGCTCGACCAACGTCGATTTCGAAACGATCAAGCGCCTGAACAATCTGTCCGACCCGAACCAGCTGGTGGTGGGGCAGGTGCTGCGTCTGTCTGCTTCGGGCTCGGCCAGCCCCGCGCCGGCAGGTGCTAAACCGTCAGGCTCGACGACCCCGGTCAAATCTGGTCAACCGACGCCTGCGTCCTCGAGCGAGCCACGCCCCCTGGACGCCCCGGCACAGACGCCGGCAGCGACCACGCCGCCGCCCGCCAGCAGCCAGCCGCATCCTGCGCCGGCAGCCGATGCCGGCACGATCAATTGGGCATGGCCGACCAAGGGAACGCTGATTCAGCGTTTCAACGCCAATACGAAGGGTATCGACATCGAAGGCAAGCCGGGCGATTCCGTCCATGCTTCGGCGGACGGCAAGGTGATGTACACCGGTAATGGCGTGCGTGGGATGGGTAACCTGGTTATCGTCAACCACGACAACGGCTTCATCAGCGTGTATGGCCACAACAGCAAGTTGCTGGTGAAAACGGGCCAGACCGTCAAGCGTGGCGACAAAATCGCCGAAGTCGGCGCGACCGATACCACGTCGCCACGTCTGCACTTTGAGGTGCGCCGCCGCGGTACGCCGGTCGATCCCTTGCAGTATTTGCCATCGCCTTGATCGAACGATGACGCCTACCCTGGTGTTCGATCTCGAAACCCTGCCGGATGCGCAGGGTTTACGGCGCTTGTACGGTTGGGGCAATGAATTGTCCGATACCGAGGTGATCGAGCGCGCGCTTGCCGCGCGTCGCGAAGCCACGGGCGGCTCCGATTTCATGCCGCTGCACCTGCATCAAGTGGCGGTCATCGGCTGCGTTTTTCGCGACGACAACGGCTTCCGGGTGCGCACTCTGGGCGTGCCCGGCGACGACGAAGTGAAGCTGCTAAATGGGTTTTTCAAGACCATCGAGCGCTACACCCCAACCTTGGTCAGTTGGAACGGCTCGGGCTTCGATCTGCCTGTTCTGCACTATCGCAGCTTGATTCATGGCATTCAGGCCGCGCGCTACTGGGATCAAGGCGAAGACGACCGCGATTTCAAGTACAACAACTACTTGAGCCGTTATCACCCGCGCCATACCGATTTGATGGACGTTCTGGCCAAGTACAACGGTCGCGCCAATGCGCCTTTGGACGATCTGGCCAAGCTTTGCGGATTTCCGGGCAAGCTGGGTATGGACGGCAGCCAGGTCTGGCGGGCGTGGTCCGAAGGACGGCAGGACGAGGTGCGGGCATATTGTGAAACCGACGTCGTTAACACTTGGTTGGTGTATTGCCGTTTCCGTTTGATGCGAGGCGAGTTGGATCGCATCGCCTACGATGCCGAGATCGCGTTGGTGCGCGACACGCTGGCTGCCAGCGATGCGCCGCACTGGGCCGAGTACCTGGCGGCGTGGGACGCAACGCACTGAAACACCGGGCGCGTTCGTCGAAACGCATCTGAAACGCTCTGGCGTTCACACTGAGGCTGTGTCATCCAAACCCCTCAGGAGAATGTCCATGAAGTCGTCCCTTTTTCGCCCCCTGGCCGCCGGTACCGCTTTGGCACTGGTATTTGGTTTGCCCGCAGCAGCTGCGGCGGCACCTTCGGACGCTGCTCCTGCCGCGAAAACCGCCGTCCATGAGCATGGCCCGAAAGGCGACGCCCGCATGGCTCGAGGGCAGCATCACGATGGATTGTTCATCCCTGGCCTGGGTCCTTTGCCCAAGTCGGCGTTGGATGCGTTAAAGCTGACGGCCGATCAGCAAAAGCAGGTCGATGCCTTGAAGACGGCCCAGCGCGAGTCGCATAAGGAAATGCGTGCCGAACGTACGGCGCATTACGCGATGCTCAAGCAACAATTGGATGCCGGTCGTCTGGATCCGCGCGCATTGGCCAAGCAGGCCGATGCCAAGCGCGAAACACGCCAAAAGGCCGCTCAAGCGTCCGAAGCGCAAGCCTTGGCCATATGGGACAGCTTGAGCGATGCGCAAAAGACGCAGGTGACTGCTTTCGTGAAGACCCGTCACGACAAGATGGCCGAACGCCGCGCCGAGCATGAAGGCAAGCGAGAGGGCAAACGCTCTGCACCGCCCGCTGCGTCCTGATCCGCGTTGCGTTTTGCCTACGTTCAAACCGACCCGGTGTGGCATTCCCCACTACAATGCCCGGCGGTTTGAACGGATAGCGAAAAATGACGGATTACCTAGAAATTACGTCCATGGACATGGAGGCGCGTGGCATTGCGCGCCGCGAAGGCAAAGTGGTCTTCGTACACGGCGCTCTGCCGGGCGAGCGCGTGGTGGCGCTTCATACCCGCAGCAAAGAGTCTTACGACGTCGCCCGGGTCGAACGCATCGTTCGCGAATCGTCTCAGCGGGTCGAACCAGCTTGTCCAAACTATAGCGTCTGTGGCGGCTGTGTGATGCAGCACCTGGCGCCCGAGGCTCAGGTCGCGGTCAAGCAGCGTGTGCTCGAGGACGGTTTCTGGCATCTGGCCAAGCTGCGTCCCGAGCGTATGTTGCCGCCCATGCAGGGGCCGAGCTGGGGCTATCGCTACCGCGCCCGGCTGTCGGTACGCATGGTCAACAAGAAGGGCGGCGTGCTGGTGGGTTTTCGCGAGCGCAGCGGCAGCTACGTGGTGGACATGACGGTCTGTCCGGTGCTGCCTCCGCACGTCAGTGATCTGCTGTCGCCCTTGCGCAAGTTGTTTACTGGCATGTCGGCACCCGACCGCATGCCGCAAGTGGAAGTGTCGGTGGGCGATGGCGTGACCGCGCTAGTGCTGCGTCATCTGATGCCGCTGACCGAGCAGGACATTGCCATGCTGCGCGAGTTTGCGCGTGCTCACGACGTGCAGTGGTGGTTGCAGTCCAAGGGGCCGGAAACCGTACATCCCCTGGAGCGCGAGCACATCGATACACTGGCCTATACCCTGCCGCAGTTCGGCTTGCGTATGCCGTTCAAACCAACCGATTTCACCCAGGTCAATCACACGGTCAACCGCAGCCTGATCGCGCGTGCGTTATCGCTGCTGGACGTTCAGTCCGATGATAGGGTAGCCGATATGTTCTGCGGGCTGGGCAACTTCACCTTGCCCCTGGCCACCCAGGCTCGCGAGGTGGTGGGCGTCGAGGGCAGCAAAGCCCTGACTGACCGGGCGTTGGACGCGGCTGGACGCCATGGCTTGGCCGAACGCACGACGTTTTCGACCCTGAACCTGTTCGAGATCGACGCGCATTGGCTGCGTGGCCTGGGCCGGTTCGAGCGCATGCTGATCGATCCGCCGCGCGAGGGTGCGCACGCTTTGGCCTCGGCGCTGGCGGCGTTGGCGCCTGATGAGCGTCCCAAGCGCATCGTCTACGTGTCCTGTGCACCGGGCACCTTGGCGCGCGATGCGGCCATTCTGGTCCATGAGGGCGGCTATCGTCTGTCGCAGGCGGGTGTCGTCAACATGTTCCCGCATACGGGGCATGTGGAGTCCATCGCAGTATTTGATTCGGAGTGATCGCTGACGGTAACGGCTAACGGCGGCAGCTGTTGGCTGACGACGGACGATGGGCGATGTCGGTACGATCGTGCTCACGCGTCATTGCTGGAACGTGTCGGCTTGAGCTTGATTTTCGATATGGATGTCCAGGACGATCAGCAAGGCTCCTTGAGCATGTGCGGCACGGGTATACGCCGCCCCAATGCTCGGTGCTGTTGCCCGTATCATTCCCGCCACCAATGGCGTGAGGGGCCGAAACGCATAGCGGGCATGCACGCGAATCGATCCTTCGGGCGCTTGCGGTCCGGGTGGCAGACGCTTTAGTGTCCAGCAAGGGGGTGGGCCGCTCACTTGGCGACACTCGGCCATGCGGCGTGGCGGAGCCACCCAGGCGGCGATAAACGCGTGTCGCATGACGCGGTCGAGTTGTCGAGGCGAGGGCGACGTGTGGCGGCTGACGGCTCTTGCTGCTTCCATCGATGCGACGCTCACGCGCAGGCGCGCTATCTGCCACCAGGCGACCTCGACGCACAAGATACCCACTATGAGTACGGCCAGCCCGCCTATCATCCACTCGGCGACTGCGCCGGTTGCAGAGTGCAAGCCTGCGCGCAGCGGACAACGCAAAGAGCCCGAACATCGTGGGCGATGCCGGGAATGCGGACAATGCAGGCGACGCAGCAGAGAAAGCAGGCAATGCGTGCGCTGGTCGCACTGGCGTTGGCGAGCGGTCGAGCCGATGCTCGATCGTATTGGGCGAGAAGGTGAGGGCATCCCTCCAGTCTGGTTCAATCTCCCGCGAAACGCGATGCCGTCAAACCGAGGGATCCACGCGGCTCGCTCGACGTTTGCCGTTCAAGCCGGTTCAGGGAACCGTCCAAAGCCGTCGTTGATACCGCTTGGAATCGGCTCACGCGCCTCGGACGGTGCAGCACAGCACGCCCTCAATGCCGCGTTGGCGGATCCTGCTCGGGCATCGTCGCATGGCGTGCAAACAAACCCGCGCAATCTACCGCATCGAAGTGATAGGGCTTGCCACAGAAATCGCACAGCACCTCGACATCACCCCGCTCTGCCAGCACGCTGTCGATTTCGGCAGCACCCAGCATGCGCAGCATGTCGGCGATCCGCTCGCGATTACAAGGGCAATACCAGCGCACGGGCTGGGGTTCGAACACCATCAGGGTGTCGTCCCAGAAGAGCCGGTGAACCATGGTGTCGGTGTCGGTCGCCAGCAGCTCTTCGGGTTTGACGGTGGCCGTCAGGTGGCAGACGTGTTCCCAGGTCGCTTGCAGGATTTCAGGGTCGATGTTTTCGGTTTGCAAGCCGCCGATGTCCGGCAAGCGTTGCAACAGCAGACCGGCGGCGTGGGTATCGTCGGCGGCCAGCACTAGACGCGTGTCCAACTGCTCGGATGCCACCATGTAGTGCTCGAGGACTTCCGCCACGGAATCGCTTTCGATCGGCACGATGCCTTGATAGGCTTGCTGACCAGGAACCTTGCGTGCCGGATCGAGCACCACGATGAAGCGGCCCGTGCCGCCCGGATTGATCAGCGTACGCAATGTGCCGTTATTGGGGATGACGTATTCGTCGCGAGTTTTGACCGTGGCGCGCACGCCCAGGTCGCCGGTGCATTCGACTACGATCAAGGAAATCGGCCCGTCGCCTTGAAGTTGTAATACCAGCGAGCCATCGAACTTGAGGTTCGACGCTAGCAGCGTGGCGGCTGCAACCAGCTCGCCCAGGATACGTTTGACCGCGGGCGGATAATCGTGATGCAACTGCGCGTCTGTCCAGGTCTGGTTCAGGCGCAAGGCATGCAGCTTTACGCTGCGATTGTCGAACAGGTATTTTTTGAGTAGATCAGCCATGCCGGGATATTAGCCGATCGGCCGATCCACTCGTTCGAGACAATGGCGAAACATCGACGCCCGTTCGATATACGCTCGGTTGTTTTTATGGAGTGTCTCGATTTCTTCGGCCGACAGTTCGCGCTGAATTTTGCCGATGCCGATGACCAGCACGTTATCGGGTATATGCTTGCCCTCAGGAATCAAGGCTCCAGCGCCGATCAGGACATTCTGGCCAATCACCGCACCGTTCAGAACGATGGCCTGCATACCGATCAGGCTATGACGCCCGATGGTGCAACCATGCAACATGGCTTGGTGGCCGACCGTCACGAACGGCGCGATGTGCATGGGTTTTTCGGCATCGACATGCAGCACGCTGCCTTCCTGGATATTGGTGCCCTCGCCGATATCGATCAGGTCGTTGTCGCCCCGTATGGAGACGTGTGACCACACGCTAGTGTCCTGCGCCAGCCGAACTTGACCGATGATGTCGGCGCTGTCGGCAATATAGGCGCTGTCATGAATGAGCGGGCGATGCTCGCCCAGACGGTAAATGGGCACCTCGGTCTCCTGCGAGTTGGGCTTATGGGTTTGCAGCCTTGTCGTTTTCGCGCTGTCGTAAAACGCTGCGTTGTATTTTGCCGGTGGCGGTCATGGGCAGCGCATCGATAAGTTCGATTTCCTTGGGGTACTGATAGGGCGCTAATGCCTCGCGTACATGCGTTTGCAGGGCAGCGATCAGCGCCTGCGGCTCTTGCAACTGCGCCTGTTCCGTCAGCACCACATAGGCTTTCACCACGGCGCCACGTTGATCGTCGGGTTTAGGCACGACGGCGGCGTCGACCACGGCGGGGTGAGCAATCAGGCAATTCTCGATCTCGCCCGGGCCGATGCGGTAGCCCGACGACTTGAACACATCGTCCGTCCTGCCGGCGTACCAGAAATAGCCGTCCTCATCGATACGGGCCAGATCGCCGGTTCGACACCAGTCGCCCGAGAACTTGTCGGCGGTAGCGGTTTCATTACGCCAGTAGCCCAGGAACAGAATGGGATCGGGGAATCCGTGGATGTCGTAACGATTGACGGCAATTTCGCCGGTCGTGCCGACCGGGGCGGGCTCGCCGTGTTCGTCCAGCACCGCCAAGCGATGGCCCGGATAGGGGCGGCCCATGCTGCCGGGTTTAGCGGGCCAGCGCTCGTGGCTGTTGCCCACCAGATAATTGGCTTCGGTCTGGCCGAACATTTCGTTAGGCACAACGCCCAGCGCATCCCTGCACCACTCGAACACGGTGCCACCCACACTCTCTCCAGCACTCATCAGCGCACGCAAGGACAGCTTGTAGTATTCACGCGGCTTGGGCACGGTTTTCATCATCTGCCGCAAAGCCGTGGGGAACAGAAACGCGTTGGTCACATGGTAGCGTTCGAGCAATTCGTACGCGCGCTCGGGGGAGAATCGACCCGATACCCCCACGATGGGGTGACCGAAATACAGGGTCGGCAACAGCGCATCCATCAAGCCGCCAGTCCAGGACCAGTCGGCCGGCGACCAAAACACGTCGCCCTGCTTGGGAAACCAGTTTTGCGAGGCAACGAATCCCGGCAAATTGCCGATCAGTGCCGCATGGGGCAAGAGCACGCCCTTGGGCGATCCGGTGGTGCCCGAGGTGTACAGCAGCACGGCGGGGTCGCTGGCGCGGGTGACGACAGGACGGAAATGCGTGGATTGGCGTGCAAGCAAGCTGCGCCACGACATGGTTCGTTCGTCGGTGAAGCCAATGCCCACGATTTGACGCAGATCGGGGCACATGGGTTGCGCAGCCAGCAAATCGACGGCGCTGTCGCTATCGACGATTGCAACCCGTGCGCCCGCGTTGTTCAGGCGGACTTGCAGGGCCTCCGGGCCGAACAGGGCCGAGAGCGGCACGAGCGTGGCGCCGACGCTGAAAATCGCCATGTGGGCCACGACCGTTTCCGGGCGTTGACCGAGCACGACGGCAACCCGGTCGCCGGGTTGAACACCCATGCGCAGCAGCCCATTGGCGAACTGGCTGACGGCCTCGTTCAAGCGAGCGTAGGTCCACACCTCGCGCTGCCCGGCGGCGTCTTCATGAAAAATTGCGATCCGGCGTGCGTCGGCCGTGCTCTCTCCCCAACGCCGACAGCAGACCTCGGCGATGTTGAATTGCGAGGGCACCAGCCACGTAAACGATTGATATAAAGCGTCGTATTGATCGTTCATGGCCCTTGAGTCAAAACTAGGTTCTACATGTACGGGCAGGCCGCAGCGATAAGCATCCGCCCCTAAACGCGAAGCATGACCCAGTGGGTCGTGAACTGCAACATTCGTTTAGGACTTGGCGGCAGGCTTATGAATGATCACGTATATTACCACGCTGCAAGGTGGAAGGCAAGGCAGGAAGCTTAATTGAATGCTTCGACCGTAACATCGCGGATTGCCCGCGTCGATCGCCTTCGATCAGGCTCAAACGGCCTTCGTGATCCTCGGCCAGTGCCACGGAATGGCGGGTCCAGTCGCCCACGGTGGCATAAGTCACGCCGTCGCGCTCGCCCAGATCGGGCTGGGGCAGATGACCGCATACTGCACCGTCCAGGCCGCGACGTTTGGCCTCGGCGACGATGGCGCTCTCGAAAGCCATCACCAGACGAGGCGATGGCGGCGTCGGGATGCCCCTATCGCGGCCGCGCGCAACCGCTTCGCCGCCGCTCAGACGAACGCGGAGCCGGCTCAAACGGTAATGCAGCGACATGGCGAAGGGGTAGAGCGCTTCGCCCACGCCGGACAGCTTGCGGCCGTAGCGCAGCACGCCATCGAGGTGGCTGCCGTGCATGATCAATAGACGGCGACCGTCGGCCAGCGTGTGAACCGCGTCATCGGCGATGTCGATGTCACCGAAGGCCAGGCCCAGGAAGCGTCGGGCGAAATCGTCACGATTGCCAGCCAGATAGACGATCCGGGTGCCGTCGTGCGCTTTGCGCAGCAGGCGTTGAACCACGTCGTTGTGGAGTGACGGCCAATGCCACGAGCGGCTGAGTTGCCAGCCGTCGATCAAATTGCCCACCAAATAAAGCGTGTCGGCTTTATGGCGGGTCAGAAAGTCCAGCAGCACTTCGGCCTGGCAGTCCGACGAACCCAGGCGAACGTCGGATAGCCAAAGCGTGCGCCAGTGCGTCTGCGGCATCGATTCGTTCACGGGAGGTCCTAAAGCGATCAGAACATGACATGTCACCATTAAAAAGTGACGGTGTCATGACCGATCGTCGTGCACTAAGACTTGTCTGATTGCGGCAACATCTGGCCGGGCGACCCTTGTGCGTCGATCAATCGCGTTCCCAGCAATCGATCATGTAGAAATAGACCTTCGGGATCGAACCAGCTGTAAACGAACGCCGCGAACGGTGCAGCGACGATGAACATATCGACGGCGGGCCAGCCGGTGATGCGCGCTGCAGCCCATACTAGGGCGGCAGCAAGGAGGGGGATGGGCCATAGCAGCACATAGCGCACGATCAGGCGCAGAGGCACGGGCACCCGGCCGTTACGATCCACCAGCCGGATGCCCCAGGTTTTCATGGGCAGGGTCTGGCCCCGATAACGCCAGCACAGCACGAAATACACGCCGATGGCCAAAAACAGCGCGGCCTGACGAGCGTGGCGATGCATCAACGCGTGCTTGCTTTGGGTCAGGGTGTCGAATAAGTAACCTGCTAGAAAAACCACGGCGAACAGCAGTACGCCTTCATACATCATGCAGGCGAAGCGCCGAAGACGGCGGGGTGTGGCGGCAGGCGGCGAGGTCATGCGCCGCATTATGACAGCACTCGACGATATGTCGAAAAAGCGGGAAATAAAAAAAGCCCGCCAAAGCTTGGCGGGCCTAAAGAGGGCTATACAGCCCCCAAGGGGAAAACGGTATTACGCCGACTGCGGTTGCAGCGTTGCGGCGGTGCGACCACGAGCGAGAGCCAAGGAGCGCTTGAAGAAATCGGCCAGCGCCTGGAAGGGGCGGGGGCGGAACTGGTCTTGCAGCGCGGCCAACATCAGTTGGCGCTCGATCTCGTCGGTCATCGTGAAGGCTTGCTTGTTCATGTCTGGTTCCTTGAATGATGCAGCGCATCATCGATCTAGGTATACCCGAATTTTAGGGTTATCCCTAGAAACTCGCAAGGGGCAGTACAGACTGAATACACATGTCCTCATGCAAAAACAACACTGCCGCACTGTACCAGTGCGGCAGTGCAATCTGCTTACTTTACGGCGTTCTGATTGTCGCGGTCGGTATCCACATCCGTTTCGCTGCGGCCGGCTGCCTCGGCCGTTCCCTCGCGATAGCTGGCCTCGACCAATTCGAAACCGAATAGGCGGCAGTCCAGTGCGCCGTTGTAAAGCGGTGTGCGGCGGACGGGTTTGAGACGCAATTTTTGCGGCAAGCCCATGTCGCTGCTGATGGTGTGCAACTGCCAGCCGCCGGACGATTGCTTGAGCGTCGTGGCCCATTCGCGCCACAACTCTGGGTCGCCTGCGTCCAGGCGGTCGCCATAGGGCGGATTGGTCACTATCCAGCCGGAGTCGGCCAGTCGGCTAGCTTTGCGGGCGTCTTTCACCTGGAAGTCGATGGCGTCGGGGGCCAGCCAGGCCCGTTCGGCGTTGCGGCGGGCGAATTCGATGGCTTGCGGATCGATGTCGTAGCCGACGATCGGCGCATCCAGACCCGGCGCGATACGCGAATAGGCTTCTTCCTTCACGGCGTTCCAGGCGTCGGCGTCGTGGCCGCGCAAGCGTTCGAAACCCAGCGGACGGGCGATTCCCGGCGGGATGCCCAGGGCGATCCAGGCGGCCTCGATCAGCAGAGTGCCGCTGCCGCAGAACGGATCGAGCAAGGGTTGGGCAGGATCCCATCCGGCCAAGGCCAACATGCCGGCGGCCAGGTTCTCGCGCAGGGGAGCTTCGCCCTTATCCAGGCGCCAACCGCGCTTGAACAGGGATTCGCCCGAGGTGTCCAGGTAGAGCGTCGCAGTATCTTGGGACAGGAAAGCGTGTACACGCGCATCGGGGCGGACCGTGTCGATACTGGGGCGCTCACCTTCGAGTTCGCGTAAACGGTCGCAAATGCCGTCTTTGACTCGCAGATTGCAGTATTGAAGGCTGAGTACCGGACTCTTGATGGCAGAGGTGTCCACACGCAGGGTATGTTCGGCGCCGAACCAGCGTTCCCAAGGGGTTGCCATCGCCAGGGTGTAGACGTCGTCGTCGGCCACCATGGGCGCCTGGGCGACTCGCACCAGAATGCGGGTGGCCAGACGTGAATACAGGTTGGCACGTTGCACGCCCGCCCAGTCGGCAGTGAAGTGGCAGCCGGCGCGACCGGTGGTCGCGTCCTCGAAACCGAGGGCTTCCATTTCGGCCACCAGAGCCTGCTCCAAACCTTGCGGGCAGGGTGCGAAGACGCTGTAGCGCTCGGTGTCCTCGGCCACGATGAGTGGTGCGCGTTCTGGCTGGCGAGCGATCACGTTGCTGGCCAACCCTGTATAGCGCGACCGATCGGTGGCGGGTCGAGGCTTGCCGGGCTGGCGTCCGGGGCCACGGGGGGGGGCATCGCGCTGGCCGTCGCTCGTGCGCGGCTTGTAGCCGGTACGGGGGCCATCGCTCGCACGCGGGCCATCGCGTCGGGCCGGCCCACGTGAATCGTTCTGCGCCTCGTCGCGCTCGGGGTTCTGGCGAGCGGCCAGTGCCACCGCGCGGGCGCGGGCGCCGCTGCGCTTGGACGGTGCGTCATGGCGATCAGCGGCGCTTGTCGCGCGCGGCTTTTTCTTTTTGGTCAGGCTCAGGGTCTTGCGAGGGGAGTCATCGTCAGACGACATGGGGAAATTCCTAGAAAAAGCTTAGAACGGCTTGAGCACGACCAAGGCGACGATGATGACCAGCAAGATGACCGGCACTTCATTGAACCAACGGTAGAACACATGGCTGCGAGTATTTTTTCCCGCTTCGAATTTGCGCAGCATCACGAAACAGGCATGGTGATAGCCCAGCACCAGCACGACGCCGAGAATCTTGGCATGCATCCAGCCGTTGCCCGGTCCGTAACCGATGCCATACGCCCAGAACAGCCACACGCCCAGCACGATGGCCGGCACGGCCAGAATGGTGGTGAAACGAAACAGTCGGCGGGCCATGCCCAACAGACAGGTGCGTACCGCGTCGTCGGTGGCCTGTGCCAGGTTGACGTAGATACGAGGCAGGTAGAACAAGCCAGCGAACCAGGACGCGATGAATACGATATGAAAAGTCTTGATCCAAAGCATGGGGCCCGCCTGCGCGAAAAAACCCATTGTAGTGCGGGTCAGCCGCGCAACTGGCCCGCGCCGCTCAAGACCCACTTATATGTGGTCAAACCCTCCAGGCCGACCGGCCCGCGAGCGTGCAGCCGGTTGGTGGAAATGCCGATTTCGGCGCCCAGGCCGTACTCGAACCCGTCGGCGAAGCAAGTTGGTAGATTGATCAGCACCGATGCTGAATCGACCTCGCGCTGGAATGAAGTAGCTGCGCTTAAATCGTTGGTGACGATGGCATCGGTATGGCCCGAGCCCCAGCGGCTGATGTGTTCAACTGCCTGAGCCCGGTCGTCCACCACCCGAATGGCCAGCACGGGACCCAGGTATTCGGTGACCCAGTCGGTATCGGTCGCGGCTTCGGCTGCGGGCACCAGCGCCATCGTCCGCGGGCATCCCCGCAGTGCGACGCCGTGATCGATCAAGGCTTGGGCCAGTTCGGGCAGCAGAGCCTGCGCGACATCGCGATGGATCAGCAAAGTTTCCATTGCACCGCAGATGCCGTAGCGATAGGTCTTGGCGTTGAACGCGATGTCGTGCGCCATCGTCAGGTCGGCTGCGGCGTCGATGTAGATGTGGCAGTTGCCATCCAGATGCTTGATGAGGGGGACGCGAGCTTCCTGGGCCAGCCGCGCGATCAGGCTTTTGCCGCCGCGCGGGATGATGACGTCGACGTGTTCGGTCAGCGTGACCAGCACGCCCACGGCGGCACGATCGGGGGTGTCGACGACTTGCACCGCATCGGCCGGCAAGCCGGCCTCGGCGAGCCCTGAGCCGATGATTTCGCCCAACAGGCGGTTCGAAGCCAGGGCTTCGCTTCCCCCGCGTAAAATAGCGGCATTGCCGGATTTCAAGCACAGGGCGGCCGCGTCGATGGTCACATTGGGCCGAGATTCGTAGATGATGCCCACCACGCCCAGCGGCACACGCATCTGCGCGATCCGCATGCCGTTTGGCCGCAAAGTGCTGGGGCCGATGCTGCCGACCGGGTCGGCCATGGCCGCGATCTGCGTCAGGCCCTCGGTCATGTTGCTCAAGCTGCGATCCGATAAGCTCAGACGATCCAGCAGGGCGTTATCCAGCCCGTTTTCACGAGCGGCGGCGACTTCCTTTGCATTGACGGCTTTGATCTCGGGTGCTCGCTCGGCAATCATCCGGGCCATCGCACGCAGGGCAGCTGATTTCTGGCTGTCTGGCGCACTGCGCAGAATGACTGCGGCGGCGCGGGCGCGTTCGCCCATGGCAAGCATGTGATCGTGTATCGAGGAGGACGTCATGATGTGGACTGGTTGCCAAGCGGGGCCGAAATAAAACGCTATCTTACGCGGCTTGCCGTCCGCTTGTCCGGCCTGCGGCCACGCGTAGCGCCAAGCGCAGCATCTCTTCCCACGGATCATCCAATCGACCCGGAACCGACAAGCCCTTGATGAGCCGGTCGACGTCGTGCGCGTGTTGCACGGCCGCGGGCCAACTGTTGGGTGCGACACGCGCCAGGGCTTGCTGGGCCAGCTTCTCATGAGCACCGAATACGCGCAGACGGCGCATCAGACCGCCGACATCCTGGCCGTTCTGGCGAGCTTGGGCCAAACGCGCCAGAATACGCACTTCTTCGCCAACGGCCCACAGCACCAGTGGCAGGGCCTCGCCTTCGGCGCGCAATCCTTCGAGCATGCGTACCGTTCTGGCCGTGTCGCCTGCAAGCATCGCATCGCGCAAGCCGAACACGTCGTAACGCGCCACGTTCAGCACGGCGCGTTCGACGTCCTGGCCGTCGATCTGGCCCTCTGGATAAAGCAAGCCCAGTTTGAGGATTTCCTGATGGGCGGCGAGCAGATTGCCCTCGACCTTATCGGCCATCCAGGCCAGAGTTTCAGCGTCGGTGCGTTGATGCTGTCGAGCCAGGCGTGCACCGATCCACGCCGGCAGCCGACTCCGGTCGATCGGCTGGATATCCACCACTAGTGCCGATTGCATCAGCCCTTGCGCCCACTTGCTCTCGCGCGTGGCGCGATCGAGTCGCGGCAGATGGACGGCCATCAGCGTTTCGGCCTCGCCGGGGGGCGTTTGCGCCGCCAGCGCACCGAGCCGGGCAAGCATGTCGCCGCCGACTTTGCCGGGTTTGCCGCCGGGCAACTTGATCTCCAGCAGGCGCTTATCCCCGAACAGCGAAACGGCTTGGGCGTCAGCCAATACGGCGCTCCAGTCGCTGCGGGCATCCAGCACCAGCGTGCGTCGCTCGGCGTAGCCGGCACGCTGCGCGCTGACGCGCAGCGCATCGCCTGCTTCGGCCACCAGCAGTGGCTCGTCGCCCATCAGCACGTGCAAGGACGCCAATGCGCCGGGCTGCGAGAGTTGCTGGATATAGCGGTCGGGATCCATGCACCGCCCGGTTCAGCGGCTGAACATGCTGTCGGGGCGTGGCGAGTCGCGCCGCCACGCGTCCGGCTGATCGCTCGGGGCCGGGTCGAGCTGGGGCACGTTCAATACGCTTTCGTCGGCAGCCGTGGGCGTGCCCGATGCGAGGCGGTGAGCGGTTTCCCGCACGTCGGGCGCCGTCAGACGGCGCATGATGCGCGCAACCAGGCCCTGTTCTAGATCTTCGTAGACGCGTTGGTGCTCTTCGTCTTTGGCCTGTTGAAATCGATCGTCATAAGGCACCTGGCGGGAGCTGAACAGTTGAGTATCGGGAAGATACGCGCGGCCTTGTCGATCAACGACGCGGAAGGTATAGGCCACGGTCAATTCGTACTGTTCGACCCGGCCGATGGCATTCAAGGACACTTCACGCAGCGTGCGTGTATTACCCACTTCGACATAGATGGCTTGAGCCTCGCGTGGCGACTGCACCAGGCGGGTGCCGGGCGACGACGCCTGGATCGAGCGCTTGAGCCACGACCCGAAGGCCGAATTGTCGTTGGCACCGAGGTATAGCGTCTCGAAAGGCAGTGGCGTGGTGCCGCGCAAAGTGAATCCGCAGGCCGCCAAGGCGGCCGCCAAAAGCAGGAGCGATAGGGATCTGGACCAGATACGCATAGGGGTTCCTCGGGACCTATTAGCCCACTACGTTGACGAGCTTGCCGGGCACCACGATAACGCGTTTGGGCGGACGACCCTCCAAATAGCGTTCGACGGCTTCGTGTTTGACGGCCAGCGCTTCGATATCGGCCTTCGAGGCTGTCGCCGCCACGACGAGCGAGCTACGCAATTTACCGTTGATCTGAAGCATCAATTCCAGCTCGCTCGCCACCAGCGCGGCTTCGTCCACTTGAGGCCAAGGGGCATCCAGCAAGTCGCCGTAGACGTCGGCATAGCCCAATTCGTTCCAGAGCTGCCAGGTGATGTGCGGCACGACGGGATACAACACGCGCAGCAGGACGCCATAGGCTTCGGCCCGCGCGGCATCGCCATCGGCATCTTGCGGCAGATCGGCGCTTTCGATGGCGTTCAGCAGTTTCATGCCGGCCGACACCACCGTGTTGTATTGCTGACGTTGGTAGTCGTAATCGGCTTGTTTCAGCACGGCGTAGACCTCGCGGCGCAAGGCCTGGACGGCATTGCTGCGCTCGGCCTGGGTGCCGGCATGGCCTCGGGCGATGGCTTCGCGCGATGCGTATGCCGCGTTCCACAGCCGGCGCAGGAAGCGATTCGAGCCGTCGACGCCAGAGTCCGACCATTCGAGCGTCTGCTCGGGCGGGCTGGCGAACATGACGAACAAACGGGCGGTATCGGCACCCAGCGTGTCGATCAGCGACTGCGGATCGACACCGTTGTTCTTGGACTTCGACATCGTGCCGATACCACCGTAATCGATGGCGCTGTCGTCGGCCTTCAGTCTGGCACCCGTGATCGCGCCTTTTTCGTCATGCTGATTCTCGACTTCCTCGGGCCAGAAATACTCGACGCCACCCTGCGCAGTCTTGCGCGAATAGATGTGGTTGAGCACCATGCCCTGGCACAGCAGTTTGGTGAACGGTTCGTCGAACGACAACAGGCCCAGATCGCGCATGACGCGCGTCCAGAAGCGGGCATACAGCAAGTGCAGCACGGCGTGTTCGATGCCGCCGATGTACTGATCCATCGGCATCCAGTAATCGTTGCGCTCGTCCACCATGGCCTGATCGTTGCCGGCCGAGGTATAGCGCATGAAGTACCAGGACGAATCGACGAAGGTATCCATCGTGTCGGTTTCGCGGCGTGCGGGCTTGCCGCAGCGCGGGCACGAGCAGGACAGGAAGCCTTCATGCCTGGCCAGCGGGTTGCCACTGCCGTCGGGGATCAAATCGTCCGGCAACACGACCGGCAGATCGGCCTCGGGCACCGGCACCGGGCCGCAGTCGGCGCAGTGGATGATGGGGATCGGGGTGCCCCAGTAGCGCTGGCGCGAGATGCCCCAGTCGCGCAGACGCCAGGTGGTCTGCTTTTCGCCCAGGTTCTTGGCGGACAGCGCGGCGGCGACGGTGTCCACGGCGGTCGGGTAATTGAGGTCGTCGAACGGCGCCGAGTGGATGGTACGGCCGGCTTGCTTGTCGCCATACCAGTCGTGCCACTGGGTATCGTCATAGCGCTTGTCGCCCACGGCCACCACCTGACGGATGGGTAGCGAATACTTGCGGGCGAACGCGAAGTCGCGCTCGTCGTGCGCCGGAACGCCCATGACGGCACCGTCGCCATAGCTCATCAACACATAGTTGCCCACCCAAACGTCGATCAATTGGCCCGTGATGGGATGCGTCACGCTCAGGCCAGTACGCATGCCTTCTTTTTCACGGGTGGCCATTTCGGCCTCGGTCGTGCCGCCTGCACGGAAGGCTTCGATGAACGCAGCCAACTCGGGCTGAGTGCTGGCGGCGTGCGTGGCCAGCGGATGTTCAGGGGCGACCGCGCAAAACGTCACGCCCATGATGGTGTCGGCGCGTGTCGTGAAGACGTACAGTTTGCCGTCTTGAATCAGCTCGCCTGCGGCATCGCGGATCGTGTGTGGGAAAGCAAAGCGTACGCCGGCGCTCTTGCCGATCCAGTTTTCCTGCATCAGGCGCACGCGCTCGGGCCAACCTGGCAGGCCATCTTGCACCTTGCCCAGCAACTCTTCGGCGTAATCGGTAATGCGCAGGTAATAACCCGGAATTTCGCGCTTCTCGACCGGTGCACCCGAGCGCCAGCCACGGCCGTCGATGACCTGTTCGTTGGCCAGCACGGTTTGATCCACCGGGTCCCAGTTCACCACCTGCGTCTTGCGATAGGCGATGCCGCGTTCCAGCATCTTCAGGAACAGCCACTGGTTCCATTTGTAGTAGGCCGGGTCGCATGCACACATCTCGCGCGACCAATCGATGGCCAGACCCATCGCCTGCATCTGTTGCTTCATGTAGGCGATGTTGTCGTAGGTCCACTTGGCCGGTGGCACCTTCGATTTGATCGCGGCGTTTTCGGCCGGCATGCCGAAGGCATCCCAGCCCATGGGCATCAGCACGTTGTAGCCGCGCATGCGCAACTGCCGCGCCATCATGTCGTTGATCGTGTAGTTACGAACATGCCCCATGTGCAACTTGCCACTGGGGTAGGGCAGCATCGAGCAGGCGTAGAACTTCGGCTTGAGCGAGCCGTCGGCATTGCGGGCATGCTCCACGACGCGGTAGGCGTCGCGTGCCTGCCAGTTCGCGCGCGCTTGCGCCTCGACGGTGGTGGGGGAGTAGCGTTCCTGCATGAGTATTCCTGCCCGATGGCTGTCAGCTTTTAGAAAGCAATGGGGGTCGGAGCGTGGTTCGATCCGACCAAACCGGCAATTATAAGGATGCTGGCGTTATCGTGGGCTGCCGCCTGCGTTTCGTGGGTCAGTTGCGCGCTTCGATACGATCGGGAATGCGTGCGCTGCGTACCGCCATGCCATAGACGGCGGCGATCAGACTCAAGCCCATGCCCAAGCCGACGACGCCGGGCCAGCCCAAATACGCATAGATGGATGCGGATGCCTGAGAACCCAGCGCACCGCCCACAAAGCAGCATGTCATGTAGCCCGAGGTCAGCCTGCTGCGGGCCTCGGGGCGAATGCGGTAGATGGTGCTCTGATTGGTGATGTGAACGCCCTGGACCGCCAGGTCGAGCAACACCACGCCCACCAGCATGGCGGTCAGCGAAACTTGCGCGAGTATCAGCACGGCCCACGCGGCCATCATCAGCAGCAGTGCGATCCGGGTCGATGCGTTGGCATGGCCTTGATCGGCACGCCGCCCGAAGACGGTGGCTGCCAGCGCGCCTGCCAACCCGGCCAGCCCAAATGCACCGATCACGCCGTCGGACAGCTCGAACGGCGGTCCGGCCAATAAAAACGTCATCGAGGTCCAGAACACCGAAAAAATGGCGAACATCAAGCCGCTGAGAATGGCACGCGCTCGAAATAGCGGCTCTTGACCGAACAGTTGCAAGACCGAGCGCAGCAGGCCGACGTATGACAATCCGGCGTTGACCCGGTAGCGTGGCAGGTTGCGGTACAGCAGTGCCGCCATGATTGTCATCAGCACGGCAGCAACCCAATATACTGTGCGCCAACTACCCAGTTCGGCCAGTGCGCCTGCGACGGTTCGGGCCAGCAAGATGCCCATCAGCAAGCCTGCCATCACCATGCCGACAGCGCGGCCGCGCTGCTCGGGCGCGGCCAGCGTGGCGACGAAAGGCACCAGTACCTGCGCGGTCACCGAAAAGATCCCGGTAATAATGGAGCCCAGCAGCATGACGTGTATGTTGGGTGCGAAAGCGGTGATCAACAATCCGCCCGCTGCCAGCAAAGCCATGACGACGATCAATGCCCGCCGTTCGAACAGGTCGCCTAGCGGCACCAGAAACAGCAGGCCGGCAGCATAACTGAGTTGTGCTGCTGTCACGAGCGATCCGGCTTGAGTCGAACTGAGTCCGAAAGCCAGGCTGATGGTGTGCAACAGCGGTTGAACGTAGTAGTTGCTGGCGACTGCCAGCCCGCAGGCAGCCGCCATCAAGATCAATATAGGGGCAGTGAGCGGCTTGGTCTCGGGCAGAGGAGGAGTGCGAGGCGACGGGTGAGCGTCGTTAGCGGGGGAGACAGGGGTAGTCATGGGTTGAAGCGAACGCTGCGCCCACCATCAATACAGGAGAAGTCCGTCAGCTTACTCCGTTACAGTTTACATTCAGTTTACGGTCGGCCTGCTCACGCCGGGGCTTGCAAGCCGCGACTGGCAAGGATGCTCAACAGCTTTAGCGCGGGGCGGCGTGACGCGCACGGCGCGGATCGCCAGGCCATAAAAAAAACTCGCGCCTCGGCGCGGGTTTTTAGCGTTCTCCGGGCGTCACCGCTTGCGGAGAAGGACTGGGGTCTCAAGCTTATTTCAGCTTGGTTTCCTTGTAGTCCACGTGCTTGCGAGCGACCGGATCAAATTTCTTGATCAGCATCTTCTCGGGCATGTTGCGCTTGTTTTTGGTGGTCGTGTAGAAGTGACCCGTGCCGGCAGTCGACTCGAGTTTTATTTTTTCGCGGATACCTTTGGCCATGTCGGACTCCTAGAGGTTCGTGTTGAGCTAAGAGCGACGGCGATTAGGCCAGTTCGCCACGGGCGCGCAGGTCGGCCAGAACGGATTCGATGCCGTTCTTGTCGATGGTGCGCAGGGCTTGGGTGGATACGCGCAGGCGGATCCAGCGGTTTTCGCTTTCAACCCAGAAACGGCGCGATTGCAGGTTGGGCAGGAAGCGACGCTTGGTTTTGTTGTTCGCGTGCGAAACGTTGTTGCCCACCATCGGGCCTTTGCCGGTTACTTGGCATACGCGTGCCATCATGTACCTCTTTAAAAATTGCCAGGTTAGCTGCCTGGCTCGCAGTGTCGGGCAATGTGTAGAAGCGCCGGTAGCAGCGGCTTCGCGACGAGTCGCTCGACTGAAATCCCGTTTGGCTGTCGCTCGAGCGTAGGCTGAACGCTTTTCGCATTCAGCCTACGTTTTGCATTAAAGGTGATCACTCAGGATGCTTTTCACATCTATCGGTGCCCAACCAGCCCACAGGTGTGTGGTGTTGATGGCTAAATTGCGCCAATCAAGCCCGCCATTCTAGCCGGTATTTGCTTTGCAGATCAAGTCTCGCGTCGAGCGAGGCGGCCAAACAGCCAAGATAGCGCCGCGCAGCCTGCCAGCGTGGTCGCCATCGGCAAGGTATCGTCGCTTTGCCATGTACTAAGCAAAAAGCCGGCGACCGCGCCGATCGTGAATTGCAGCGTGCCCATTAAAGCCGACGCCGCGCCCAGGCGGCTACCCTGTTCGGACAGGGCCAGAGCCGCCGAATTGGGGCTAACGAAGCCCTGGCTGGCCATGAAGGCGATCAGGCAGGCCATCAACAGGCCCAGCGTCACGAAGCCGCTGAGCGATAGCACCAGCACCAGCACACCTGACGCCAGCAAGCAATGCTGAGCCCACCGCTGGAGCTGAACGGGGCGGTAGGTACGCAGCAGTCGGCCGCTGATCTGGGCGCCCCCGATCAGGGCGATAGCGTTGGCACCAAAGTAAAGCCCATAGTATTCGGACGGGACGCCGAACACTTTCATGAATACATGGGGTGAGCCGATGATGTAGGCGAACATGCCGGCTTGGCCGAAACCGCCCGCCAGCGAGTGCGCGATGAATCGCCTGTGGCCCAACAGCGCACGATAGTTGCCGACGATATTGGCGATGCTTAGGCTTTGAACGCGTTCGGGGGCCAGCGACTCACGCATGCGAGTCGCCACCATGAAAAGCAACACGCCTGCCAAAAGCAACATCAACCAGAACATCGCGCGCCAGGACGCCACGATCAGCAACTGTGCACCGGCCAGCGGAGCGATGATGGGTGCGGCACCCATGATCAGCATCAGTAGCGACAGCGCTCGCGCCGCTTGCTGCGTGTCGTAGTGATCGCGAATGACGGCGCGCGGGATGACGATGCCGGCCGCGGCACCCATCGCCTGCACGAAGCGCCACACCATCAGCCAATTGGTATCCGGTGCCAGCGCGCAACCCAGCGATCCGGCGATATAGATCAGCAGGCCCGCCATGAGCGGAATCTTGCGACCGAACCGGTCGGCGAGGGGCCCGTAGAATATTTGGGAGCACGCCAGACCCACCAGATAGGCGGCCAATGTGCGTTGTACGTCGCCTTGCGAAACCTGCAAGCCTTCCTGGATAGCCGGAAAAGCAGGCAGATACATATCGATCGTAAACGGGCCGAGGGCGGTCAGTGCGCCCATCAGGATCAGCCAGCCAGGAAAGCTGCGAGAAAAGGCGGGGGAGGGCATGAAAGAGATGCCGGCGCGGAGGTCCGGACGAAATAGGTAGCAGGCGAATGAATGAATGTATCACGGTGATGTTGACATGCACCTTATTTATACTTTCCGATAGAGTTTGGCCTATCGTTTCCCACCAGGAGAAATCGTGAGTCCGTTGCTATCTGTCATCGAGCGCAAACTTGCCAATTCGGCCGTTCCTTTGCAGTTGGTGATGCCTGGCGGGCAAACCCTGGGGCCGAGCGATTACGAAGTGCAATTCGTCCTCAAGGACTCGTCCGCGTTGGCTCATGTGGCCTCGGGTCAGGTCGGCGTGCTGGGGCAGGATTACGTCGAAGGCAAGGTCGATTTTCAAGGCAGTATGCGGGCGGTCATGCGCGCGGCGGCCGCGATCCTGCCCGGTTCGCCGGTCGAGGCTGCGCGCTGTGGCTGGCTGACCTCACTGGTGCATCGGATGCTCTCGACGTGGCGGCATACCGAAGCGCGCGACGCGAAGCAGATCGAGTTTCATTACGACCTATCGGATGATTTTTATCAACTGTGGCTGGATCCCAGGCGGGTCTATTCCTGCGCCTATTACCGCAGCCCGGAGATGACGCTGGCGCAGGCTCAGGAAGCCAAGTTCGAACATATCTGACGTAAGCTGGCCCTGCGGCCGGGAGAGCGCTTTCTGGACGTGGGGGCGGGTTGGGGCGGATTGCTGCTGTGGGCCGCCGAGCATTACGGCGTCGATGCCACGGGCATCACGCTATCGCGCAATCAGCACGCCTATGTCAATTCACTGATCGAACGCAAGGGTCTGTCGGGCCGGGTGCGTATGACCTTGCTGGATTACCGCGAGCTCGATACAAGCCAGCCTTTCGACAAGATATCGTCGGTAGGCATGTTCGAGCACGTCGGGCGGGCGCAGTTGCCACAGTATTTTCATCAACTGGCACAGTTGCTGAAAACGGGTGGCTTGATTATGAACCATGGTATTACCGCGGCCGGCTTACATCACCACGGGCTGGGCAGCGGCATGGGCGAGTTCATCGAGAAATACATTTTTCCTGGCGGCGAGCTGACGCATGTCGGTCGCGTGTTGGAAGCGGCGACCGAGGTGGGCTTGGAAACCTTGGATGTCGAGAACCTCAGGCCGCACTATGCGCGAACCCTGTGGGCGTGGAGCGACAATCTCGAAGCGCATCTGACCGAGGCGCAAGCCATTCTGACGCGCCAGAAGGGCGAGGGCGGCGCACGTGCGTTGCGGGCCTACCGACTCTATCTGGCGGGATGCGCCATGGCGTTCGAGCACGGCTGGATCGCCTTGCATCAAGTGGTAGCGCAGCGCGCTGGCAATGCGCGCGGCAATGAGCTCGATTTGCCTGCCGACGTCGCCTATCCATGGCGGCGCGACTATATGTACCCCAATTGAGCGCCAGTCACACACGAATCGACCCGAAGATGTTTCTTTTTGAAACGTACTCCCGGGGCTAGTGATAGCGTGCCCTGCATGGGAATTCCGTAGGTGTTCACGTCCGCTGCATCGCAGCAATTCGACCTGTTTGTAACTGGAATTTGGGCCGCTGGTTTGTGTCAGGGTAATTATTTGTCTAAAATGCGTTCATCTTCTCGTAGTTTCAGTCAATTTGCTGGCTATTTCTTTTAGTCGGTTTTTTCTCGGCGCTCTGTTTGAGTTCCTTGTGGTTACCCAATCTCAGGTGTCGATTCTCCGGGTGGCCGCGCAGAGCGTCTCAATCTGCATCGTGGTCCGACCGCGATGCGCCAAGCTAGAGCAGGCTTGTCTGTACGGGTTCCTCCCGAACTTGCAAACCCTTTAAGCGCAAGGCATGCGATGCCGCGTCAGCGGCAGACGTGTGTCCCCAGATCTTAAGGAGGCATCAGCCCATGAGTATCACCCCTGTCAAGAAAATCGCCCTGGCCTGCGCGTTGGCCGTATCCGGCGGGCTTGCCCACGCCGCCGATACGCCGCAATGCGAAGTCAGTCGAGCCGTCAACTTCGGCGGCATGAACTGGGAATCCAACCTGATTCTGGTCGACGTGCAGCGCACGATTCTGGAAAAAGGCTATGGCTGCAAGACCGAGGTATTGCCCACCGAGACGCTGCCGGCTTTGGCCGCGCTGGAGCGCGGCGATCTGGATGTCAATAGTGAAGTGTGGCTGAACGCCGTGGCCGAGCCTTGGGGGCGCGCCGAGAAAAGCGGTAAGGTCAAGCGCGTAGGCGACGTGTTCATGGGCGGAGAAGGATGGTTCATCCCGAAGTACACCGCCGAGCGGCTGCCCGAATTGAGATCGGCAACGGATCTGCCCAAATTCAAGGACGAGTTCAAAGATCAGGAAGAGCCCGACAAGGGCCGTTTCTACGGATGTCCGGCAGGCTGGGGTTGTGAGGTCGTCAGCAACAACCTGTATCGCGCCCTGGGTCTGGAAGACAGCTATACGCTGTACTCGCCCGGCACTGGCGCGGCTCAAAAAGCAGCCCTGACGTCGGCCTACAAGCGCAAGCAGAACATCGTTTTCTACTACTGGTCGCCGACTCCTCTGGTCGGTGCAATGGATCTAATCAAGCTGGACATGCCCGCCTATGACGCCGGCAAGCACGCCTGCTTGACCGATGCCAAGTGCGCCAAGCCCGAGCCCAGTGCTTATCCCGATACGCCCGTGTTTACCGCGTTGAACACGAAGTTTTCGCAGCAGGCACCGAAATTGACCGAATTCTTCTCGAAAGTCAGCGTGCCCCTGCCCGTCATGAACGAGACCTTGGCGCACATGGAAGAAACCGGTGACGACTCGGCCGCCATGGCCGAATGGTTCTTGAAGAACAAGCGCGACGAGTGGACCAAATGGGTTCCCGCCGACGTCGCCAGTCGCGTTCAAGCCTCGCTTTGATCGTTGCGCAGGCTAAACCAACCGTCCGGCGTGGACGGTTGGCTCTCTCTTGGGTCGGCACAATAGGGCCTCAGGCCCGATCTGTGCTAGCAGCCCCTCCCGTAAGTTGATATCAGCGTGACGCCCTGCCGACTCTGCCGGCAGGGCGTCGCACCACGCCACAAGAATGGAGCGCTTGCGCCATGTTTCCTGAAATTATTCCGGCACGTGAAGTGCGCAGGGCGATCGACGGTTTTGTCGATCACCTTGTCACGAATTACGCCGACGTACTGGAACGACTGTCCAGTCCCATCCTGACCGTTCTGGTCTGGCTCGAACAACTCCTGCGTGCGACCCCCTGGTGGATCATGGTGCTGGCCGTTATCGCCATCTCCTGGCTGGTCAGCCGCCGTCCGCTTTTCAGCGTCGCAATGGGTTTGATGCTTTGCCTGTTGGGCGTGCTGGGCCTGTGGGATGCCGGCATGCAGACGCTATCGCTGATGTTGATGGCAACCTTTCTATCGGTGTTGGTCGGCATTCCCTTGGGCATCATCATGGCTCGCATCAATTGGTTGCGGTCCATCATGCTGCCCATTCTCGATGTCATGCAGACCATGCCCAGCTTCGTCTACCTGATCCCCGTCGTCATGCTGTTTGGCCTGGGCAAGATTCCCGCGTTGATCGCCACCGTGATCTACGCCGTGCCGCCGCTCATTCGTCTGACCGACCTGGGTATCCGTCTGGTGGATCGCGAAGTGCTGGAAGCGTCGCGCGCGTTCGGTGCGACTTCGCGTCAGCAACTGTTTGGCGTGCAACTGCCCCTGGCCATGCCCAACATCATGGCTGGCATCAACCAGACCACCATGATGGCTTTGTCGATGGTGGTGATCGCCTCGATGATCGGTGCGCGGGGTCTGGGTTACGAGGTGCTGCTGGGCATCAATCGCCTGGAAGTCGGACGCGGCCTGTTGGCCGGTCTGGGTATCGTGGTGTTGGCTGTCTTGTTCGACCGCATCACTCAGTCTTATGGGCATCGCGTGCGACGCCAGGGAGGTCAGCGATGAGCAAGATCGAAGTCAAGAATATTTATAAGATCTTTGGGCCGCATCCCGAACGTTGGATGGAAGCTGCCAAGTCGGGCATGAGCAAGGACGATCTGCTGGCCAAGAGCGGCCACACTTTGGGCTTGCGCGATATCAGCCTGTCCATCGAAGAGGGCAGCATCTACGTCATCATGGGCTTATCCGGTTCGGGCAAGTCCACGCTGATCCGTCACTTCAATCGCCTGATCGATCCGACCGCCGGACAGATGCTGGTCGATGGACTGGATGTGATGACGCTGGGGAATCGCGATCTGGAGAACTTCCGGCGCAAGACCATGAGCATGGTATTCCAGCGCTTCGGCTTGTTTCCGCATCGCACCGTGCTGGAGAACGCCGGTTATGGCCTGAGTGTGCAAGGTTTGCCTGCCAAGGAAGTCGAGCAGCGCGCCCAGCACTGGCTCGAACAGGTCGGCCTGGCGGGTTTCGAAAAACAATATCCGCATCAGTTGTCCGGCGGCATGCAGCAGCGCGTAGGTCTGGCACGCGCACTGGCCACCGATGCCGACATCCTGTTGATGGACGAAGCGTTCTCGGCCCTGGATCCGTTGATCCGTCGCGAGATGCAGGATCATCTGCTCGAACTGCAAGCACGGTTGAACCGCACCATCGTATTCATCACGCACGATCTGGATGAAGCCTTGCGCCTGGGCAACCGTATCGCCATCCTGAAAGATGGCGAGTTGGTTCAAGAAGGCACGCCAGAAGATATCCTGCTGAATCCTGCAAACGACTACGTGCAGGCGTTCTTGCAGGACGTCAATCGTGGCAAGGTGTTGAATGCCTCGCATGCGGTCAATCCGCCACGGTTGACGCTCACCATGCGCAGTCGGCCGGCGCATGTCGTCGATCGCCTGCACGCCATGGATTGGGAATACGCGCCGGTATTGGACGGCAAGCGTCTGGCGGGCGTGTTGACCAAGGACGGTGCGCTGAGCGCAGTCCGCGCGGGCGCTCGCGATATTCATGCCTACGTCGAAGATTTGGCCACCGTGCCGGCAACGGCAGGTTTGGACGAAGTGCTGGCCCGTTTGCTGCATTCCGACAAGCCCATGGCGGTGACCGACGACAATCAGGAGTTCATCGGCATGGTGTCGCGTCGCAAGGTGGTCGAGCTGGTGACGCCTGCCGCCGAGTCGGTTGCCACAGCCGAATCGGTTGCGGATAGTGCCGACGATGGCGTGGCCGTTGCGGCCCAGCAGCGAACCGAGGCGGGTGCACTCGCTGGCGTGCAAGCTGCCGGTCCGTCTGGCAATACGGCAGTCACGGCCGAGGCCACTGCCGATTTCGTGAGTCGTCGCGACTAGAAGCGGAACGCGAGCTGGCAGCGCCAGCTCGCCTGGGTCTGACCGTGTGCTTGCGGCCAACACGCCCTACAATCGGACGGCAATTTCAACTTCCATTGCCATTTCTCAGAGGATTGCCATGCCTATTGTGACCGCCATCATTCCTGCCGGCCAAACGCTACTTGCTCGCCAGGCGTTTTTGAAAGCTGCCACCCAAGCGGTGGTCGATAGTGTTAGTGCGCCCATCGGCAGCGTTCGCGTATACCTGCAAGAGGTTGCACACGAGAACGTATTGATTGCCGGTGAAGCCATTGGACGTAATGCTTTGGTGACAGTGGCCTTGATCACGGGTCGTAGCGACGAGGCCAAGGCCGCGCTGATCGCCGCGATGAACGATGCCGCCATCGAGCATCTGGGGGCCGACGGCAATCAAGTGCGCGTCGTGCTTTACGATATCCCTAGCTCGGACATGGGTATGTCCAACGGCAAGTCGGCCAAGTCGATGGGCCGCTGATTCTCGCGCTAGTCAAAAGGAGCAAGACATGAACGAAGTCGTCATCACGTCCGCAGTTCGTACCGCCGTCGGTGGTTTTGGCGGAAGCCTGAAGGACGTCGCGCCCAGTCAGTTGGGGGCTACCGTCGTCCGTGAAGCCGTGCGGCGTGCGGGGCTGGGTAATGACGAAGTCGGTCATGTGGCGCTGGGTCACGTCATCAATACCGAGCCGCGCGATATGTATATCGCGCGGGTGGCAGCTCTGGAGGCCGGTCTGGCGCAGGAGACGCCCGCTTTCACCGTTAACCGGCTGTGCGGATCGGGCTTGCAAGCCATTGTCTCGGCGGCGCAGATCATCATGCTGGGCGACGCCGAAGTGGCTGTGGCGGGTGGTGCGGAAAGCATGAGCCGCGCACCCTACATCGCGCCGGCGCATCGTTTCGGCGCCCGGATGGGCGACAGCGTCATGCAGGACATGATGACCGGGGCATTGTCGGATCCTTTCGACCGCAGTCACATGGGTGTGACGGCCGAAAACGTGGCTGCACGATTTGGCGTCGACCGAGAGGCTCAGGATGCGCTGGCGCTGACCTCGCATCGACGCGCCGCTCACGCCATCGATTCGGGCTATTTTCGCGAGCAGATCGTGCCTGTCGTGATCAAATCGCGCAAGGGCGAGATCAGCTTCGACGTCGACGAACACGTGCGGCGCGACATCACCGCCGAGGGTCTGGCGGGGCTGCGCCCGGTGTTTCAGAAAGAGAACGGCACGGTGACGGCAGGCAATGCGTCCGGTATCAACGACGGTGCTGCGGCTCTCACGATGATGTCGGCCAAGGTGGCAGCGGCGCGAGGTGTCAAACCCTTGGCCCGCCTGGTGGCCTACGCACACGCGGGTGTCGATCCGAAAATCATGGGTATCGGCCCGGTGCCGGCATCGAAAGCAGCCCTGGCACGTGCCGGACTGACGGTGGCCGATATTGACGTGATCGAGGCCAATGAGGCGTTCGCCGCGCAGGCGTGCGCGGTATCGCGCGAACTGGGCTTCGATCCGGCTCGTGTGAATCCCAACGGCAGCGGTATTGCACTGGGCCACCCGGTTGGTGCGACGGGTGCCATCATCACCGTCAAGGCGCTGTACGAGTTGCAGCGCATCCAGGGGCGCTATGCCCTGGTGACCATGTGCATTGGCGGCGGGCAAGGCATTGCCGCTGTTTTCGAGCGGATCTGAACCTTATGTCGCGTCGTTTTACGGGTCCCAGCGAGGCCGACGAGCCGTCTTTGTCCGAATCGGAGGGCATTCGTTATTTGCATTTCGGGACCGAGTGGGTGCAGGGGGCGATGCGGGTCTCCAAGCCCGCCGATCTGGTGCTCACTTATACCGCGCAGATGATGGCGTGGCTGCTGTTTCTGGCGCCGCGGCAAGACGATACCGTGGCGGTGCTTGGCTTGGGGGCCGGGTCGTTGACCCGCTTCTGCTTGAAGCACCTGCCCGCTGAGGTCGTTACCGTCGAGTGGAACCCGCGGGTCACGGCGATTTGCCAAATGTATTTTCGCTTGCCTGGGCTGGACCGCGCTCCGGTGATGCATGCTGACGCGGCAGAGTGGGTGGCCGATCCTGCGCAAGCCGGTACGGCTCGCGCGATGATGGTGGATTTGTACGACGCCGATGCGCGTGGCCCGGTGCGCGACAGTGTGGCGTTTTATCGCGATTGCCGTCGAACCCTCACGGAAGAGGCGGGCGTTCTGGCCGTCAATCTCTTCGGCAACCACGAGAGTTTTCCGCGCAACATCGACAATTTGCACAAGGCTCTCGACGATCGGGTGGTGGTGTTGCCCGAAATCGATGAGGGCAATCGGATCGCGCTGGCTTTTACAGGCGCGCGACTGGTCTTAACGGCCGATATGTTGTTGACCCGGGCCGAGATTGTTCAAACCCGCTACGGGCTGCCCGCCTTGCGCTGGGCCAAGTCGCTGTTGGGGCACGCCACCCCCGAAGGCGACCTGCACTTCTGATACCTTGGCGCGATCGCCCTGAGCGTCCCCCGAAACCCGTATTTGTACGAGTCTCTGGGGGGAGCGTTCAGGTTGATGCAGGCGCAGGTGCTTGCCGGGTGTCGCGATAGATGCGTCAACCTGAAAAGTCAGCCGATCAACGCCATTTGCTGGCGGCAGACAACTTTTCGATGGTGGATGCGTCGAGTTTCAGTTGGGTAGCCGCTGCCAGATCAGCCACTTGTTCCAGGGTCGTCGCGCTGGCGATGGGTGAAGTAATGCCCGGTTGCGCCATTTGCCACGCGAGCGCGACCTGCGAGTGAGTCGCGCCAGTCGCTTCGACCACTTCGTCCAAGGCTTGCAGAATGCGCTCGCCTCTGGGATTCAGATATTGTTCGACGACCTCTGCCCCACGTGCGCTTCGACCGGCGTCCTCGGCACTGCGATACTTGCCACTCAGGAAGCCCGAGGCCAGTGCGTAATAATTGACGCAGGCGAGTTCATGCGTGGTGACCACCGCCTGCATCTGAGCCTCGAAAGGTTCACGGGTATACAGGTTGTATTCGGGCTTAATAGCCTCGTAGCGAGGCAGGCCGTGCCGCTCGCTTTCAAGGAGTGCCTCGGACAGGCGCTGGGCGGTGAAATTGGACGCCCCGATGCTGCGAACCTTGCCGGCCTCGATCAGGCGGCCGTAAGCACCCAGTGTGTCGGCAATCGGCGTGTTGGCGTCGTCCTGATGCGACCAGTAGACGTCGATGTAGTCGGTTTGCAGACGTTCCAGCGAGTCCTCGACCGCCCGGGAGATGTAGTGGGGGTTCAAGCCGACCGCGCCGGGTCCCATCTCCATGCCGACCTTGGTGCCGATGATGACGTCGGCCCGCCGACCCGTACGGGTCAGCCATTTACCGATGATCACTTCCGACTCGCCGCCCCGGTTGCCAGGTGCCCACCGGGAATAGACGTCGGCGGTATCGATGAAATTCAGTCCGGCATCGACCAGCGCGTCCAGAATCGAGAACGCGTTGTCTTCGTTGACGGTCCAGCCAAAAACGTTGCCGCCAAACGTCAGCGGGGGAATAGTCAGGCCCGAGCGGCCCAGCGCACGAAGTTGCATAAGTTTCCTCCTGTGCTGACAGTATAGGAGGTCGCGTTAGACTATGGCGACTTTAGCGGCTCGCGATGAGCCGACCGACCAGGAGTTTGCCATGTCCGTTTCTGTTCAAGCTACGCGTGCAAAGCGTGTGCAAATGCTGGCCGCCGTGCTGGCCTTGAGCCTGGGTGCCGCCAGCGGTGGAGCGTATGCTCAGCAACAAACCGTTGCAGTCACTGCGATCGTCGAGCACCCATCGCTCGATGCGATTCGTGAAGGGACGCGCGAGGGGCTCAAACGAGCCGGCTTCGAAACGGATCAAAATCTGCGCTGGCAGTTTCAAAGCGCTCAGGGCAATACGGCCACGGCCGGCCAGATCGCCCGTCAGTTCGTCGGGAGTCGTCCTGCCGTTATCGTGGCCATTGCGACGCCCTCGGCGCAATCGGTGGTGGCCGCGACCAAGGAGATTCCGGTCGTGTTCTCCGGGGTCACCGATCCGGTGGCCGCCAAGCTCGTCAAAAGCTGGGAGCCATCCGGCACGAACGTAACAGGCGTATCCGATCAATTGGCGCTGGAAAAACAAATCGAGCTGATCAAGAGGATCGCGCCCGGTGCGAAGCGAGTCGGCATGGTGCATAACCCCGGCGAAGCGAATTCTGCCGTCGTGGTCAAGGCATTGCAGGCCTTACTGCCCAAGTCCGGCATGAGCTTGGTGGAAGCCGCTGCCCCGCGCACCGTCGATGTCGGTTCGGCTGCCCGCAGCCTGATCGGCAAGGTGGACGTGTTGTATAGCGCGACCGACAACAATGTCAGTTCGGCTTACGAAAGTCTGGTCAAAGTGGCCAATGACGCCAAAATTCCCTTGATCTCGGGCGACACGGCGGGCGTGACCCGCGGTGCCGTGGCATCGCTGGGCATCGACTACTACCAATTGGGCGTGCAGACCGGCACGATCGTTGCCCGCATTCTGAAGGGCGAGGCCCCCGGATCGATTGCCCCGGAGACCAGCCAGAAGTTGTCGCTGCACGTCAATCCCGGTGCCGCCCAGAAGCAGGGCGTGACGCTTTCTCCAGAAATGCTCAAGTCGGCCGCGCACGTGGTCAAGTAATCCCCGTCGCGTTGCCTGGATCACATCGGCCGGCATTTGCCGGCCAATTCATGAAGTGAAGAAATGTCCGTGTATATCTTGATGGGGGCGCTGGAGACCGGTTTGGTTTTCGGCTTGGTAGCCCTGGGAGTGTTGATTTCGTTTCGCCTGCTGCGATTTCCCGATCTTACGGTCGATGGCAGTTTTCCGCTGGGGGGCGCGGTCGCGGCCATTCTCATATCGCAGGATGTCGATCCTTTTCTGGCCACATTGGCGGCCATTGCTGCCGGGGCGGCGGCGGGGCTCGTAACCGCCTGGCTCAACGTCCGATTGGGCATCATGGACTTGCTGGCCAGCATTTTGATGATGATCGCCTTGTATTCCATCAATTTGCTAGTCATGGGTGGACCTAACGTTCCACTGATCACTTCACCGTCGGTGTTCAGTGTCGGTCAACCCGAAGGCATGCCGGATTACGTCTGGCGAGTGATCGTGCTGGCTATCGTGGTGATTGTGGTCAAACTGCTGCTCGATGCGTTTTTCACGACCCGGATGGGATTAGCGTTGCGGGCGACCGGGTCGAATCTCCGCATGAGCCGGGCCCAGGGCGTCGCCACCGGCACGATGATTCTGGTAGGTATGGCCTTGTCCAACGCCCTGGTTGGCCTGGCCGGTGCCCTGTTCGTCCAGACCCAGGGCGGCGCCGATATTTCGATGGGCATCGGCACGATCGTCATTGGCCTGGCCGCAGTCATCATCGGCGAGAGTCTGATGCCGTCACGCCGCCTGGTCTTAATCACCCTGGCCGTCATTGTCGGTGCCATTTTGTACCGTTTGTTCATCGCGCTGGCCTTGAACAGCGATTTCATCGGCTTGCAGGCTCAAGATCTCAATCTGGTCACTGCGCTGCTGGTCACTTTCGCTTTGGTGCTGCCGGGTTTGCGACGGCGATTGGCGGCCCGCCGGAGACGCAATCATGCTTGACGTTCGCTCTATACACATTACCTTCAATCCTGGCACGCCGATCGAGAACAAAGCCTTGCGGGGCTTGTCATTGCAGATTCCCGAGGGTCAGTTCGTCACTGTCATCGGTTCGAACGGAGCGGGCAAATCGACGCTTTTGAACGCCGTGTCCGGTGATTTGTCTATCGACTCCGGCCGAATTCTGATCGATGACACCGACGTGACGCGTACGCCGGTGTGGCGGCGTGCGCGTCACGTTGCGCGGGTGTTTCAGGATCCGATGGCCGGCACCTGCGAAGACCTGACGGTGGAAGAGAACATGGCATTGGCAGACCGGCGCGGCTTGCTGCGCAATCTGGCACGCGCCGTACAGCCTTCGCGTCGCGACGATTACCGCCAGCGTCTGGCCACCTTGGGCCTGGGGCTCGAAGATCGCTTGAGCGATCGTATCGGGCTGCTGTCTGGCGGACAGCGCCAAGCCGTCAGCCTGTTGATGGCGGCGTTGCGACCCTCACGCATCCTCTTGCTGGACGAACATACGGCGGCGCTCGATCCGCGCACGGCCGGTTTCGTTCTGGCGCTCACTTCGCGCATCGTCGCCGAGCACAAACTGACCACCATGATGGTGACTCACAGCATGCGTCAGGCATTGGATATCGGCGATCGAACGATCATGCTGCATCAAGGCCAGATCGTGTTGGACGTATCTGGTGAGGCACGGCGCAACATGACTGTGCAGGATTTGTTGGCGCAATTCGAGCGAGTGCGGGGCGAAACGGTTTCCGACGATGCACTGCTGCTGGGGTAGGATGAGACAATCCTGGAGGAGCCTTCCATGTTTGTCCGACGCTTGTCCGTGTCTGTCGCTATTGTTCTGGCCTGCCCGGTCGCTGGGGTAAACGCCGCCGACACAGGCGCTACCGCGTGTCGAACCACCGTCGAATGCGCAGCCATGGCTACTCAAGCGGGTACGTCGATCAGCAGTGCGTTCTTACCCGCAACCAGTCAGCAGGATCAGCGCGAAGACCGATTCTATTGGGTGAGTCAGATCAACAAGGCTTCGGCGGTCATGCTGGTCGAAGAGGGCATCGTCACCCCGGCCCTGGGGACCAGGATAGCCGAGGGCGTGGCGTTCTCGATCGAGCAGGCCGACACTCCCGACGGCAAACGTCCCAGCGATGTCTTGCAGATCGAAAGGATTATTACCGAACGTGCCGGCCCCGAAGCATCGCGCATCCATACCGGACGCAGTCGCCAGGACATTCACGCCACGTTCAACGCTGCGAAGTTGCGTACTCAAGTGCTGGACTACGCCACTGCGCTGAATCAGACCCGAGCCCGACTGCTGGCAATGGCAGGGCAGCATGTGCATACGCTCGTGCCAGCCTACACCAATGGTGTGCAGGCCATGCCAATCAGCTATGCGCACTATCTGCTGGCCTATGCCGCCAGCTTCGAACGCGACGGCAAACGATTGCGCGAGGGGTATGCCCGATTGAATCTGAGCGCCATGGGCACTGCCGTGCTGTCGAATTCGAGCTGGCCCTTGAACCGGCAGCGCATGGCCGACTTGCTCGGTTTCGATGGCCTGGTCGAAAACGCATTGGATGCCGGGCAGGTCACGCCCTACGACGTACCCCTGGAGGTCGTCAACCTGGTGGCGTCCACGGCCATTCGGGTCGGTGCGGTTATCGGCGACATCCATACTCAATACCACCAAACCCGGCCTTGGATGCTGTTGGACGAGGGGGCTACCTATACCAGTAGCGCCATGCCGCAAAAACGTAATCCCGGTATCTTGATGCGGGTGCGTGAAACGTCGTCCGACGTCGTCGGCTTGGCGCACACGGTGGCCTTGCGTGCTCACAATGTCACCACCGGCATGACCGATTACAAAGCGGCATGGCAAAGCCTGGGCGTGTTGCCGGCCGCCGTGGACATGCACAAGGATTTCGATCGGGTCCTGGATGCCTTGCGCATCGACGTGCGACGAGCGCAGGAAGAATTGGATGCCGACTGGACGACCTCAATGGAGTTAGCCGATATTTTGCAGCGTACCGATGACGTGCCCTTCCGGGTTGGACACGGCTATGCTTCGGCGATCGTGACCCATGCTCGCGCTCATGCGTTGGGGCCGAAGGATTTTCCCTACGAGGTGGCGGTCAAATTGTTTGCCGAAGTCGCCACCCAATACAGGCTGAAACAAACCCAGTTGCCGTTGTCGGAGCCGCAGTTCAGGGCAGCGTTGTCGCCGCGCGCCATGGTCGATAACCGGGTGGGCACGGGCGGCCCTCAGTCTGCGGAAGTCGAGCGTATGCTGGCCGAGGCAAAGCGAAAACTGGCTGCCGACGAATCGTGGGTCAAGGACAGTCGCCGAAAGATTGGTGATGCGCGGGTCAAGTTGGATGCGGCGTTCGAGCGTTTAAGCGGTGTTGAAAAAAGGAAGTGAATCATGCGCGATCGTGCAGGAACGGGGCGTTTGCACGGCATGGCGAGGGTGCTGATGATGGCGTCGGGCTTATGCGTGGCGACTCCAGTCGTGGCGGCAGAGATTACCGTCTCGGCAGCGTCCAGTCTGACTCAAGTCTTCAAGGCCGTCGAAAGCGCTTTCGAGCAGCAACGCCCCGGCACCGATGTCGTGTTGAATTTTGGCGCGTCGGACGTGGTGTTGCAGCAAATGATCGCGGGAGCGCCGGTGGATGTCTTCGCTTCGGCCGACCAGATTGCGATGGATCGCGCCGTCGCCGCTCACGCAGTGATCGCGTCCACCCGGATCGATTTCGCCACGAATCGCCTGGTCGTGATCGTGCCCGAGGCACGGGCCGGATCGCTTGCGAGTGCGAAAGATCTGGCGGATGCCTCGGTGCGCCGAGTGGCTTACGGCAATCCCGCCAGTGTCCCGGTCGGACGCTATGCTCAGGCTGCTTTGCAACGCGATGGTCTGTGGGACGCGGTAAGTGCCAAAGGCATTCCCGCTCAGAATGTACGCCAGGCATTGGACTACGTTGCGCGGGGCGAAGTGGACGCGGGCATCGTGTTTGCCACGGATGCAGCAGTGATGCCTCACGCCGTTCGGATCGCTGCCGAGTTGGCCAGTGTCACGCCGGTTACCTATCCTATCGCGCGGACAACCGGTGCCAGGGAGGTTCGAGAGGCCGACGCATTTGTGGCGTTCGTTCGATCGACCGACGGCCAACGCATTCTGGCCGAACATGGTTTCGGCCCGGCACCATGACCGCTGCCTCGATGAAGGTTTTTTTCGTCCAGGCTGTGAGCGGGCGCGATCGGACGCCTTGCGTGTGATGGATCCGGTTTGGACGCCCTTGCTACTGTCGCTGAAGGTCGCGGGATGCGCCACGGCGTTGGCAACCCTGCTGGGTGTAGCGATCGCCTACGGCTTGTCGCGTGTGCCAGGACGCAGTGCCGATCTCGTCGACGCTATCTTGAGTTTGCCCTTGGTGTTGCCGCCTACCGTCATGGGGTATTACTTGTTGGTCGTGTTTGGTCGACGAGGCATGGTGGGTCAGTGGCTGGACGCTTGGGGAATCACGTTGGTGTTCACCTGGCAGGGGGCGGTGCTGGCAGCGGCCGTGGTGGCATTTCCCCTGGTCTTACGTTCTGCGCGCACCGCTTTTCTCGGTATCGATCCCGAGTTGGAGCGAGCAGGGCGGGCTTTGGGCGTGAGCGAAACGGTCGTGTTCTGGCGTATTGCCTTGCCCTTGGCATGGCCTGGCATCCTGGCGGGTGTTTTGTTGGCATTCGCCCGAGCTTTGGGTGAGTTCGGCGCGACGCTCATGTTGGCGGGCAGCCTGCCGGGAAAGACGCAAACTTTGTCGATTGCCATTTTCGAAGCAGTTCAAGCGGGCGATGACAGCACGGCCGGTGCATTGGTGGCAACGACGTCGGTCGTGTGTATTGCAGCGCTGGTACTGGCCGGCCGGCTGGCACCGTCGAGGCGACGGGCAGACCAGCGGTAAATCTGGGAAAAATATTAAGTCCTTTGTCCGAAGTGGAGGCTGGTGACGATTCTGCCGTCGAATGCATCGGTAGGCTTCACCCTTCCTTCAACTTCTGCATGGTGCAGACAATGACTATTTCTTTGCAGATCGTTTTACTCGAACCCGAAGCGTTGACCCGGGCACAGCTCGCCTTGACACTCGTTCGAGCCGGGCTCGGCGTGGTCGAGTGCGCCGACGTATCGTCGTTGTACGAGGCGCTGGACGCGTACGACGCTAGCGCCGATACACGGTCGGGTGCGGCACCGGTTTTCTATGTAAGGCGAGCCGCCTACTCGGCGGCCATGCTCGATGGCATGCTGCCGCATCTGCGTGCGCGCTATGGGGTCGCGGTTGTCGTTGGCCTCGACGACGAGGGCTTGGGTGGGCTGCCCGGCTTTGCGGGAGCCGATCTTTGCATCGATGCCGCGCGAGCCGCCGATATGCTGATGACGCTCGATCTGGCGACGCTCCGTTCGACGCATGCTTGCGGCGCCGACAAAACCGAAAACATCGGTGCAGTCGAACGCGCCCAACCCGCGTCAGAGCCATCTGACGGCATAGGCTACGACATGCCCATACAGACCACTGAGCCGAATGCGCTGGCCGAGTCCGATCTTCAAGATGCTTTGAGAGGGGATTACACCACTCCCGAAGAAGCCTACGGCACCTGGAAAATTGCACACAAGGGCTGGGTCATTATCAATCCGCGCGGCGAGCACATCCCACTCACTGGCGTCGAGCGCAATTTTTTCGAAGTTCTTCTAGGCAGCGAGCGCCATGAGGTGTCGCGTGACATGCTCGATGCCGGGCAATGCGGTTTTGCACTCGACTCCATGAGTGTGCTTGTCAGTCGACTGCGCAAGAAGATCGGTGCGTCGGGTTGTCCCTTGCCCTTGCATACCGTACACGGCCTGGGCTACGTCTTCATCGGCGGTCTGGTGCGCTTGCGCTATACGGCGCTCGAACCGGTCGGTGCGTCGCGTCGGGCTGCGGCATAATAGCAAGACCTATCCATGACACATAGCCTCACACCATGATCGAACTTGGCGTCAACATCGACCACGTCGCGACGCTGCGCCAGCAGCGCCATACCCGTTATCCCGATCCTATCGAGGCGGCATTGCGAGCCGAAGAGGCGGGAGCCGATGTCATTACGCTGCATCTACGTGAAGATCGGCGGCATATCCAAGACGCCGATGTTCATGCGCTTCGTCCGCAGTTGCGCACCCGCATGAATCTGGAATGTGCCGTGACGGACGAAATGCTAGACATCGCGTGCCAGGTTCGTCCTCACGATGTTTGCCTCGTGCCCGAAAAACGGCACGAACTGACGACTGAAGGCGGTCTGGACGTGGTGGGTGGCTTCGAGAAGGTGGCCGCTGCCGTGGCGCGTCTGCGCGAGGCGGGCGCTCGAGTGTCTTTGTTCATTGACGCCGACGACGCGCAGATCGCTGCTGCCGCCCGCACCGGCGCCCAGGTCATCGAGTTGCACACTGGTGCCTATGCCGAGGCCGAAGGCGCCGCCGCCGATGCCGAGTTGGAGCGCATCGCCCATGCGGTGCAGACCGGTTTGCGTTTGGGCTTGCGGGTCAACGCCGGTCATGGCTTGCATTACGGCAACGTCCTACCGATCGCCAGCATCGACGGTATTGCCGAGCTCAATATTGGTCATGCCATCGTGGCGCAAGCCGTGTTCGATGGTTGGGAAAAAGCGGTACGCGATATGAAAGCCCTGCTGGTGGTGGCGCGCGATCCGCGTCGGGCCGCGCGTGCATGATCCCTGCCGGGCTACCACCGTCGCTGACCATTGCCGGTATCGGTCTGGACCTGTTGCGTGTCGATCGGGTCGAAGCCGCGTTGGCGCGCCATGGCGATCGCTTCGCCGAGAAAGTTCTGGGCGAAGACGAGCTGCGTGTTTTTCATGCGCGCCGTGCCAAGGTGCCTGCCCGGGGGCTGCGCTATCTGGCCACCCGATTTGCCGTCAAGGAAGCGTTTTCCAAGGCGGTCGGTCTGGGTATTCGCATGCCTATGGCATGGCGGCGAGTGCAAACCTTGAATGCCCCAGGCGGACGCCCGGTGCTGGTCTTGGCGCCCGCTTTGCGCGAGTGGTATGACCAGCGCTTCGGCGCGGCCCATGTCTCGTTGACCGACGAGTCCGACCTGGTCGCTGCTTATGTCATCGTCGAAACGCGTGCGCCGCAGTCCGGGGCTGGGCATGTCGCACGACAGGCACCTGGATTTTCGCCCGTATCCCAACCTGCGTCCGCATCTGTACCGCCCTCTGAATCATGAAATCAAAGCTGCCTGAATTGCCTCCTGGCCCCGTCATCGTCGATGTCGCCGGTACGGTATTGACGCCTACAGAGGCCGAGCGCCTGCGCCATCCGCTAGTCGGAGGCGTTATTTTATTCGCGCGCAATTTCGAGAGTCGGGCACAACTCACGCGCTTGACGGCCGACATCCACGCGGCGCGTCAGGCGCCCTTGTTGATCGCGGCCGATCAAGAGGGGGGGCGGGTGCAACGGTTCAAGACCGACGGGTTCACGGTGTTGCCTACCATGAGCGCCTTGGGCGAGGCGTGGATGCGCGACGCCATGACCGCGATGCGGGCCGCCACCGAGCTGGGTTATGTGCTGGCTGCCGAGTTGCGCGCTTGCGGCGTCGACTTTTCCTTCGCGCCGGTGCTGGATCTGGATCACGGCGCAAGCCAGGTCGTGGGAACGCGCGCCTTTCATCGCGATGCGCGTGTGACTGCGATGCTGGCCCGGTGCGTGGCGCAAGGGTTGGCACAGGCTGGCATGGGGGCGTGCGGTAAACATTTCCCAGGACACGGCTATGCTGAAGCGGATTCGCACCATGCCGCCGCAATCGATACGCGCCCCTTGGCCGATATTCTGGCCGACGATGCGGCCCCCTACGGATGGCTGGGCGAAAGCGTGTTGACGGCGGTCATGCCTGCTCATGTCATTTATCCTGCCGTCGACACCCGGCCTGCGGGGTTTTCGCGGGTATGGTTGCAGGACGTGCTGCGAACTCGCTTGGGCTACGATGGCGTCATCTTCTCCGACGATCTGACCATGGCAGCGGCAGCCGAGGCAGGCGACATTCTGGGCCGGGCGCAATCGGCGCTGGCAGCGGGCTGTGACATGGTGCTGGTGTGCAACCGCCCCGATCTGGCCGACGACCTGCTGGCCCGTCTGGACATCGCGCCATCGCCCGAGTCGGTCGCCCGTATCCGTCGTCTGGCGCCTACGCGACCCGCGCTCGACTGGACCACTTTGCAGGCCGAGGCCCGTTATCAGCATGCCCGACAGTTTCAATCTCAAATCCTTTCTGGCTGATCTGCCGCATTTGCCCGGTGTGTATCGGCATATCGATGCCGCCGGCGAGGTGATGTATGTGGGCAAGGCGCGCGACCTCAAGAAGCGCGTGTCCTCCTATTTTCAGAAAAACCTGGCGAGCCCGCGCATTGCTCAGATGGTCGGCAAAGTGGATCGGGTCGAGGTGTCGGTTACTCGCTCCGAGGCCGAAGCGCTGCTGCTCGAGAACAATCTGATCAAGCGGCTGCGCCCACGCTACAACATCCTGTTTCGGGACGATAAATCCTATCCTTACCTGCACATCACGGGTCATGCCTATCCGCGCATTGCGTATTACCGCGGTGCGACCAGCCGTCGAGGCAGTTATTTCGGGCCGTTTCCCAATGCCTGGGCGGTCAAGGAAACCATTCAGATTTTGCAGAAGGTGTTTCGACTGAGGACCTGTGAAGACTCGGTGTACGCCAATCGCTCACGGCCCTGTCTCTTGCATCAGATCGGCCGGTGTTCGGCGCCCTGTGTGGGGGCCATCGAGGCCGACGATTACGCCCGCGATGTGCTGCGCGCCACGCGCTTCTTGAATGGCGAAGCCAAAGAGGTCATGAGCGAGATCGAAGCGCGCATGCAGGCTGCCTCGGCAGAGCTGGCGTTCGAGCGGGCGGCCGTATTGCGCGACCAGATGGGATCTCTGGCCCGGGTCTTGCACCAGCAGACCATGGAAGATAGCGGTGGAGGCGACACCGATATCATCGCGGTCGTTCAGGCGGGTGGCCGGGTGTGCGTCAATCTGGCCATGGTGCGTGGCGGCCGGCACCTGGGCGACAAGGCGTTTTTCCCCAGCCATGCCGAGCAGGCCGAGTTGCCGGGCGTGCTGGAAGCCTTTGTGGGCCAGCATTATGCGGGGGCCAGCTTGCCTACCGTCGTGGTTTCCAATTTGGTATTGCCCGATCCGGCCCTGCTGGATCTGTTGGCTGAAGAGTCGGGCACCAAGCTGCGCTGGTTGAATCGTCCCCAGGGCGTGCGGCGTTCGTGGTTGGAGCAGGCCCAGAAGAACGCCGAAATGGCGCTGGCCCGCGCGCTGACCGAGTCGGGTGCCCGAGCGGCACGCACGCTGGCCTTGGCCGAAGCCTTGGAGCTGGATACCGACGAAACCGCCCTGGATGCCCTGCGCATCGAGTGCTTCGATATCAGCCACACCGCAGGCGAGGCCACTCAGGCGTCGTGCGTGGTGTTCGAGAAACACGACATGCAGCCCTCCTTATACCGGCGCTATAACATTGCCGGGATTACGCCGGGCGACGATTATGCCGCCATGCGCCAGGTGCTGACCCGACGATTTGCAAAGGTGGCCGATGGTGATGCGCCCTTGCCGGGCGTGGTGTTGATCGATGGTGGCAAGGGGCAAGTCGAGGTCGCTCGACAGGTGTTCGGCGAGCTCGGGCTCGACATTCATGTGCTGGTGGGCGTGGCGAAAGGGGAGGGGCGTCGAGTGGGCCTGGAGACCTTGGTGTTTGCCGACGAACGGCCATCGGTCGCACTGGGCGGCGAGTCGGCTGCGTTGATGCTGATTGCCCAGGTTCGCGATGAAGCGCATCGCTTTGCGATAACCGGAATGCGCGCCAAGCGGGCTAAAGCGCGCAACGTTTCGCGTCTGGAAGAAATTGAAGGAATTGGCGCTAAACGTCGTCAGCGCCTGCTGGCTCGATTCGGTGGGTTTTCCGGCGTGGCGTCGGCCAGTATCCATGATTTGTCGTCGGTAGACGGCATTTCGCAAGAACTCGCAGAGCGGATATACGAATCGTTGCGAGGCTGACGGACTTTCCAGCCGACGTGATGTAGCATACGCGCACTATGCCTCTAAACGCTCCGATCATTCTTACCTGGTTCCGCGTCGCCATGATTCCCATGGTGATTGGGTTGTTCTATCTACCCGAGAACTGGATGTCGGTGCCCATGCGCGATACGGTGGCCGCGTTGGCGTTTATCTTGGCGGCTGCGACCGATTGGTTCGACGGCTGGCTGGCACGGCGCTGGAATCAGACCTCTGCCTTTGGTGCATTTTTGGATCCGGTGGCCGACAAACTGATGGTATCGGCAGCCTTGCTGGTCCTGTTGGACCTGGGGCGCGTGGATATTTTTATCGCCTTCATCATCATCGGCCGCGAAATCACCATTTCTGCGCTGCGGGAGTGGATGGCCCAAATTGGGGCCAGCGCCAGCGTGGCGGTGCATCGTTTGGGCAAGTTCAAGACGGCGGCTCAGATGATCGCCATTCCCTGTCTGCTTTACGATCGGTCGCTGTATGGCGTGAACCTGCGCATCCTGGGTCTGCTGCTGATCGTGATCGCCGCCATTTTGACGGTGTGGTCGATGTGCTACTACCTGCAACGTGCCTGGCCTGCGATCCGCGAAAAATCGATCAAGCTGTAAAACCGTCAGCGTCGGCGGTGTGGCCAGGGCGTCACACCGTTTTGCCCGAGCGTCGAGTGGCAAAATTCAGAGTGGATATGAACGAGCGCTGCATTACGTCGCTGCCTATCGCGTCGTAATGCAGCGCTTGTTCATTGGCGTGGCGTGCGGATGTTGGCAGGGGGATGTTGGTGGGCTTCGGTACTGCGCCACGGATTGATATCCAGGCCGCCGCGTCGCGTATAGCGGGCATACACCGACAGTCTGGTTGGACGGCAGATGCGCAGGATGTCATCGAATATGCGTTCTACGCAATGCTCGTGGAAATCGGCATGATCTCGAAATGACACGATATAGCGGAGCAATTGCGCGGGATCGATCGGTGCGCCGGTATAGCTGATCTGTACGTCGGCCCAGCCGGGCTGTCCCGTGACGGGGCAATTCGATTTCAGCAGTCGAGACACCCAGGTGTGTGAGATGGCAGGTTGCGAGACATCGGCAATCAGCAGATCGGCCTGCGGCGTGTAGGTGTCGATGGCGATGTCTTGATCGTCCAGCAATTGACCTTCCGGCAAGGCAACATGCAGGGCGTCCAGATCGGCACCGGTATGCAATCTAACATCGACGGCTGCCCCCGCCGCCGCACTCAGGTCGCGCACCAGCATGTCGTGCACGGTTGTCGCGTCGGGCAAGCGCGTGGCATTGAAGCTATTCAGATAAAGCTTGAAAGACTTCGACTCGATGATATTGGGCGAGTCGTGTGGCACCCTGAATGTGGCGGCAGCCACCTGCGGCATACCCCGGGCGTTCAACCAGGACACCTCGTATGCGGTCCAGATATCGACGCCTGCTGCCGGTCGGGGCGTGTTTGCCGACAACTGAGCTCGGTTGTGCGCGCGGGCGATCGGGAACAGCAGGCTGGCGTCGTAGCGGTCGGGATAGGCGCTGGAGCGCCCCAGGGGGGAGTCTTCGATCATCGGGAGTTCGTACAAGTGAGAGAGGCCCGAGCGCTTTACGCTGATGCACCGGGCTGATGTCGATTCAATGCTAGCACGTGCGCTGAGGGCTTCTCGGGCGGTCATGGGGGGGCTGTCCCGAGCGCGATGTTCTCGTCTTGGCAGAGAACACAAATCAAAATCGAACGATTTTTTGCATGGTGAAATTCGTGCGTGGCGATACGAAAGCGTGTTTTGCAGCGCAGAAGACGGCGATTTCATGGCGTATTTTTCTTGTTTCATAATGTGGAATTAGTTTTGCAAGATACTGATTTTTATTGAAAAAATAATTAGACGTGTTTGGCGTGAGCGGTACTCTCGCGTTGCAGCAAGTCTCTAGACTGAAGGCGTGGTATTTCCCCACTTACCCGTCCTCAGGAGACAGCATCATGACAACACGTGAAAACCGTATTCAGGCTCTGACTAAGCATTGGGCCGAATCCCCCCGCTGGCGCGGTATCAAGCGCGGCTATGGCGCCGACGAGGTCGTGCGTCTGGCCGGTTCCGTGCCGGTGGCCCACACCCTCGCGCGGCGTGGTGCAGAGCGCCTGTGGTCGTTGCTGGAGAGCGAGCCTTTCGTCAATAGTCTGGGTGCCATGAGCGGCAATCAAGCCATGCAACAGGTGAAGGCGGGTTTGAAAGCAATCTATCTGTCCGGTTGGCAGGTGGCTGGCGATGCCAATGGTGCGGGCGAAATGTACCCAGACCAGTCGCTGTACCCGGCGAACTCGGTGCCCCAAGTGGTTCAGCGCATCAACAATGCCTTGTCGCGCTGCGATCAGATTCAGTGGATGGAAGGGCGCTCGCCCGGCGACACCGGCTATATCGATTATTTCGCGCCGATCGTAGCCGATGCCGAGGCAGGTTTTGGCGGCGTGCTGAATGCATTCGAATTGATGAAGGCCATGATCGCCGCAGGCGCGGCCGGCGTTCACTTCGAAGATCAACTGGCATCGGTCAAGAAGTGCGGACACATGGGTGGCAAGGTGCTGGTGCCCACCCGCGAAGCGGTGGCCAAGCTGATTGCAGCTCGGTTGGCGGCTGACGTGATGGACACGCCCACCTTGCTTCTGGCTCGAACCGACGCCGACGCGGCCGATCTGATTACTGCCGATATCGACGAAAACGACAGGCCCTTTTTGACGGGCGAGCGTACGGTCGAAGGATTCTTCCGCACGCGTCCGGGGATCGATCAGGCCATCTCGCGCGGGTTGGCTTATGCACCGTATGCCGATCTGATCTGGTGCGAGACCGGCACGCCCAATCTGGACTATGCGAAGAAGTTCGCCGAGGCCATTCAACGGCAATTTCCGGGCAAGCGTCTGGCCTACAACTGCTCGCCTTCGTTCAACTGGAAGCGCAATCTGGACGACGCCACCATCGCTAAATTCCAGCGCGAGCTGGGGGCCATGGGTTATGCCTTCCAGTTCATTACCTTGGCCGGATTCCATTCGCTGAACTACGGCATGTTCGAGTTGGCGCACGGGTATGCCCATCGGCAGATGAGCGCATTCGTCGGCCTTCAAGAGAAAGAGTTTGCCGCAGCCGAGTTGGGCTTCACCGCGGTCAAGCATCAGCGCGAAGTGGGCACGGGCTACTTCGACGCCGTGACCCAGGCGATCGAGGGCGGTCAATCGTCGACCATCGCTTTGCACGGTTCGACGGAAGATCAGCAGTTCGAGGTGGCCGCAGGGTAGGCGGCAGGTGATCGGCTCGGAAACCAGACCCGACCGCCTAAACGAAAAGGCGCGCCCCGCAGGGCGCGCCTTTTTCATGCTGCTTCGGGGGCGTGCTTACCCGTTAGGCAACATTTGCGCTTCCTGTTGAGCATCGACCACGGCCAGGGCGGTCATGTTGACGATACGGCGCACGGTGGCGCTGGTCGTCAAGATATGCACAGGGCGTGCTGCGCCCAACAGGATCGGCCCCATGGCGACGCCATTGCTGCCAGTCATCTTCAGCATGTTGTACGTGATGTTACCGGTATCCAGATTGGGCATGACCAACAGGTTGGCGCGGCCCTTAAGCGTGCTGTCAGGGTAAGCCTTCATGCGGATGGTCTCCGACAAGGCCGAGTCGGCATGCATCTCGCCGTCGATTTCGAGATGCGGTGCGCGCTCTTGAACCAGGCGGCGTGCTTCGGCCATCTTGCGCGACGATTCGCTGGGACGGCTGCCGAAGTTCGAGTGCGACAGCAGTGCGATCTTCGGCACGACACCGAAGCGCAGCATTTCCTGCGCGGCCAAAATGGTCATTTCGGCCACTTGTTCGGCAGTCGGATCCTGGTTCACGTGAGTGTCGCAAATGAACAGCGTTTGCTCGGGCAGGAGCAGCGCGTTCATCGCGGCATAGGTGTGGGTGCCGGCTTGGCGGCCGATCACTTCGTCGACGTATTGCAACTGCTTGTCGTAACGGCTCGAGGCCCCGCACAGCATGGCGTCGGCGTCGCCACGACGCAGCAGCATCGCACCGATCAGAGTGTTGTGCTTGCGGATCATGGCGCGCGCGATGTCGGGCGTCACGCCTTCGCGGCCACGCAATTCGTAGTAGCCCGTCCAGGTTTCCTTGAAGCGCTCGTCGTCTTCCGGATCCACGATTTCGATGTTGCGAGCGTGCGTCAGGCGTAGGCCGAACTTCTTGATGCGCATCTCGATAACGGCAGGGCGACCGATCAGAATCGGGCTCGCCAGACCTTCGTCCACCACGGTTTGCACGGCGCGCAGGACGCGCTCGTCTTCGCCGTCGGCATACACCACGCGCTTGGGCGCCTGACGGGCCTGATGGAACAGGGGGCGCATCAGCTGGCCAGAGTGATAGACGAATGCCATCAACTTCTGGCGATAGGCTTGCATGTCCTCGATCGGACGCAAGGCCACGCCGGAATCCGCTGCGGCCTGTGCGACGGCGGGTGCGATCTCGACGATCAAACGCGGGTCGAACGGCTTCGGGATGATGTAGTCGGCACCGAAGGTTAGTTCTTGACCGGCGTAAGCACGAGCCACTTCATCGTTCTGTTCGGCTTCGGCCAATGCGGCGATGGCTTTGACGCACGCCAGCTTCATTTCTTCGGTGATGCGGGTCGCGCCTGCGTCCATCGCTCCACGGAAAATGAACGGGAAGCACAGGACGTTGTTGACTTGGTTGGGGTAATCCGAACGACCGGTCGCGATGATGCAGTCTGGACGGGCGGCTTTGGCCACTTCCGGGCGGATTTCGGGTTCGGGGTTGGCCAGCGCCAGGATCAGCGGTTGGTCGGCCATGGTCTT
>Ga0228675_1000041_pt1 | contig 111570 bp, 112 predicted proteins | sample 36D_rmetaG_FD_182786 | JGI IMG/M metagenome (GOLD analysis project Ga0228675, IMG submission 182786) | Seawater microbial communities from Monterey Bay, California, United States - 36D_r | ecosystem: Environmental > Aquatic > Marine > Coastal | place: USA: California | collected 2016-10-05
GGTGTTGTTCTGGCTGGGTGATGAGAGCGAGAATCAGGCCGCCACTTGGGCCTTTTTGGACCGACGCATCGACAACGTCATGCAGTTCGAACAGGTGAAAGGCGCCACGCTCAACAATCCTATGTTCGCAAAGGTCTTTGCCGGTCCGTTGTGGGCGCTTGGCAAGGTGAAAGCCCCGTCCAAGCTGTCCCGCTCGGACTTGCCGGGCCAGTGGCGCGACCCTTCCGCTTCGTGAAGGCGGCTGCTACCAAGGGGTAACGACGGAGGCCCCTATGGCAGAGCAAATGCAAGTTGTTGAAATCACTCAGTCCGGTGGGCCTGAGGTCCTAAAGCTGGCCACGCGTGATGTGCCGGTTCCGGGTGCGGGCGAAATCCTGATCAAGGTCGCCTATGCGGGCGTGAACCGCCCCGACGCGTTGCAACGTGCGGGGCTTTATAACCCTCCGCCCGGCGCGAGCGATCTGCCGGGGCTAGAGGCGGCGGGCACCGTGACAGCCGTTGGGCCCAATGTGTCTAAATGGTCGGTTGGCGATCGGGTGACGGCATTGCTGCCCGGTGGCGGCTATGCCGAGCACGCGTTAACCCACCAAGACCACGCGCTGCCAATTCCTGGCGATATGCCGATGGATCAAGCCGCTGCGCTGTGTGAGACGGCGTTTACGGTTTACTCCAACGTTATGACGCGCGGTGGGCTGCAAGCGGGTGAAGTATTTTTGGTCCATGGCGGATCATCGGGCATTGGTACGACGGCCATCCAGTTGGCCTCTGCGATGGGGGCGCGTGTGTTTACGACGGCGGGGTCTGATGCAAAGTGTGCGGCGTGTGTTGACCTGGGTGCAGAGCGTGCGATCAACTACCGTGATACCGATTTTGTTGAGGTTCTTAAGGCCGAGGGTGGCGCAGATTTGATCCTTGATATGGTCGGGGGCGACTACCTGCCGCGCAATGTACGCGCGCTTAAAACCGATGGGCGACTGGTGCAGATTGCCTTCTTGCAAGGTTCCAAAGTTGAGCTGAATTTTGCGCAGGTGATGATGCGGCGATTAACGATCACTGGCTCGACCCTGCGCCCCCAAAGCGACGGGGCCAAGGCAAAGATCGCGGCTGATCTGTTGACGCATGTCTGGCCGTTGTACGCGTCGGGGCGGATCAGGCCGGTAATGGATTCGGAATTCCCGCTGGCAGAGGCCGCCGCAGCGCATGCGCGGATGGAAGCATCGACGCATATCGGGAAAATCGTGCTAAAAGTTGGGTAGGGCGGCTTAGGTTCAACTTTTTTGGCGCATAAATCGTGGCAATTGCTGCGGCTGGTTGCCGCAGAGCCTACGTTGTCTGTGCGCCAGTGTTCGGGCCTACGGTCTTTGGGTTTGATATCGCAGTGACGTTGACAGGCTTGGCTCGTTTTCAGAGAGTTTCGCTGAGTGCGGCCAACGCGTTGAGAGATGGTTTGAGCGTTGCTGGTGAGGGCTGTGTCACCGCGGTTGTCCGCGCCATCGTCGGGAGCAACGACAATCGGGTTCTAAATGCGGACAGCCGTCATGGGGTTCACCGTGATGGCACGCACCAACCCCATTCAGCTACCTTTGACTCAACAGTCTTCTTGCAGGCCTTGGATGAGGTCCGGCAGGTCGGCCAATGCGTCTAGCGTGTGATAGCGCGGATGGGCTTCGGGGGCCTCCGCATGCTCCAGCGCCCAAGCTTCAGCAAAGGGGATGAACACGCCATGCCCGCCAGCCTCAATCATAGGAAGAACGTCTGATTTCATTGAGTTACCGGCCATTAAGGCTGTCTCTGGTCCAGCGCCGTGCTGAGAGAATATCCGCGCATATGTGGTTGTGTTTTTGTCGGATACGACTTCGACAGCGGTGAATAGGTGATCAATCCCTGACGCCGCGATCTTGCGTTCCTGATCCAGTAAATCACCCTTGGTGATAAGGATCAGTTGGTGGTGCTGTGCCAGAGTTTCAACTGCCTCTTGGACCCCGTCCAATAGGTCCACGGGATGGGCGAGCATGTCTTGGCCTGCCTCCAGAATTTGCGAAATGACATGCGCGGGCACGCGTTTTTCCGTAACCTCAATAGCGGTTTCGATCATCGAAAGCACGAAGCCCTTGATGCCAAACCCGTAGTGATGGATGTTGCGTTTTTCCGCCTCCAGCAGGCGTTCCGCAAGGTGATCGGCTTCGGCATAATCGCGCAGTAAATCTCGAAAACGAGCCTCCGTGAGCTTAAAGAAAGTTTCGTTATGCCACAGTGTGTCATCGGCATCTAAACCAACTGTTAAGACTTTCCGTGCCATTCTATCCTCACTGCCCCTTTTCAGGGGCGCACATGCTCTTATATTACGGGGCTAGCCGCAGTTTACCGTATGCTCAAGAGGTGTCCCTTGTTGACCCAGACCATCATGATGTCCGACACGCCTTCGGAAAACGATGGCGATACCTCCGTCATCACCGACACAAAGCCCAAGACGGCTAAGCCGCCGATGTACAAGGTATTGCTTTTGAACGACGATTACACGCCGATGGAATTCGTCGTGCACGTGTTGGAACGCTTTTTTCAGATCGGCCATGCACAGGCCGTGGAAATTATGCTGACCGTACACAAGAAGGGCATGGCCGTTGTGGGCGTTTTCAGCCATGAGATTGCGGAGACAAAAGTTGCGCAGGTGATGGATTTTGCCCGCCGCAATCAGCACCCTTTGCAGTGCACCATGGAAAAAGAAGACTAGGCTCCCTTATCTTATGAAATCTCGTTTCGCCTTGGCGCTCCTGAGCGGGCATGTTGACCTGCCTGATGAGGGTCCCGTTGTTGTGTTCCATCCTGATGGGGCGTTTGATTTTGGTCCTGTTGATCCCGCGCGGATCACGGCGGTTCAAGGTTTTTTCCCTGATCATCAGGCGCTTAAATCGCGCAAAATAGCAACCGCGACCGAGGCACCCGAGGGAAATGCCGTGGCAGCGGTGGTCTGCGTGTCCAAATCCAAGGCGGAAACTCTCGACCTGATTGCACGGGCCTGTGCGGTCACGCCAAAGGGAGCGACCATTATCGTGGATGGCCCCAAGGAGGCGGGTATCGAATCAGTACTGAAGCTGTGCCGTCAAATGGCCGAAGTGGGACCTGCGTTCAGTAAGGCACATGGCAAAGTCTTTGCCTTCTCCAATCCGGGGCAGACCCCCGACGGCTGGGCTGCTACGCCACAGAGTGTTGATAGTTATCGCACACGGGCAGGCGTGTTTTCTGCTGATGGGATTGATCCGGGCTCACGCGCGTTGGTCGGGGCTTTGCCCTCGCTCAAGGGTACTGTGGGCGATCTGGGTGCCGGTTGGGGGTATTTATCGGCTGAGGTGTTGGCCCGTTGCCCTGCTGTTACCAGTATTGATTTGGTTGAGGCCGACTGGACCGCGCTTACCTGTGCGCAAGAAAACGTCACGGATGAGCGTGCGACGTTCCATTGGGCTGATGCACGCGATTGGACGGGCCGCTACGACACCGTCATTTCAAACCCGCCGTTCCACATTGGCAGGGACACCGTGCCTGCGCTGGGGCAGGCGTTTATCTCACAGGCTGCGCGCTTGATCGCGCCTCGGGGGCAGTTCCTTATGGTGGCAAACCGCCACCTGCCATACGAGACGACGTTGCGTGCCGCCTTCACCGAGGTTGTGGTCTTGGCCGAGACAGGCGGCTATAAGGTGATTTCGGCCAAAAGACCGGCAAAGAGGTAGACTATGGCGCTTAGCATCAGTGGCAAGACGGCAATTGTAACAGGTGCGGCCAACGGTGTCGGTCTGGCAATCGCGCGACATTTTGAGGAGCGTGGCGCCAAAGTTATGTGTGCGGATCGCGATGAAGCAGGTCTGGCCGAACAAATTGGCGAAAATTCTGAGAATATGAAATTCTTCGCTGGGGATTTGCGCGAAAGGTTAACGGTAGCCAACCTGTTGTCGGCAACGGTGGATGCATTTGATCAGGTAGATATCTTGGTTAACGCCTCCCGGCAGGTGGACAAAACAGACCCTCTCGACCCAGAAGACGGTACCGTAATGGCTCTGCTTGAGCAGAACCTGATGACGTCCCTGCGGCTCAGTCAAGCGGTGGCCAAGCGTATGATAACGCAGGCAGAAAACGATGGACGGGATGAGGGGATCATCGGTTCTATCATCAACATCAGTTCCATTGCTGCGCGTCGTACGCAGGCGGATTTGCTGGGCTATTCGATTTCGCAAGCCGCGCTTGACCAAGCAACGCGATCACTTGCTGTGGCGCTTGCACCGCGACGCATCCGTGTGAACGCCGTAGCGTTTGGTTCGGTCATGTCGGCATCCTTGAAATCATCGTTGAAAGAAGACAGCGATTTGCGCCCTGCGATCTGTGCGGGCACGCCTATGGGGCGTATCGCAAAACCCAGCGAAGTCGCTGATGCCGCACAATTTTTGGCAAGCGATGGAGCGGGATTTATGACGGGCCAAATCCTAACAGTGGATGGGGGGCGCACGCTTCTCGATCCTGTGGATGGCGCGGCGCACTGATCGAAATTGGCAGGCTTTTGCGGTCGTTAACCGATTGAGAGGTTTTGTCCGCTAGGCATGTGGCGTGCCCCTCATTCGAGTCGTCGATCATGTCAAATGCCACGTCACAATCCTCCGGTCCACGTGAGGAAGAAGTCACCTTTGAGCCTCGTGAGCTTTTCTTTTCGCGAACGGACGAACGCGGTATCGTACTGTTCGGCAACGACGTGTTTCTGCGCACGAGCCACTATTCGTGGGATGAGATGTCCGGCGCGCCACATAAAATCGTGCGCCACCCTGATATGCCGCGCGCTGTTTTCTGGATCCTTTGGGAGGCTTTGAATGCAGGAACGCCGATTGGGGCATACATTAAAAATCGCGCGAAAAACGGACAGCCCTATTGGGTTTTCGCGATCATTACGCCGATTTCAGGCGGGTTTCTCTCGGTGCGGCTAAAGCCGCTGAGCGAGTTGAAGCCGAAAGTTATTGAGATTTACGAACGTATACGCGCCCGAGAAAACGCCGAAAAGCTGGAACCGCATGACAGTGCTGCGCTGTTTTTGGAGGAGATCAAGGCACTCGGCTTCAAGGACTACCCGACCTTTATGGCGCATGCGTTGTCAAAGGAAGTTGAGGCACGGAACAGCTTTATGACGCGTGCAGACAACTCTGCGATGACGCGATATCGGAACATGCTTGACGCGCTGGGTCGGATTGAAGCGTCTAGCACCACAATCGTTGCGGGGTTTGCCAACATAAAGACATCGCCGATTAACATGGGGGTTGTAGCGGCGCAGATGGGCCAACAGGCGCTTCCGCTTAGTGTCATCTCTCAGAGCTTTAGCGATATGATTGAGGAAATCCGAAATGGAATCGCTACATTCGTAGCGCGTGCCGATACGGTTGCGGCTGAAATCCACAATGGCTTGTTTGTCACCTGCGCCAATCAAATCCAGAACGAAGTCATTGATATCTTTGAGGGAGGCGATGACCCCGATGTGATCGAGGCAGAGGGTAAGTTCCTTTCAGAGTTAGAGGAACGTTACCTTCAAAGTGGGCTTCAGCACATGGTTGAGGAGATCACGCAGTTTCACAACACCTGTAAACGTTTAACACGGACGCTCTCAGGTCTTTCGGTGACCAGTATCATCGGTCAAATCGAAAGCGCGCGGATCGGTCAACAAGGGGGCGGCATTGACGACATCATGCGTCAACTCGATGGCTTTCAGGAGCGGACACGCAGGGAGTTGGCATCCATTCAGGACGATAGCAATATTCTGCGTGATGCGCTTGAGCATGAAATCGCAAGTGCAGGCGGTGTGGGTGCGGGGATGCAAAAACGCCGCGCAGGATGACCCGCGCGGCGTTTAAACCGTTAAAACAGCCAGTGGAATACCATTTTATGGCTGTTCGTCGTCTTCGTCCGCGATCGCTTCGGGCAAGTTGAACAGGCTGTCGGCATCAAGCTCAGGGCCTTCGTCCTCACGTGGATCATCAGACAGCGTAAAGGTCTCAAGACCGGAAATGGCAGCGGGAATTTTTGGCTCGCTGTCCATTTCGAGGCTTTGCTCGGTGGAAACCAGTTTGCGGCGCTCATCATCGGACATGATGCTACCCTCAGCAGCAAGCTTCTTGGCTGCTTTTTGAACGGCTGCATCAAGCTCGGACTGTTTGCAAAGCCCCAAAGCAACCGGATCAATCGGTTGAATGCCTTGGATATTCCAGTGGGTCCGCTCACGGATGGCTTGGATAGTCGGCTTAGTTGTCCCGACCAGCTTCGAAATTTGGCCATCGCTTAGCTCGGGGTGGAACTTGACGAGCCACAGGATAGATGCGGGACGATCCTGACGCTTTGACAGCGGCGTATATCGGGGGCCACGACGTTTTTCTTCACCCACAGCAGCGGGATTGAACTTGAGCTTCAGCTTTTGTGTCGGATCTTTTTCAGCCGCTTCGATTTCATCTTGGGTCAGCTGGTTGTTCGTGACCGGGTCAAACCCTTTAACACCGGTAGCCACATCGCCGTCCGCAATGCCTTGTACTTCCAGCTCGTGTAGGCCGCAAAAATCGCCAATCTGTTTGAAGCTGAGCGTGGTGTTATCCACCAGCCAAACGGCAGTGGCTTTTGCCATGATCGGTTTGTTCATCTCGTGTCTCTCCTTACGGCATAGCTGTCCCGTCGCCCGGCTGGGCGGCGATCTGTCGACCGCGGGTTCTCGCTTTTTGGGGAACTTGAGCGGTATATATGCTCTAGATAGGCCAGAGGGAAGCAAAAATGCGTTGGATCGTGGCGTTGATGATGTGGGCAGGCGTGGCGCATGCGGATGAGCCAAAGGCCGGCGTGTTTGATTATTATGTCTTGTCGCTCAGTTGGACGCCGACGTGGTGTGCCCTGGAGGGTGACGCGCGCGGCTCGGCGCAATGTGATCGGGGCCGAGAATATGGTTTCACTTTGCACGGGCTGTGGCCTCAGTATTCTCGTGGCTGGCCCAGCTACTGTCGGACGCCTCATCGTGAGGCCACACGCAGTGAGACGGCTGCGATGGCGGATATCATGGGGTCCGCAGGCTTGGCGTGGCATCAATGGAAAAAGCATGGGCGTTGTTCGGGCTTGGACCCGCAGGCATATTTTGTAGCATCACGCGCGGCCTATGAGGCCATTCAAAGACCTGCAATGTTGCGTGATCTAGACCGAGAGGTCACTTTGCCTGCGCGTTTGATTGAAGAGGCGTTTTTACAGGCCAATCCATCCCTTCAAGCTGATCAGGTTACGATCACTTGCAAGGCGCGACGTATTCAAGAGGTCCGCGTGTGTCTGTCGAAGGATCTTGAGCCACGCAGATGTGGGGCCGATGTGATCCGAGACTGTAGGCAAGATGATGCTCTGTTCAGTCCGATGCGATAATCAGGACAGTCTTTTGAGCCATTGATCAACGGGTGCTGGCCGACCCAAAAGGTAGCCCTGCACAAGCTGGATGCCCGAGGTGCGGACGGTTTCTAACTGGGCTTCGGTTTCGACACCCTCGGCAATGATTTCAAATTCGAGCGTGCGAGACATCTCCATCAAACCGTCCAGTATCCCCGCGTTACGTGCGTTGTTGTGCAGATCAGTGATGAAATGACGGTCGATTTTGACGATATCGACGGGAAACTCCTGAAGCCGCTGAAGATTGGAAAACCCCCGTCCAAAGTCATCTAGGGCGACACGAACGCCGGCTTCGCGCAATGCTTGGAGCATACGTTTCGCGCCTTCGGGGTCTTGGATAACGGCGCTCTCGACAATCTCAAATACCATCCTCTCTGGCGGGACACCGTCCAACAGTTCACTGATCCATTCAGGCTCCAGCCCGTTGCCGCGCTCAAGAAAACTGTTCGATACGTTGAACGCGCAAAACATGCCGGGCGGATCTTGGGTGAATGCGTTGGCAGTGCGGCTCGCGGCCTCAAGCGGTAGCTTGAGGTCAAGGTGATGCGCATCCGCCATCGTATCAACAAAGCTCTCCGGTAAATGAACATCACCTTCTGGCGTCACCCACCGAAGTAAGGCTTCAACACCAACGGGTTTGCCGGCGTGAATGTCCCAAATGGGTTGCACGTAATAGGTCACCTCATCGCGGTTCAATCCGGTTTGAATTTCTTCGATTGTGGGGCGAGAGGCCCGTTTGGTCCGAGTATTTAAGATCTCTTCATCGGCTGTTTTTACACGGTTGCGCCCTTCTAGTTTTGCCAGCGATAGCGCGTCTTCGGCCAAAACGAGGGCGCTGATTAGCTTTTGGTCCGGGTACAGCGGCGCTATCCCGATGGATGCGCTTCGGCTCACGACGATCTCACCGCTGGGCACGGATGTCTTGGCAATCACCATGCCAATTCTAACGGCTGTGAGCTGCGCTTCTTTTAGGTCGGGGGTGTTCAGGACGACGCAAAATTCATCCCCGCCTGTGCGTGCCACGGTGCCCGTGTTTCCGACCAGATCAATTAAGGCGCTGGACACTGCGGCGAGCAAACGGTCGCTTGTATCAAACCCGTGTCCATCATTTACACTGCCAAGATTGTCGAGATCGATACACAAAACGTGGGCATTCTGCGACCTTGCCTCGGTATCAATGAGTGAAAACAGTTTACTACGTGAATACGCAGACGTCAGGTTGTCCCGCTCCAAGGCGTCCACAAGGTCGGTGTTGCGCGAGTTCAGCGCATCGACCTGAGCGCGCGTATCTATAAGCAAAGCCCTGAGTTGCATTGCGTAAAAGAGCCCCGCCAACGCAAGAGCACCAAGAGCTGCCAACAGCACGAGTGTCCAGAATTCCATTATAAACAACATTAGCAATGATTTTTTAGCACGATATGCGTGATCATAGTCCGCGCACAATCAGTAGTTGTCAAAAAATTGCCAGTTTGGGCTAGCGGGGCATTTCCTTGCGGGCCGATAGCGCGGCAGAGATTGTGCCGTCGTCTAGGTAATCCAGTTCTCCGCCGATGGGCACACCTTGGGCGAGAGTGGTCATGGCGACGCCCGTATGGGACAGTTCGCCTGCGATATAGTGGGCTGTTGTTTGACCATCCACAGTCGCATTGAGGGCAAGGATAACTTCTTGCACAGCTTCGCTCGTGATCCGGTCCTTGAGCCTTGGCATGCGCAACGCTTCGGGTCCGATATCATCCAGCGGTGAAAGTGTGCCGCCCAAAACGTGGTAGCGACCGCCGAACATGCCAGAACGCTCCATGGCCCATAGGTCCGAGACTTCTTCGACGACGCAAATCTGACCATTTGCCCGCTTCTCTGAGGCGCAGATCGCACAGACCTCTAAGGTGCTGATATTACCGCAATTCAAGCAGGCGCGTGCTGTCTCGGCCACGTGGGTTAACATGCGGGATAGCGGCCGCATCTGCGTGTCACGCTTTTTGATTAAATGCAAAACAGCACGACGCGCGGATCGAGGGCCAAGCCCAGGCAGCTTGGCCATCATCTCGATCAGCGCGTTTAGGTCAGACAGGTCGTCCGTAGCCATATCAGGGTTCGAGGCTCAGAACGGCAGCTTCATTCCTGCGGGCAAACCCATGCCTTCGGTCAGTTCCTGCATCTCGCTTGCTGCCTTTGCGGCGGCTTTTGTCTGGGCGTCATTGATAGCCGCAAGGATCAGGTCCTCGACAACTTCTTTTTCATTGGGGTTAAAGATCGATGGGTCGATATCAAGGCCCGTCAACACGCCCTTGGCTGTGGCGGTCGCGGTCACAAGGCCTGCGCCGCTTTCACCAGTCACAGTGATGTTGGCGAGATTATCCTGCATCTCAGCCATTTTCGTCTGCATTTCCTGCGCTTTTTTCATCATGCCGGCCATATCGCCAAGCTGACCAAGTCCTTTGAGCATCGTAATCTGCCTCTTTGTCCGAGTGTCCAAGTTGGTTGACAGGGTAACCCCCGTTGCCCCCATTCGCCAGCCCAAACAGACAGAATAAGGCGCCACCGTGAGGAAGTGATGCCAGTCCTACAGTCGGGTGGATTTGGGAAGCGTGTATAAAACGGTGCCTGCGCACATCAATGCAACTCCGATCAGGAACAGGGCGGGTGAGCCAACGCAGCCCTCGCTTGCAGCTTGCGCAAGCTGCGCATTTCCGTTGAGAGCCACGGCCGAGGTCCACATCGCCCAAGCAAAAACAACTGCCAAGCCGCCCCATTGGCTGCGCAAGCGGACCACAAGCGCGGTTGCGACGATCAGAAAAAGGCTGGGTGGCGTACCAAAAAGGGCCATGGCTTCGGTCAACGCTGTGACCTCGGAGCCGCTCCAGTTGGGTCGGACTTGGGCGCAGATATCGGCAAGCACTTGTGTGGGCATGGCTGCAACCAACCCGAGGATCACTCCTCTTCGAACGGATCCCATTCGTCGGGCACCTCCGGCAAAGCATCGGCAAGGGCCTGTGCGGCCAACGCCTCTGGTGTTCGAATTTCAAGGATTTTGGCCGTTGGAAATAGATCAAAAACGGCGGCCATCATAGGGTGGGCTTTGGCCTCTGCCTCAAGGGCGGCGGCCTCTGCATCGCGGTCTTCGGCAATGGTTTTGCCGCCCCCTGCGTTTACGACCGAAATCGCCCAACGTTGCCCAGTCCAGCCCTGTAGCCGGGACGAAAGTCGAGCGGCAAGGTCGGCTGGAGCTTCGGGCGTGGGCTCGAATTCAATGCGGCCGGGGGCATAATTGGCCAGCCGCAGGTAGCTTTCGATTTCCACCAATAGCTTAACATCGCGGTGCTGACGGACCAATTCCACCACTTGGCTAAACTGATTGTACCGCTCCAGCCCGGGGGTGGGGGCTGCGGCAGGTGCGGCTTGGGCTCCCGAGCCAGACACCATATTCGTGACGCTATTCATCGGGCCGCGCGGTCCGCCGCCTTGTGGGCTGGGGGCACGGGTTGAGGGGGCCTGGCCTGTGGGCGGGTCTTTTTGCAGCTTGCGGATCAAGTCATCGGGCGATGGCAGGTCGGCCACGTGGGTCAGCCGGATGATCGCCATTTCGGCAGCCATCATGGCATTTGGCGCGGCGGACACTTCCTCCAGCGATTTCAGCAGCATTTGCCACATGCGGGTCAGGCTGCGCATGGGCAGGCCTGCGGCCATGGACTGGCCCCGCGCGCGTTCATCGGGTGAAACAGTGGGGTCCTCTGCGGCCTCCGGTGTGATCTGAATGACCGAAACCCAATGCGTGATTTCCGACAAATCACGCAGGACCGCGAGCGGGTCCGCACCGTCCGAATATTGCTGTGCCAGTTCGGTCAATGCGGCGGCGGCATCGCCCCGCATGATCATATCAAACAGGTCCAAAACGCGACCACGGTCGGCCAACCCAAGCATCGCGCGCACTTGTATCGCTGTCGTTTCGCCCGCGCCGTGGCTGATCGCTTGGTCCAGTAGGGACATCGCATCACGGACAGAGCCTTCTGCCGCACGGGTAATTAACGCCAGTGCATCATCGGCGATTTCCGCGTTTTCGGCAGTGGCGATCTTGCGCAAATGCTCGACCATGACTTCGGGCTCAATCCGGCGCAGGTCAAACCGCTGGCACCGAGACAAAACCGTGACGGGAACTTTGCGAATTTCAGTCGTGGCAAAGATGAATTTGACGTGTGCGGGTGGTTCTTCCAGTGTCTTGAGCAACGCGTTGAACGCGCTGGTCGAGAGCATGTGAACCTCATCGATGATGTATATTTTGTAGCGCGCAGAAGCGGCGCGATAGTGGACGCTGTCGATGATTTCGCGGATATCGCCGACGCCGGTGCGTGATGCGGCGTCCATTTCCATGACATCGACGTGCCGTCCCTCAGAGATGGCGACGCAATGTTCGCAGGTTCCACAAGGGTCCGTGGTGGGGCCACCCGTCCCGTCTGGACCGACGCAGTTCATCCCTTTGGAAATAATCCGCGCTGTGGTGGTTTTGCCGGTGCCGCGAATACCCGTCATAATGAAGGCCTGCGCGATCCGGTCCGCCTCAAACGCGTTGCGCAGGGTGCGGACCATCGCCTCCTGACCGATTAGATCGGCGAAAGTCGCAGGGCGATACTTGCGTGCAAGCACCTGATAGGCGGGTTGTTCGGACATTGTGGCTCCCTCGGCTTAGGCCGCAGGATAGGGGCGCGTTTGTGGGGCGTCCAGCATATGTGTCTTGGAATTTGCGTGTTGGTGTCGTTTTGACAATTTTTTCGGTGAAAACACCGTGCCCCCGTCGCGCGCAACGCTGCGTGCTGGGGTGAGGGATTGGACATCGACCCAAGCGGGGCTCGTTGTGGCTGCTTCCTTCCGGACCTGACCAGGTTGGCGAGGCGCTTGCCCGCGCCAACCCCTCAACGTCCACCTAAGCAATGCCCAAAGATTCTGCAAGCCGCCCCGAGCTACAGACAGATCAATTGTCGAAACGCCCCGTAACACACCTGTGGATCGCCGGGGCCATCAATCCCTATTTTTGCGTAGACATACCGATCTTCGTGGGTGATTTCGGTTAAGCCGCGCAGCACGTCCCAGCAGGCATTGGGTTGTAGTTTGCATAGCGTCACCATCGCCCCGTCGAATCCCATATCGGCTAGGTTAACGTCAGTGTTTTGTACCGCCTGCAATGTGCGCGTCTTTAGCAATGCTTCTGCGGTTTCGGGGGTGGGTTTGGTGAACGCGGCGGCCAATGCCAGCAACGCAAGCGCGTAGAAGCCAAATTTTATCATTGGGATTTCCCTCATTGCTAACGCAGTCGCGGCAATGATGGGCCGGGGGGCTGCATTGGCGCAAGCACGTTGCCACTGCCCATTGGCTGTGCCATCCCGAGGTCAAACGGGGGAATTGGCGATGCGATTGGCGGAAACAGTGACTTTTGGTGGCTCGGGCTTGGACCGTGCTGAGGATATTCGCAGGGCCCCCGAGGAACTAGCGGAATTGCGCAAAGATGCGCGTATGTTGCTGCTGTGGCGGGGCAAACCCCTTTTGAACCCGGAACGTGACGCGCTTGCTTGGGTGTCCCCCGATCATTCCGTTGCCATGCAGGGTGCTGAAGAGGTGTTTTTGGGCCGGGATGCTCGGGGCGGATTATTCGCCCGCGATGTTTCGGAATGGGAACCTTTGGGCGCAGATGAACCTGAGATTGGCGCGTTTGTTGACCCGAGTGAGCAAAGCCACCCAGATCTGCCCAAAGGCACAGCATTTGCCGAATTGCGGCAGGTGATGTCCGGCCTTACCCCGCGTGATGCAGAACTGGCGGCGATGGCCAAGGCGATTCTAGAATGGCACCGCAGTCACAGGTTTTGCTCTAAATGTGGGGGGGCGACGAAGGCCCGCAAAGCCGGGTTTCAGCGCAAGTGTGACGCCTGTGGTGGCATGCATTTTCCCCGCACTGACCCGGTGGTGATTATGCTGATTACGCATGGAAATTCTGTTTTGGTTGGGCGCAGCCACGGTTGGCCCGAGGGGATGTATTCTTTGCTGGCCGGATTTGTGGATCCGGGTGAGTGCCTAGAGGCTGCCGTGCGCCGCGAAGTGTGGGAAGAAGCTGGCGTGCGCGTTGGACGGGTTGAGTATCTTGCCAGCCAACCTTGGCCGTTCCCAATGTCGCTGATGTTTGGCTGCTGGGGTGAGGCGCTGGACCATGAGATCACCGTAGATGTCGATGAAATCGAGGATGCTCTGTGGGTAAGCAAGGAGGACATGATGGCCTCTTTTGCCGGGGATAATCCTGCGCTTAAACCCGCGCGCAAAGGCTCTATCGCGCAATTCTTGTTGCAAAACTGGCTTGCGGATACCTTGGACTAAGCGGCGAAGCCGCCTAAGCGTTTTGGGGTTAGAGCCATGAAATTGACCGCCAAGGCAGACATCGCGGCGCCAATTGATCTGGCGTTTGAGGGTCTGCGTGATCCCGATCGTCTAGAACAGACCGTCCGCGCGCGGGGCGGCAGTATTCGGCGTAATCCGGCAGGCCCGATGACTAAGGGGACGCAGTGGGATGCGCGGATCGCTTTTCGCGGGGCGTCACGGCATGTTAACTTTATTGTCACGCGACTGGATGCACCCAAGGCTATGCGGTTTCAGGGCAATGGCGCGGCCTTTGACATTACGGTCGATGTCGAACTGGCCGTTGTGGGCGCAAGCACAACGCGCCTGACAGTGACAACCCAAGGCGAACCCCGAACGCTGCCTGCGCGGATCATGATGCAGTCGCTCAAGCTGGCTCATGGCCAAATGCTGGCCCGTTATCGCGCGCAAGTCGTGGATTACGTGGCCGAGCTAGAGAGTGATCTTCGCCTAAGTTAGTGGCGAATATGGTCAGGGTCAGCCGGGTAGGTGCCCAATACTTTCACCATTGAGCTGAAATAGCCCAGCTCTTCCATCGCACGCTGTACGGCAGGGTCTTCGGGGTGGCCTTCGATGTCGGCGTAGAATTGCGTTGCGGTGAATTGACCACCGACCATATAGCTTTCCAGCTTGGTCATGTTGACGCCATTCGTGGCAAACCCACCCATCGCTTTGTAAAGGGCAGCGGGGATATTGCGGACGCGAAACACAAAGCTTGTCAGCATCTGGTCCGAGCCGCGATGCGTCAGATCGGGTGTAGGCGACATCACAAGAAACCGGGTTGTGTTGGTGTCTTGATCCTCGATGTCGCGGGCAAGAACTTCTAATCCATACGTTTCAGCCGCCAGTTCCGAGGCAAGGGCCGCGGCACCCATTTCGCCCTCTTTGGCGATGTCTGCGGCGGCGCCAGCGTTGTCTGCGTGGGGTTCTGCGGTGATCGCGTTGTCCGCAAGAAAGCTTCGACACTGTGGCAGAATCACCAAATGCCCCCGCGCGACATTAATCTGCGACAGGCTCTGGCCGGGCATCGCCATCATGCAAATGCGGACCCGCACGAAAGCCTCATCAACGATGTGTAAACCCGAATCTGGCAACAATCGGTGCATGTCAGCTACACGCCCATATGTCGTGTTTTCCACCGGAAGCATGGCCAATTCTGCATCGCCATTGCGCACTGTTGCTATCACATCCTCAAAGGTCGCGCAGGGCACTGGGGTGTGATTGGGGCGGGCTTTCAGGCAGGCTTCGTGAGAGTAGGCGCCAAGCTCTCCCTGAAATGCAATGCGGGCAGACATTTAGATTCTTTCTAATTTGGTCGTTTGGTCGCGGTTCTATACCTTGAAACAGACTTGGAAAACCACATACATACACCCGAACGACGATGAGGGACGCTCAATGTTTGATATGATGACGATAACAAAAGCTGGTGCATCGCTTTGCGCGGCCCTGCTCTTTCTCTTGCTCGGCGGGTGGGCTGCTGAAACGCTTTACCACGTCGGTGAAAAACACCACGCAGGCGACGACCACCACGAAGCTGTGCAAGGCTACCGTATTGCGGTTGAAACAGGCGACGCGCCTGCCGAAGAAGTCGTGCAGGTCGCATTCGCGGATGTATATGCAACGGCTGATGCCGGCGCGGGCGAACGCCAGTGGCGCCAGTGTTCTGCGTGTCACAAGCTTGAAGCCGGTGCGAACGGCACAGGCCCTTACTTGCACGGCGTTGTGAACCGTCCCAAAGGTGTTGCCGATGGCTACGCCTACTCGGAAACGCTGGCCACCATGGGCGGTGACTGGAGCCCAGAAAACATCGCAAACTTTATCGCAAATTCGCGTGAGTATGCGCCCGGCACCAAAATGAACTACAACTTCCGCGGTTCCGTAGAAGATAAAGCGAACCTGATCGCCTACATGGCGACCTTTAACTAAGGTTCCGCTGATATTTGTTTCAAAGGCCGCTCCTTGGGGGCGGCCTTTTTTCGTGTTTGCGCTCAATTTTGCGTTAGCGAATTTGCCCCGGGGGCAGATCGCACTTTAATTAGTCTTGAACTTTAAGCACGTGCGACGTCTTCTGCAGGGGCAGTGGCGCGCGTATATCGAAAAAACAGGACAGGGAGCGCAGCAGATGACACGGGCAAAACACGGGTTGGCGGCTTTTGGACTGGCGATGTGTGCCGCGATGGCGCCTGCCTCGGCGGAGGACGTTATTGTCAGCCATGGGTTCTCAAATTTTGGTGCGCTGAAATACGGGCCGGGCGAGCCTTTTTCCTACGTTAATCTAGAGGCACCCAAGGGCGGTGAGATCAGCCTATCCACGCTCGCCACTTTCGACAGCTTCAATCCCTTTACGCGCAAGGGCGTTGCCGAGCGCACGGGCGATGACCTCCTGTACGAAAACCTTATGATCGCTGCAGCCGACGATCCCTATGGTTCCTACTGCTATCTTTGCATCACGATTGAATACCCCGAGAGCCTTGATTGGGTCGTGATGAACCTGCGTGATGACGTGACCTTTTCCGACGGCACGCCCATGACAGCAGAGGACGTAAAATTCACGATTGATCTGTTTCTAGATCAAGGGATTGCTGAGTTCCGATCGATCATCGATGGCTTCTTTGAGAACATCGAAGTCACCGGTCCGCATCAAATCCGGTTTGAGTTTACGCAGGCGGCACCCAAACGTGATCGCATGGGGTTGGTCGGACTTTGGAACCCGTTTTCGAAGGAATGGTTTGCGCGCACCGGGGCCCGGCTGGACGAATCCACTGACGAAGAGGCGTTTATGGGTACGGGGCCTTATGTAATCGGCGATGTCGATCTGGGACGCTCGGTCGTATATCGTAAAAATCCCGACTGGTGGGGTGTTGATCACCCGCTCAACCAAGGACGGTTCAACTTTGACGCTGTCCGGGTCGAGGCTTTCCTTGACCAAACTGCAGCACTTGAGGCGTTTAAGACCGGCGCATACACGTTCCGCACGCCGGGTTCGTCCAAGGAATGGGCGACGGCCTATGATTTCCCTGCGGTCCAAAACGGGCACGTCACGGTGGACACCATCCCCAGCGGAAATATCACGGGCGGCTCGGGTTTTGTGTTCAACCTGCGCCGTGAAAAATGGCAAGACAACCGCGTGCGCGAAGCCGTGAGAATGCTGTTTAATTTCGAATGGTCCAATCAGGCGCTGTTTTTCAACCTGTTTGAACGACACCACTCGTTTTGGCAGGGGTCCAACCTAGAGGCCGTTGGCGCGCCTGAGGGGGCCGAGTTGGCCGCGCTTGAGCCACTTGTGGCCGAGGGCTTGCTAGACGCATCTATCCTTGAAACCGAAGTGTTTATGCCCCCCGTCAACACCGCCGAAAGTAACCGGGTTGATCGCCGTTCCCGCCGGCAGGCGCTGGGCATGCTAGAGGACGCAGGCTGGAGCCTTGGCGATGATGGCCTGTTGCGCAACGCCGCTGGTGAAACGCTAGAACTGATCATTATTCAGTTCAATGCCGAAATGGACCGCATCATTAATCCCTATATCGATAACCTTCGTGCCGTTGGTATTGATGCCAGCCTGCGCCGCGTGGACACCGCGCAATACGTTGAATTGCGTCGTTCTGGCGATTGGGATTTGACCAATATCGCAGCGGGCCAAGGCTTTGAACCAAGCCTCGGGCTGAAGCAGTGGTTTGGCTCTGAGACGGCTGAGAACAGTTCGCGCAACATTATGGCCTTGGCTGATCCGGCAGTGGATCGTTTGATCGACGCTGTGATTGAGGCGAAAACACTCGATGAGTTGGAGCCACGCACCCGCGCGTTGGACCGCGTTTTGCGGGCCCACGGTTTTTGGGTGCCGCGTTGGGGCACTACGGATTATTGGGTGGCATACTGGGATCAGTACCGGCATCCTGATCCGTTGCCGCCGCTTGATCTGGGGCTTCTGGATTTCTGGTGGTATGATGCGGAGGCCGCTCAGCAGTTGAAAGACGCGGGAGCCCTGTAAGTGGCCGCCTATATTTTTCGACGCCTTTTGCTGATGATCCCCACGCTTTTGGGGATCATGGTGATCAACTTTACCTTGGTACAATTCGTGCCGGGCGGTCCTGTAGAACAGGTATTGGCGCAACTTGAAGGCGGTGGCGACGCATTTGCTAATATCTCCGGTTCTGGCGGGGACTTAGGGGTCGAGACAAACGTCGTGTCCGGCGGGAGCGAGCGGTATGTCGGCGCGCGGGGCCTGCCAGAGGAATTCATTAAGGAGCTTGAGGCCCAGTTCGGCTTCGACAAACCCCCGCTTGAGCGGTTCCTAAACATGATGTGGAACTACATGCGCTTCGACTTTGGCGAGAGCTACTTCCGCTCCATCTCAGTCGTGGATTTGGTTCTGGAAAAGATGCCTGTGTCCATCACACTCGGACTTTGGTCCACACTGATTGCCTATTTGGTGTCGATCCCGCTGGGTATTCGCAAAGCGGTGCGTGACGGGTCCGATTTCGATACGTGGACCTCGGGTATCATCATTGTGGCCTACGCCATCCCAGGCTTTTTGTTTGCGATTTTGCTGTTGGTTTTGTTTGCTGGCGGCAGCTATTTTCAATGGTTCCCGGCACGGGGCCTGACCTCGGCTGAGTGGGACACGTTCGGCCCGATCCGTAAGGTGCTGGATTACTTCCACCATATCGCCCTCCCGGTCTTGGCATCGACCATCGCCGCGTTCGCAACTCTCACGCTACTGACGAAGAATTCCTTTCTGGATGAGATTAAAAAACAATATGTGACCACGGCAAAAGCCAAGGGTCTATCGGAGAACGCGGTGCTTTATGGCCATGTTTTCCGCAACGCGATGTTGATCATCATCTCCGGTTTTCCGGCGCTGTTTGTTAGTGTCTTCTTTGGGGGGTCAATCATCATCGAAACAATATTCTCGTTGGACGGTTTGGGTAGGCTCGCTTTCGAGGCTGCTGTAAATCGCGATTATCCGGTTATGTTCGGTACTCTGTTCGTCTTCACACTTATCGGTTTGGTAGTCGGACTTTTGTCAGATCTGATGTACGTTTGGATCGATCCACGCATCGATTTCGAAAGCCGGGAGACCTGAATATGGCCTGGCTTTCCCCCCTGAACCAACGTCGCCTGCGTAATTTCAAGGCCAACCGCCGAGCGGTGTGGTCATTGTGGGTATTTTCTATCCTTTTTGCTATATCGCTATGCGCAGAGATCATCGCTAACGATAAGCCGATTTTGGTCAAGTATCAGGACGGCTACTATACGCCGTTTCGGAGTTTTTATCCCGAAACGACCTTTGGTGGCGACTTCAGGACCGAGGCGATCTATCGCGATATCGAGGTGCAATGTCTTATCATAACAGGCGGTTTAATCGACTGTTTTGACGACCCTGAGGAGTATATCGAGGACGCCGCCGATGGTATGATCAACGGTGAGGAAATCTCAGTGGGTTGGATGATGTGGCCGATCATTCCGTTCAGCTACGATACTGTGAATGATATTGGTGGGACCGCACCGTCGCCTCCCGATAGTACCCATTGGTTAGGCACAGATGACACAGCGCGGGACGTGCTGGCGAGGGTGATCTACGGCTTCAGACTGTCGATATTATTTGCGATATTCGTAACGCTTTACACTTCAGTGATTGGTATCGCTGCGGGCGCGGTTCAGGGCTACTATGGTGGCTGGGTCGACCTAATCCTCCAGCGGGTACTAGAGATTTGGAGTTCGACACCCTCACTTTATCTCATTATTATTGTCTCCGCGATTGTGCCGATCAACTTTTGGGTTTTGATCGGGTTGATGACGCTCTTTGGTTGGACCGCGTTGGTCGGTGTCGTGCGGGCCGAGTTCTTGCGTGCTCGTAACTTTGAATATGTCCGCGCGGCGCGGGCCTTGGGCGTGTCCAATGGGACGATTATGTTCCGCCACGTGCTGCCCAACGCCATGGTGGCCACCGTGACGTTACTGCCATTCATCGTCACAGGCACTATTGGCGGGCTCGCGACCCTAGATTTTCTGGGCTTCGGTATGCCATCGTCGGCACCGTCTCTGGGGGAGTTGACGCTTCAGGCCAAGCAAAACCTGCAAGCACCGTGGCTAGGGTTCACTGCCTTTGTAACCTTCGCCGTGATGTTGTCGCTCTTGGTGTTTATCTTTGAGGGCGTCCGCGATGCCTTTGATCCACGAAAGACCTTTCAATGAGCGCAGTGTTGCAAGTCAAAGACCTACATGTGGGGTTCCGGCAGGACGGTCAGATTGTTGAGGCCGTCAAGGGCGTCTCCTTTGAGGTCGCCCGGGGTGAGACTGTGGCGTTGGTGGGCGAAAGCGGCTCGGGTAAATCCGTGACCGCGTTGTCGACCGTATCGCTTTTGCCGGACGCCGCAGAGGTTTCGGGTTCGGTCACGTATAACGGCACACAGATGGTGCACGCGCCCGAGCCGGATTTGCGCCGTGTACGCGGCAATGACATCAGCTTCATTTTCCAAGAGCCGATGACGTCGCTTAACCCGCTTCATACGATCGAAAAGCAACTCGCTGAGAGCCTTGCCTTGCATCAGGGTCTAAGCGGTAACGCAGCACGTACCCGTATTTTGGAACTGCTAGAGCGGGTCGGTATCCAAGACGCCGAGAGCCGCCTTAGCGCCTATCCGCATCAGTTGTCCGGTGGGCAACGGCAACGCGTGATGATCGCGATGGCGCTTGCGAATGGGCCGGAGTTGTTGATCGCGGATGAGCCCACAACCGCGTTGGATGTCACGATCCAAGCGCAGATCCTTGATCTATTGGCAGAGCTAAAAGCGGCAGAAGGCATGAGCCTTTTGTTTATTACGCACGATCTGGGTGTTGTGCGGCGCATCGCGGATCGGGTGTGTGTGATGCAGGGGGGGGAGATTGTCGAAACCGGCCCAACCGAGCAAATTTTCAACGCACCCCAACACCCCTATACGCAAAAGCTGCTTGCGGCAGAGCCATCGGGCTTGCCCGATCCAGCGCCCGCTAACAGCGAGGTTGTCGTCAGTACTGATGCGCTTCGGGTATGGTTTCCGGTCACGCGCGGGTTCTTGCGCAAGACTGTTGGCCACGTGAAGGCCGTAAATGCAGCGACGCTAGACGTCCGAGCGGGGGAAACCCTCGGGATTGTGGGCGAAAGCGGTTCGGGTAAAACGACGCTCGCGCTCGCGCTTATGCGGCTGTTGTCTTCCGAAGGGCCGATCGTGTTTCAGGGCCAGGATGTCCAAGGCTGGACGTCCCGGCAGCTGCGCGATCTGCGGCGGCATATGCAGATCGTTTTCCAAGACCCCTTCGGCAGCCTTAGTCCGCGCATGACCGTGGCCCAAATTATAGCCGAAGGGCTGGGCGTGCATGATCTAGGAGGCGGGCGGCCGCACCGTGATATGGTCGCAGAGATCCTGACCGAGGTCGGCCTTGATCCGGCGATGATGGATCGATACCCGCATGAGTTTTCCGGTGGCCAACGCCAGCGCATAGCCATCGCGCGCGCCATGATTTTGCGACCCAAATTGGTGGTTTTGGATGAGCCGACAAGCGCCCTAGACATGACTGTGCAGGTTCAAATCGTCGATTTGTTGCGTGATCTGCAAAAGAAATACGGGTTGGCATATTTGTTCATTAGCCATGACCTAAAGGTCGTTCGCGCACTGAGCCACAAGGTGATGGTTATGAAGCAAGGCGACATCATCGAGGCCGGGCCAGCACAACAAGTGTTTGACGCGCCGCAAACCGAATACACGCGTGCGCTGATGGCTGCTGCGTTCGATCTTAAGTCAGATGAGGCCGTGATTGAGGCCTAGATCGCGGCGCTATGACTGCCTTGGCTGATGTCGTAGGCATCAAAAACGCGCGCGATCATGCGTACGAGGGGCCGCGCCTGTGGACGGATACGAAAGTGTGTCGATGTGATCTCAATCATCCCTGCGAACTGGTTGGCGGCGTCGGTGTACATTCGGTTCAAAACGACCTCTGAGACGCCAAAGCTTGATACAATGTCTGCTGTCTCAACCTCATAGTCGCACATGAGCGCCTCAATGATCCGGCCGCGATATTTGTCATCTGCGGTGAACACGTGGCCCCGGGCAGTCGCCAGCTCACCCGCCCGCGCGGCAGATTGATACCCGGCTGTCGCGCTGATATTTTGGCTGAAACCTTGCGGGAATTTTGAGATCGATGAGGCCCCAAGACCAATCAGCACATCGCATGTGTCATCGGTATATCCCTGAAAATTACGTCGTAGCCGACCCGTATCCCGGGCAATCGCAAGCCCGTCGTCCGTCCGTGCGAAATGGTCAATCCCGATTTCCTTGTAGCCATCCCACAAGAAAAGTTTTTTGGCGTTTTCGTATAGTTGAAGGCGTTCCTCGGGCGTGGGCAGCGTGTCCGTGGGAATCATGCCCTGACGTCGGGCCATCCATGGCACATGGGCGTAGCCATATAGGGCCACGCGGTCCGGCGTGAGCGATAGCAATAGTTGCACGCTTTCGGCCAGCCGTTCCGGTGATTGTTCCGGCAGTCCGAAAAGAATATCAGCATTAAGGCTTTTGATCCCAAGATCGCGCAGCCTATCCACAACATCCCGTGTGGTTTCATAGCTTTGGATGCGCCCGATTATTTTCTGAATGTCAGGATTAAAATCCTGCACACCGATAGATGCGCGGTTCATCCCACCGGCCGTCAAGGCTTGGAGCCGGGCCTGATCAATCTCATTTGGATCAATCTCGACCGAGAATTCAGCGTCGGGTTCCCATCGCACGATATCTTGGAAAGCTTCTGCAACGCGCGTGATCATGTCGGGCGCAAGCAGCGTCGGCGTGCCACCGCCCCAGTGCAGTCGTGCCAAACTGACGTCAGGCGGGAGTATTGATTTCAGCGTCGCTATTTCTTGGAGCAGACTGTCAACATAGGCGCGAACAGGTTCATCCGACCGAACACCCTGAGTGCGACATGCGCAAAACCAGCACAAACGCCGGCAAAATGGGACATGCATGTAGAGTGAAAGCTTGGTGCCAGGTGCAATGAATTCTATCCACTCGCGCTGCACTGCGGCGTTAACGCCTCCTGCAAATTGTGTGGCGGGCGGATAGCTCGTGTAGCGCGGGACCTTCGTGTCGAACAGTCCGTATCGCTTAAGTTGTATTTGTTCACTCATTTGTTTACCATTATACCGAAAGATGATCTCCGCCTTGATCGAGATCAAGCAAAGAAGGCAAAAGATGCCACGTACATTGTCCGCCCCACGGCTCACTCAGCAAGAGTGTAGCAATTGCCCCATACGACATAGCGCTGTGTGTGCGCGCTGTGAGGCCGATGAATTGGAGCGTTTGGAGAGCGTGAAATATTACCGCTCCTATCAGGCTGGCCAACAAATCGCGTGGGCGGGTGAACCGCTGGATTTTGTCGGATCGGTGGTCGAGGGTGTGGCGACGCTGACGCAAACCATGGAGGATGGCCGTCGTCAGATGGTTGGATTGCTGCTTCCATCGGACTTTTTGGGACGGCCCAATCGCGCAAAGGCCACGTATGATGTTGTGGCTACGACGGACCTTGTTTTGTGTTGTTTTCGACAGAAACCCTTTCAGGAGCTACTGGTTGATACGCCCCACATTTCTCAGCGTTTGCTTGAAATGACATTGGACGAACTTGATGCGGCACGTGAATGGATGATCCTGTTGGGCCGCAAGACTGCGCGCGAAAAAATCGCGAGCCTTTTGTCGATTATCGCCCGTCGGGATGCCTCGCTGCGTGACAATCCGGGGGGGCAGACTGTGGTATTTGACCTGCCCCTGACCCGAGAAGCGATGGCCGATTATCTGGGGCTTACGCTGGAAACTGTGAGCCGGCAGATTTCCGCACTGCGCCGGGACAAGGTCATTGTTTTAGAAGGTAAGCGCCATGTCACGGTGCCCGATTTTGACCTATTGATGTCCGAAACAGGCGATGACAGCGATGGCGGTATTTTCGGCTAATGCGCTAATAAAAGCGGTACTTCAGACTGTTCTAACATTCGGCGTGTAGCGCCGCCCAACACGGCTTCGCGTAGGCGAGAATGTCCGTATGCGCCCATCACCAACAGGTTGGCTTTGGTGTCCACAACGTGGCGCGTTAACGTGTCTGACACGCGGGGCAGCGTCTGCACATCAAGCACCACCGAAGGATTGGCGCCGTGCCGGGCCAACATTCTGGCGATGTTGCTGCCTGGATCATCTTGTGTAGCGCTGTGGCGCGCTGGATCGACGATCAGAACATCGGTGCGTTTGGCGCCAGCAAAGAAGGGCAGGGCATGGCGTGCGGCTGAGACCGCTTCGCGGGATTGGTTCCATCCAAGTACAATTCGCTCGGGCTGCCCAATATCATCGGAAGCAATCAGAACCGGTGCGCGCCCGCCAAATAATGCGGCCTCTACAACTGTGGGTGCATGTGTGGGGCGCCCGGGTGCGTAGGGCGGTGGCAGGATGACTATATCGGCGAATTGGCTGCGCTCAGCCACCATGTCACTCAATGCTCCGGGTTGGACAACTGCCGCTTGGACATCAAACAGCACCCCTTGTGTTTGCAACGCTTTGCTCGCCTCGGATTGCAGGGTCTGCGCATGCTCGACTGCCTCAAGACGGCTATCTTCATAGATCAAAGATGTCGCACCCGCGAAATAAAACCCAGGTTGGGTGGCATCAATTCCGACACAGATCACCTCTAGGTGACTGCCGTGCCGACGAGCAAAGGGCAGCGCAGTTTTCAGCATTGTTTCAATGTCTTGATGGTTTTTGACGACTGTCAAAACAGTGGCGAAACGCATGGTCTTCTCCTGCTTGTTTCTCTGCTCCACAGCTATTGGATCGAGAGTCTGGCAGCCATGACCTGTGTCAATTCGTCGATGCCGTTTCTTGACATGGATCAATGCAACTTAGAGGAGCGCTTGCGATGTGGGTCGACATGAACAGGCCCACCGGCTCGCAGTTGAGCCAAAATGGGCGGAACAAGGGGACGCACGAGATGACCGATTATCTCAAGCTTGCAGTGCTGGCTGTGATCACGCTTTTTGCGGCGATTGCGGCTAACTACGCACGCGATGCTGCCTATATGGTTCACGCTATCTTAACGATGGTAACTGCGGGGGGGCTGTTTTTGTGGCAGCTGCGCCGTGTGGATGAACCAAAGGCGCAACCAGCAAATGAATACATGGACGGGCCCGTTCGGGCATCTGTCATCGCCACTGCATTTTGGGGTGTTGTGGGCTTTTTGGTGGGCACTTTCATTGCCTTTCAATTGGCTTTTCCGGTGCTCAATTTTGAATGGGCACAAGGATACCTGAACTTTGGACGTCTGCGCCCGCTGCATACCAGCGCGGTAATCTTTGCGTTTGGGGGGAACGCGTTGATCGCATCCGCTTTTTATGTGGTGCAACGGACATCGGCAGCGCGGCTTTGGGGCGGAAACCTGAGCTGGTTTGTCTTTTGGGGGTACCAGTTTTTTATCGTTCTGGCGGCGACCGGGTATTTACTTGGGTCGACCCAAAGCAAGGAATACGCAGAGCCCGAGTGGTACGTTGATATCTGGCTGACCATCGTTTGGGTCTGCTTTTTGGCTGTTTTTGTTGGCACGCTCGTGCGCCGCAAAGAGCCGCATATATACGTGGCTAACTGGTTCTACTTGGCATTCATTATTACCGTGGCGATGCTACACTTGGTTAACAACTTGTCGTTGCCAGTGTCGATCTGGGGCTCGCGCTCTGTGCAGGTTATGTCCGGCGTCCAAGATGCGATGACACAGTGGTGGTACGGGCACAACGCTGTGGGCTTTTTCCTGACGGCAGGCTTTTTGGGGATGATGTATTATTTCATACCAAAGCAGGCGGATCGCCCCGTTTTCTCGTATAAACTGTCGATCATTCACTTCTGGGCCCTGATCTTTTTGTACATTTGGGCAGGCCCCCACCATCTTCACTACACCGCGTTACCTGACTGGGCCTCGACGCTGGGTATGGTGTTCTCGATCGTGCTGTGGATGCCGTCGTGGGGCGGGATGATCAACGGTTTGATGACGCTGTCTGGCGCATGGGACAAGCTGCGCACCGACCCGGTGTTGCGGATGATGGTCACCTCGGTCGCGTTCTACGGGATGTCGACGTTTGAAGGACCGATGATGTCGATCCGTGCGGTGAATTCACTGTCGCACTACACCGACTGGACCATCGGCCACGTGCATTCTGGTGCGTTGGGCTGGAACGGTATGATCACCTTCGGGATGCTCTACTTCCTGTTCCCAAAGCTGTGGAATAAGCAACGCCTTTACTCGCTCAGCCTTGTGTCATGGCACTACTGGCTCGCGACGATTGGCATCGTTCTGTACGCGTCGTCCATGTGGGTAACGGGGATCATGGAGGGCCTGATGTGGCGCGAAGTGGATGCAAATGGCTTCCTCGTGAATAGCTTTGCCGACACCGTTGCCGCCAAGTTCCCGATGTACGTGGTGCGCGGTTTGGGCGGGGTTCTGTTCCTCGCGGGGTCGCTGATCATGGTCTACAATCTGTGGATGACTGTCGCAAAAGGCGAGGCGAAAGCCCCGGCCCGCGTCGCAGTCCCTGCTGAATAAGGAGGAGATCTCATGTCTATCCTCAGCAAACACAAAAAGATCGAAACGAATGTCACGCTTTTGATGGTTCTGTCCTTCTTGGTCGTGACTATCGGTGGCATCGTGCAGATCGCTCCGCTGTTCTATCTCGAAAACACGATTGAGGATGTAGAGGGCATGCGCCCCTACTCCCCACTCGAACTCGCTGGGCGCGAGATTTATATCCGGGAGGGCTGCTATGTTTGTCACTCTCAGATGATCCGCCCGATGCGAGATGAGGTAGAGCGTTATGGCCACTATTCGCTGGCGGCTGAATCGCAGTATGATCATCCGTTTCAGTGGGGGTCCAAGCGGACCGGGCCTGACTTGGCTCGGGTCGGTGGGCGCTATTCTGACGACTGGCACATTGATCACCTGATCAGCCCGCAGTCGGTGGTGCCAGAGTCGGTCATGCCCAAATACGGCTATCTGCTAGACCGTAAGGTACAACCGGAAATGGTGCGCGACCTGATGGCGACGCACCGCATGGTTGGCGTGCCCTATACCGAAGAGATGATCGAGTTCGCGGCCGCCGATGTAGGCACCCAAATCGACCCTTGGGGGGACACGGATGACTTCCTTGCCCGATACCCCAAGGCGCAGGTGCGTAATTTTGATGGTGCAGATGGCGTGTCCGAAATGGACGCTCTTGTGGCCTATCTTCAAATGCTCGGCACGTTGGTCGATTTCTCGACCTTCACGCCCGATGCAAGCCGGTAAGGGGGCAGATTATGGAAGACATTTACACCATCACCCGCGCCTTTGCGGACAGTTGGGCCCTGCTGGTCATGTTCGCGATGTTCATTGGGATCATCCTTTTTGCGTTCCGTCCCGGAAGCAACAAGGTGCATGCTGACATCGCCAATATTCCCTTCCGTCATGAGGATAGACCCGCACCTGATAGCGGGGAGGAGGCACCGAAATGAGCCATCAAACCGAAGATAAAGAACAAGAACTTCAAGCGGGTGACCCAAATACAACCGGTCACAGCTGGGACGGGATCAAGGAGTTCGACAACCCGATGCCGCGTTGGTGGCTCTGGACGTTTTACGCCTGTATCGTCTGGGCGATCGGCTACACGATTGCGTATCCCGCTTGGCCAATGCTCAAGGAGGCGACACCCGGCTTGTTGGGCTATTCCACTCGGGCTGAGGTGCAGCAAGACATCGATGCTGTGGAAACGCAGAACGCCCCCCTCTGGGATCAAATCGAACAGGTGGAATTGGCCTCGCTGAAGGAAAACACCGATCTGCACGGCTTTGCGGTGAACGGGGGCGCGGCGATCTTTAAAACCTGGTGTGCACAGTGCCACGGATCGGGCGCTGCGGGTGCTGTTGGGTATCCCAACTTGCTGGATGATGACTGGCTTTGGGGCGGGACTGTCGACGACATTGCCCAAACCGTGGCCTACGGAATTCGTCTGGAAGACGTCGTAGACAGCCGGTTTTCCGAAATGCCTGCGTTTGGCGAAATCCTCGCAGAAGAGGAAATCACGCAAGTCGTGTCCTACGTTCGTTCGCTGTCTGATGCGCCGCACGACACAGCATTGGCCTCGGCTGGTGAGGCGGTCTTTTTGGACAATTGCTCAAGTTGTCACGCCGAAGACGGCACCGGTGACCGGTTCCAAGGTGCACCCAACCTGACGGATGCGATCTGGCTTTTCGGCGGCTCTGAGGAGGCGATCACCGAGACGGTCATGAACTCTCGCTACGGTGTGATGCCGAACTGGAACACAAGGTTGTCTGAGGGCGAAATTCGCGCCGTCGCGGCCTATGTGCACCAGCTTGGTGGGGGGGAGTGATTTAGGTTCGGATCCGTCCCTCGCGGGCGGATCTGAAAGGGGTCGCACCTTGATCCTGTTCGCGCGTTTCCAAAGGTGGACCCAATTAGGCCGCCCTCCGCATTTCGGGGGGCGGTTTTCATTTGTGGTCTCTCATTGAGCGAAAGGGGCAAAACTTGACACAGGTCAATGTTCGCTCGGCGTCACAACCCTAGGAATAGTGAAGCGAACAGAACCCCAATGAAACGAGTCGGTTGTATGACTGCGTCCCCCGAGACCCCAAAATCCCTTTATGCGGCACGTGAGCCGATATTCCCGAAACGTGTTTCAGGCTACTATCGGAACCTGAAATGGTGGATTCTGGCGGTGACACTGGGGATTTACTACGTGATGCCGTGGCTCCGCTGGGACCGTGGGCCAAACCTGCCCGACCAAGCCGTCTTGCTTGACCTAGCGCATCGCCGTTTCTTTTTCTTTTGGATCGAAATCTGGCCGCACGAGTTTTATTTCGTCGCGGGCCTTTTGATTATGGCCGGCTTGGGGCTGTTTCTTTTCACATCCGCGCTGGGCCGCGTTTGGTGTGGGTACTCCTGCCCGCAAACGGTTTGGACCGACCTCTTTATCCTCGTGGAGCGCTGGATCGAAGGGGATCGAAATGCACGTCTACGCCTGTGGAAGGCGAAGTGGGATGCCAAGAAAATCCGGCTGCGGATCACAAAGTGGGTCGTGTGGTTGCTGATTTCGGTCGCGACCGGCGGGGCTTGGGTGTTCTATTTTACAGATGCGCCCACGCTGCTGTTCGATCTGTTTGCGTTCGAGGCACATGCCGTTGCCTACACGACCATCGCGATCCTGACGCTAACCACGTTCGTCTTTGGCGGCTTCATGCGGGAACAGGTGTGCATCTATATGTGTCCGTGGCCCCGTATTCAGGCCGCAATGATGGATGAAGATACGCTTACGGTGGCCTACCGGGATTGGCGGGGCGAACCGCGTGGCAAAAAACACGAGAATGCAACGGGTGACTGTATTGATTGCATGGCCTGCGTGAATGTGTGCCCCACTGGGATCGACATTCGTGACGGCCAGCAGATGGCCTGTATTACCTGTGCGCTGTGTATCGATGCGTGTGATGACATCATGGCCAAGGTCGGCAAGCCCCGTGGCTTGATCGATTACATGGCTTTGACCGATGAAACGCTTGAGCGGGAAGGTCATGCGCCAAAGCCGATCATGAAGCATATTCTGCGCCCTCGGACGATGATTTACACGGCTCTTTGGGCCGGAATTGGTTTTGCGCTGGTCTTTTTGTTGTTCATCCGATCGCCCATCGACATGACGGTCGCGCCTGTGCGCAACCCGGTCAATGTGGTGTTGTCCGACGGCTCAATCCGCAACACCTACGACATCCGCCTGCGGAACATGAGTGGGACGGACAAGCCTTTCTACATCTCCCTCAAGGGAGATGACGCTCTGACCCTGCAGCTAGAAGGGACGGAGGGTCAGGTTGCGATGGTGCCCGCAAACGAGACCTTTTTGCAGCGCGTCTACGTGACCGCGCCGCGTGGTAGTGGTCCGGCCACGGGTGATCGTACCGAATTCCGGTTTTGGATTGATGATTTCGTCAATTCCGCACGAGCCCACACTGACACTGTTTATTTTGGGAGGACGACAGAATGACTGACAACGACCAAGTGACAAAAAAAGAGCTAACAGGCCGCAAAGTCTTTGCGATCATGGCAACCGGGTTTTCCGTAATCATTGGTGTCAACATCACAATGGCCTATTCCGCGATCTCGACGTTTCCCGGTTTGGTCGTGAAAAACAGCTATGTCGCGAGCCAAAACTTTGACCGTGAACGCACCGCTCAAGAAGCGTTGGCTTTGCAAATCGCTGCCGGCTACGACGCAGGTCAGATCAAGATTGTCGTTGATAGCCTCGCGGCTATTCCGGTTGGCATCAAAAGTCTGAGCGCGACAGTCGGCCGAGCCACTCATGCGCGTTCTGATCTGACGCTGGATCTGCACAAATCGGACGGTGTCTTTTCTGCACCTGCCGTGCTGGAGCCCGGCGCGTGGGTTTTGCGTCTGCGCGGTGAGGCTCAGGATGGCACCCCTTTCCGTCAAGACTTGGGTCTGGCGGTTCGCCGTTAGCATCACACGATGACAGCAACCTTTGAGCATTCTCGGCCCATGGCTTGTCCCGCTTGTGTGGGCGTGCCTGATGGCATTGCGGTTCAGTCTGAGCCGCTTGAAAACGCACGTTTGACGGTGGCCTTGCCCGGCATTCATTGTGCAGCGTGCATATCGGGTGTCGAACGGGCGCTTGCACAGGTTCCGGGTGTCGCCAAATCAAGCGTGAATTTGACGATGCGGCGTGTTGCGATTGAAGCCGCCCCAACAGTCGACATCCAGACCGTAATCGATGCGCTGGACCGCGCGGGGTATGAGGCGCAGGAACTGGATAGCAGCCTCTTGGCGCAATCCGACCGTGATGATTATGGGCGGATGCTATTGATGAGGCTCGGGGTTGCCGGTTTCGCGATGATGAACGTCATGCTTTTGTCCGTGGCTGTTTGGTCCGGTGCGGACGCCGCGACACGCGATATGATGCACTGGATTTCAGCGGCGATTGCATTGCCTGCGGTGGCGTTTGCCGGAATGCCCTTCTACACATCCGCGCTTGCAGCACTGCGTGGCGGACGCCTCAACATGGATGTTCCGATCACACTGGCGATTTTGCTCGCGGCGGGTACGTCGCTATATGAGACGGCGCATGGGGGGCAACATGCCTATTTTGATGCGGCTGTCGCACTTGCGTTTTTTCTCCTGACAGGTCGCTATCTAGAGCATCGGACACGGTCATCCGCGCGATCTGCTGCACAAGAACTTGCCGCGCTTGAGGTCCAGCGTGCGATTAAATGGGTCAACGGTACAGAGGTCACCGTTCCAGTGGCGCAAATCGCTGTGGGGGATGTGGTCATCGCGAAGCCCGGTGCGAATATTCCCGTCGATGGTGTTGTGATAACAGGCCAAAGTGAGGTGGATCGTTCCTTCATGACGGGTGAGACTGTTCCGATGCTCGCGCAGTCGGGCACATTTCTTTTTGCAGGCGAGATTAACCTATCTGGCGCCCTTCAGATGCGGGCTACAGCAGTCGGCACAGATACGGAATTGCGGCGGATATCTGATCTGGTTGCAATAGCTGAGGGCGGCAAAAGCAAATATTCTACCCTCGCGGATCGCGCGGTTCAGTTATACGCGCCGGGGGTGCATATTTTGTCCGCGCTCGCGGCAGTGGGCTGGTACATCTACACTCAGGATTTACGGCTTGCTTTGAACATCGCAGCTGCGGTTTTGATTATTACATGCCCATGTGCTCTGGGGCTTGCGGTACCTGCCGTGACCACGGCCGTAAGCGGGCGATTGTTCCGCAAAGGCGTGTTGGTTAAGCATGAAACTGCACTTGAGAGATTGGCTGAGGTCGACATTGTCATATTCGACAAAACCGGGACGCTGACGCTGGGCACGCCCCAAAGCGACGATCTGGCCAACTTGAGTGAGGTGCAGAAATCAGTGCTTTACGGATTGGCCAAGGGGTCAGATCACCCCCTTAGCGTCGCGTTGAGCAGAACGCTATCGGTGCAAAATATCGTACCAGCCGAGATTTCGGATCTGACGGAGCATCCTGGTTGTGGGACCGAAGGGATATGGGCGGATATGCCTGTTCGACTTGGCCGCGCAACATGGATGGGGCTAGAGCAAGGCACAGGTTTAAGCGCTTGTTTCCAAATAGGGGAATTAGACCCCATTCGCCTATCATTTGATGAGCAGCTTCGTCGCGATGCCGCTAAAAGTGTCGCTGCTCTTAGGGCGCGTGGATTAGATGTGAGGATACTCTCGGGTGATGGTCCGCATTCGGTCGAGAAAGTTGCGCAATGCTTAGGCGGCATCCCGTTTGAGGCTGAACAGACACCAACACAAAAAGCCGATACAGTTTCGTCTCTCGCGGCAGAGGGGAGACGGGTTTTGATGGTTGGCGATGGATTGAACGATACGCTCGCGCTCGCGAATGCCCATGTGTCGATGTCACCCGCGAGTGCCTTGAATGCGGCGCGCGTGGCTTCTGATTTCGTATTACTCGACACAGGATTGCGCGGGCTTGATGGGGTATTCGACTTGGCACACCAAGCCCGTAGCCGCATTGTTGAAAATCTGAGCCTCGCCTCGCTCTACAACGTCATCGCAGTGCCTCTGGCCATTGCGGGGATGGCGACGCCCCTGATCGCGGCACTCGCAATGTCTGTATCCTCACTCACCGTCACGCTGAACGCGATCCGGTTGAAATCATAGGAAAAAGAGGCCCAACATGGACGTTCTTGCAGTGTTGATCCCAATCTCTCTGTTTCTGGGCGCAGTCGGCTTAGTGGCTTTCATCTGGACACTAAAGACCCGGCAGTACGACGATCCCGAAGGCGACGCACAGCGCATCTTGCGTTCCGACTATGATGACTACCCCAAGCCCTAGGCGGTTTCTTTCACTCTCTCAATCGATTGCTGAACACGCCGCGCCAATGACCCAGGCAATTGCCGCAACACAGCCGCCTTTGTCTTGGCATCTTGGTTCTGAAGCACGATCGCTATCACAGCTGGATGTTCTTTTGGCAGGTCACTTTCTTCGATTAAGGCTGCGATCGTGCTGCGAACCACTGGTTTCGCAAGCATACCGTTAATTGGTTTTGCAGGGGGCGTAGGGGGTGTTTTTTTCTTATTCGGTTCTAGTCGTGCCAATAGATCCCGCGCACTCTGCATGAGCGTTTCACGACTGGGCATCGCATTCAAACTGTCCTGAGCCGCGCGATCCTGCTGCTGAAGCGCTTTCGCTTGCTGGGTTAAATCGCCCAAATCGTCATGCGCCCCTTGCTTGTCGATAAGCGCTAGCAAAATGCGCGCACGTTCCGCGTTTGATGCGTCTGAGGGCAATCGTGCTTCGGGGCTTTGGTTCGCCTCATCGGCGGGCTGAGGGTCGGGTAGCATAGGAGCCTCCTTAAAAATAACTGCGCACCAGGGCGCTTGTGACCAACGTCCAGCCATCCGCGACCACAAAGAATGCGAGCTTGAATGGCAGGGCAACAACTGCGGGGGGGACCATCATCATACCCATGGACATTAGGATGGCGGCCACGACCATATCGATGATGAGAAAAGGTAGAAAAACGAGAAACCCGATTTGGAATGCGCGTGAGATTTCACTGAGCAGAAAGGCGGGCACCAGAACGGACAAGGGAGTTTCTTCGGTGGAAATTTCTGCTGACTGAGCGCGCATATCGAGCATTGCGTCGAGTGTTTCGGGGTCGACGCGCGCGCCCATGAAGATTTGAAACGGTGCCATCGTTTCGCCGAACGCGGTGCCTATATCCATCGTGCCCTCGACCAACGGCGACAAGCCATTTTGCCAAGCGCTGGTAAACACCGGCTCCATAACGAAATAGGTGAGGAATAATGCCAAGCTGACGATTAACATGTTGGGCGGTGATTGTTGCAAACCGATGGCCTGCCGTAGGATCGACAGAACTGTCACGATAAACGGAAAACACGTCACCATGATCGCCAGTCCGGGCGCTAGGCTTAATACTGTGATGAGCGCGATCAATTGAAGAGTTCGCGCCGTCAGTGCGTTCTCTTCTCCCAGCGAAATCGCGATTTCCTGCGCGTTGGCAGGCACGGCAATCACTAAAAAAAGCGTCAGGGCTAAAAACGCCCTCATAGGCTTTCGTCGGCCTTTGCAACTTCGGTTAATCGAACGGCTAATTGACCCGTCTGATCCCCATCCAATTCTTGCAACTCACCCCGAGCGATTAACCGATCCCCAACGTACAACTCCACTGGATCGCTGATCGAGCGATCCAGCTCGATAATGCTGTCTTGCTCAAACGCTAATAACTGCGAAACCGTGGGCCGGGCGCGGCCAACAGAAACCGAGACTTCGACAGGTATGCGCGAAAACGGACTGGTCGAATGAGCGTTATCCATTAAAAACTTCCTTTTCATCGGGTAAATTGATGGCGCTGTCGTCCGACAAAACCGCGTCAAAAGCGGTTTCGATCCCGTCTACAACATGCAAAATGTCGATGGATCGACCGGTAGAGCCCAGTTTCAGGTGCGCCTGGGTCAATCCCAACGCGTCGTCTGCCGTGAGTTTGAATTGTGGGATATCGGGGTGATTTTCGAGCAGTGAGGTCATTGCATTTAGCTCTTCGTGTGAAACACGAATTTCCACTTCTGCCTGCGCAACGTCTTGAGCGAGAGCCATAACTTCATCTAGCAAGCGTTGTCTAAATCCGTTCTGCGCGAGGGCGGGGAGGAGTTTTTGCACAATATCCGCCATAAGGGGTTTGAGCTCGGCCAAGATCTCAGCGCGCGCGTGATCCACAGATAGGTGAGCATCCGAAAGCCGTTTGCCTAGGGCTTCCGCGATATGTGTTTGATCGCGCTTCGCGCCCTCTAGGCAATCGTCCCAGCCCGCTTGATACCCTTTTTCATATATTTCTGTTGTATCAACCGCGGGCACGGCTTCGGTTAATGTTTCGACATCTCTTGGCGGTGTATCACCGAACTCTTCGAGTGAAAGGCGGGAAAAAGAAGTCATGCTTTAGGCCTTTTCTTCCATCCATCCACGCAAGATTTCGACAGTTTCCTCGCGTCGGTCTTCAATCAGTTTACGCAGCCGATCGACGGGATCTTCGTCTTCGTTGTTATCGCCAGTTGCCATGTTGAAGGCTGGTAGATCGGGGAGATCGCTGCCTTGACCTGACAATTTCGTCATATCGAAATCTGAGACTGTACCCATTTGAGGCATCGCAAACGGTGCATTGTCCTCCTCAATGGTGCCGCTAAGTGCTGGCAAATCCGGTAAATCAGGCAATGATGGCGCTGGCGCAGCCGGCTGTGCCATCGAGGGTAGCGCGCGGGCGGATCCTGTGGGGGGCGTTGCGGCACCTTCTGCGATCGGCAATGCTGCAGGGGCGGTTGTTGCTCCGGATTTGAAGGCCGGACGCACCACAAAAAGACCAAGCAGCAGCGCAACAAGCCCAAGAAGTGTGACTTGAATGAGGTTTTGAATGTCCAATCGATCCATAATCCCTGAGGCATTGATGAATTCCGCCTCCGGTACCTGTTGGTAGGCTTGATTAAACTGAAGCGTTTGCAACGAAATTGTATCACCGCGTGCAGAATCAAACCCGACTGCTGACTCAACGAGCTGTTTTAGAGCATCGAGCTCTTCTGCAGAGCGTGGTTGCCAGCCGGTTCCGCCATCTGCATTCGTTGTGGTCGTTCCATCGACAAGTACCGCGACCGAGATGCGTTTGATCGCACCAGGACCTCGTTTGATTTCGCGTTCGGTGGCGGAAACGTCGTAGTTAATACGCTCTCTTGTTGATGCATTCTGAGCGTTTGAGGAACTGCCCGCACCGCCCGCATCACCCTCTGGCAGATTGCTCGCAACGGTAACGGCGCCGCCCGCTCCAGAATTGGAGCTTTCGCGGGTGGTTTCTTCGCTATCAGTGCTGATCACGATGCGGCTATTGGGGTCGAGTGTGCGCTGCACCAAAGTCTCTGCGGCGCGGTCGGTTTCGACACTGACTTCAACGACATAGCTGTTTGGGCCGACGCGTGCTGACATAAGGCGTTCAACACGCTTTTGCAGAGCGACCGCACGGCTTTCTTGATCAAGTCCAGACGCCTGATCTGCATCAGCAGACACGATACGGCCGGTTTGCCCATCAATCACAGTCACATCTTCGGGCATTAGGCTCGTGACCGCCGAGGCGACTAAGAATTGGATCGCTCGCGCTTGTGGTTGCGCAATTGCGCCCCCGCTCGTCATCAAGGTGACTGACGCTGTTGTCGTGGATTTGCGTTGGAATGGAGTGTTGTTGGCATTGGCAATGTGCACACGCGCACTCTTGATGCCTGCACTGCCAGCTAATGTACGTGCAAGTTCGCCCTCTTTTGCGCGCCAGTAGGCCGCGTCAAACATCTGGGATGTCGTTCCAAACCCAGTCATTTGTTCAAGAATTTCGTAGCCGTTTGCCCCAGTTTGGGGCAGCCCTTCGGCGGCCAATGTCATCCGCAAACTGTCGCGCCGGTTGCTTTCAACAAAGATGCTCGTGCCGCGTACTTCATGTTTGGCGCCTTGTGCTTCGAGCGATGCAACCACCTCACCTGCTGAGTTAGCATCCAGTCCAGCATAAAGAAGCGACATGCTGGGCGTATTTGCGATGCGCGCCATCATGAGGACCATCACGAAAACCCCCACAGTTGCGGCACCGACAATAATGCGACGTTGCAGCGGAAGCGTGTTCCAGAAGGATAGCAGGTTCTCCACGATCTTCTCCTTATGTACGCGGACGTTCTGCCCGGGTCTTGAGGGTAAGATTGCGCATTCGCCTTAATAATCGGTTAGCCAAACGGTGGTTATAGTCGGTCGTGACAAAAAAAGATGGACGCCCAAATGGCCGAGAGCGACGAAACCAAAGATGCCCTTCCAAAGAAGGCTAGCAAGCTGCCGCTTATTCTTGCGGTTGTTGTCGCACTTGCGGGCGGGGGCGGGGCGTTCTTCTTTATGTATACGAGCGGAAACAGCGCACCTATCGACGTCACAGAGGCTATCCCCGAGGATGATGCGCTTAGCCCACTTGCTGATTTGACCTTTGTCCCTCTGCCCCCAATGGTGATTGCCTTGGGAGATAGTTCCGCGAATCGATTGTTGCGATTTCAGGCACAGCTTGAGGTTTCATCAGGTGATGAGGAAACGGTCTCTTACTTGGAGCCGCGGATCATGGATGTATTGAACACGTATCTTCGCGCGGTTTCTGTCGAAGACCTCGAAAGCCGTCGTGCTCTTATTCGCCTGCGCGCGCAGATGCTGCGCCGTATCCAGATCGTGACGGGAGGAGATCATGTTCGGGATCTCCTCATCACAGAATTTGTTTTAACGTGAGGTTGTCGAATGCTGATTGATCTTGTTGCTGATGCTTTGCTTTTGAGCGGCGCCTTGTGCGCGTGCGCGTATTGCTTCGTTTTGTCCCGGCGTTTGAAAAAACTTTCGAGCTTCGAATCTGGCCTCGGGGGGGCAATCGCGGTGCTGTCTACTCAGGTGGATGACATGCAAAGGGTGCTCAAGGAAACGGAGGCTACTGCGGGAGAAGCATCCTCTCAGCTTAAGGACCTTGTGCAGGAGGCCGAAGATGCCGCTGGCAATTTAGAAGTTTTATTGGCGAGTCTGACCGACATGCCCGAGGCGCCTATTGCGCAACCGCGTGCCGCAGCGCACCCAGGCGTATCTGTCGCAGCGCCTCCGGCTGCTGTCGAGCCTGATGTGTTTTCCTTTGTGACAGCGCGCGCGCGGAATTCCTAAGGGGAATGCTTATGAACAAACCGAGTACAAAGGCGCCGAAGCCGAGCCAGAGGCAGATTACACTGCTCATCTTGTTGTTATTTCTCGCCTCTGCAGGTGTTCGCTTTGCTGGTTTGAGCGCGGCGTGGGCGACGGCTGAAACGGATGTAGAGGTCACAGACACATTCGGCAGCGACATGTGTATTCCCGACCCAGCGTTTTCAACAATGATGGAAGACCTCACTGCGCGTGAGGCTCGGTTGCTTGCTGCAGAAGTCGCCATTGAACAAAAACGAGTGGATGTCGAACTGTCGCGTCAGGCGATCATGGAACAACTCGCCATCCTGGAAGAGGCGGAAATGCGTCTCGAAGCCGGACTTGCGGCGTCGTCCACCGCATCAGAAGACGATCTTAGCCAGTTAACGGCAGTCTATCAGGCAATGAAGCCCAAAGTCGCGGCAGAGCTTTTTGAGGCAATGGATCCAGAGTTTGCCGCAGGTTTCCTTGTTCGAATGGCACCAGAATCAGCCGCCGCAATTGTCTCAGGTTTGCAGCCTGCAACGGCCTATGCCGTAAGCGTGATTGTCGCCGGGCGAAATGCAAACGCGCTAAAGGAGTAACTCATGACCGGAATTATTGGGATCGTTTGCGTTTTTGTCATGGTGTTCGGCGGCTATCTGGCAGCTGGCGGTAAGATGGGCATCATTATGAAAGCTCTGCCCTTTGAGATGACGATGATTGGTGGTGCCGCAGTCGGTGCATTCCTCATTGCGAATAGCATGTCAGAGGTCAAACATACCCTCAAAGATGTTGGTAAAGTCTTCAAAGGTCCCAAGTGGAATACTGACGATTATCGCGATTTGCTGTGCCTTTTGTTCGAACTCATTCGCCTGGCGAAACAGAATGCAGTTGCGGTCGAGGAGCATATCGAGGGTCCGGAGACTTCAAGTATTTTCACTAAATACCCCAAGATACTTGCAGATCATGAAGCTGTCGGTCTGATCTGTGACACCATGCGCGCCGCGTCGATGAACTACGATGATCCACATCAGGTCGAAGAAGTTCTTGAAAAGAGAATGGAAGCGAACGCTCATCATGCGCTTCATTCTAGTCATGCGCTTCAAACAGTCGCCGATGGCCTACCTGCCTTAGGGATCGTGGCGGCTGTGTTGGGTGTGATCAAAACCATGGGGTCGATTGATCAGCCGCCAGAAGTGCTAGGCAAGTTGATCGGTGGTGCTTTGGTCGGGACTTTTCTGGGCGTTTTTTTGGCCTACGGCCTTGTCGGACCATTCGCGTCGCGGGTGAAGACCGTGGTTGAAGAAGATGTCCATTTTTATCGCCTTATCAGAGAAGTCCTCGTGACTAATTTGCATAACCACGCAACAAATATTTGTATCGAAGTTGGACGACAAAATACGCCGACGCACATACGGCCATCCTTTGCCGCAGTGGAAGAAGCTCTCAAAGACGTGAAGAGTGCCGCATGAGATTGCTTCTTACCGGCTCTGTTTTGCTCTCTTTTTTGGCCTGGACTGCCTCCGCTCAAGAGGACCTAATCGCGCAATCTGGTGAACATGAAACGTTCTCGCGGATTGTTTTCCCTCTCGCGGAAGAAATCACTTGGAACATTGAGCAGTCTGATCGCGCCGTGCGTATTTCTTTTCGGGATCTTGATGCAACGCTGAGTACAGAGGGCTTGCTCTCTCGACTTCCTACCGGGCGGCTCGAAAGTATTGCCGCCGAGCGCGGAGTAGTGGAGCTAGCGTTGGGGTGTGATTGCGAAGTTGATGTGTTTAGGTTCGATGGCCGCTTTGTTGTGATTGATGTTCTAGATGCGGTAAAGCTGTCCGCGCCTACGGAGACCGGATCTACAGTAAAACCCAGCATTCCGTTTGCCGACGATCAGCCAAACCCTATTGCGGCTCTCGCTGCAAGAATGTTGCCTTCCAATGAACCGGTGGTGGATGAAAGCGCTCAAATCTTTTCGGATGATGTTTTGGCATCTCGGATGGCTGACGCCGTTGCGGCACAATTGCTTGCTCCGTCTGGTACCCTTGAGCCAAATGATGACACGCGTGCGGGCAATGGTCCCATGCAAATTGAGATCAACACGCCGTTTAGAAATCAGCTGCCCCAAAAGGCGACCGCACAAGAACAAAACTGCAATCTACCTACCTATGCCGATATCGGCCAATGGCCTTCTCATCAGGAGGTTCTTCAGTCCATTGGCGCAATGCGACGTGAGGTCTTCGATGATAACGGCCAAGTAGATCCGATACGCGCGCGGGCCCTCGCAGCGGCATATATTGCCTTGGGCTTTGGTGTCGAAGCGCGCGCAATCCTCGAAATGAGTGGGCAAAATGATCCTCTGATGAAAGCGTTAGCCTATGTTGTAGATGGTTCGCCCAGTCCTTCGGATTCTGAACTCCGCGAGGCATTCGCGTGCCCCAACGCACTTGCGTTCTGGGCGGTGCTTTCGGCTGGTGCCTTGCCGGATGGGGCAAATCTTAACGAAAGGGCGGTCGAGGTTACTTTGGCGAAAATGCGTGTCGAATACCGCGGTGTTTATGCGGGTACAGTCGCCGCAAGGCTCCGAGCCGGTGGGTACGAACAGGCAGCGCGCCAAATTGAGGGATTAATGGCGCGAACGAACGGCTCAAACGCTGCCGAGGTTGCAGTATTTGATACTGTTGCCTTAGCTGAGCTTCAGCTAGAGGAACGCCTCGCTACACTCAGGTCGCTTGTCTTTGCGAATACTCCGGTGTCGGCGCAAGCGCTTAATGCTCTCCTGCGGGAACATATGCAGTCGCGCATTGCCTTGGATGACGCACTTTTGACCTTTGCAGGCTCCTTCGTCGAGACGGTTGAAGATGATGCCCTGCGCATCGGTATTCACGCAGGCGTTCTTTCTGGCCTCGTGCTTTCGGGGTACCCGTTTGAGGCGTTGCAAGCCTATGAACGGCTCTTGCTTGTCCAGCCAGAGCACACAATGGCCCATTTGGATGCCTTGGTATCATTGGCAACGGAGGTTGTACCGGCAGATGAGTTCGCGCTCTTCGTTGTGGGGCTAGGAGATTTAGTCACGTCTCAGACGGTCGATACAGCGACGATCTTGAATGTGGCGCGACGCATGGTAGATGTCGGAATACCAAGCAAAGCGCTCCACTTGATGACGCGGAGAGACTTGGATCAGTCGCCAGAAAAGAGACTTATTTCTGCGCGGGCCTATCTTGCGATGGGCGATCCGCGCGAAGCATTGTCGCGTGTTGCTACTCTCACGACAGATGACGCGTACCAGATCAGGGCCTATGCATATTTAAATATGGGGCAATATGAGGCTGCGTTCCCATATCTTGAGGAAACAGATCCTTTGCGAGCGTCCGCAGGATGGATATCCCAGCGGGTAGAAGCAAAGGGAATTCAATCTTACCCAAGGCAAGTCCTGCTGGATCAGGTGAATGCGCAGTCGCAGTCTGAGGGCCCAGCAACACTGACGACACTTTTGGAAGAAACATCCCAAATGAGGACCACAATTCAAGGACTTCTGCGGGAGTAGCCGCCGTCGGTTGCCCCGAACGGATTTGTTTCTTCTGCGAGCTGGGCGCAAAATGCCCTCCTATTTTCAATCATTTGGTAACCTCGTTTCTCTAGGATTCTCTATGACAAACATCTGGTTGCCGCTCTTTCGGTCCCAGTTGTTGCGCATCATTGGGAGCCAGAATGGGTTTCATTTCCACATTGTTTAAGCCGACGACGCTGCTCGCTTTGGCTTTAATGGCGATCATCGTCATGATGATCTTGCCAATGCCGGCTTGGGTGCTCGACATCGGTTTGGCTGCTTCCTTTGCGCTTGCTATTTTGATGTTCACAGTCACGCTTTTTATCGAGCGACCGCTGGATTTTTCAGCTTTTCCTACTGTTTTGCTCGCGTCCTTGATGCTGCGCCTGTCGCTGAACGTTTCATCCACCAAGTTGATCATTGGGGAGGGGCATTCTGGCACTCACGCAGCTGGCAACGTGATCGAAGGTTTCGCAAATTTCGTCATGGGGGGCAGCGTGTTTTTGGGCGTTGTCGTGTTCTGCGTTTTATTGATTGTGAATTTTGTCGTAATCACAAAGGGCGCGACGCGCATGGCAGAAGTCGGTGCGCGTTTTGCGTTGGACGGCATGCCCGGCAAACAACTCGCTATCGACAGCGACATGTCCGCGGGCGCGATTGATCACGCCGAAGCCAAGCGCCGCCGTGAGATTGAGCAGGCTGAAACCACTTTCTTTGGATCTCTTGATGGTGCGTCAAAGTTTGTAAAAGGCGACGCAATTGCCGGGCTTCTAATTACACTTCTAAACCTTGTTATGGGCTTGGTAATTGGCACTGTTGTGCACGGCTTGGACCTTGGTGCGGCCTTTGAAACATATGCGATCCTTACTGTAGGGGATGGGCTCGTCTCTCAGATTCCGGCTGTGATTATTTCCATCGCATCTGCACTTTTACTTGCGCGCGGAGGCACGACTGGGGCAACGGATGCGGCGGTTTTTGCGCAATTGGGGCGATATCCCACGGCTCTTATGACGGTTGGCTTCATACTCGCCCTGTTCGCTCTGGTTCCAGGGCTGCCGTTTATTCCCTTTTTATTGGGTGCGGTTGGCCTGTTTGCTGCGGCATATTACGGCCATCGTGCTGCCCAACAGGAAGAAGAAAAAGAATCCGAGCCTCAACACGAAGATCAAGTGCCAGAGACCCGCATCGGCGATCTTCTTGAGCTTGATGAAATTCACGTGCAATTCGCGCCTGATTTGGTGGCGTTAGCGCTTGACCCAGCGTCCGGACTTGAGGCGCGTATAACGAGCATGCGCGAGCATATTGCTCAATCTTTCGGCCTTATCCTACCAGAAGTGCGACTGACGGATGATATTGGGTTACCAGCGGGGCAGTATGTCATTCGCTTGTTGGGTGTTGAACAGGCCAAGGACACCCTAGAGCAGGATAGCGTTCTGGTGCTCCTTCCGGACGAAAGCGCAGAAACACCGGCGGGGCGAAGCGTTAAAGAACCGGTCTATGGGGCGCCCGCGAAGTGGATACCGAAAAGCGAAGAACAGGCTATGGCGCTTGCAGGGTTCACTACGGTTTCGCCGGGAGAGGTGCTTGCCACGCACCTCTTGGAGGTGATCAAGGGAAACCTGCCGCGATTGCTGGGGCTTAAGTCGCTGCAACGGCTTCTGGATGAGTTTACCAGCCCAACTAATCCTGTTCGGGCATCCAGTAACCGCCGCCTTGTGGATGATTTGATCCCTGAAAAGGTTCCTATGGAGACCTTGATGGCTGTTCTGCAGATGTTGCTCAGCGAGCGCGTTTCTATTCGCAATCTCCCTCTGATCTTGGAGGCAATCGCAGAAATGCGTGCCGCTCAAGCACCGCTTGAAACCATTTGTGAGCATGTGCGTCAGCGACTTGGATTCCAAATCGTTGCTGAGTTTCGGCGCGCTGATGGGACGCTACCGTTAATCCAGCTCGCGCCCGATTGGGAATCGCTGTTTGAATCTCATCAAACCCGGGGTGAGCATGGAAATGTAGATGTGGCTCTTCCGCCTGCACTGTTTTCAAAACTGGCTTCTGGCATTGGGGAACGCGTTGGTTCTGCGGCGGAACGAGGCGATTTCCCCGCTCTTATTACGTCTAGCAGGCGACGTAGATACCTACATACAGTCCTGCGCTCCAGTGGTCTCAGCAACCCTGTTCTCTCATTCGAAGAACTTGGCCCCGATGTAAAACCGGCAATAGTAGGCCTCGTTGCCATATGATGACTCAAATCCAAGAGATAATGGGTTTTGGGCAAGACGCATTAACCCTCTTTGGCCTTCTATTTCTGCGGATCGGGGCATTTGTCTCGGTCCTGCCCGCGCTTGGGGATCAGATGATCCCAGCCCGTGTCAAACTGGCCGTTGCACTTGTTTTGGTTGTCAGTGTTTTTCCAACCGTGACGCTTCCCAGCATCGAACCCGGCGCACCACTGGTATTCTTGTTCTTTTCAGAAACGCTGGTGGGCTTCATGTTCGGCATCACTTTGCGCTTTCTCAGTCACGCCCTGTTGGTGGCGGGAGCGATCGCGGCTCAATCCACGTCTTTGTCGCAACTGCTTGGCGGCCCATCCATTGACCCCCAGCCAGCACTCTCCAACATCATATATATGGCGGGTTTGGTGTTGATTGTATTGGCAGATCTTCACATCAAAATCATATGGGCGCTTGTCGAACTATATGGGTTTTTGCCCATCGGCGTCTTTCTTGTGCCTCTGGATGTGATGACATGGGGTGTCGATAGCGTCGCGAGCATCTTTGGATTGGGGTTCGTATTAGCCGCGCCCTTCGTCTTAGTTTCTCTTATTTATAATGTCGCGATGGGCATCATAAACAAAGCGATGCCACAGCTGATGGTTGCCTTCGTTGGTGCGCCAGCGATCACGGCCGGGGGCATGATCCTTTTGTTCATCTCGCTTCCGATCCTCTTGCCGATTTGGTTGGAGCGGTTTGATGCGGTGCTCGCAGCACCTCTGCAGGCTTTGCCATGAGCGACGATGACAGTTCTGAAAAATCCCATGAAGCGACGGAGCAAAAGCTGCTCGAAGCGCGCCGGAAGGGGGATTTTGTCAAATCTACCGACCTTCATACGGCTGCCAGCTATGCGGGTCTTCTACTATGTCTCGGGATCGCAGCACCTGCTGCTTTGTCCTATTTTGGACGGTTCTCTAGCGGGCTTTTGGAAAACGCGGACGCCTATTCCGAAACGCTGTTGTCTCCAGGTGGCGCGCACCTCCATGGTGAGTTGCTACTGGCAGCAGGCCTGGCGGCAGCGGCATTTTTTATTTTTCCTGCCTTTGGAACACTGATCTCATTGGTTGCGCAGCAAGCCATTGTGTTTGCGCCAACCAAGCTGGAGCCTAAGCTTTCAAAGGTTTCGCTTCTGAGCAATGCGAAGCAGAAATTCGGGCCTTCGGGCCTGTTTGAGTTCCTAAAGTCAGCCGTAAAACTTATCATTATTTCTGGCGTCTTGATCTGGTTTTTAGCGAGCAACATGGACCCAATGATCGGCGCGATGAACGCCGAGCCGGGTCAGTTGGTAGCACTGATGGGCGCGCTGCTTCGCGAATTTCTGGTCATTGCGGTCGTTATTGCAGGTCTGATTGGAGCGATCGACTATTTTTGGCAGCGCTTTGATCATCTGAAAAAGCAAATGATGTCACAGCAAGAGTTGAAAGAAGAAGCTAAAAAAGCCGAGGGGGACCCGCATGTCAAAGGGCAGCGCCGTCAGCGTGCACAGGAAATCGCGCTCAATCAGATGTTGGCGGATGTGCCTGACGCTGCAGTGGTTGTCGTCAATCCAACGCATTATGCCGTCGCCTTGAAGTGGTCTCCGACAGATCCAACGCCGCCCATGTGTGTGGCCAAGGGGGTGGACGAAATTGCGGCGCAAATCCGAAAAGTCGCCGCAGAACACGGCGTGCCCATTCATCGTGACCCGCCAACGGCCCGCGCTTTGCATGCCACCGTAGAAATTGGCGCGCCAATCAATCGGGAACATTTTGCCGCCGTCGCTATTGCGGTTCGTTTTGCTGATGAGATGCGCAAAAAAGCAAAAGGAAGCCGCCGGGAATGAACCAAAAAGTTAAGCAATTGAATGCGCTAAAAGACATCACAGAGCTAAAATCTGAGATGAGCCGAGCCAAGTTATCCATCCATCGGGCCGAGATTGATGGAATTGACGCAGTGATGCGTGAAGTCAGCGCCGCGCGCGCGACCACGGCCGCCGGTACGCTGATGCAGGCAGCGGCTGCTGATCGCTATGCTATTTGGGCTGCAAAACGGAGTGATGCTTTGAAAGCAGATTTGGCTATGGCGATGGCTCGTGCCCAGCCGGTGAAAGAGATGGCGGCCAAGGATGAAGCTCGGTCACAGGTCATAAAGCGGCTGATCAAAGATCAGAAAAGGCAACACTAGGGGCATACAAGCTTAACGCAGTTGCCGGAGCCACGCTGGCACTATTGCTACCATTCAAGCGCCAACTTGCGGTGGCTGCAAAACTTGAACGCCATTGATTTTCCAGCCGACTCCGCCTTCGATCATCGTATAGCGTAGCACGTGTACTACACCTGCTTGGTCAGTGATCATGACATCCTGAAACGTGCGGCTCGGCTCTGATTTCAATGGTAGAAAGTCAACTTGGCCTGGGCGCCACACCATTGGATATCCTTGGCGTACCATCATGCCAAACTGCTCTGGTGTTCCAAAAAGCTGACGGATGGTGGGGCTCGCGTATGTGAAGGCGGTCACAAAATCATCCTGCTTAAAAGCTGTGATTTGCGATTGGATCACAGATTGGATGGCTGTTTCATCCGCCCGAGCAGACACCCCATTCAGGATCAGGATCAACGAAAAAAGCAAAGTGCGCATGGCAGCCTCCGGGGTTTTGCTCCCCTTTATGCTAGCCGCAATACGCCATTTGGCAAATCAGTTGAGTTGACCTTCAAGTGCAGAGTCGATGAGTGCGATTGTTTCTGTAACGCCATAGAGAGCAATGAATCCCCCAAAGCGTGGTCCTTGCGAAGCGCCCAGCAGGACTTCGTAAAGCGCCTTGAACCAGTCACGCATCGGGTCAAACCGCTCGCGACCACATGCAAAAACGAGGCCTTGAAGCGCTTCTGCGTCTGCCTCACCCTCCCACGCTGCCAACCCTTCACGCAATGCGATCAGCGCTTCGCGTTCGATTTCGCTGGGGGCGCGATAGGTTTTGTTTGGAAGGACAAAATCGTTGTAGTAGCGGACGGCAAAGCCCGCGGCTGCATCAAGGCCAGGATGGGTTGCGGGTGCTGCCTCAGGAGCATAACGCTGGATAAACCCCCACAGTTGGTCTTTGTTTTCTGCGTTTGCTACACTTGCCAAGTTCATCAGCATTGAAAATGGAACCACCAAATCAGATTGCGGTACGTCTGCTCCGTGGATGTGAAACACCGGGTTTGCAGCCTGCTTTTCGGGTTCTTGCGTGTGATAGGCGCGAAGCTGTTGATGATACTCATCCACGGCTTTCGGGATCACATCAAAATGCATCCGTTTCGCCGTTTTGGGCTTTTGGTACATAAAGTAAGACAGGCTTTCGGAGGACGCGTAGGTCAGCCATTCATCAATGCTGATGCCATTCCCGCTGGTCTTCGAGATTTTTTGCCCGCTTTCATCTAGGAAAAGCTCATAGGTGAAATGCTCAGGTTTCTTGCCCCCAAGGATTTCGCAAATACGGTCATAAATTGGCGTATTGGTAGAGTGATCTTTGCCATACATCTCAAAATCGACATCGAGAGCGGCCCACCGTGCGCCAAAGTCAGGCTTCCATTGTAGCTTTACGTTGCCCCCAGTGACGGGCAGCGTCCATTCACGGCCAGTGTCGTCATCAAACGTGATTTCACCCTTTTGACCGTCGACGTGTTTCATCGGCACGTAAAGAACGCGCCCCGTTTCGGGGTGAATCGGCAGGAAAATCGAATAAGTTTGACGCCGTTCTTCGCGAAGTGATTTGAGCATGACTGCCATCACATCGTCGTATTTTTCAGCCGCGCGCAGCAGCACCGGATCAAACTGCCCAGAGCGATAGAATTCAGTGGAACTGATGAATTCGTACTCAAACCCAAATGTATCAAGAAAACGACGGAGCATCGCGTTATTGTGATGTCCAAAGCTTTCGTATTCGCCGAACGGGTCGGGAACCGAGGTCAGGGGACGTTGGAGGTGCTCGTCTAGGTCTCTCGGATTGGGGACATTTCCGGGAACTTTTCGCATTCCGTCCAAGTCGTCAGAAAAACAGATCAGTTTCGTTGGAATGTCGGAGATTACCTCAAAAGCACGCCGCACCATCGTGGTTCTGGCGACCTCGCCAAAGGTGCCGATATGGGGAAGGCCGCTGGGACCATAGCCTGTTTCGAACAGTACATAGCCCTTTTCCGGAGGACGTTTTTCGACCCGTTTGAGCAGACGGCGAGCCTCTTCAAAAGGCCAAGCCTTGGAGGTGAGTGCAGCGTCGCGAAGAGTGCTCATGATCGGAATTATCCTATTGAATGCGTCCGGATTTGGACAGATGCGACCACTCCCTATTGCGGGTGGGGTCTGGGGTCAATAAATTGGTCATATAGCCCTTAAACGAAAGCCGATACGCCGTGACAGAAAACCCCCAAGCAATGACTGCGCAAGATGCGCTGGTCGCATTGATGATCGCGGTTTCGGCATCGGATGCGAATATTCGTACCTCGGAGTTGTTGACGATCCAGCAAATCGTAAACCATCTGCCGATTTTTGCGGAGTATGATATCGACCGCATGCAGCAGGCCGCACAGACTGTGTTTGATCTGTTGGAAGAAGAAGACGGCTTGGACGCGTTGTTTGGGTTGATCAAGAATGCGATCCCAGTGTCACATTATGAGACAGCTTACGCATTGGCTTGTGATGTGGCAGCAGCCGATGGCCGGTTGCAGCAGACAGAGCTCGAGCTGCTAAAAGAAGTGCGCTACGAGTTGGCGATTGATCGGCTGCATGCGGCCGCGATTGAGCGTGGGGCCCGGGCGCGCCATCTTCCGCTTTAGCGTTGATGTCGCCACGCGTTGGGTAAACTCGTTTACGAGTGTTAAGGAAGTTTCAGGGGCTTGTGCGCTCTTGGCAGCGCTCTCCTGTTATTCATCTGCGGGTGTGTGCGTGAGTGTGAAATCTGTAGGCGGAGCCTTTAGATCGTCGGTGCTTAGTAGTCCCTCTGGGCGTGCAAGGGCGTAGCGTTTCACCCAAATTAAGCGCGATGCGGCACGTGTGATCGCCACATAGGCGAGGCGTTTCCAAAGAGCTTGGCCTGCTTCCATACGACCAGCGCGAGATGCTGCGTACAAATCTGGCGCAAAGACCTGTACTTCATCCCATTGAGATCCTTGAGCCTTGTGGATTGTGACAGCAGCACCATGCAGAAATGCAGCGCCCATGTGAGCCGCGAATGGGAGAAATGGCTCATCCTCATCCGGCAGTTCGATTTTGACGATCGACGCGGCTGAAATTTGAGGGTCCGGTGCACCGACAACATGAAGACGCGAGAACCCTGGTTTCCGCCCGGGGCCTAGGTATACGACCTGTGCACCTTTGATTAACCCGCGTGCCTCTAGGTCAATGCGGCGTTTACGATGTTTAAGCGGCAGCTCGATCCCATCGCATATTAAAGGCTCACCGGGGAGTAGAGCATCTTCGGGCGCCTCGTGGGCCATTCTAAACGCACGGATCAGGCGCACACGTGTTGCATTGCGCCAGACCAAAACGGGGCTGCGGGCCATCAAATCGCTATTTACACGCGCCGCAACTTCCACACGTGGGTCTTTCTGCGCGGCCTCTTCGATCATATCTTCAAATCGGGAAAAATCTAGATCGGGATCGGCAAGCGCATGGGCAAGATCAAGGATTGGATTGTCGTCCGCTTGCCGATGGATGCGATTTAGGATCAGCCGTTTCTTGTCGCTGAGCCGATCAAAAACCATTTCTCCGGACTGGCCGACCGGAGCCAATTGTGCGGGATCTCCGAATAGAACCAATGTTGGAAAAATCTCACGCAGGTCATCGTACTGTTTTTCGTCCAGCATGGAAGATTCATCAACAAAACCAATGTCTAACGGAGATTCTCGGCGCTTCCATCCCGTAATGAAGTCAGAGCCCTTTAACCCAGCGGCAGCCAATGCTGCTGGCACTGATTTGGTCTCGGAATAGACGCGAGCGGCGCGATCCAAGGCCTCATCTGTGATGTCGGCGATCCTGGGGCGGTTCCCATCTTCGGCCAGCCATTCAGCGATTTTTTCATACTCAGGGTCATAGACTGGCGTGTAAAGAATGCGGTGAATCGTCGTGGCGGGGACACCACGATTGCGCAAAACTGAGGCAGCTTTGTTTGTTGGAGCTAGCACGGCGAGCGTGCGTTTGTCCTTGCGGCTTTTGCCCTCATAGTCGCCGGAAACTAGCTCTAGGCCAGCGTCCTGTAGTGCTTCTACAAGCTTGGCGAGGAGAAGTGTTTTCCCGCTACCGGCCTTGCCGATTACAGCTGTGACACTCGATTTCCCGTCACTCAAAGGTGTTAACAAAGCATCATCAAGATTAACGCCCGCGCTTTTCAATATATTTGAAATGCTATCAAAGGCGTCAGCCTGATCGTCGGAGAATTTGATGGGTGTTTTCGCCATGGCGGCACACTAGGCTAGGCCATGGCGGTGTGCCAGTGGGATCAACCGGTCATCATGGGGAGAGGGCCAAATGCGTTCTGGAACCATTGACCGGACAATACGGTTGAGATTTCGGCTTTTGCTGCCATTTTGCCGCGCATGTCCGGTTGAAAGGCCCAAAGGCCAGTGGAGATGCCATCGTGTGTGCCCAAAACGTCGGGTGCCCAGCCTAAGCGTTTGTAAATACGGGGCATTCTAGCGTCAAATACCCCAACTGAATGGGATAGGTTCATGCCAATTCCAAGCTCGGCAGCGCCTAACATCAAAGCCGCAGCAGTATTTGGGGCGGCGTCGGGAGCAAGGCAAAACCGAGTACATTCCCAGATCAAAGGGCTGCGAATGGTGACGCCGTCGGTAAGGTGGTTAAATACATCGGCGGTCATATTGTCGCCGGTGGTGGGCAGAAACCGCATGGATCCGCCATGCGTGCCGTCCGATTTTTCCCAAATCAGGTAAAGCGGGTTCATCGCGTCATATTGATCAGTTTCCCAGCCTTTTTCATCGACGTTTACATCCCACTTGAGGCGATCGCGGAATTGCGTGGCGCGGTCACGGAACATGGTATCGGTTAATGTAGGAAAGGTGGCGAGTTCGGTGGCGTAGAGATAGCGGATCATTTTGGAGCTCCTGTCGTCCTTGATAGGGACGAGGAGCTAGGGTCGCGCAGGTTAACGGTTTCCTAGCGCGCGCGAAGACAAAGATCGCGCAACCGCAGTTGCTCAGAGGCAGATGAGCCCCCGCAAAAGTGCGTTTGCTACAGCGTGGGTTGTGTTCGCGGCACCTAACTTGAACCGGGCGGATTCGATATAAACCCGTAACGTATGCTCTGAAATCTTCAGCCGCTCAGCAGCTTGAGATCGATTCATGCCAGCCGCCAAAAGCGTCAAAGCGTCTGTTTCTCGCGGGGACAATGACTGCCCGGCTTTGATTTCGTCGCTTCCCTCCATCGCGAGGGCACGTTCATTCATGTAGTGGGCAGCCAAGATCAGTTCGTGCATATATTCAGTTGTGAAGGAGGCCCATTGTTCATCACTTGCTTTGTGGTTCACGGTGAACAGGGCGAACTGCCCGGAAGGACCGCGGATGGGAATTGAAAACCCTTGGTTGCCCAAACCCGCAGTAATTCCATCGCCAAGCAAGGTGCGCGCACTTTTGTGCGACCAGTCAAGACGTTTCCAATCCACAGGAGTAAAGCGTTGGAAACAACCTTGCACCACGGGATCAATCTTTTCGAAACCTTCCGCAACATAATGATCGACCCAACTGGGGTCATAAGTCAGCGCGGCGTATTGCTGACCGGTGGACTTAACCGAGTGATAGACGAGGTGTTCCACCTCATAGACATCGCGCAAGCGGACGACTGACGACTGAAGGTCATCAAGACTTGAGGCCTGAGTGAGGCTGTCCAGAAATGTTTCTAGTCGTCGCGTCATACACCACAGTTCCATTTTGGCGGTGCGGCGCGTTCTCCGCGAGCTCTGCCGCAGCCACGAGTACTGTGTCATCGAGGTGTTCAGCCAATGATGGTAGCTCGTTAAGATGCGCAAATGCCCGCAGGTCGGTTAGCACGTCAATAATCCAGTCTTTCGACATCACCAGAGTCCCCTTTGAATGGTTAACGGTTGGTAAAGACGACACTACCATTCGACGCTTTTCCGTGAAATTCGCGATAATTCCCTCCCCAGAAATAGTGAGGGGGGGCAAATTAAGGCTCAGAAATCGCTCAGACTGTGTTTCGCAACGCAAATGGCCCGCGCAAATCTCTTTGCGCGGGCCATGCTTCGTAGTGATTCTAATTAAGCTTTTGGGCCAGCTTCCAGCACGTCTTCTAGAGTGCGCAGCCCGGTCTTGGGGGCTTGGACCAAAACGGACATATTGCCAGGCTTATGCTCATTGCGGAGCATTTTCATGTGCGCCTCGGGCAGGTCGTCCCATGGGAACACCTCGGACATGCATGGATCAAGACGACGCTCGACCATCAGGTTGTTGGCTGCTGCCGCTTGCTTCAGGTGCGCAAAGTGCGACCCTTGAAGGCGCTTTTGATGCATCCACATGTAACGCACGTCGAATGTGCAGTTGAAGCCCGTGGTGCCGGCACAGATGACAACCATACCACCCTTTTTGCACACAAGGTTCGAGACAGGGAATGTGCTCTCACCGGGGTGTTCGAAGACCATGTCGACGTTCACGCCCTTGCCGGTGATGTCCCAGATGGCCTTGCCGAATTTGCGCGCCTCTTTGAACCACACGGCGTATTCAGGAGTATTAACTGTGGGCATCTGACCCCAGCAGTTGAAATCGCGACGGTTGATCACGCCTTTGGCGCCAAGCCCCATGACGAATTCACGCTTGTCTTCGTCGGAAATCACACCGATGGCGTTGGCGCCTGCCGTGTTGATCAGTTGGATCGCATAAGACCCAAGACCGCCAGACGCTCCCCACACCAGAACGTTTTGACCGGGCTTCAGGTCATGAGGTTCATGGCCGAAAAGCATGCGGTAGGCTGTGGCCAGCGTCAGCGTGTAGCACGCGCTTTCTTCCCACGTCAGGTGCTTGGGGCGTGGCATCAACTGCTGCGCCTGCACCCGTGTGAATTGCGAAAACGACCCGTCAGGCGTCTCATAGCCCCAAATCCGCTGGGTGGGAGAATACATCGGATCGCCACCGTTGCATTCCTCATCGTCGCCGTCGTCTTGGTTGCAGTGAACCACAACTTCGTCGCCAACTTTCCAGCGCTTTACCTTGTCACCGACGGCCCAAACGATGCCAGACGCATCCGACCCGGCGATGTGGTAGGGTTGTTGGTGGCCGTCAAAGGGGCTGATCGGCTGGCCAAGGGCTGCCCACACGCCGTTGTAGTTGACGCCCGCAGCCATCACGAGAACGAGAACCTCGTTGCTGTCTAGAGTAGGGACTTCGACGACTTCTTTGAGCATGGCTTTGTCGGGATCGCCATGACGCTCGCGACGGATCGCCCAGGAATACATTTGCTTGGGCACGTATCCCATGGGAGGCATCTCACCCATTTCGTACAGGTCCTTTTGCGGCGCGTCATACACAGCCAGTTCGGCGTTCGTGTCCAAAGCCATACTCCATCTCCACTTAATTCTCAGTTGCCGCGTCGCAGAATCGCATCCACGCTGCGTTGCAACATGAAGTAAACTCGGCCGCGCAATAATGCAAACTTAATTATGTCTTTTCGGTAATTTTATGTCTTAGGTCTGCTCTTGAGGCATCTGATACTGCGTCAGCAGCCCCTTTGGGCAGCATATTCGCGTAATAATGCAAAAGCCGCGCTTCCTTTTCGGTGGCCTGCAGCAATCCGTCATGCGTTTCCACGATGCCGCGCAGCGTGAGTGCGCGCAGACCAACCTCTGCCGCATATGCCATGTCCGTGCGCGGAATATGCACGTGGCTGCCTGTTTCCTGAATTTTAGCGAGATACCCTTCAAACGCTTCATGCAGCTCAGACAGGGGCAAAGGTGCGCGATCGCGAATGACCGACGCCATGATGGGCACGGGCAAAACCGGTAGGATATGGTCAATCCGCCCCATTAGCTCCTTTGCAAGGGCCTCGGCGGTGTTCTCGCTATCGCGTTCTAGAAATGCCGTTAATGATAGGGGCGCGCCAAAGCTGACCGCGGCGTAGCCAAACCGGTGGAATCCTCCTCGCAGGCGCAGCAGGAGGTGCAGATAGAGGTAACGCAAAATCATGATGGGCCGTAGCCGAAAGCGCCGGGTAGAGCCGTTTGAGGCGTCCTTTGCACGAGTCAGAACACGGTCTTCAATCACGCGGTCGTAGTTAAGTCCTACAGGTACAAACACCACTTCGCGGCTCTGCCCAGGGGTGAAGCCCGCAATCACATAGCTTAGCAGGCCCAGCTTGGGTGCCCCCAAATTGCCATCCATGCTCAGGCGACCCTCGGGGAACATTGCTTGGGTCACGCCGCCTTCGGTGGCCATTTGCACATAGCGGGAAAGGACTTTGCGATAGAGCGGGTTCAGTTGACGCCGACGTATGAAATAGCCACCCAAAGCGCGGATCAACTGTTGCAAGGGCCAAACACGCGCCCATTCGCCCACCGCATAGGCCAGTGCGGATCGTTCTGCCGCAAGCCAGGTCACCAACACATAGTCCATATTAGATCGATGGTTGATCACGAAAATGACGGTAGCGTCGGGGTCGACTGCGCGCAGGGCTTCTTCGTCGAAATAGCCAAGCCGTACACGGTAGAGCGATTTGGATAGCCATTTAGCGGCACGGATCGCGAAGCCGAAATAGGTAAAGGCAGAAAACCCCGGCACAATTTCGCGCGCGTAGCGCTGGGCTTTTTCAAAGGCAACCTGCTCGGGAATGTTGTTTTCTGCTGCATGTTCCGCGATGGCGCGGGCAACCTCTGGATCATAAGACAGGCGCTGGATCGTATCGAACCGGCGCGCCAGTTTGAATGGTTGGATTGGCCGTTCTAGCCGCGTGTTCAAACGCTCAACCGCACGCTCCAGCCGACGCCGCAGAAACCAGCGGACCGATGGCAGCAGGATTTTGTCCAATGCGGCGATAAGGGCCAAAAGGCCAGTGAGCACGATGGCCCAAACGGGGATTGCGACGGTGTCAAACATGGTGGCGTTCACCCTGACGTGTTTTTGTGCGGTGGTAAATGGTGGGTGCAGAGTGCAATGCCGCAGCGCAGCGATTGACAGCGTTATATTCTGTCGCATAATAAGGTTTCAGCGGAATAAAATGTCCGAAACTGATTCAGGAGCTCCCCATGTCCGACGCACCAGCCGTGAAAAAAGACCGTCCTTGGCTGTTTCGGACGTACGCAGGGCACTCCACAGCGTCAGCGTCCAACGCGCTTTACCGATCGAACCTTGCGAAGGGGCAGACAGGCTTGTCCGTTGCTTTCGATTTGCCGACCCAGACAGGGTACGACAGCGATCATATTTTAGCCCGTGGTGAGGTTGGTAAAGTTGGTGTGCCTGTGAGTCACTTGGGCGATATGCGCACGTTGTTTCAGGATATTCCGCTGGAGCAAATGAACACGTCGATGACGATCAACGCGACGGCGCCATGGCTGTTGGCGCTGTATATCGCCGTGGCGGAAGAGCAAGGCGCTGACGTGGCCAAGCTACAAGGCACTGTGCAAAATGACCTGATCAAAGAATACCTTAGCCGTGGCACTTACATTTTACCGCCTGTCCCATCGCTCAAGATGATCGCGGATGTGGCCGATTATTGCTACACCAACGTGCCGAAATGGAACCCGATGAACGTATGTTCCTATCACTTGCAAGAGGCGGGTGCGACACCAGAGCAGGAGTTGGCCTTTGCGTTGGCGACTGCGACTGCTGTGTTGGATGAACTGCGCCCGCGCGTCCCGGCTGATGACTTCCCGACGCTTGTTGGGCGAATTTCATTCTTTGTGAACGCAGGTATCCGTTTTGTGACCGAGATGTGTAAGATGCGCGCCTTTGTCGATCTGTGGGATGAGATTTGCCGGGAGCGTTATGGTGTTGAAGACCCCAAGATGCGCCGTTTTCGCTATGGCGTTCAGGTGAATTCGCTGGGCCTTACGGAGCAGCAGCCAGAAAACAATGTGTACCGGATCTTGATCGAAATGCTGGCGGTGACGCTTTCGAAAAAGGCACGTGCGCGGGCAGTGCAGTTGCCCGCTTGGAATGAGGCCTTGGGCCTGCCACGCCCATGGGATCAGCAATGGTCCCTTCGGATGCAACAGATTTTGGCGCTGGAAACGGACCTATTGGAATATCCTGACCTGTTTGATGGGAACCCCGCAGTAGACGCCAAAGTGGAGGCGTTGAAAGACGGCGCTCGGGCAGAATTGGCCAATCTGGATGCGATGGGCGGTGCTGTTGCCTCGATCGAATACATGAAGTCCCGCTTGGTTGAGAGTAATGCAGATCGCCTTAACCGGATCGAGCGTGGCGAGACCGTCGTCGTCGGTGTGAACAAGTATGAGCAAGGTGAGCCTTCGCCATTGGTCGATGAGGAAGGCGGGATCATGGTCGTTGATCCAGCCGTCGAGCAGGAGCAGATTGACCGCTTGAACGCATGGAAAGACATCCGCGATGCAAACGCCGTTGAGGCCGCACTTGCGGACCTGCGGACAGCCGCACAAAATGGGGAAAACGTTATGGGTCCCTCGATTGCTGCTGCAAAAGCAGGTGTGACCACGGGCGAATGGTCCGGCGTGATGCGCAAAGTGCATGGTGAATATCGTGGTCCCACGGGCGTCTCCCGCTCGGTGTCCAACAAGACCGAAGGTTTGGATGACTTGCGTGCGGCGGTTGATGCCGTCAGCGACAAGCTTGGTCGTCGGTTGAAGTTTCTGATGGGCAAGCCGGGCTTGGATGGGCATTCAAATGGGGCGGAGCAGATCGCCTTCCGCGCCCGTGATTGCGGGATGGATATCGCGTATGAGGGCATTCGGCTTACGCCAGAGCAGATTGTAAAAGCGGCCCTCGAGGATGAGGCACATGTGGTTGGCCTGTCGATCCTATCGGGTTCTCATGTGCCGCTGATCGCGGATGTGATGGACCGAATGCGTGCAGCAGGTTTGGGTAACGTGCCTGTTGTCGTCGGCGGGATCATTCCTGATGAGGATGCTGAAAAGCTGCGATCCTTTGGCGTGGCGCAAGTCTACACGCCCAAAGACTTTGAGCTGAACCGGATTATGCAAGATATCGTCACTTTGGCAACGCCCGAACCTGTCGCTGCCGAGTAGGCTTGCGCCCCCGTGCTGCGCATGGCACGCAAAAGCATGGGTTCAGGCCTTCCATATGCGCGCCCCGGTCAGGTGATCGGGCTGTTGGGCGGGTCATTTGACCCGGCTCACGCAGGGCACGTGCATATCACGCGTGAGGCGTTGAAACGTTTTGGTCTCGATCATGTTTGGTGGCTGGTCACACCGGGAAATCCGCTAAAATCACGTGGCCCAGTGTCGCTGGAAACACGATTGACCCACGCGCGCGGCTTGATGCAGCATCCTCGCGTAAAGGTTACGGATATTGAGGTGCAACTGGGCACTCGCTACACGGCCGAAACCATCGCGGCTTTGCAATTGCGCTATCCGGGGGTGCGTTTCGTTTGGCTGATGGGTGCTGATAATTTGGCACAGTTCCATCGCTGGGAGCGGTGGCATGAGATTATCGAACGTGTCCCGCTAGGGGTGCTGGCACGGCCCGGTGACCGGATACCAGCACGGACATCAAAGGTTGCGCAACTGTATTCGAAATATCGCGTGCGCAAGCGCAATGCCTTTGGGTTGGGGCATCATTCCGCCCCGGCATGGAGCTTCGTCAATATCCCCATGCAACGCATTTCAAGTTCTGAAATCCGCAAAAAAGGCGAATGGGGCTAGTGAGTCCAGACGCCGCGGCGGTTGGTTGCAAAGTTTTCACCGTATCCGCCTGCGCGCACATTGGCGGCTCTGGCTTTTGGTTTTTGCACGACATAGTCGAGCCCCTTGGACTTTGCGTAGGCCTCGGCGGCTTTTTGGCTGTCGAACGTTAGTTTGACTTGGGACTGAGTATCGGACGACGAGGTCCACCCCATCAAAGGGTCCACTTCGCGTGCCGATGCGGGCGCGTATTCCAAAACCCAAGACTTTGTTTTCGCGGTGCCGGATTGCATTGCGGTTCGTGCTGGGCAGTAAATGCGTGCGCGCATGGGAAGCTCCTGTCGTCGTTGCACTTCTTATCCTCCACATCGCACATCCGCGCAAGGGATCACGGGCAATCCGAGGCGGCATGTCACTGTTGATGTAGGGAGAGTGATTGTCAGTCGGGCTCGAGGGAGCGAGGGGTGGGGTGGGTGGTACGACCCCGACCGACAATCGATCTGCTGCTTGCCCGTTAACCATAGACCTATCTAAAAGTTAGGTCGAGTATTTTTTCACCCTTAAGTTGTAACAACTTTCCTAAAATTTGACTTAGTTTCACAAGGCGCAGAAATTGCACGCATAAATAGGATTTCCTTCGTGAATTTAGATGAAATGGCACCAATCTATGACCTTGAATTGCGCTACGATCGCCTCAATTTGGGAGTCGTAAGAGGAATCATGGCATGACCGATGTAACGATTGAGGCTCCCCGCGCGAAGCTTGAGGGGGGCAAACGCTTTGTGATGGCGACTGAGTTCTCTCCGGCAGGGGACCAGCCGACAGCCATCAAAGAGATCAGCCAAGGCGTTTTGTCGGGCGAGCAAGATCAGGTTCTGCTTGGCGCGACAGGCACGGGCAAAACGTTTACGATGGCCAAGGTCATCGAAGAAACTCAGCGTCCGGCGATCATTCTGGCCCCCAACAAGACGCTTGCCGCCCAGCTTTATGGTGAGTTCAAAGGCTTCTTTCCGGACAACGCCGTCGAGTACTTTGTCAGCTATTATGACTATTACCAGCCTGAAGCCTACGTTGCGCGCTCGGACACTTACATCGAGAAAGAAAGCCAGATTAACGAACAGATTGACCGCATGCGTCACTCTGCGACGCGTGCGTTGTTGGAGCGTGATGATGTGATCATTGTGGCGTCGGTGTCGTGTATCTACGGTATCGGCTCGGTCGAGACGTATGGCGCCATGACCATGGATTTGGTTGCCGGTGATGAATACGATCAGCGCAAAGTCATGGCGGACCTGGTGGCGCAGCAATATCGGCGCAACGATGCAGCGTTCCAACGTGGCAGCTTTCGCGTTCGTGGGGATAGCCTTGAGGTGTGGCCTGCGCACCTTGATGATCGTGCTTGGAAGTTATCGTTCTTTGGGGACGAATTGGAGGCAATCACTGAATTTGATCCTCTTACGGGTGCAAAAACCGGCTCATTCGATAAGATACGTGTTTACGCCAACAGCCACTACGTGACCCCGCGCCCGACTATGCAACAGGCCGTTAAGGGCATCAAATCTGAACTGCAAATGCGGCTCGATCAGCTGGTGGGTGAGGGTAAGTTGTTAGAGGCGCAGCGCCTAGAGCAACGCACTAAATTCGATCTTGAGATGCTAGAGGCCACGGGTGTTTGCAATGGCATTGAAAACTACTCTCGCTATTTGACGGGCCGCGCCCCCGGTGAGCCGCCCCCCACATTGTTCGAATACATCCCGGATAATGCGATTGTCTTTGCCGATGAATCCCACGTTTCCGTGCCCCAAATTGGCGGCATGTACAAAGGTGACTATCGGCGCAAATTCACCTTGGCCGAGCACGGTTTCCGCCTGCCGTCGTGTATGGATAACCGCCCTCTCAAGTTTGAGGAATGGGACGCGATGCGGCCCCAATCGGTCTTTGTTTCTGCCACACCGGCGGCATGGGAGATTGAACAAACAGGCGGTGTGTTTACTGAACAAGTGATCCGACCCACAGGCCTATTGGACCCGTTGGTGGAAATCCGACCCGTTGATATGCAGGTGGATGACCTGTTGGATGAGGTGCGTCGCGTAACAGCGGCAGGTTACAGGACGCTGGTGACGACGCTGACCAAGCGCATGGCCGAAGACTTGACCGAGTACATGCATGAGCAGGGTATTAAAGTGCGTTACATGCACTCTGATATCGATACGATTGAGCGGATCGAAATTCTGCGCGATTTGCGGCTTGGTGCATTCGACGTGCTGATCGGGATTAACCTACTCCGAGAGGGCTTGGATATTCCTGAATGTGGGCTGGTCGCAATTTTGGATGCCGACAAGGAAGGCTTTTTGCGGTCTGAGACGTCGTTGGTCCAAACCATTGGTCGCGCCGCGCGGAATGCGGATGGACGCGTGATCATGTATGCGGACCGGATCACCGGCTCAATGGAGCGCGCCCTGCGCGAAACCGAGCGACGCCGTAACAGGCAGATGGCCTATAATGAAGAGCACGGCATCACACCTGCGACCGTGAAAAAGAATGTCGAGGACGTGTTGGCTGGGCTCTATAAGGGCGATGTCGATATGAACCGCGTCACTGCAACGGTTGATACGCCGATGGTCGGTGCGAACCTTCAAGCGCATTTGGATGGGCTGCGCGTGGATATGCGCAAGGCGGCTGAGAACCTAGAGTTTGAAGAGGCGGCGCGACTGCGCGATGAGGTGAAGCGGCTTGAGGCTGTGGATTTGGCAGTGTCAGATGATCCATTGGCGCGTCAGTCGGTGATTGATAAGGCTGTCGCGGATGCCACTAAAATGTCTGGACGTTCAACTGCTGGTCGGCCCGGACAGCGTGGCGGGGTGAAACGCCGTAGCAAATAGCGACGTGAGCTAGCGGCGTATGAGTGCGGCAGCCGTGCCCGCGATCAAAATGACTGCGAGGCCGATCCATGTCAGTGCATCGGGCAGAGTGGCGAATACGATCGCACCTAGCGTGGTTGCTGCAACAATTTGAAAGTAGACAAAAGGCGCCAACGCGGATGCAGTTGCGCGCCCATAGGCTACGATCAATAGCATGTTCCCAGCTGCGGAAAATCCAGCGGATAAGAACGTGAGGCCGGCGACAGGTGCCGAGAATTCCGGTAAAGCAGGCAGGCCAATAGGCGCTAGGAGGATGCTGCCGACCAGCAGCTGGCTCAAAAGCAAATGCGGGGCGGGGGCCACGGGTGCGAGCCACTTTGCGGTCGTTAAAAATGCGCCATAGAACACGCCGGCTTGAACGGCGAATAGTAAGCCAACACTCATATTGGGGCCGGGTTGAACCACCAGTAAAACGCCAATGAAACCAAGGATCACGAGTAGAAATCGCTGAAGTGAAAACGGCTCGTTCAGGAGCCAAACAGAAAGTATGTAGCTGACCGCGGGGCCAATAAAAAAGGCGCCAAAAACGCTCGCGATGGGTTCTGTTTTGAGGGCGGTAAGAATGCTTAGGATGCCGCCCGCGATGAGCCAACCACGGAGCCAGATGCGCCAGTCCAGCATCAATTTTAGGGGTGGCACTTGGCGGAGCATGATGAACGCGAGAGTGGCGCCAAGGAAAAAGCGGCTCCAAGCGATGAAGCCAGTGTCGACGGCGTACCACGCCATGAGCAGTTTGCCCGCCGTGTCCCCCATGGGAATGAAGGACATGCCAAGCAGCATAAGCCCAACTGCGCTTAGTGGAATTCGTGCATTCATAACGCAGCCGTATCAGGCGTAGGGCCACACGCAAGACCATGATTTCGGGTGGTGGGGCGGTGCTTTTCGTTTAGTGTAGGGACTTCGACACGAGGGCTTGTCTATGGACCGACGTTTCTTTTTGCACGGGCTGCTCGCAGGTGTGGCGGGGCCTGCATTGGCTAACGGCCCGGCGCAGTCGGTTCGACCTGTGATGCGACCCGACGGGGCGTTGCCCAGTGCGCAGGAGCTGGTACGTGCATCCAAGCTGTCTGGGCAAACGTCGCTGGTTTTTTCTGACCTAAAAGATGGGCGAATTCTGGCGTCATCTTCACCCCTGCGCGCCCTTCCACCGGCGAGTGTGGCAAAGGCTTTGACGGCGCTTTATGGATTGGAACGATTGGGTTCAGCGTTCTGTTTCGAAACGCAGCTTGGCTACACAGGCAAGATAATCGATGGCCGGCTGGACGGCGATCTGGTGCTGCTTGGGGGCGGTGATCCGACCCTCACGACTGATGATTTGGCCAATTTGGCATCACAAGCCAAGGCCGCTGGTCTGCGCGAAGTCACTGGGCGTTTGCTTATTTGGGGCGGGCGTTTGCCGCAGAGCGATATGATTGATGCAAGCCAGCCTGATCATGTGGGCTATAATCCTGCCGTTTCGGGAATGAATCTGAACTTTAATCGCGTGCATTTCGAATGGCGGATGGCCCAGTCCGGGTATGAGATTTCGCTACAGGCGCGAGCTGCGCGCTATCGGCCAAGTGTGCAGACTATTGCTATGGATGTCGTGGATCGCTCTGCCCCAGTATTTGCCTATCAGGACATGCCTGAGCGCGAGCAGTGGTCAGTCGCAAGAGGCGCGCTTGGCAAAAAAGGGGGGCGCTGGCTGCCGGTTCGAGTGCCAATTGCTTATGTGGCGGATGTTATGACAACGCTGTTGCGATCACATGGCATTGTCGTGAAGGGATATGCCGAAGCCACATCGTTGCCATCAATAAAGGTGCTTGCGACAGTTCAAAGCCGACCCTTGGAAGAGATCTGTGCGGACATGTTGAAATACTCTACCAATTTGACAGCAGAGTGTGTGGGATTGACGGCGTCGGGTGCATTAAACCTGCGGCAAAGCGCGAAGGCTATGTCCGTGTGGGTTGAGCAAGAATTTGGTACGGGTCACGTCGATCTTGTGGATCACTCGGGGCTGGGGGATGCGAGCCGAGTTGCGGCGCGAGATGTTGTGAGAGTTTTAGCATCGGACAAAGCACAACGCCGATTGCGCCCGATTTTGAAGCCTTTCAAATTGCGCGACAGCGAGGATGGCGCGGAAGCATATGATGTGCAGGCAAAAACGGGAACGCTGAATTTCGTCAGTGGCTTGGCCGGATACGCGGATGTGTCTGGCAACCCAGAGAGCTCTGTCGCATTCGCCATATTCTCTGCGGATTTGCCAACGCGAAGGCAACTCTCCAAAGCGGAGCGTGAACGGCCCCCCGGTGGGCGGACTTGGTCGCGCCGGGCGCGGGTCTTGCAGTCGCGCTTAATCCGCCGGTTTGGTGCCATACAATGAGTAATCGTCCCAAGATCGTTTTGGTTGCGCCCGAAATCCCCGGAAATACGGGCGCGATTGGCCGAACCTGCGTCGCCCTTGATATGGAATTGATCCTGATCAAACCTTACGGTTTCGAATTGTCCGACAAAACTGTCCGTCGTGCGGGACTGGACTATTGGAAGCATGTCGACCTGACTGAGTTTGATACATGGGAGCAGTTCGCTGCGGTTCGGAAACCACCGCCTGATGTAACTTTCTTTTTTGAAGAGTTCGGGGCGCGATCGATTTACGATGTCGACTTTCCTGATAGTCCTTACCTTGTTTTTGGTAGGGAGACCAAAGGGTTGCCCAAAGATTTGCTAGTCGGCTCGGAACAGCAAGTCGTGAATTTGCCGATGCGATCTGAACATATTCGCTCCCTCAACCTCGCGAATACTGTAACCGCAGTGGCCTATCAGGTTTTACGCGGAGCGTTCTAGCGACCGCCCAATAGAACCAAGGCGTTGGCCGCTGGCGAATTGATCCCACTGCTTCCTTCAATCGAGCTGGATACCAAAAACCGTTGGATCAACAGCTCAGACCTTTCGGGGGTGGCTAAATCTGTTGGGTCGGATGTGCCCAAAACGCTTTCTGCACGAATTTGGATTTCTTCTAGCTGACGATCGATTGGTAGGCTCCCGAAGCTTGTGGGCAAGTTTAGAGCGCCTTCGAATACGGCCCTAAGTGGTGGTGTCCCCAAAATCGTGAACCACTTAGTCGTTTGCGAGGTTGAGGCTTCCGCAAGTTCTCCGATTTCACGACGCATGTTGAGCGCAAGTCGCATATCGTCGTTTGTCTGCCCAACAGCGGCCTCAAAACTACGGTCCGTAAATTTTGCTGCGATCTCGTTTGGAAATGTTGAGAGAGCGGTGTTGGGCGTATTAAAATCGCCAAAGCCGAACGCCTTTGCTAAGGCAAGATAACGTTTGTCCGACAGCTTATTTGCAAGCGCGTCATCATTAGTGGATCCGTCCTCTAGCACTTTTTTGATGAAGTACTTGTTGCCGATATCGTCATCGAGGCCAAAAGCGCCCAAGGCAACCCGTAGGAGGCGGAAGTCACCCACGAGTTGCTCAGGCGTTTTGATGTCGCCAATCTTTTCGCGAAAATAGTCAAGATCGCGTTTCGTTTGTCCACTTGCTGCATAAGTCTCTCTTTGTGAGTTTTCTGTACGCTGCAAGATTTGCCAGCCAGCGATTCCACCCACCGGAATGATGGGTTGAAATGTCATGACATCTGCACTGCCAAGAGCCGCTCTTCACGATCCAAGAGAGATCTGAGGGTCTTTAAGGCAGGATAATAGTTGGCTTCCACGAGGTGGCTGGTCGCAATCGCAAGGATCTCGCGGCTGTCAGGATCTTTGAAAACTTGGCTCAATTGCTCGACGCCCGTGAGTAACTGACGGCGCGCAACTTCGGTGTCGACGTCGCCTGATAAGATCAATTGGGTGATGTAACAAATACGCTTAACCGGCGTGTTGGCTTCTTCGGGATGGATGGCATCGCGCAGTCGCAGGATATTTGCGTTGGGCGAAACGATGTTGATACGCGATCGCCGCTCTCCGTTTTCGATGACGGCGCCATTGATCAATACGCGTTCACGAGGGCTGAGTTTTAGGACAAGACCAGACATTACGAGGCCTCCTGAGCGTTTAGGCCGCTCATTATTGCTGTGTTGATATCAATCAAAGGTTGGACGCTGGCGTCTTGTGAAAATACTTTGCTGCTATGCTGAGCAACAAACTCAGCCAAGTAAAATAAGCGCGCGCGAAGGTCTTTGGGCAATTGATTGTCATCATCTGCGACCAATGCTGCGATTTCGGTCCAGAGGCGTCTGTTATCGTGCATTGCGGCCGCTTTGTAGCCCAACGGCAGGCGTTTGCCGCTTTGGACTTCTGTCAGCATTTTGGTCACATGAGTAAATGCAGCAAACTCGATCCTCTTGGGGTCGTTGGTCAAAGCGTTCTGCGGGGCATAGGCTGATTTAGCGAGTGCGTGGGGGGTCACGGCGGGTTCTCCAATCTCGTGTACGTAGCTTAAGTGGGGCTGACGCGCCGTTGCGACGCGTCAGCGAGAGTTACGTGCTTATCTGAACAGCGAGAGGATCGACTGTGGTGCCTGGTTCGCGATAGAAAGCGACTGGGTCGCAAGCTGCTGCTGAACCTGAAGTGCCTGTAGGCGCGCAGAGGCCTCTTCCATGTCGGCATCCACCATTGAGCCAATGCCCGATTTTAGTGCATCGGTCATGTTCGAAACAAAGTTGGATTGCGTCTCAATACGGCCTTGTGCCGAACCAAAGCTTGCAGCGGCATCAATGGAATTTTGGATCAAGGTTTCAATATTGTCCAAAGCTGCGGTTGCGCCCTTGTCAGTTGTCACGTCTAGCTTGTCTAATCCGAACAGGCCGCCCGAGGCTTTGCCACCCTCTTGCGCGTCATCAGCAAGCGAGATGTTCGCGGCTGAACCCTCATAGTCGATCAGGACCTTCCAATCGTCACCTTCCTTCGCAACTTGTGTAGACACACCATTGACGGCTCCGCCATCAACAGCCGTCTTCAGGCCACGTGCGATGTCCTCCATGGTCTCACCCTTACCGGCGATGTAGTCGTAGTTCGTGCCGCCTAAGGTGATCCGATAGCTGTCACCTTCGTTAACTTGGGTCGTTCCGGTGAGCGTCACTTCTTCAGCTCGGCGGCTCAATTGGGTGGTGCCAGCAGCGCTGGTTGATGCGACGTCGAAGCTGTCATCTTCTTCGTTATCGACGACAAAGGTGTTTGCACCGCCAGCGTCAAATCCAACTTCAAACTCAGCAAAGCTGTTGGTGTTCGTGAGAGTCAGAACACCGGATGCATCACTTGCTGTGATGCCAGTCAGGTTTGCTGCGTTGATGGCTGTGGCAACGGCAGTTGCTCGTGCGGCTGCTGTGTTCGAATTATCGCTGAACTCGAGCCCTGCAAGGGTGATGGTATCACCGTCGGTGGCTGTACCTCCAAACGTGATATTCAATTGGTTCGCGCTGGCGTCTTTATCAATCTGAGTGTTCGAGCTGGTGATCGCACTGTTGATTGTTCCGCCGCCATTCCCGTAGGTGCCTGCTTCAGTCGTAAGATCACTCCGCGCCACGCTAATGCTACTAGATACAACGGTCCCATCGCTATTTCGATCCAGCGACGAAAGAATAGAAACATCGTCGGTCCCATTAACCAGATTGAGACCGTTGAACTGTGCAGCGTTTGTCACGGATTTAATCTGATCTCGTAGTGCACTGATGTCGTCCTGGATCGTTTCTCGTGGAACGTTACTTTCTTGAGCTGCAACAATCTTGGCTTTAATGTCTTGCAGAAGTTCGGTCGTTGTTTCAGCAGCTTGGCGACCAACCTCTACAGTTGATTGCCCCAAAGACAAGCTGTCAGAGATTGCTTTAAACCCCTTTACATCAGATTCCATAATTTTAGAAATAGCCCAAATTGCAGCATTGTCTTTTGCTGTTTCTACCGTCTTACCAGTCGAAATTTCTGCCTGTGTTTTGGCCAAGTTGGAATTTACAGATTTTAGCGTTTGCAGCGCAACCATCGCGCCATTGTTTGTCAGAATGCTAGACATTATTAACGTTCCCGTTTTGCGTACCGCTTTTGCGGTACAGTCAAAGATTCCACCCGCTCCATGCGTGTGAGATGATACGTCCTTCTGACGCGGTGGCGGCGTGCCACGCACCCTTCGATGCTTGGGTGATTATTGCGGAGTATTGCTAAGACTGTGCTAATCAAGCTGCTGAAAAAAATGCAGAATAATAAGAGTTTTCTTTAAAATGATCTCGAATTTAGTTGGCTTCGTCTTGCGTTCGCAACTGTAGATTTCTGACCGTTGGCGCCATAAGTAGACAAGGGATTGGAACCGCTATTCAATGCGCGTCGTAGCTTCCTTGCCAGCGCGACACCCTCTTTTGCCGCTATAAGTAACTTCGCGTTGTGTGCTGCCATTTTTTGAATTCGCGACAAATCGCTAGCGTTTCCGCTATCGCGAATTTCTAGAAGTATGCTCCATATTCTATTTTTAGCATCGTCTATTTGAGGTAAGTCTTGTAGTGCGCCTGCCATTAATAATTTCGCTTCAGCCTCTAGTAGGCTCTCGAGGCGTAGAAGTATCTGACTAAAATTCGCCATTACTTTTCTCTCGCAGCCAGAGATTTAAAAATATTCTCTGCAAGTCCAATACCACCTGTTCGCGTTATTTGTTTTGCAGTTTCTTGTAGGTGCATGGATGAAAACTGTTCTTCTCCAATGCCGCCACTGAATGTATTTTGAGTCGATCCGAGGCCAGAATGCTTTAACATTTCCGTAAGAAACGTTGTTTCTAGCTCAATGGAAAGCGCTCGGAGCTTTTCAGTATTGCTCGGTTGACCTTGAGACGTAACAAGAGATGTACCCAAAGGGTTCATGGCAATTACTCCAATTGATGTGATTTTCGTCATATTGACTGCTGTGAGTAAATAAATCGGTAACTACCGGCAGTTAAAAGCAATCTCATACGGAAGAAATCCGCATTGGAGAGACCATGGCCGATCTCAACGTAAATCCGTCCTTGGGTGCTGGGCGAAGCACAGTAGTGATAGCGCGTGGCGTATCGCCTGAACTGAAGGGTGAATTCGCTTTTGCTATGGCGAATGCGGACGACGACCTCGTCGTGGGTGCGAATTCACGTGAACCAGCCTCTGCGTCTAGCTTGAGCTTATGGGTTAATGATGGGCCTAAAGAGCCGAACGAGTTATCGGGTGGAGGGGCACCTACTGTTCCTTCCGAGGCGCCTCTCGTAAGAGATTTCATGCATGAAAAAATAACCGGGCGAGTTCCGGGGGCGCCGCTTCTAGGGTTTCCGCGTGCATCGAGTTCAGAACAAGATGCGATGGAGGCACTTCTGAAGAATTTGTCGAGTCAAGTGAGCGGAGTGTCCGGTCCTCAGTACGATCAGGAAATTGATAATATGACGGCGGAAGGTCGCTTCGAGCCAGAAGTCAAGACGCTCGATTCAGCGATGAAATTCATGCAAGTAAGTGGGCCGGTGCCCACCAGTGCGGCAAACCCCGAGGATGTCGATGTCGAGAGTAGTTTTGAGCGCGACCTAGGGGTGATGCTCCCCGATGTGGCTGCTACATATTCTACAAATAAAGTTGAAGAATTTGGGACGTATCCCGTCATTGATGAACAACGTCGCCTTGGCGGGTATATGCCTGATGCGACACTCGTAGAGCAAAAGCCCCATGTTGTTGAAACTGGGCAATCGCGGACACTATTAGCTGAGAGAACGGATGCTTCTGGTCAAATAGTCAGCCTGAATGCGGCATCGTTTGAGCCCGAGATAGGGATGACAGCTTTGGTAGCAACGGGCCAGACAGCAGATGATGCAGAGCAACGAGTTGATTCTGAACGTGTGTTGGTTGCTGGCAAATCCGATCTAAGTGTTGAAGCGAAAATCTTGGTGGACGTTTCATCCGCGACACCTTTCGAAAAAAACACGGCAGGACAACTAACCTCTCCGCGTCTTGAGCCACCTAGAACGCTTGGTAATCTTGATTATGAACCTTTTGTAGCAGTCCCGAACACGAGGGGTGAGACGGTTGCTATGGGGGGGGCCATTGGCGACGCTAGTGGTCCGCCGGCTCGGTCTCCTTTGATGGTACCATCGTCATTCAATCAGACTGTTTCCATCACTGATATAGATATTCAGGGGTCTGTGCGGCGTGAGCTATATCCAAGCCGGATACTGGGGCAGGCCACCGCAGGTAAACAAGAGCTGTTGCCGAAGCAGGCAGTAATGGCGACTATGGGAGAGTTCGCTATGCGAGCTTCATCACCCACGGCGGTCCTAACCTCTGATATTTCGATACAGGTGGACGGATCTACTGATATCAAGTCCGACCAAGCGACAGTATCGATAGAAAAGTTTAAGGGTTTCGGTGCATTTGCCGCTACAAATCCCCAGCCCTCATTGTTGAGGCAGGCCGAGTCAGATGGGGTGACGGTTAAGCCACTCGGCGTGGATCAAGTTTCTGATGATGACCGACATGCACTACCCAAATCTGCTGCATCAGACATTGACGCACACGTTGGACAGACCGTTGGCCTCAAAACTGCTTCAGCTGTTCCCGCAGACAAGGATCTTAGATCAGAGCGGAGTTCAACATCTTCAGCCCGACCGCACAATCCTACGATTTCGACCTCGATCATATCAGATCAAACATACGACGTGAGAGAAATGGGTCCAAATTCTGTTGTGGGGGTCAACCAGACAACAAATATGATGCCGGTGGCTGTTGCACAAAATGTCCCAATTGCGGAGCGAAGCTTAAAAGATACAGGCCAAGTGGATGGAGATTTTTCAATCTCCACGCCGATCTCAAGTGACATCCAAAGTAATACTTCACGAAGCCCTGACGCTATTTCTCGCGGCGCAGTTACACCGCTTCCGCAGGAAGTTTTGAAGATTGCTGAGCAACTGCGTGCCGGCGCGCGAATGGATAGATACCCGCTTGAGATTGCTCTCGACCCGCCAGAATTGGGTCAAGTGCGGATGGTTCTCCAAACCAGCGAAGCAACGACGACCCTTTTGATCATAGCTGATCGGCCCGAAACCGCTGAACTGATGAGAAGGCATGCAAACTTCTTACACGAGGCATTTGCACAAGAAGGAAAGGGCGGTCTCAACCTACAGTTTGGTACCTCTTCGAATACTCAACAGGACCTTTCTAAGGGAGGCGGAGGATCGAGCCATGCCGCTCTGGAAGAGATAGCTGCTGACATGGACAATAATGCGCTTCCGGCAGGTTCGTCAAAGGCACGTGGCTCAAATTTAAGCGCGCCAAGCGGGCTCAATCTGACATTTTAGGAGACCGTTATGATTATCGGTGACACTTCTCAAATCATTCCGCAAACGCAGATATCAAATGCTGATGAAAGCAATGGTCTTGCCTCAGACTTTGATACTTTTCTGCAATTGCTTACGGCTCAAATACGAAATCAAGATCCACTCAACCCAGCTGATTCAACTGAGTTTGTTGCGCAGCTGGCAACTTTCTCGAATGTGGAGCAAGCGGTGCAAACCAATGATCTACTGAAGGAAATGTCGGCGCAGATGTCGCTGCAGAATATGAGCGAGATGTCGTCTTGGGTTGGCATGGAGGCGCGAGCGGTTATGCCCGTCCCAGTGGATGGAACGGACAAGACACTTATTCTAAACACGCCGGTGGTGGCGGATGCGGCCGACATCGTTGTTAAAAACACGGCTGGTCAGGAGGTGCAACGCATCGCGATTGATCCCGATGTGGCGCAAGTCACGTGGTCGGGGCGATCACCGACTGGTGAGCAACTTCCAGAAGACATCTACACCCTTGAGATTGAGAGCTTCAGCAGTGGCAGCCTGCTTGGTGCCTCGGAAGTAGAGACATTTGCCCAAGTTAGAGAGGCGGCCTTGATCGACGGACAGGTCATTCTGCGCTTTCCGGGCGATATTGGAATGCCGAGTTCGTCAGTCCTTGGTGTGAGGAACACCCCATAATCGGCATGTGTTACCGGCAGGTAGAAGGAGCGTTCCTCAGAATAGAACCGCCCCTATAATGCCTCCGATACTGGCTGTCGCTGCCCCAATGGCGAACCACACGACCGCTCCAGAACCCTTCCCGGTAGTAGCCTCCGGTTGGTCTTGGGTTTGCGACGCGAACAAACGCTCGGCGATGGTGGGTAGTTGTGGGCCAAACCGGGCAAGCACACGGGCCGTTTTGAACAGATCTCGTGCAAAGGCGCGGGGGCCAATGCTTTCGCGGATGTAGTCTTCTACAACAGGCTGAGCGACCTGCCAGATGTTCATGTTTGGATTCAACGTACGCGCTACGCCCTCAACAACAACCATTGTCCGCTGAAGCAGGATCAGCTCAGTGCGCGTTTCCATCCCAAAAGTCTCTGTGACTTCAAATAGAAAGCTTAACAAACGTCCCATTGAGATTCGGCTCGCGTCCATGCCGAAAATAGGTTCGCCAACGGACCGGAGGGCTTGGGCAAACTCATCAACGTCACGATCTGCGGGGACATATCCGGCCTCGAAATGCACCTCCGCAACGCGCCGGTAATCTTTGCGGATGAAACCAATCAGAATCTCGGCATAGACCCGACGTGTGTATTCATCGAGCCGTCCCATAATGCCAAAATCAAGGGCAATAATCGTACTATCAGCCCCGACCCGTAGGTTGCCTTGGTGCATATCCGCATGGAAATAACCGTCGCGAAGGGCATGGCTGAGAAAAAGTTGTAGCACCTTGTCCGCAAGTGCCGCGCGATCATGACCGGCAGCATCTAGGGCTTCAATGTCGGCAAATTGAATACCTTCGACCCATTCCATGGTCATAATGCCCCGGCTGGACAGGGACCATTCGACCTTGGGAACAGCGAAGCCTTCATCTCGGGCGGTTGTCGCGGCAAATTCCGCAGCGGCGGCGGTTTCGATCCTTAGGTCGAGCTCCCGCAGAACGGTCGCTTCAAAGTGCGCAATCACATCGCGGGGGCGCAGCCGTCGCGACGCAGGCGATAGGAATTCGATCAGCCCTGCTGCAAAATAGAACGCGTCGATGTCCTTGCGAAAGGCGCGCTCGATCCCTGGCCGCAAAACTTTGATTGCGACCTCTTCGCCGGTTTCCACCAATCGGGCCTTGTGGACCTGAGCGATAGAGGCCGCGGCGACGGGCTCGGACAACTCTGAAAAAACTGCATCAACGGGTTTGCCGATTTCTCGGGCGATTGTTTGGCGAGCCTGTTCCATCGGAAACGGAGGCAGTTTGTCCTGCAGAACCCTTAGCTGAGTTGCCAAATCCACTCCGACAAAATCTGGGCGTGTCGATAGTATTTGGCCGAATTTGATGTAGCTGGGTCCAAGTGCGGTAATCGCACGTGTCACAGGCGGTAGTGCCGGATCGCCGCGCAGGCCAAGCCATTTAAAAGGCCAGCCCAAGACATGCGCAGCAACGCGCAATGGCCTTGGTGCATCAATCGCTTCAAGCACCACACCCATGGCGCCCGTGCGTTCAAAGGTGGCACCTGTACGGATCAGGCGCCAAATGTTGTGAGGACCGCGCATTGGCTAGAGCTTCCAACCCGAATGCAGCGCCGCAACACCAAATGTTAGGTTGCGATACTTAACGTTATCAAAGCCCGCACGGCGGATCATACCGGCAAAGGTGTCTTGGTCAGGGAACTGTCGGATCGATTCGACCAAGTACTGATAGCTCTCGCTATCACCAGCAATCATCTGGCCCATGCGCGGGATCACGTTGAAAGAATAAAGGTCGTATGCCTTTTGCATCATTGGGTTGGGCAATTGGCTGAATTCTAGAACCATCAACCGTCCACCGGGCCGCAGGACACGGTACGCTTCTGACAAAGCGTCCGGAATGCGTGTGACGTTCCGAATGCCAAAACTGATCGTGTAGACGTCAAAACTATTGTCTTCAAAGGGCAGGGCCATTGCGTCGCCGACAATCCATTCAAGGCTGTCGTCTAGGCTTGCGGCCTCGGCGCGTTTGCGGCCCTCGATCAACATGCTTTCGGTCATGTCGCACACTACGGCCTCGGCACCCGGTGCCCGGCGTAGGAATTTGAATGCAACGTCGCCCGTGCCGCCGGCCACGTCCAGCAGTCGTTGATTGGCACGTGGAGTGAGCCAATCCATCATCGCGTCTTTCCAAACGCGGTGGATTCCAACGCTCATGACGTCATTCATAATGTCATATTTCGACGCCACGTTGGAAAAAACGCCGTGGACCATGCCCGCTTTTTCTGTTTCGTCGACGGTCTGAAAGCCGAAATGCGTTTTATTCTGTGTTTCGTCCATGCCTTCGGCCTTTCAAGCTTGCAGATCTCTCTGTCTGCCCTTTCTTATAGGTCGCCACGCCACAGGGGGAAGCCCGTATGCCAGAACTGCCCGAAGTAGAGACAGTCCGTCGCGGATTGCTGCCCGTGATGGAGGGGGCTGTGATCGCGCAAGCCGAAGTTCGGCGACCAGATTTGCGCTGGCCATTTCCAGAACGCATGGCCGAGCGATTGACCGGAGCCCGCGTGACGCGTTTGGCGCGGCGATCCAAGTACATCCTTGCGGAACTGGATACAGGTGAGACGCTCATTGTCCATCTGGGCATGTCCGGTCGGATGTTGATCGCGGGTGCGCCCACGCCGGGCGTATTCCATCACGAAGAAGTGGTCCCGCAAAAACACGATCATGTTGTTTTGCATATGGATAATGGCGCGACGATCACATTCAACGATGCGCGCAGGTTTGGGGCGATGGATCTAGCTCCGACCGAGGGCATCGATCAACACTGGCTGATTGAAAAGCTGGGCCCAGAGCCGCTGAGCAACGCGTTTAACGAAACCTATCTGGCTGAGGTCTTGTCGGGTAAAAATACGCCTATCAAATCCGCTCTTTTGGACCAGAGGATCGTAAGTGGTTTGGGCAACATCTATGTCTGCGAAGTGTTATTTCGGGCGCGGCTTAGCCCAACCCGCAAGGCCGGTAAAATTGCGCGCGCACGCACCGGCGCCTTGGTACCTATCGTGCGCGAAGTCCTGAGCGACGCTATCGAGGCTGGCGGTTCATCCTTGCGGGATTATCGCCAAGCAGATGGTGAGTTGGGCTATTTTCAGCATCGTTTTCAGGTCTATGATCGTGAGGGTGAAGCTTGTGTAACACCTGATTGCAACGGCACAATCACTCGAATCACCCAATCCGGGCGGTCAACTTTCTACTGCCCGCAATGCCAAAGATAGCTTGAACCTTGGGGCGTGACGGGCCAATGTCCGGCTTCAAAATGGATCACTAGGGACCCTGCTCACATGGCCTATGACACACTTATCGTCGACGTAGAGGACCACGTGGCCCTCATTCGGTTGAACCGGCCGGAGGCGATGAATGCCCTGAATCAGGCTCTTTTGGCGGACCTTGCTAAGGCGTTCAAATCGGCTCAGGAAAACGACAAGGTGCGGTGCATCGTGTTGACCGGTTCTGACAAAGTGTTCGCTGCAGGCGCCGATATTACCGAAATGGCCGACAAGAATTTCGTAGAGGTATTCGCCTCCGACATGTTTGGTCATGAGGTCGATCCAATGGCCAAGTGTCGCAAGCCGATCATCGCAGCAGTTGCTGGCTATGCGCTGGGCGGTGGATGCGAATTGGCGATGATGTGTGACTTCATTATTGCAGCGGATACCGCAAAATTCGGCCAGCCCGAGATCAATCTTGGCGTCGTTGCAGGCCTTGGCGGCACACAGCGGCTGACCCGCGCGGTGGGCAAATCCAAATCGATGGACATGCACCTGACCGGCCGCTTCATGGATGCCGAAGAAGCAGAGCGTTCCGGGCTTGTAAGCCGCGTTGTGCCCGCCAAAAAGTTGATGGAAGAAGCGTTGGCTGCCGCGCAAAAAATCGCACAAAAAAGTCAGCTTACTGCGATGGCCGTTAAGGAAGCAGTCAATCGGGCGGACGAAGTTTCTCTCCAAGAGGGGCTGCTGTTCGAACGGCGGCTTTTTCATATGCTGTTCGCGACTGAGGATCAGTCCGAGGGTATGGCTGCATTCGTTGAAAAGCGCGAGGCACAGTTCCGCGACAAGTAAAAGACAACGCATTAAGGGCTTGGCAAGGTGCGGTCAGTGCCCTAAACACCGCGCCAGACATGCGTGTGAGGCTCGCTTAGCCAGATTCGTCCGGTATCAAACCCGGAGACCGGGTTTGCCCCTTGCACTTAAATTTGCGCCCAACGCGTTTGCAGCGGGCCCCGGAACAAGGATCAAACACTATGGCAAATTCGCCCCAAGCTAAAAAACGCGCCCGTCAGAACGAGCGTCGCTTTGCAGTAAACAAAGCCCGCCGCTCGCGCATCCGGACATTCTTGCGCAAAGTCGAAGAGGCGATTGCCTCTGGCGATCAGGACGCTGCAAAAGTCGCACTGCAGGCCGCTCAGCCCGAAATCATGCGCGGCGTGACAAAAGGCGTTTTCCACAAGAACACAGCTTCGCGCAAAGTCTCGCGTCTGTCGTCCCGTGTGAAATCCATGGGCGCCTAAGTCCCAAATTTATACAGTCTACAAGACGCGTCCCTTTTGGGGCGCGTTTTGCGTTTGAGGTGTGACATTTTTTAGGCTCGTTAGATTCTTTTTCAGAGACTCCGCTGTCAATATCATTGTTCCATTGATGGAGCCTTTGCGCACTTGCTATCACATTCCAGCGAGTCACATCGCACCTTAGGGGATTGGTATGAGTAAGAGCGGATTAACGCTGGTGTCTGAGATTTTACCTCAGGCAGCGTGGGAAATATTGTCTAACGACAGCCGTGCACTCATGATCGATGTCCGGACCCGTCCCGAATGGGGATTTGTGGGCGGTCCAGATCTGTCGGAGGTAGAGCATGCGGTCACACAGATCGAATGGCTTTCTTACCCTGATATGTCCCCTAATCCTGCGTTCGTCCGAACGCTGATGGAGAGCATTGATGGAACGGTTCCATCGCAAATGCTGTTTCTCTGTCGGTCGGGCGCAAGATCACTGAGCGCGGCATATGCCGTGGCCGACGCCCTGTCTGCTGAGGGTTTAGACGTGCCATGCATCAATGTCGTGAACGGGTTTGAGGGGGATTGTGACGCACAAGGTCGGCGCGGGGCGCTCAATGGCTGGAAGGCCAGTGGGTTGCCGTGGCGGCAAACATAGATGCGACGACAGTCCGAGTTGGGAAAAGAGGCACAATGACAAATGATACCTGGGGGGCGGTGCGCGATCAGATTCGCAAATCGGTTGGGAACAATAACTACACTGCCTGGATTGAGCCTCTTGGGTTTGAACGCCTAGACGGAAGTGTCCTGCGCCTCGTTGCGCCGACCAATTTTATTGGGTCGTGGGTCACGCAGAACTACTCCGATGTGATCTTGCGTCACTGCACTGCGGCTGGTGTTCGTGCCGATCGCCTTGAGTGTATTGTCGCCAACACGGCGGCTGCACCTGCGCCCAAGGCATCAGTCACGCCTGCGCCTGTTGCAACGCGCAAACCTGCGGTGGCCGTAAATGCCGACCTGCCTGGCGCTGCTTTGGATCCGCGCTTTACGTTCGACGCATTTGTCGTGGGCAAGCCAAACGAACTGGCGCACGCCTCGGCCCGTCGTGTTGCTGCTGGCAATGCCGTCGGCTTTAACCCGCTGTTTTTGTATGGTGGCGTTGGGCTGGGGAAAACTCACCTCATGCAGGCAATCGCGTGGGAACTGCAGGCCAGCCAGCCACATCTGCGCGTATTGTATCTGTCGGCTGAGCAGTTCATGTACCGCTTTATTCAGGCCCTGCGCGAAAAGGATACGATCAGCTTCAAGCAGCTTTTCCGCTCGGTTGATGTGCTGATGGTGGATGACGTTCAGTTTATTGCAGGCAAAGAAAGCACGCAGGACGAATTCTTTCACACGTTCAATGCCCTGATCGACCAAGGCAAGCAGATCGTTATTTCGGCAGACCGTTCGCCTGCGGATATCACAGACCTTGAGGAGCGCATCCGTTCGCGCCTTCAGTCCGGTCTAGTCGTAGACCTTCACCCCGCTGATTTTGAGCTGCGCCTTGGCGTGCTGCAACACAAGATGGCGCAGTTCCGGGCGCAAAACCCAGAATTGGCTGTCGCTCCTGGCGTTCTTGAATTCCTTGCGGATCGTATCTCTAGCAATATCCGTGTGCTTGAGGGCGCAGTGACCCGGCTATTTGCATTCTCGACGTTGGTCGGTGGAGAAATCACGCTTGATCGTGCCCAAGATTGTCTTGCCGATATTCTGCGCGCCTCGGAGCGTAAGCTGACCATCGATGAGATCATGAAAAAGGTCTGTGAGCACTACAATCTGCGGATGTCCGACATGGTGTCGGCCCGCCGCACGCGTTCCATCGCGCGGCCACGCCAAATGGCGATGTACCTCGCCAAGAAGCTCACGCCTCGTAGCTACCCCGAGATTGGTCGCAAATTTGGCGGGCGAGACCACACAACTGTGTTGCACGGTGTCCGCAAGATCGAGGAATTGATCACTCAAGACTCGCAAGTTGCCGAAGATGCCTTGCTTTTAGAGCGGAAACTCGAAAGTTAACCTCTGAAAAGGCATTGAACCTGCTGGGGCTTTGTCTACTGTCAAAGCCCCACAGCCTACGAGGGATGGATCATGAAATTCAGCATCGAACGCGCCGCACTCCTAAAAGCGGTCAGCCAGGCGCAGTCCGTGGTCGAACGGCGCAACACCATCCCAATTCTTGCGAACGTGTTGATGGAAGCGGCGGACGCAGAGGTAAGCTTTCGCGCGACTGACCTTGATATCGAAGTCGTCGACAAGACACCGGCTCAGGTTGAGCGCGCTGGGGCAACAACCGTCTCGGCGGTTATCCTTAATGAGATTGTTCGCAAATTGCCGGACGGCTCTTTGGTGCAATTGTCCGAAGAACCCGCCACCGGTCGATTGACCGTTAGCGCGGGGCGCTCGCATTTCAGCCTTGCTACTCTGCCAAAGGAGGACTTCCCCGTGATGGCCTCTTCTGAGTATGCGAGCAACTTTAGCTGCAAGGCACCTGTTCTGCGCCGTCTATTCGACAAGTCGAAATTCGCGATCTCGACCGAAGAAACGCGCTATTATCTGAACGGCGTATACATGCACGTGGCTGACGCCGAGGGCGGCAAGGTGTTGCGTTGTGTGGCGACTGATGGTCACCGTTTGGCCCGCGTTGATGCCGACCTCCCTGAGGGGGCTGAGACAATGCCGGGCGTCATAGTGCCCCGCAAAACGGTCGGCGAAATGCGTAAACTGCTCGACGATGATGAAGCGACTATTGCAGTCTCCGTATCCGAGACCAAAGTTCGGTTCGCAACGCCGGGGATCACGCTGACGTCCAAGGTGATCGACGGCACGTTCCCTGACTACACGCGGGTTATCCCAACGGGTAACACACGCAAGCTTGAGGTTGATGCCGCCGAGTTCGCAAGTGCGGTCGACCGCGTGGCGACGGTGTCTTCCGAACGTTCGCGTGCCGTAAAGCTACAACTTGACGAAGACCGCCTGGTTCTGTCCGTCAATGCACCTGATAGCGGTGCTGCTGAGGAAGAGCTTGCTGTGGCCTACGGCGATGAGCGGTTAGAAATCGGCTTCAACGCCAAATACCTTCTTGAAATCGCAAGCCAAGTTGATCGTGAGAACGCCGTGTTCTTGTTTAACTCCTCCGGTGACCCGACCTTGATGCGTGAGGGGAACGATACCTCTGCGGTCTACGTGGTCATGCCGATGCGGGTGTGAGACCCGATTGGTTCGACCGTCGCGCCACATCATCACATCTCTGCGCCTGTCGCACTTTCGGTCTCACCATCAAGTCCAAATAGGGCTTGATGGCAGGCCCGTTGTCCTGTTCGGGGCGAACGGCGCGGGCAAGACGAACATACTCGAAGCGGTGTCGCTCTTGTCGCCCGGGCGTGGTTTGCGTCGCGCCCTTGCAGAGGATCTGATCCGTCGTCCCGAAGCGATTGGCTGGAAAATCGCGGCTCAGGTATCAACTGATGCGCAGGTCTATGAGGTTGATCTTCAGGCCGAGCCGGGCCACCCGCGGCAAACCCGCATAGACGGCAAACAGTTGCCCCAAACGGCTTTGGCTCGTTTGGTGCGGGTGCTTTGGTTGATCCCCGCGATGGATCGTTTGTGGATTGAGGGGGCAGAGGGGCGTCGTAGGTTCTTGGATCGCGCGACCATGAGCTTTACCCCCGATCATGCGGAAATTACGCTGGCCTATGAAAAGGCTATGCGGGATCGCAATCGTCTGCTTAAGGACGGTGTGCGCGATGCTCATTGGTACGCGGCACTCGAAAGCCAGATGGCGCGCTTTGGGGCTGAGATTTCGCTCAATCGACGCAATGCGCTAGAGGTGTTGCAAGACGCACAGCAAAGCACGGTGGCGGATTTCCCCACCGGCGCTTTGTCGATTTCGCTGCCGGATGGCGCGGTCGCCCCCGAAAACCCAGATGATCTGCGCACAGCCCTCGTCGAAAGCCGCCCGCGGGACATGGCGGCAGGCCGCACTCTTGTGGGGCCGCACCGCGTTGATCTTGAGGCTATGTTCATGCGCAAAGACGTACCCGCCAAGCACTGCTCCACCGGAGAGCAAAAGGCCCTTTTGATCTCTTTGATCCTCGCGAATGCTCGTGCTTTGCATGCCACGACTGGGGCGGCGCCCGTGTTGCTGTTGGATGAGGTTGCTGCACACTTGGATGCGCAACGCCGCAAAGCGCTGTACGATGAGATCACGGCCCTTGGCGCGCAGGCGTTTCTGACCGGAACTGATCGCAATTTGTTTACGGATTTCGGAACTCGGGCCGCAGTATATAACGTGGCCGAAGCGGAGGCCGCGTCGCTTGTTGAAGAGGCGACACTATGATTGGCAACCGCATCTCTTTGATCACGCTAGGCGTGCAAGATTTGAAGCGCTCGGTCGCGTATTACAAGGCTGTGGGCTTTGAACCGGAGACCGTACTAGAGAAGGCCGCGTTTTTCGATCTCGGTGGCGCAAAGTTCGGCCTCTATCTGCGCGACGACCTCGCCCATGAACAGGGGCGTGCGCCCGAAGAGTGTGGCGTTGGGTTTGCGAGCTTGGCTCAAAACCAACTGAGCGAAGCAGAGGTTGATGCCGCAGTCGGGCGGGCACTTGCCGCCGGAGCGATGCTTTTGAAGGCCCCTGGAAAGATGTTTTGGGGCGGATATTCTGGCTATGTCGCTGACCCCGACGGTCATGCTTGGGAGTATTCTTACAACCCGTATTGGCCTTTGGATGCAGATGGCCGGATCGTCTAAGCGGGACGTTACCACAAACCGCTAAATGTGGGGGTCTACGCGTGACAAGGGTGGGGTAAACCGCTATAAGTTGCGGACCAAACAAGAGGTCTGTCCACATGGCTGACGCCACTCAGACGCCGGAAACATACGGCGCCGATTCTATCAAAGTTCTCAAAGGCTTGGAGGCTGTGCGCAAGCGGCCCGGCATGTACATCGGGGATACCGATGATGGCTCCGGTTTGCACCACATGGTCTACGAGGTGGTGGATAACGGGATCGATGAGGCGCTGGCCGGACATGCGACCCACGTAAGTGTTAAAATCCACGCCGACAGCAGCGTTTCCGTACGGGACAACGGCCGGGGCATCCCGGTGGGTCTGCACGAAGAAGAAGGTGTTTCTGCGGCAGAGGTCATCATGACCCAGCTGCACGCCGGCGGTAAATTCGACAGCAATTCCTACAAGGTGTCGGGCGGTCTGCACGGCGTTGGCGTGTCGGTTGTAAACGCGCTGTCTGATTGGCTGGAACTGCGCGTTTGGCGCGAAGGCAAAGAGCATATCGCTCGCTTTGAGCATGGCGATACCGCTGAGCATCTGAAGGTCGTCTCCGAGACGGAGGAGACCGGCACTGAGGTGCGTTTCCTCGCTTCGCTTCAGACGTTCTCGAACCTCGAATATAATTTTAAAACGTTGGAAAATCGCCTGCGCGAGTTGGCGTTCTTGAACTCAGGCGTTCGGATCATTCTTGAAGATGAACGCCCCGCTGAGCCACTGCGGACGGAGCTGTTCTATGAGGGCGGTGTGCAGGAATTTGTGCGCTATCTGGATCGTTCCAAAACCAGCGGCATGGCTGACCCGATTTTTATCACGGGTGAAAAAGACGATATTGGGATCGAGGTCGCGATGTGGTGGAACGACAGCTACCATGAGACGGTTCTGCCCTTCACGAACAACATTCCTCAGCGGGATGGTGGTACGCACCTTGCGGGTCTGCGCGGCGCGCTCACGCGAACCATCAACGCCTACGCGCAATCCTCCGGGATCGCCAAGCGCGAGAAGGTCAATTTCACCGGCGATGACGCGCGTGAGGGTTTGACTTGCGTGCTGTCCGTCAAAGTACCCGACCCGAAATTTTCCAGCCAAACCAAAGACAAGCTGGTCTCATCTGAGGTGCGCCCAGCAGTCGAAGGCTTAATGAACGAAAAACTTTCGGAGTGGTTCGAAGAGCATCCGAACGAAGCAAAAACGATCGTTTCCAAGATCATTGAAGCCGCATTGGCCCGTGAAGCCGCACGTAAAGCGCGTGAACTAACACGCCGCAAAACCGCGATGGATGTGGCTTCGTTGCCGGGCAAACTGGCTGATTGTCAGGAAAAAGACCCGGCAAACTCTGAGATTTTCTTGGTTGAGGGTGACAGTGCGGGCGGGTCCGCCAAGCAGGGTCGCTCGCGGCGCAATCAGGCAGTTTTGCCTTTGCGCGGTAAAATCCTGAACGTGGAACGCGCGCGTTTCGACCGTATGCTTGGCAGCCAAGAAATCGGTACGCTGATCACTGCGTTGGGCACCGGCATCGGCCGTGACGAGTTCAACATCGAAAAATTGCGCTACCACAAGATCGTCATCATGACCGATGCGGACGTTGATGGCGCACACATTCGGACGCTTTTGCTCACGTTTTTCTTCCGCCAAATGCCCGAAATCATTGAGGGTGGATACCTCTATATCGCGCAACCACCTCTTTATAAGGTGGCGCGCGGGAAGTCCGAGGTTTACCTCAAGGACCAAGCGGGCTTGGATGATTATCTAGTTGCGCAGGGCCTTGATGGCATGGTTTTGCGTCTGCCCTCAGGTGAAGAATTGGCGGGCCAAGACCTTGCGCGGGTTGTGGAAGGTGCACGTAGCTTCAAGCGGATTTTGGACGCGTTTCCAACGCACTACCCCCGCCGTATCCTTGAACAAGCCGCTATCGCGGGTGCCTTCGACCCGGGCAAGGCGGACGCTGATTTGCAGTCAGTTGCGGATGCCGTTGCCAAACGTCTGGACCTTGTTGCCCTAGAATATGAGCGTGGGTGGACGGGCCGTATCACACAAGATCACGGCATTCGCTTGGCGCGCGTTTTGCGCGGCGTTGAGGAGGTGCGGACGCTAGATGGTGCGGTTCTCCGCTCTGGCGAGGCGCGCAAGCTGGCCGACGTCGCGGAGCGCACCCGTGAGGTCTACAACGACCCTGCGCGTTTGCAGCGTAAGGAGCGTGAAACGATCATCCACGGTCCGCAGGAACTGCTGGCCGCAGTGCTGGCAGAGGGTGAAAAAGGCCTGTCATTGCAGCGCTATAAGGGCTTGGGTGAGATGAACCCAGACCAACTGTGGGAAACCACGTTGGACCCTGATGCGCGCACGCTCTTGCAAGTCAAAATTGAGGACCTTGCCGAGGCAGATGATGTTTTCACAAAACTGATGGGCGATGTGGTGGAACCGCGCCGCGCTTTCATTCAGGAAAACGCGCTAAGCGTCGAAAACCTCGACTTCTAAAACCAACGGTGCGCTGGGACAAAACTGAACCAGCGCATCGAAATCTCTCCCGCGACTCAAGACTGGCAGTCTTGTAGAATGCGCAAAAACCAGTTGATATCTGAAGATGTCACTGGCTGGCCCATTGGGAGAAGCTCGCATGTTTAAGACAGTATTGATCGCGGTCGATGTCTCAGAGGAGGCGGAAGCCCGACGCATTCTATCTACAGCTAAAACCCTGACAAATGACTGGGAGTGTGCATTGCACGTTATCAGCGTCGTGCCTTCCGTAGGTATGGCGATCGTGGGCTCGTTTCTTTCCGATGACTTTGAGGCACGCAGCAAAGAGGCCGCACATGTCCAGTTGATGAAGGCCCTCGCGGACGCAAACTTGGACGCGCGGACCCACGTTTTGACGGGCAAAGTATATGATATGATTCTAGCGGAGGCCGAAGCTTTGGGCGCAGACCTCATTTTGGTAGGATCACACCAGCCAGAGCTTCAGGATTTTTTATTAGGCGCCAACGCAGCTAGGATCGTGCGACATGCCAAGGCATCGGTGCTGGTCCTGCGCGACTAGGGCTCTGACGCCAGTTGGACCAAGATAGCCATAGCGTCTTCGGCGCGATCTTCGGGTACAAAGAGATGATCGTGATAGAACCCCGACACCGGATTAACCCCCATGCCGCCCTGTGCAAGTGCCGTCGTGACCCTTGCCAAGAACCCAACTGCATCCAAGGCGGAGTGAATGTTTAACGTGATCATCCGGCACGGGAATTCATAGCTCCACCCAAGTGCATCCGCTTCATCGCGACGGACGATAAACGTGGTTCCCTCAGCTTCCTGAAAGATCATGCGCGGCACCAGATCGGGTGGGACGCCTTGTCCCGGCCGAGATACGAAAACGTAGGTATCAGGCAGTAGTACTGCATTAAGGCTCCGCAAGAGCGTCGCCAAATCGTGTTCGCCGCTCATGCGCTTTTGCGCCCTTCTCGTAGCCATGCAAACACCGTTAGAAGGGCTGCCAACATCAAAAACAGCCATGGCGGTACCAACGAGGTAATTCGTAGGCTGGTGGTTTGAAATGCCTCGCGCGGGGTCAAGCCGACCCATCCGCGACCTGTTGCCGTTCGGCCTTCGCGCACGGTGCGCAGGTCCGGTGTGCCGGCCTCTAGTATTGCTGCACCGCCTCTGCGAGCTTCAAGCATACCTACGATCGGAGCCGCGCTAGCGATCGTGTCGACAAATTCGCGCGGGGCGGCAGGACCAAGGGCGAATACGGTTTCTTGATCCCCTTCGTTTAGCCGATATAGCCCTTGCTGAGTGCCGGTGAATTCCGCGACGAAGCGGCCCGGCGTGTCTTCGGTCAGCGTGAGCGCGAATTCCGTCCCATCAGGGCGCGTGATGACCACTGTGTCTGGCGTCCCGCTGAGGGTGCGACGCGTGATCGTCACGACCTGTCCAACGGCTGAAGCGGTCAACGCCTCTTCCTCCAACTCCGGTTCTTTCATCATCCAGTGCGCAAGACGGCGTAGCAGTTCCAACTGCGGGCCACCGCCCTCAAACCCACGATCCCATAGCCATACATGGTCAGACGCCAAAAGTGCGACACGACCTTCGCCCACGCGGTCCAGCACCAATAGCGGCGCGTTCTCAGGCCCTTCCATGACGGTTTGCGCGTCGGGCTCTGTGCGCAGTTCGGTCATCCGAAACCAACGGCCCCACGGGGCGGCGTCCGGACTATCCCCGCCCGGCCCATAGGCTTCTAGGCCTTGGGTCACAGGGTGGCGGTTGCCCATTTCGGTGATTGCCGGGGCAAAGCCTTGTTCGACGACCCGGGCCGTTGGGGCTGCGGGCATGATGTCCTCTAGCAAAGATCGGTAAAGGCTGTCCGCCGAAGCGAAATCGGGCCCTGCGGCGACCAAAACGGCCCCGCCGCGTGCCACATAATCTGCTACGTTCGCGAGGTAGAGAGGCGAAAGAATTCCGCGCCGTCTGTAGCGATCAAAGATGATCAGATCGAATTCATCGATCTTTTCAAGGAACAGTTCCCGCGTCGGAAAAGCGATGAGCGAGAGTTCCGTCACTGGTACGCCATCCTGTTTTCCGGGGGGGCGTAGGATTGTGAAATGCACAAGGTCCACAGCCGAGTCTGCCTTGAGCAAATTACGCCATGTCCGCTGGCCGGGATGTGGCTGGCCAGAAACCAACAGCACGCGCAGACGGTCGCGTACGCCGTTGATCTGGACCACGGCACTGTTGTTGCGGGTTGTCAGCTCACCCTCCGCTTCCGGGAGGGTGAATTGCAGGATGTTCATACCGCCGTGAGGCAGGACCAAAGGCACCTCAAGGTCCCGGCCAAGGGGGATTTCAAAGGTCCGTGGTGCATCGCCGTCTATTGATATTTGCACCGGCGTGCTGGTTGTGCCCGCAGGCGCGGCGCCTAGATCATCGGCCCGCAGTGTGATGGTGAACTCTTCATCCAAAATCGCAAATGCGGGTGCATTCCGCACGCTCAAGCGGCGGTCCCAATCGGTGCTTCGTCCGGTTTGCAGCAGGTGCGTTGGCGCGGGTATATCGGGCGCAAGTTCGGCGTCATGGATTTGTCCGTCAGACAGGATCAATGCACCGGCCACGCGGGCGCGCGGGGTCTCTGCTAGCAAGTTGCCAAGCGCGGCCATTACGCGAGTTCCTGCGTTGTTTTCCCCGTCGCCGACGCGCACAACGCGGGCGTCCATGCCCAGTTCGGTGATCCGATCTAGTGTCTCCACAAGGGCGGCTTCGGTTTGCGCGCGGCGGTCGCCTAACCCTTGGCTTGCGCTTTCGTCTAAGGCGATCAACACGATGTCGGATAGGGGGCTGCGGTCCTCGGTCTGAAGCGACGGGTTCGCCAGCGCCAAGACCAACGCAGACGCCGCCAACAAGCGAAGCCACCATCCGGGCAAGCGACGCGCGGCACATAGCACGCACAACGCGCCCATCATCAAAGCGATGCCTGCTAGCAACGATAGTGGGATCAGCGGGTCAAAAAGCACAGATTGCGTCATGTCATTGCCCCAACCGATCCAACAACGCGGGCACATGGACTTGGTCCGATTTATAGTTGCCCGACAATACGTGCATCACAAGATTGATCCCAAAACGATAGGCGATCTCGCGCTGGCGTTCGCCTGCAAACCCGCGCCCTACGGGAAACAGATGTTGGCCATTTTCATTCGTCGCCCAAGCCGCCGCCCAATCATTGCCCCCGATCAAAACGGGCGTGACCCCGTCGTTCAGAGTGCGAAACGGAATACCTTCAACTTCTTCGGCGTCGGGGGCCGCCTCGACCCAAACGTCGCGTGATGCGTGCCGCCCGGGAAAATCTTGGAGCAGATAGAAGGTTCGCGTCAGGACGTGATCCGCTGGCAGCGGCTCCAGCGGGGGAATGTCTAGCGGCTGCGCGATGGCCTGTAGGCGGCGCGCATTCGGGCTGGTCCCACCAAAGCGGCTGACGTCCGCGTCGCGGGTATCAAACACGATCATTCCACCGCCGCGCAAATACCGATTAAGTGCGCTATATGCGGCATCACTTGGAATCTGCTGACGCTCTGTAATCGGCCAATATAGCATGGGAAATAGGCTTAGTTCATCCCGCTCAATATCCACGCCAATGGGCTGTTCCGGTTCAACCGATGTACGCCGGGTCAGGGCTGCGGAAAGTCCCGCAAGGCCCGCCTCCGACACATCATCCATCCGCGCATCGCCGGTTATGACATAGCCCAGACGAATGTCTGTGCTTGCCAAAAGCGCAAGCGCCTCATCCGTTGCTGCATTGTTTTGAGCATGCGCGGGTGGGATCGGAGCCAACATAATCGCCAATCCTGCCACTAGAGGCATGGCCCCCCGCAGCCGCCCCCCCAACCACAAAGACGCGATGGCGTCGATTGCCAAAAGGAATAACGCAAGAGTTAGAAATAAGGGCATGAGCAGCAATTCCGGTTGGTTGGCCACGCCTTCTACGGGTAAAGTTAGCGGCCACTCCGCAGGCGCGAGCGTGTCATCGGCACCCATCACATTTAGTGCCACGCGCCGTTCGAGCCCTGCATAAAGCCCGGGGGGCAAGTCTGGGCCCAGCACGCCCTCGGCCAGAACGGTTCCGCTGACACCAGCAAAGCGTGCCGCATCTTGGGGCAGGCCGAAGCCGTCCAAAACAACCGATGGCACCCATGTCACACCAGCTAGGTCATCGGCCTCGGGGCTGGCTGGGCGGGTTGAGATAGCGAGGCGTTCTAGCATCTGTACGAACAGTCCCGACAGCGGCAGGTTCGACCATTCAGCGTTGGCCGTGACGTGGAACAGCACAACTTGGCCCTGTCCCATGATCTTGCGTGTTACAAGCGGCGTGCCGTCTGCAAGCGCCGCGATAGAGCGTTCAGCCAAGGTCGGATCAGGCTGCGCCATGACTTGGCTTGCGACTGTCACATCGGGCGGCACAGGCAGGCCGAAAAAGGGTGACGTGTCGGCAAAGGGGCGCAGGGTCTTTGGCTCTCCCCAGCTGAGTGCGCCACCGATTGTGCGCCCACCGGTGCGCAGTCGTACGGGCATCAGAGGGTCTTCTTCGGCGCGGCTTACGTCGGACCCGGCCAGCCGGGGCCCGGCAAAGCGTACGAGCAGTCCGCCGTTTTCGACCCATTCCGTCACGGCCTCTGTCTCGGGTGCGGTGAATTGCGCAACATCGGCTAAAACCAATACATCAGGATTGGCCAGCAACATATCGTCCAGAGCGCCCTCGATCAGGTCGGCAGTGGGGGCCAGTGCGCGGTTCAGATAATAGAGCGGGGAAAGCAGATCTTGGGTTTCGGCATCCGCCTCGGCGGTCAATAGCGCGACCTCACGTCGTTGCAGCGCATCGTCCGTGAGGCTAACCGCCCCGGCGGAACGTTGGCCGCCGATCTCAAACCGCTGGACGCGGTTGCGTAACTCGGGCGGTAGGGACAGATCCAGCATCGCAGTGCTTTCACCATCTGCAAAGCTGAGCGTGCCGGTGGCCAGTGTGGTGACAATGCCGTCGGGGCCGGGGCCAATCGCGTTGAGCGGATAGTCAGCGGCCACCCAGGTACGGGCCGCGCGCATGGCCGTCAGAGTGATTACCCCATCCGCATAGCTGGGGGGTATTAGGCCGATAACCGGCTGGGGGCTTTGTATAACGCGGGAGGGTACCAGTGCGGTAATGGCCAACTCCCTGTCGCGAGCGAGGCCGTCACTGAACCAAATGACTTCGCCGATGCCCTCAAGCTCAGATGCCCAGTCGGCAACCGCGGCATAGTCGGGGGCATAGGGCGCGGGGCGTAGACCGGCCAGTTCGGGCAGCCAATCGCGTGGCGCGCGGAATTCGGGGGGGGTGAGCGGGCCTGTCAGAGCCTGGATCGCAACGGTGCGTTCGGCCCTTGCCGCTTCTGTCAGGATTTCGCCCAAGCGTTCCACGCGGGCAGGCCAGTCGCGTGCAGAGGCCCAGCTTGCATCCATCACAATCAGCATTGGGCCCGAACCCTCAGTCGGCGTGCGTGGGTTCAGAACGGGACCAGCGAAGCCCACAATGACGGCGGCCACCGCAAGTGTGCGTAGAACCAAAAGCCACCATGGGGTTTTATCCGTCTCGGCGTCGTCATCACGGAGGCCAAGCAATAAGGCCACGCCTGGAAAACGGCGCTTTGTTGGTGCGGGTGGCACCGCACGCAGCAACCACCACAGGATTGGAAGAGCCAAAAGGGCCAGCAACAAAAGGGGTGCTGCAAAGGACAATCCGCTCATCTCGCACGCTCCAACGCCGCGTATAGCCACAAAAGCGCAGGCTCAGCAGGGCCATCGGTGTGGTGGCAATAGTATCGCCAACCGGTGCGCGCGCACAGCGTTTGAAGGGCAGCTTTGCGGGCGGCCAAACGATCAAGATATGCCTCGCGCAGGTTTTTTGCGCGCATCGTTTCAAATTCAACTGCACCGGTCATGGATTGAAAAACAGTACGCCCATCGAAAGGAAAGCTTTCTTCGGTGGGGTCGAGCACATGGACAATCGCCCCTTTGACGCCGCGATCTGCGGCGGTGGTTAGAGCCGTCTCAGTCGCATCGATGTCGCCCATGAAGTCGGAGAAGAACACGCCACGCGAGCCATTGGGCAGGACCTGTGGGCGCGGGGCGCCGTAATCAGCGGCCTCACTTGGGTCCATCAGGGCGCGTGCCATATTTAACAGCTGCGCTTTGCCAGACCGGGGTGGCTCGGGCAGGTTCATTAGGCCGATCCGTTCGCCCGCGCGTTGAGCTAGGATTGCGATGGCCATGCCCAGAGTTTGGGCGCGGCGTAGTTTCGAGGGGCGGTCTTTGTGCCCCGAGTAGGTCATGGAACCTGCGTCATCGACCCAGAGCATGACTGATTGTGCGGCCTGCCATTCGGTTTCGCGCACGTAGTGCCCGTCGCTCCGACCAGATTGTCGCCAGTCGATCCGGCGGCGCGAGTCGCCCGGTTGCGCGGGACGGTACTGCCAAAAATTGTCGCCCTGACCGGCCCGCTTGCGCCCATGCTCCCCCAAGAGAACTGTCGCGGCAAGATGCTGCGCGTCCGCCAAGAGCGCAGGCAAATAGGCCGAGACCTCCTCCGACCGGGCGCGCAGGGTATCAGGGGTATGGAGCGTTGGGTTGCTCACGCGGCGGCGTCCACGTGGGTGACGGTTGCGGTGACTTCGCGGATAACATCCGCCAAAACACGTCCCTCGGCGCGTGCTGCAAAACTAAGGGCCATGCGATGAGACAACACGGGCATCGCAAGTGCGGCCACATCCTCGGGCGAGGGGGCCAGGCGACCATCCATCAATGCCCACGCCCGCGATGTCAGCATGAGCGCCTGTGCCGCGCGTGGACCTGGGCCCCACGCCACGGTGTCGCGCACAATCGCAGGTGCCTCTGGGGCGTCGGGGCGACAGGCACGGACCAAATCAAGGATCATATCGACGGTTGCATCACCAACAGGCATCCGCCGAATGATGCCTTGGGCGTTAATCAATTCCTCTGGTGTGAATACCTGCGTCGGCATTGCTTGCTGCGTCCCCGTCGTGGCCAGCAGGATGTCACGTTCCGTCGCGCGATCTGGGTAGGGTACGTCAATTTGCACAAGAAAACGGTCCAATTGCGCCTCGGGCAGGGGGTAGGTGCCTTCTTGCTCAATCGGGTTTTGCGTGGCCAACACGTGGAACGGCGCAGGTAGCTTGCGGGTTTGCCCTGCAACGGTGACCTCACGCTCCTGCATGGCCTGCAGTAGCGCGGATTGTGTACGGGGTGATGCACGGTTGATCTCATCCGCCATTAAGAGTTGGGCAAAAATCGGCCCTTCAATATAGCGAAAGGCGCGGCTGCCATCGGGCGCGGTTTCCAACACCTCAGAGCCAAGGATATCGCCCGGCATCAAATCAGGTGTGAACTGGATGCGGTTGCCATTCAGGCCCATCACCGTGGACAGCGTTTCGACCAAAAGTGTTTTGCCCAGCCCTGGCAGCCCCATCAAAAGCGCGTGCCCCCCCGACAGCATCGCCGCAAGCGACAGCCCCACGACGGTATCCTGACCAATAATCGTACCCGCGATTTCGGATCGGGCCTCTCTTAGTTTGTCGCCGAGTGCGTCAATTTCCTTGATCATGGCGTCATCAGACATAGGCTCTCTCCATGCGGGCGTTTACAGGCGTCAGTATGCAGATATGACGAATGGGCTGAATGGCAAAGAGACATGAGCGGACAAAACATCGTGAAACCGGACCCCGAAGGCATAGCTGCCAGTATAAACGCCACAAAAAAGGGCCGCGGATTGCCGCCTGTGCAGCTGTGGAATCCGCCCTTTTGTGGGGATATCGACATGCGTATCGCGCGTGATGGTACGTGGTTCTACGAGGGGTCAAAAATAACGCGCCCCAGTTTGGTGGGGCTTTTTTCGTCGATCCTAAAGCTTGAAGATGGAAAGTTTTTCCTCGTGACGCCGGTAGAAAAGGTCGGGATCACGGTAGATGACGCCCCCTTTGTGGCCGTGGATTTCGAGCAAAACGGTGCGGATATCGTATTCGAAACCCAAGTGGGCGATAGCGTCACTGTTGGGCCCGAGAACGCCGTTCGCATTGAGTTCGCTGAGGACGGAGAGCCGTCACCCTATTTGCACGTCCGCGCAGGCCTAGAGGCGCTGATTGACCGCAAATCGTTCTACCGATTGGTTGAAGTGGGCGCGCACCATGAAGGCATGTTTGGTATCTGGTCCGATGGCGCGTTTTTTCCGTTTGTGGAAAGTGCGGCTTTGCAGGAATGATCTTTGCGTACAGGCAACTGGCGCGTCTGTTTGCGGTGCGCTAGGCATCGTGCAACTGGAAAGGACGTTTTATGATCCCTGCACGCTTTGCCCCTGTGGTTTTTGGTTTCATATTATCGGGGCTGATGTCTTTGATTGTGTCCGGCATTGCGACGCTGCGTGCTGTTGGCATGCCGCCCGACATCTTGGCCAAATGGATGGGCAGCTGGGCGTTTAGCTGGGGCGTGGCGTTTCCCACCGTTTTGGTAGTGGCGCCCTTAGCACGCCGCTTGGTGGCGCGTTTGGTCCGAAACGAGGGCTAAAGCTCAACCCACTCACCCGGTGCGATGCCGTCCAAAGACCACTCACCAATGCGCCAACGCACCAGCCGTAAACACGGCAAACCCACGGCGGCGCACATGCGCCGGACCTGACGATTGCGACCTTCGGTGATTGTCAGTTCCAGCCACGCATCGGGCACGGTTTTTCGCACGCGGACAGGTGGATCGCGGGGCCAAAGATCTGGCGTAGAAATTTGATGTACCTTGGCGGGCCGCGTCTTGCCGTCCTTTAGCGTGACGCCGCGGGCCAATTGGTCCAACGCGTCGTTTGAGGGCGTGCCCTCGACCATAACGAGGTAGGTTTTCGGCACCTTACGCTTGGGTGAAGTGATCTGCGCCTGTAACTGCCCGTTGTCAGTTAGCAGTAAAAGTCCTTCGCTGTCTCGGTCCAAGCGGCCAGCGGCATAGACACCGGGCAAGTCGATGTGATGTTTCAATCCCGGCCACTTTCCCTCATCGGTGAACTGGCTCAGGACATTCATCGGTTTATTGAATGCGATCAGCATATGGCGCTAGTGGGCCTGCGCCCAGTTCGCGCCCTGACCGGCATCGACGCTCAACTTCACGTCCAGATGCACCACGGGGTCGGCCGCGCCTTCCATAACGTCGCGGGCCACGGCGGTCAGTGCATCCACGGCGTCCTCATCGACCTCAAACAGCAGTTCATCGTGCACCTGCAAAAGCATCTTGGCGGGCAGATCCGCGATGGCGGCGGGCATGCGGATCATGGCGCGACGGATGATGTCCGCCGCTGTCCCTTGGATCGGGGCATTGATCGCGGCGCGCTTTGCAAACCCTGCGGTGGGGCCTTTGGCGTTGATTTCAGGCGTGTGAATTTTGCGGCCAAATAGGGTTTCGACCCGTTCGTGTTCCTTGGCGAATTTGACGGTATCGTCCATGTAGGTGCGGATGCCGGGAAAACGTTCAAAGTAGGTGTCGATAAAGGCCTGCGCCTCGGCGCGCGGAATGCGCAGATTGCGCGCAAGGCCAAAGCCAGAGATGCCGTAAATCACACCAAAGTTAATTGCTTTGGCTTGGCGGCGGACGTCTGAGGTCATCTCATCGAGAGGCACGCCAAACATCTGCGACGCGGTGATCGCGTGGATGTCCTGACCATCTTTGAACGCTTGTTTCAGGGCATCAATCCCCGCGACATGGGCCAAAATCCGCAACTCGATCTGAGAATAATCGAGCGCGACCAGAACTTTGCCTTCGTCCGCGACGAACGCTTCGCGGATGCGGCGACCTTCCTCGGACCGGATGGGAATATTCTGAAGGTTAGGATCGGTCGACGCCAAGCGCCCCGTGCTCGCGCCCGCAATAGAATACGACGTGTGAACACGCCCGGTGTCGGGGTTAATGTGGTCCTGAAGCGCATCGGTGTAGGTCGATTTCAGCTTGGACAATTGCCGCCAATCAAGAACGCGGGCAGGCAGGTCATGTTCGGTCGCAAGGTCTTCAAGGACATCCGCGCCGGTGGAATACTTGCCGGTCTTGGCGCTTTTTTTGCCGCCCTCAAGCCCCATCTTGTCGAACAGAATTTCGCCAAGCTGGGCAGGCGAACCGACGTTAAAGCTTTGTCCCGCCAATTCATGAATTTCGGCCTCTAGCCCCGCCATTTTCTGGGCGAATGCGTTGGACATGCGGCTCAGCGTATCGCGGTCGACCTTGATGCCCGTCCGCTCCATCTGAGCGAGCACGGGAACAAGGGGGCGTTCGAGCTTTTCATAAACCCGGGTGACCTGTGCAGTCGACAGGCGCGGTTTTAGGATTTGCCATAGGCGCAGCGTCACATCGGCGTCTTCGGCAGCATAGGGCACGGCATCTTCGATCGGCACACGATCAAAGGTGATCATGGATTTTCCGCTACCGAGCAGTGACTTAATTGGGATTGGTGTGTGGTTGAGGTATTGATCCGCCAGCTTGTCCATGCCGTGCGTGTGCAGGCCCGCATGCTGAGCGTAGGACAACAGCATTGTGTCGTCGATTGGCGCCAAAGTGATCCCGTACTTGGCAAAGATCTTCATGTCGTACTTGGCGTTTTGTAGAATCTTCAGGACAGAGGCGTCCTGTAGCAAAGGCCGCAACAGGGCTAGTGCGTCGTCCAACGGGATTTGCCCCTCCGCTAGGGCATCATTTCCGAACAGATCATCCGCCGCAGCGCCCTTGTGGGTCAACGGCACATAGGCGGCTTCGCCCGCTTCGATGCACAGGCTGACACCCACCAAATCAGCGGTCATTTCGTTCAGCCCGGTGGTTTCCGTGTCTACGGCGACATAGCCGCGGGCATGCGCTTGCGCGATCCATTTGGCCAGCGTTTGGGTGTCGCGGATGCAGGTGTATGTCCCAGTGCCCATTGCGGGGGCTTCTGGGGTCTCTGGCGCGTCGGGGGCCGTGATTTCGGGGGCGGCGGGGGGCTCTACGCCCATACGGTCGGCGATGCGCTTGGTCAGCGTGCGGAATTCCATCTGATTTAGGAATTCCAACAAATCCTCCGCCACGGCGTCGCGGATTTCGAGCGATTCCAACGTGAACGGCAGGTCCATGTTTTCGTCGAGTGCTACCAACCGTTTGGACAGTTCAATCTGGGCGCGATGCTCAATCAACGTCTGGCGGCGCTTGGGTTGTTTGATCTCTTCGGCGCGGTCCAACAGGTCCTCTAGGGTGCCGAATTCGTTGATCAACAAGGCCGCCGTTTTGATGCCGATACCTGGCGCGCCAGGCACGTTATCGACGCTGTCGCCCGCAAGGGCCTGAACGTCTACAACACGCTCTGGCCCCACACCAAACTTTTCAACCACACCGTCGCTGTCGATGCGTTTATTTTTCATGGGGTCCATCATTTCGACCCCGCCGCCGACAAGCTGCATCAGGTCCTTGTCGGAGGACACAATTGTCACCCGTCCACCGGCATCGCGCGCCTGACAGGCAAGCGTGGCGATGATGTCATCCGCCTCAAAACCCTCGATCTCTTCACAGGCGATGTTAAAGGCCCGTGTTGCCTCGCGGGTCAGCGGGATTTGGGGGCGCAAATCCTCGGGCATCGCGTCGCGGTTGGCTTTGTATTGGTCATACAGGTCATTGCGGAACGTATGGCTGCCTTTGTCAAAGATCACGGCGACATGGGTGGCAGCGTCTGGGCCGGAATTGCCCTCAACATAGCGTTGAAGCATGTTGCAAAACCCGCTGACCGCGCCGACCGGCAGGCCATCGGATTTGCGCGTCAGAGGTGGCAGCGCATGAAAGGCGCGGAATATGAAGGCCGAACCGTCGATGAGGTGCAGGTGGCACCCTTTTCCGAATTGCGTGTCTGACATGATAATCCCCTGTTCGCCGTGCGCTTGGTTCTAGCGCAGGGGGCGATGGATGGCGAGGCTCTGTGGACACCGATTGAGGGAAACTCAGCGCCCCTCAGCGCGAGCGCGCATAGGTCCGCCTAGTCGGCGAACCCGTGTTCCTCAGCCGGAAAGCTGCGTGCCCGGACGTCTTGGGCATAGGCCTCGACGGCTGCTTCGGCTTGCGTGCCTAAATCAGCGTAGCGTTTGACGAACTTTGGCTTAAATGTAGTGAACAGCCCCAGCATGTCATCGACCACAAGAACCTGACCGTCACAATGCGCCGAGGCCCCGATGCCGATCGTCGGTATAGGCAGGGCTTGGGTGATTTTTGTGGCCAGTCCGGTCGGTACTTTTTCCAAGACAACAGCGAAGGCGCCTGCGTCGCTAACGGCTTGGGCATCGGCCATCAACATGGGGGCCGCGTCGCCCCGGCCCTGTACCTTGTACCCGCCAAGTGTATGGATCGCCTGCGGGGTTAGGCCCACGTGGGCCATCACGGGGATGCCGCGTTCGACCAAAAATGCGATGGTTTCGGCCATATGCACGCCGCCCTCAAGCTTGACTGCGCCCGCGCCAGTTTCCGCCATCAGGCGGGCGGCTGCGGCAAACGCCACCTGTGGGCTGGCTTCATAGCTGCCAAAGGGCATGTCCACGACCATGAGGGCGCGGTTCAACCCGCGGCGCACGGCTTGGCCATGCAGGATCATCATCTCAAGCGTGACTTGCAGGGTTGAGGGCAAGCCGTGCAGTACCATGCCGACACTGTCACCGACGAGCACAAAATCGCAATGTGCATCCATCAGTTGCGCCATTGGTGTGGTGTACGCCGTCAAGCTGACAATCGGCGTGCCACCCTTCATATCTTTGATATCGCTTGGTGTTATGGCTCGCGACTGGCCTGTCGTGCTCATCCTAGGTCAGTGCGCCGCGGCGCCTTCGGCATCATCCGCAAGCATGAATTTTTTGTCACAATAGGGGCACTCGACAAAGCCCTTTGTGCTGTCCACGGTCAGCCACACGCGTGGGTGACCAAGGGCACCGCCGCCGCCATCACAGGCCACGCGGGAAGAGGTCACGATCTCTGTCTCAGGGGCATCAATGCTCATGGGTTGGCTCCAGACGATTCAAGGGGTAGGGGGGGTTATGCGGTAAACAGCCCCTTGTGGGCAAGGGGAATGGTGAGGGACGCCCAAATGGCAGCAGCGATCAAAATCGAAGGATTGCGCAAAACCTATGCTGGGCAGGGTGCGAGCGCACCGAAAGAGGCGCTAAAGGGCGTCGATCTGGAGATCCCTCAGGGTAGCATTTTTGGCCTGCTCGGGCCAAACGGCGCCGGCAAATCCACGATGATCAACATTCTGGCTGGGTTGGTGACGAAAACATCTGGGCGCGTGAACATCTGGGGCTTTGATCAAGATGTGAACCCACGCCAAAGCCGGGCGGCTATTGGTGTGATGCCGCAGGAACTGAACCTTGATCCCTTTTTCACGCCGCGCGCAGCCCTTGAGGTGCAGGCCGGCTTATATGGTGTGCCCAAGTCGGATCGCCGCAGCGATGAAATTCTTGAACTCGTCGGGCTGTCGGACAAGGCTGAGGCCTATGCGCGTACGTTATCGGGCGGTATGCGACGGCGACTGTTGTTGGCCAAAGCGCTTGTGCACCACCCGCAAATCCTCGTGTTGGATGAACCTACAGCGGGCGTGGACATTGAGCTGCGACAAATGCTGTGGCGCAACGTCCGCAAGCTGAACGAGGAGCGGGGGATGACGATCATCCTGACCACGCATTACCTCGAAGAGGCGCAAGAAATGTGTGATGAGATCGCGATTATAAATCATGGCGAAGTGGTCGTGCGTGATCGGACTGAGGTGTTGTTGGATCGGCTAGACGCCAAAACCCTCGTGATCGTGCCAGAGGCGGAAGTTGGTGAGGTATCGCTGCCAAAGGGCGTCGAAATGGCGCGCAGGCCCCATGGGGAGCTGGCGTTTTCTTATGCCCGGTCCAATACCAGCGCCGAGGCGGTGTTGCAGGCAGTCCATGCTGCGGGGATCTCGATCCGGGATGTGCGGACCGAGGAGGCAGACCTTGAGGATGTGTTTGTTTCGCTTACGTCTTCAAAGGCGTGAACCGCGGCCCGCAACGGTTGGACTAGGCGCGTCGTCGAACTACGCCCGCCGCAATACCCGCGCCAAGCGTGATCAGCATGCAGGCTCCCGCCAATGACCACGTGGCCGCAGCCTGCCCTGCAACCACCAAGACAATGGTAGATAAGAGTGGGGCGGCGTAGCTGGCTGCGCCCAAAACTTGGATATCGCCCCGCTTGACGCCGACATCCCATAGAAAGAACGCAAACCCCACCGGTCCAAGGCCTAGCCCGATAATGGCGGCCCATTGGACAGCGTTTGTGGGCCAAACGGTTGTCTCAATCATCAGGTGCGCCCCAGTGGCGAGGACTGCCGTCACAAGGCAAAAGCCGGTGACTGCTTCGGTCGGGACATGGGAAATCGTGCGCGACAGAACCGAATAGCTGGACCATATAAACGCGGCCAAGAGTGCGAGGGCATATCCACTGGTGTAGGTTGGATCAAAGGCCAAGGCCTCACCGCGGGTGACCAACAAAGCCGCCCCGCAAAAACCGCAGGCCGCCCCGATCACGTGGCGAGGCAACAACCGCTCGCCCGGTGCAAGCGCCGAAAGCACCACAATCAAGAGCGGCCACAGGTAGGCGATCAAGCTTGCCTCGACCGCTGGCGCGGCGCGGAGGGCAGAAAAATAGACAAAATGATATCCAAATAAACCACCCACGCCGATAGCCCAAACGTGGGGCGGTTGGCGCAACGCGCCAAAGGATCGCCCAGTAGAAAGCATGACGATGGCGCCCGACATACCGCCTATCGCAAAGCTTAAGCCTGCCAATTGTAAGGGCGGAACTGCGCCACTGGCCGCCGTGAACAACGCCAGAAGCGCCCACAAAAGGACGGCTCCAAATCCGACAAAGGTGGCGCGCGCTGGGCTCATGCCTTGGCGTAGCGCCAAGCTTTCGTCGCGTCCATATCGCACACGCAGAAAATGCGCGCTGGCTTTTTGGGCTGACCTGCGCTAAGGCGCGCGCACCTACTCTCCTCCAAAGGCTGTTCCCATGGATATTCGCAATATTGCGATCATCGCACACGTTGACCACGGCAAGACGACGCTCGTTGACGAGCTTCTCAAACAATCCGGTACTTACCGGGAAAATCAGGCGACGACCGAGCGCGCGATGGACAGCAATGACCTAGAACGCGAACGCGGCATCACCATCTTGGCGAAAGCGACAAGTGTTGAATGGGGCGAAACCCGGATCAACATCGTTGATACGCCCGGCCACGCCGATTTTGGCGGTGAAGTAGAGCGTATCCTGAGCATGGTTGACGGCGTGGTTCTGCTGGTTGACGCCGCTGAAGGCCCAATGCCTCAGACAAAATTTGTGACCTCCAAAGCGCTCGCGCTGGGTCTGCGCCCTATTGTTGTGCTTAACAAAGTGGACAAGCCCGACGCAGAGCCTGACCGCGCACTGGATGAGTGTTTCGATCTGTTCGCCAACCTTGGCGCAGATGACAAGCAACTTGATTTCCCGCACATGTACGCCTCTGGCCGGTCCGGTTGGGCCGATCTGGAGTTGGACGGGCCGCGCAAAGATCTGACCGCGCTGTTCGACTTGATCGTTAAGCACGTACCAAAGCCCGCACAGCTTGCGGCAGCAAATGAGCCTTTCCGCATGTTGGCCACCACGCTTGGCGCGGACCCTTTCATTGGTCGGACGCTGACGGGCCGGGTTGAGGCCGGGACATTGAAAGCTGGTACGACCTTGCAGGCGCTAAGCCGCGAGGGCGACAAGATTGAAAACTTCCGCGTGACTAAAATCCTTGCGTTCCGTGGTTTGGGCCAACAGCCTATCGATGAAGCGGTTGCCGGTGATATCGTCACACTTGCTGGTATGGCCAAGGCCACCGTAGCGGACACGCTGTGCGATCCAAGCGTGAGCACGCCGATCGACGCGCAACCGATTGACCCGCCAACCATCACCGTGACCTTCGGGATCAATGACAGCCCGCTCGCGGGTCGTGATGGTAAAAAGGTGCAGTCGCGCGTTATTCGCGACCGCCTGATGAAGGAAGCCGAGACCAACGTCGCCATTCAGATCACCGACACCCCCGGTGGTGAGGCCTTTGAGGTCGCTGGCCGTGGCGAATTGCAGATGGGTGTTTTGATTGAGAACATGCGTCGCGAGGGCTTTGAGCTGTCGATTTCACGTCCGCAGGTATTGTTCCGTGAGGAGGATGGCCAGAAATTGGAGCCTATTGAGGAAGTCACCATCGATGTGGATGATGAGTACTCTGGCGCTGTGATCGAAAAGATCACAGGGACCCGCAAGGGCGAACTGGTTGAAATGAAACAAGCCGGTGCTGGCAAAACGCGGATCATCGCGCATGTGCCGTCGCGTGGTTTGATCGGTTATCACGGCGAATTCCTGACGGACACGCGTGGTACTGGTGTATTGAACCGGGTTTTCCATGAATGGTCGCCGTTTAAAGGCGCGATCCCTGGCCGCCGTCAGGGTGTTCTGATCTCGATGGAAGATGGCGTTTCGGTTGCTTATGCGATCTTTAACCTTGAGGACCGTGGCAAGTTCTTCATCGGCGCGCAGGAACAGGTTTACCAAGGCATGGTCATTGGCGAGCACAGCCGTGACAATGACCTTGAGGTGAACCCGCTGAAGGGTAAAAAGCTGACCAACGTGCGGGCTTCCGGTACGGATGAAGCGGTGCGTTTGACAACGCCCGTCAAGATGTCGCTCGAAGAGGCGATTGCCTACATCGACAACGATGAGCTGGTCGAAGTTACGCCAAACGCGATCCGGTTGCGTAAGCGCTATTTGGACCCGCATGAGCGTAAGCGTCAGTCCCGCGTAGCCAGCTAAGGTTACATGGATATTTAAGAACCAAAGAGGGGCGCGTTTGTGCCCTTCTTTTTTTGTTTGGAGCGCCCTTATGACGACACTTGTTCTGTTGGATTATGCATCTGTGATTGTGTTTGCCGTGACGGGCGCGCTTGTGGCATCGCGGGCGCAATTGGATGTTGTGGGCTTTGGCTTTGTGGCCTGTCTGACGGCGGTGGGCGGCGGGACAGTGCGCGATGTCGTGTTGGACCGAAACCCCGTTTTTTGGTTGGCCGACCCGCTAAATATCGCTGCCGCGCTTTTGGCGGCAGTGGTGATTTTTTTCACGGCACACTGGGTGGAAAGTCGCCTGAAGGCGGTGATTTGGTTGGATGCTGTTGCCTTATCCGTGGCTGTTGCTGCGGGCGTGTTGGCGGCGCGTTCGGTGGATCAACCTGCCGCAATCCAAGTGATTATGGGCGTTATGACCGGCTGTTTGGGCGGGCTAATGCGCGATGTTGTCTGCAACGAGGTGCCTTTGGTCCTGAAGCAGGGAGAGTTGTATGTCACCGCAGCACTCGCTGGCGCATTGGGTGCTTTGGTTGGCCTGTGGTTGAGCCCCGCGTCCCCTTGGGCGGCCATCGCGATGTGTGCGGCTCTGACGTTTGGGTTGCGTGCGGGATCTATTCTGTTTGGCTGGCGGTTGCCGGTTTATCGGGGGCGCCCGCCCCGGATATAGGGTCAGCCGCCAGAAGAAGGTGCCATAATGGGGGCGCCATCCGCTTCGGCACGTGGTTCACGCGGGGGGCGGCCAATTACATCACGCAATTCATCAAGCTCGATAAAGTTGTCAGCCTGACGGCGGAGTTCGTCCGAGATCATCGGAGGCTGTGAGCGGATGGTAGAGACCACAGAAACACGCACGCCCTTACGCTGCACGGCCTCAACGAGTGGGCGGAAGTCACCGTCTCCGGAAAACAGTACAATATGATCAACGTGGTCGGCGGTTTCCATCGCATCGACTGTCAGCTCAATATCCATGTTGCCTTTGACTTTGCGGCGACCTTGGCTGTCGACGTATTCTTTGGCGGATTTTGTGACCATGGTGAAGCCGTTGTAATGCAGCCAATCCACAAGCGGACGAATTGGGGAATAGTCGTCGTTTTCTAGAAGAGCGGTGTAGTAAAAAGCGCGAAGCATCTTGCCTCGGCGCATGAATTCTTGGCGCAAGAGCCGGTAATCGATATCGAATGAAAGGGCTTTGGCCGCTGCGTAAAGATTAGAACCGTCAATAAAGAGCGCAAGTCGCTCGTCTCGGTAAAACATCCCGAATGTCCTTTAAAAATAATTTTGTCCCGCCTAAAGCGACAGGCCTTGTCGGTAAATGTGAGCAACCCACACAAGGCAGTATGACATAAAACATAAATCAAAACCTTAACGGCACAAGTGATACACAAGGAGATCGTCGCACAATGCTTCTGTTTGCGCTTGGAGGAAATTCGGACTTCGGCGGAGAATCGCCTAATTTGGTCGTGCAACGTGCGATTTCTGCGCTGTTATGCAGTGAAATAGGGGGCTCTTGGCGGTCAAGTTGTCTATATCGCACCCCTGCTTTTCCTGCGGGTAGCGGGGCCGATTTTGCCAATGCCGTCGTGATTTGTGATGCTCCTGAGGTGAGCGCCGAGGCGGCTTTGGCCGTGGCGCATCGCATTGAGGCTGATTTTGGCCGTGCACGTGCGGCTCGTTGGGGCGCGCGGACGTTGGACATTGATCTGATCGCAGCAGGTCCTGCGGGCGGGCAGATCGCACCTGATCTGAATGTTGCGCAGCAGTGGCGTGATCTGCCGATGGACGCGCAGTTGATCACGACGCCAGAGACCATGATTCTACCGCATCCGCGCATTGCGGATCGGTCATTCGTTTTGGTGCCGCTAGTGGATATTGCGCCCGATTGGGTCGACCCGCTGAGCGGCCAAAGCGCCAGTGAGCTCTTGGCGGCCCGCCCGGCGCAGGAGCGCGCATCGGTCGTGCCTTGGTAGCCTGTTCGCGCCGTGCGGAGACAATTGTTTCACCCTTGTCAAGACTTGCGTGAGGCTGTAAGTGATGCGGCTCACACCCCCATGATCTGGAGTGCACCATGGCCCGCGTTACGGTTGAAGATTGCGTTGATAAGGTTCCGAACCGGTTTGAACTGGTTATGCTGGCCGCTCATCGCGCCCGCGAAATTGCCGCTGGTGCGTCTATCACCGTGGATCGTGATAACGACAAGAACCCTGTCGTATCCCTGCGCGAGATTGCAGATGAAACGCAGTCCGCTGAGGATCTGCGCGAGCGTCTGATCGAAAGCAACCAGACCCAGATCGAGGTTGATGAGCCCGAAGAAGACAGCATGTCTCTGCTTATGGGCGTCGAAAAAGACGCACCGGCAGATGACGATATGTCCGAGGAAAAGCTGCTGCGCGCTTTGATGGAGGCGCAGGAGCCCCGCTAAGGGCACCTCGTCCTGTTAGCAGATGATCCCAGTAGAGGACCTTCTCGCAAAGGTTCGCGCATATAACCCCAACACGAATGAGCCGCTGATCCGGGCGGCTTATTCTTACGGTTTCGATATGCATAAGGGTCAAACCCGGCAGTCCGGGGAACCCTACTTTTCGCACCCTGTTGAGGTCGCGATGCTGCTCACGGAGCAGCGGCTAGATGACGCCACGATCATCACAGCTTTGCTGCATGATACGATCGAAGATACCCGAACCACGTTCACCGAAATCGCTGAGATGTTTTCGACTGAAATTGCGGTGTTGGTTGATGGCGTAACAAAGCTGACTAACCTTCAGCTTAGCAGCACACAAACCAAGCAAGCTGAGAATTTTCGTAAGCTTTTCATGGCGATGTCCAAAGACTTGCGTGTCATCTTGGTCAAGCTGGCTGACCGTTTGCACAACATGCGCACTATCCGCCACATGGCGGCGCACAAGCAGGCGCAAAAGGCCCATGAGACGATGGATATCTATGCGCCGCTTGCCGGTCGCATGGGGATGCAGTGGATGCGCGAAGAGCTGGAGGACCTGTCGTTCGCCGTTCTTCAGCCTGAGGCGCGCTCCTCCATTATGCGCCGCTTTGTGACGCTTCAAAAAGCCAGCGGCGACGTGATCGCGCGCATCACGCTCGACATTATTAACGAACTGAAAAAGGCTGAGGTCACAGCTGACGTGACTGGTCGCGCCAAACGCCCTTTTTCCATCTGGCGTAAGATGGAGGAAAAAGAACTTGGTTTTTCCCGTCTGTCGGACATCTACGGCTTCCGCGTCATTTGTAACTCCGAGCAGGATTGTTACCGTGCCTTGGGGGTGATCCACCAACGGTGGCGCGCGGTCCCGGGGCGGTTCAAGGATTACATCAGTCAGCCCAAATCTAACGGATATCGTTCGTTGCACACGACTGTTTCGGGGCGTGATGGCAAACGGGTTGAGGTGCAAATCCGTACTCGCGAAATGCACGATGTGGCAGAGGGTGGCGTGGCTGCGCACTGGTCTTATCGTGACGGTCAGCGCGCTGAGAACCGGTTTGCCGTCGACCCCGCCAAATGGCTCGAAACGATCACGGAGCGATTCGAAGCTGCCGAAGACCATGACGAGTTCATGGAACACGTGAAGCTAGAGATGTATTCCGATCAGGTGTTCTGTTTCACACCTAAGGGTGAGGTCGTTGCTTTGCCTAAAGGCGCGACGCCTTTGGATTTTGCCTACGCGATCCACACGCGAATCGGTCACTCCTGCGCCGGAGCCAAGGTTGACGGGATGCGGGTGCCACTATGGACGCGGCTCAAGAATGGTCAAAGTGTTGAGATCACCACCGCCGAAGGGCAAAGCCCGCAGGTGACATGGATCGACATTGTAAAAACCGGGCGCGCCAAGCAAGCCATCCGTCGTGCCCTGCGTGAAGAAGACATTGTGAGGTTCCAGCGTCTGGGGCGCGAATTGATGCGCGTTGCATTGGACCACGTAGGCAAAAAGGCCACCGATAAGGTATTGGAAACCGCCGCGCGTGCGTTCGATCTGCCGAATACTGATGCGCTGTTGGCCAAGGTTGGCGCCACGGACGTATCCGCGCGCAAAGTGGTCGAACGTCTTTACCCTGAACTTGTGGCCAGTGCGCCCGAGGCAGAAGTTGCGCCCAACAAGGCCATTGTTGGTCTCAATCCTGACGACAAATTCACCCGTGGCAGCTGTTGCCAACCCGTGCCGGGTGAACGGATTGTCGGGATTACGTATCGCGGCAGCGGCGTGGTGGTGCACGGCATCGATTGTAAACGCCTTGTGACATATGAGGACCAGCCCGATCGCTGGCTCGACATTCGCTGGGCTGCGGGCCACCATGCCGCCGTGCATGCGGTGACACTGGATCTGACGATCAGCAACGAAGGTGGGGTACTGGGACGTATCTGCACATTGATTGGCGAGCAAAACGCAAATATCTCGGACTTGCGATTCACGGATCGCAAACCGGATTTTTACCGCCTGCTGGTAGACGTGGACGTCCGCGACAGTGAGCATCTGCATGCGGTGATGATGGCAATCGAGACGGACAGCGATGTCGCTGCGCTTCGGCGCGAACGCGATGTCGCCAAGGCGCCGGCCTGAGGGCGGCATAAAGGGGAGGGCCCGGGTGGTCTTCAAACGCAGAGACGCCCGCCCGTGGTGGCGTATCCTCAAAGAGGTGCTTTGGCCCAAAGGTGGCTGGGCGCGTGCGTTTCACTATGTCAAACACCGTCTCCGGCGACTGCCCGATAGCCCACATAAAATCAGCCGGGGTATTCTGGTTGGCGTGTTCACGGCGTTCACGCCCTTCTACGGGTTGCACTTTTTGGTGGCGGCGGTGGGCGCGCGTTTGTTGCAGGGCAATATCCTTGCAGCTTTGCTTGCAACGTTCTTTGGCAACCCTCTGACTTATGTCCCTATCGGGGTAATCTCGCTCCAGACTGGGCATTTCCTGCTAGGCACTGAGTTCGACAAAGAATTTGATGATGGGCTGTTGGCCAAATTCGTCGGCGCTGGCCAAGATCTGCTGCACAATGTCCGTGCACCCTTCTCGGGCGAGGCCGCGGATTGGAGCCATCTGTCCCTGTTCTGGGATGAGGTGTTCTTTCCCTACATGGTTGGTGGCATCATCCCCGGTATCGTGGCTGGGATCATCTGCTATTACATGTGCCTACCGGTAATCACCGCGTATCAAAAACGCCGCCGGGGCATGATTAAGAAAAAGCTAGAAGAGTTGCGCCGCAAGGCTGCCCGTGGCGATCAAACGCGCTAGGTTCGGTCCCAAGGGCGAGCCAGAGAATGAGGGAGTGATCTGATGGAAAAACTGCGTCTTGGTGTGAATATCGATCACGTAGCAACGGTGCGGAACGCGCGCGGCGGTGCCGTGCCCGATCCGGTGCGTGCAGCGCTGTTGGCAGAGCGCGCGGGTGCGGATGGCATCACGGCGCACCTGCGTGAAGACCGCCGCCACATTAAGGATGCCGACATTGGCGCCTTGATGGAGGCTTTGACCATTCCTCTTAATTTTGAGATGGCCGCCACCACCGAAATGCAGGCCATCGCTTTGCACCATAAACCTCATGCGGTGTGCATCGTGCCCGAGCGGCGCGAAGAGCGGACGACCGAGGGCGGGCTTGAGGTTGCGCGGGAAGAAAACCGGCTGGGCGACTATATCGCGCCCCTGCGGGATGCGGGCTGTCGGGTGTCGCTGTTCATCGCTGCGGATGAGGCGCAAATTCGTGCGGCCCACCGCATCGGTGCACCGGTCATTGAGCTCCACACAGGCGCCTATTGCGATGCGGTTGCGGAAGGCCAAGCAAACGAGGCAGCGGCCGAATTGGCTCGGATCACCGAGATGGCGGCTTTTGCGCATGACCTCGGGTTGGAGGTTCACGCGGGCCACGGCCTGACCTACGAAAGCACCCCGCCGATTGCAGCCCTTCCCACCGTGCGGGAGCTGAACATCGGGCATTTTCTGATTGGTGAGTCGATCTTTGTTGGGCTAGAGGCGGCCATGGATCAGATGCGGCACGTGATGGATGCTGCCCGCTCAGGCGCGATCGCTTCCGACTAGACAGCGCCCTGTCACCCGCTAAACACGTGGGCTGAACACACAACAATCCACGGAGCCGGTATGATCCTCGGCATCGGCACTGACCTTGCGAATATTGAGCGCATTCAAGGGACACTGGATCGCTTTGGCGACCGCTTTCGCAATCGTATCTTTACTGCGGATGAACAGCGAAAAGCCGAGAACCGCAAAGATGTCGCTGGCACCTACGCCAAACGTTGGGCCGCGAAGGAAGCGTGTTCTAAGGCGCTGGGCACTGGGTTGCGCATGGGTATCGCGTGGAAGGACATGTCTGTCACGAACCTGCCCACCGGCCAGCCAGTTATGCGGGTCACCGGCTGGGCCAAAGACCGTCTAGACGCCATGACCCCACCCGGTCACAAGGCGATTATTCACGTCACCCTCACGGACGATCACCCTTGGGCGCAAGCGATGGTCGTGATCGAGGCGCGCCCCTCAGATTAAGCGCTAAAACACTCCCGAATGCGCGTGAACGTGGCTCTGCGCGCGGTTGACTCTGGGCAGGCCCCAAGGCAGGACGGTGGCTTGAGTTAGCGCGGGAAAGAGGCCCTATGGCAAGCACGGCGAAAAAAGAGGGCATCGGTGAGACGCTCAGAACGGTTTTTTGGGCTTTGCTCATAGCGGGCGTCTTTAGAACACTGTTTTTTCAGCCTTTCTGGATCCCCTCGGGGTCCATGAAGGATACGCTGCTAATCGGTGATTTCCTGTTCGTGAACAAAATGGCCTATGGCTATTCGCGTCATTCCTGCCCGTTTTCGATGTGCCCATTTTCTGGTCGTATCCTCGGATCAGAGCCTGAGCGCGGAGATGTTATCGTCTTCCGCCATCCCGTGAACGGCGCGGATTTCATCAAGCGTGTTGTGGGTATGCCCGGCGATAAGGTCCAGATGCAGGGCGGCGTGCTCTATATCAACGACGCTGCCGTCAAGCTTGATCCCGTGGCCCCCTTTGTCGAGACGTTTGAACGCCAAGGCTCTGCCGGGCACTTGCCGCGTTGTGCTAACGAACCCGTGGGTTTGGGCGGCCAGTGTGAAAAGAACCGCTTTGTCGAAACTTTGCCCGGGGGTGCGACGCATTCGGTCCTCGATACGTTGACCGGCCGTGGTGATAACACGCCGGCCTTCGTGGTACCTGAGGGTAACTATTTTTTCATGGGTGATAACCGTGATAACTCGCAGGACAGCCGCTTTACGCAGGCGCAGGGCGGGGTTGGGATGGTCCCGTTTGAGTACCTGATCGGCCGTGCGGATCGGGTGATGTTCTCGTCTGCTGGCGACCGGATGATCTATTTCTGGACGTGGCGCGGCGACCGTTTTTATAAGGCGATCGAGTGAAGCTGAGTGCCGAACTGACGGCGTTTCAGGCCCGGATTGGGCACGTCTTTGCTCGTCCTGATTTGTTGGTGCGTGCGATGACGCACTCGTCTATCTCAAGCGCATCGCGCCCTGATAACCAACGGCTTGAGTTCTTGGGGGATCGGGTGCTGGGCTTGGTCATGGCCGAGGCGTTGATGGCCGAGGATAAGGCCGCGTCCGAGGGCCAATTGGCCCCGCGCTACAACGCGCTTGTGCGCAAAGAAACATGCGCTGCCGTTGCCCGCCAAATCGATCTGGGGGCTGTGCTAAAGCTAGGTAAATCCGAGATGGTGACCGGGGGTCGTCGCAAGGATGCGCTGCTTGGCGACGGTATGGAAGCCTTGATTGCAGCCGTCTATCTGGACGGCGGGTTCGAGGCCGCACATGCCTTGGTCCTTCGGCTTTGGGGGGAGCGGGTCGCACAGGTCGAAGAGGACGCGCGCGACCCCAAGACTGCGTTGCAGGAATGGGCGCAGGCGCGTCGCCTACAACCGCCGACATATGCCTTGCTCAAACGTTCTGGACCCGACCACGCGCCGGTTTTCCTGATTGAGGCTCAATTGGATAATGGTGCGCGCGCGCAGGCATCGGCGGGCAGCAAACGTCACGCCGAGCAGGCCGCCGCCAAAGCGCTTTTGGCGCAGATGGAGAAGAATGATGGCTGACACAAAAGCCGGGTTTATCGCCCTCATCGGGGAGCCGAATGCCGGCAAATCAACGCTGCTGAACCGCATGGTGGGGGCCAAAGTGTCCATCGTGACGCACAAGGTCCAGACCACGCGGGCGCGTATTCGCGGTGTCGCGATGGAGGGGCCAAGCCAGCTTGTCTTCGTGGACACGCCCGGCCTGTTCCGCCCGCGCCGTCGCTTGGACCGTGCGATGGTTGCCGCCGCATGGGGTGGTGCTGCGGACGCCGAAATTGTCGTGCTGTTGGTTGAGGCGCACCGAGGCCTCACCGAAGGTGTCGAGGCGATTATCGAGGCTCTTGAGGAGCGCATTTCACCAAACCAAAAGGTGGCGCTTGCGCTCAACAAAATTGACCGCGTCAAGTCTGAGGTCCTGCTGGGCCTGACCGAAAAACTGAACGCCCGCTACCCGTTCGTTGAGACGTTTATGATCTCGGCAGAGAAGGGCCATGGCGTTGACACGCTGCGCGGATGGCTGGCCGAAAACCTACCGGCCGGTCCTTGGCTTTATCCCGAAGATCAGATCGCCGACTTGCCTATGCGGATGATCGCAGCAGAGATGACGCGCGAAAAACTGACCCTGCGTTTGCACCAAGAGCTGCCCTACCAGTTGACGGTTGAGACGACCAATTGGGAAGAGCGTAAAGACGGCTCTGCCCGGATTGACCAGTTGATCTATGTGATCCGTGACGGCCACAAAGGTATCGTTTTGGGCAACAAGGGTGAGACGATCAAAGGCGTCAGTCAATCTGCCCGCCAAGAACTGGAAGAATTCCTTGGTCGCCGCGTTCACCTATTCCTACAGGTCAAAGTCCGGCCCAATTGGCTGGAGGAGTCTGAGCGGTATTCCGAGATGGGCCTTGATTTCAAGGACGGCAATTCTTGACCCGACTGACCTCGGATTTTTGGGTGTCTGCTTATCGCAAGCATCTTGAGATGTTGGATATTCCCTGTTTCGTCGTGGCAAAGGGCCATGCGCAGGCCGGTGCGGTTTTCGTCAAGGTTAACACCCTAGATGGCAATGCATGCGTCTATCAGCGTAGTTTTGACCTGATGACAGGTGCGCGGCAGTGGGTTGAACTGACCCGAGGGGCAGAGGCTGATTGCGACGCTGCACTGTCGCGGCAGCGCGGGTTCGACCCGGATCTATGGGTGCTAGAGGTCGAGGATCGGCAATGGCGACATCTGTTGGACACGCCACATCTGAACGCCTAACTTCAGGGCATGGATTGGCGCGATCAGGGCATGCTTTTGGCGGTTCGGCCACACGGAGAGAACTCTGTTATTGCAGAGATCTTTACCCGTGGGCACGGGCGTCATTTGGGCGTGATCCGGGGGGGCACATCACGCAAGCTGGCCCCCATTTTGCAGCCGGGGGCGCAATTGGATGTGTCGTGGCGCGCGCGCCTCGAAAGTCACATGGGTAGTTTTACTGCCGAGCCTATCCGCTCTCGCATGGCGGGGGTGCTTAACGACCCTTTGCGGCTGTCGGCACTGTCTAGCCTTTGTGCTACGTCCGCTTTTTGCCTGCCTGAGCGAGAGAATTTGCCAAATTTTCAGGCCGAGACCGAGGCGCTTGCGGACGCGATCCATAGCGGCCAAGGCTGGCTCAGCGCATATATTTTTTGGGAATTGCGCTTGTTGGAGGAAACGGGCTTTGGGTTGGATTTGAACGCCTGCGCCAACGGGGGCGGCGCGAATGATTTGGCCTATGTGTCGCCGCGCACGGGCCGCGCAGTCAGCCGGATGGGTGCAGGCGAATGGGCCGACCGTTTGCTGCCCTTGCCCGAGTGTCTACTGGGTGGCCCCGTCACACTAGATGGCGCGTGCGCAGCGCTGACGCTGACGGGGCATTTCCTGACCCAACATCTTGCGCCGTCGCTGGGCGGGCGTTCGTTTCCCGCAGCCCGTACACGTTTTGTTGAGCAGGTGGCCCGCGCTTAGCCGCGCAGTGCCATTGATTGGTCGCGCGGCTCTGATAGGCTTACGTAAAGGTTAATCAGGAGTGCACCATGCGGTGGATCAAAAGACTGGTGATTGGCGTTTTGGCCTTAGTTGCCTTGGCGGTCGGGGCTTTTTTTGTCGTGCCCACCGAACGGATCGCCCGACTGGCCACGGACCAATTCGAACAAGCGACAGGTCGGGCGTTAACGATCAACGGATCGGTACGTCCCACGGTTTTTCCCAGCCTTGGCGTTCGGATTGAGGACGTCGCATTGGCCAATGCGGATTGGTCGACGCAAGGCCCCATGCTGACGGCAGCACGACTGGATGTCAGCGTTGGGTTAGTGGATCTTTTGGGCGGCGCGGTTTCTGTGGATCGCTTGGAATTGATAGATCCCGTTGTCTTGCTAGAGCGGACCGCTGAAGGACGCGCTAATTGGGACATTGCGCCGACAGCCGCCGTAGCTTCGGGCACGCCTGCACAAGGCGACGACGATGCGACGCTTCCTGAAATATCCCTAGCAGAGGCCCGGATCATCAATGGCACCGTCTCATTCACAGATGCCCAAGCGGATGTGCAGCACCGTATAGAGGCGTTGGATCTGACCATGGCCCTACCGAGCTTGCAAGGCCGGGCTGAAGCCTCAGGCTCCGCCCTTTATAACGGAGCCGACATTAGCTTTGAGACTGCCCTAGATGGCGTCGCGGGCTTGCTAGCCGGGGATTTGACACCCATTGAGGCGCAGGTCGCAGTCGGCGGCACGACGGCCTCTGCCACGGGCAAATTGGGGCTGTCGCCCGTGGGCTTTGAGGGCCAGTTGATCGCACAAAGCGATGAGAGAGCGACACTGTTTGCGGCCCTTGGGCAAACGGTTCCGGACCTGCCCAACGGCTTTGGCCGTAACCAGATATCCATACAAACAGGGCTGACCTTAGCAACGGAAGGCTCGTTGCATTTGCGGGATATGACGTTGGGCCTCGATGGAAACAGCCTGCGCGGCGACGTAGACGTTTTCCCTGGCGAACAACGCCCCAAAATTCTAGCCACCCTTGATAGCCCTGGCCTGGATCTAAGCGCGCTCTCGGCGCAATCCGGCGGTGATGCTGCGCCCAGCACCGCCCCGACCACAAGCAGTGGTTGGAGCACCACCCCCATCGACGTCAGTGCACTGGGTCTTGCGGACGCCGAGATCGTGCTGACAACTGGGGCGATTGGCTTGGGGGATGCTACCCTTGATGCCGTTTCAGCCCGCCTCGTACTGGACCGCGCGCGGGCGGTTATCACGCTTGCGCCTATTCGGGCCTATGGCGGCAGTATTGCTGGTGAGGTCATCGTTAACGGTCGGGGCGGGCTGTCAACGCGTGTGAACCTTGCGCTATCGGGGCTTCAGACCCAGCCATTTCTGACGGAGTTCCTCGATTTTGAGCGGCTGTTGGGACAGGCTGATGCATCGGTGAATGTGCTTGGGGTTGGTGCGTCGATGGCGGACCTGATGAACAGCCTTGAGGGGGCGGGCAACGTATCGGTGGGGCGGGGTGAGATCCTCGGTCTCGATCTCGCGGGGATGATGCGCAACTTTGATCTGAACTTTCAGGGCGAAGGCGCGCGGACGATTTTCGACGGGATCGCAGGTCAGTTTTCGCTGACCCAAGGGGTGTTAAACACAGACGATCTGACGCTTTCTGCCCCTTTGCTTGAGGCGCTGACACAGGGCCAAGTCAATATGGGCAGCCAGAACCTTGATCTAACGGTGGTGCCCGTATTGTTGCAAAACGCTGAAGGGGCGGGAATTTCGGTGCCGCTGCGTATCACGGGACCATGGAGCGCACCGCGCATCCGCCCCGACTTAGAGGCCGCGACACTTCAGCAGCTAAACATTGATGGCGCCGCGATTGAGGATAACGCACGTACTGCGCTGCAACAAAAGCTGGCCGAGGAATTGGACATCACACCCGAAGGCGTCACAGATGGTCAAAGCGTTGAAGACGCCATCAAGGAGCGGGTCGAGGACAAAGTACGCGAGGCCTTGGGTGGGCTTTTCGGCGGCAATTGAGCCAGAGCCAAAATGAAAAAGGCAGGGCCGCATTGCGTGGCCCCGCCTTTTTTATTCAAATGCCGTCTCAGGCTAGCGGCGACGATCGCGCCGCGATGACATCGGTTGGAAGGCCACACCAACGTGGGCTTCACAATAGGGCTTGCCCTGTTGCGAAGGCAGGCCACAGAACCAAAAATCAGGCGTTGCCGGGTCACCGATAGGCCACTTGCATGTCCGCTCTGTCAACTCCATCAAGGTCAGCTTTTTGGCCGACTTTTCGATTTCGTTGACCTTGGCCAAAGCCTCTGGACTGATTTCATTGGCCGATGGCTGTGGCGGCAGGGGTTGGCCCGCTGGCACGATTTGCTTGCGCAAATGCGTGACGTTCGCAGGGCGATCCGCCGACACGGGCACAGCCGCTTCGGTCTTGGGCTCAGGCCGTTTCTCGGGCTGCGGAGCCGCGGCGGGCTTCGACGGCGCGGCCTTAGCTGCGGGCGCAGCCTTTTCTTTTGCAGCCGGTTTGGCAGCCGTACCTTGATTGCGGTTAGACAATCCAAGACGGTGCACCTTGCCGATGACCGCATTGCGGGTCACACCGC